>Ga0206117_100419_pt1 | contig 46904 bp, 39 predicted proteins | sample 3A5Ametagenome_FD_177997 | JGI IMG/M metagenome (GOLD analysis project Ga0206117, IMG submission 177997) | Enriched microbial communities from leaf-cutter ant dump, University of Wisconsin, Madison, United States - 3A5A | ecosystem: Environmental > Terrestrial > Nest > Insects nest > Nest dump... | reverse complement strand
TCCGCCCCGAATGGTATGCTCACGAAGTTGGTTCACGCCTCGAACCGTTGCGCGTCCGGACCGGACTAACGCCCCCAGAATGTCAGCACGGCGGCGACGACATGGGGATTGTTCGCGTCGACGGCCGACACCCAACTATAACGCTGGGCACGGTTGAAGCGACGGCGGAAGAGGGAAAACATGATAGCCTTCTTCTGAGGTTGTTGAGAGAAATCACAAGCGACTTCTCTTTCACGCCCAAGCTATAACAAATGCACAATGTTTTTGCCATGAGGCTAAACACTGAGCTTTCCTTTGAGGCAGAATTGGTTAACCCAAAGTATAACCTAGACGAAAGGCTAAATTGTCCGACCGATGATTCATCGACTTTCAAACCGGTCGCCGCGTGAGAATTTCATGAGCGCAACTCGCCTGCTCGATGCCGTGCAACCCCTTGTCGCACAAGCCCGATCCCTGGCCGTTCGCCTGTGGGGCGGCACGACGCTGGGCGTGCGCGCCGTCGCCTTGACCGAGGGGCGCGTGCTGCTGGTTCGTCACACCTACGTCTCCGGCTGGCACCTGCCCGGAGGCGGCGTGAATGCGCGCGAGACGGCCGAAGCCGCCGCCCGGCGCGAGCTTTTCGAGGAGACCGGCTACGAGGCCTCGGCACCCGCCCGCTTCCTTGGCCTCTACTTCAATCCGGCCATGGCCGGCCGCGACCACGTGGCGCTCTATCATGTGCCGGACTGCGTGGTGCGCCGTGCCTTCCACGCCAATCGCGAGATCGCCGAGCTCGGCCTTTTCACGCCGGACGACCTGCCGGAGGGAACGACCACCGCCACGCGCCGTCGTCTTGCCGAGCTGTTCGACGGGCTGCCGCCGACCGACCGCTGGTAACAGAACGCCCGGCCGGAGACTGTCCGGCCGGGCGTTCAAGCTTCAAGGAACGGCACCGAGATCAGGCAGCGACAACCGCCGCCGTCTCGAGCGCAACCGCCGCCGACTGGATGATGGCGGCGAAGCGAACGGCGGTCTGCACCGCCGAGGCCGGCAGGCCTCCCTCGCGCACCACCTTCTCGTGGCTGTCCATGCACATTCCGCAGCCGTTGATCGCCGAAACGGCGAGGCACCATAGCTCGAAATCCACCTTGTCGACGCCGGGCTTGCCGATCAGCTGCATGCGCAGCCGGGCCGGCATGGTCCGGTACTCGGGGTTCGACGTCAGGTGCAGGAAGCGGTAGTAGACGTTGTTCATGCCCATCAGCACGCCGGCACCGCGCGCGGCGTCCAGTGCTTCGGCGGAGAGGTGGCTCGCCGCCTCCCCTTCGAGCGCCGCCGCGACGTCCGCGTTGCGCGTCGCATGACCACAGGCCACGAACAGGCCGTACTTCTGCTGCGGCGTCAGGCTGTCGTCCTCGGCCATGGCCGAGAGGTTCAGCTTCACATCGCGCGCATAGGCGGGGAACCTGTCCTGCAGGCTGGCGATGGACATCAGGCGGCCTTCAGCGTGTCACCGCCGACCTCGCGGTTGCACGGGCAGAGCTCGTCGGTCTGCAGCGCGTCGAGGACGCGTAGCGTGTCCTTCGGGTTTCGGCCGACGTTGAGGTTGGTGCCGTAGATGTGCTGGATCGTGTTGTCGGGATCGACGATCACCGTCACGCGGTAGGCAACGCCGGCCGGCGAACGGACGCCAAGGCCATCGACCAGCGAACCGGTGGTGTCGGCGAACGACCAGATCGGCAGCTTGTCGAGATCCTTGTGATCGCGCCGCCAGGCCAGCTTGACGAACTCGTTGTCGGTCGAACCGCCGAGAACGACGGCGTCGCGATCCTCGAAGTCCTTGGAGAGACGGGCGAACTCGGCGATCTCGGTCGGGCAGACGAAGGTGAAGTCCTTGGGATAGAAGAAGATCACCTTCCACTTGCCGGGGAAGGACGCTTCGGTGATTTCCTCGAACGCGGAGACGCCCCCCTCGACGTGATTGTTGAAGCCGGGCTTCACACCGGTGACGGTGAAGGAGGGGAGCTTGTCGCCAATACCGAGCATGTCGAATATCCTCATTACGAGTGGGTTTGAAACGGACGGCCGGCACTATCGGCAACTCCGATCCGAAATGCAAGCCTTTCTTAGAGGCATTTTAATGTAGCTCACTTGTATTTGATAATTAAGGGATTTCACTGATATTTGCCACCTAACCGCCCGGAGCTGCACCATTGCGCGGTTTTACCGTGCGCTCGGGCATGAGGCACCCTCGGCAGGGGGCGTGTCGCAACTCCGACAAACCGTGTCATTTGCCCTGTCGCCTTCGTCGCATAGCCTTCCATCACATTGATATGGAATGACTTTCACTCTGGCACGTCGCTTGCGCTGCACCGGACGACCTCGTTTCGCCCGGAGAGTGCCATGTCCTCGCAGATCGTTCCCCTCGACAGCCTGACGGTCTCGCCCAGCCCGCGGCGTGGCGGCTGCGCGTCGTCGTCCTGCGGCACGTCGCCCCGCCCCGCCGACGTTGATGCCGCGACTTGGGAGCGGATCAAGGATCACCCCTGTTATTCCGAAGAGGCGCACCACTACTTCGCGCGGATGCATGTGGCCGTGGCGCCGGCCTGCAACATCCAGTGCAACTACTGCAATCGCAAATACGACTGCTCCAACGAGAGCCGGCCGGGCGTCGTGTCCGAGCGGCTGACGCCGCAGGAGGCGGTGCGGAAGGTCGTCGCGGTGGCCGCCGCCGTGCCGGAACTGTCGGTGCTCGGCATCGCCGGTCCGGGCGACGCGCTGCACGACTGGAAGAACACCCGCGCCACCTTCGAAGCGGTGCGCGAGGTCATCCCCGACCTCAAGTTCTGCCTCTCCACCAACGGCCTCGCCCTGCCCGACCATATCGACGAGATCGCCGAAATGGCCATCGACCACGTAACGATCACCATCAACGCCGTCGATCCGGAGATCGGCGCCAGGATCTACCCGTGGATCTTCTTCGACCACAAGCGCCGCACCGGTCTCGAAGCCGCGACAATCCTTCTCGAGCGGCAGATGCTCGGCCTCGAAATGCTGACCGCGCGCGGCATTCTCGTGAAGATCAACTCGGTGATGATCCCCGGCATCAACGACCACCACCTTGCCGAGGTCAACAAGGCGGTGCGGGCGCGCGGCGCCTTCCTGCACAACGTCATGCCACTGATTTCCGATCCGGCCCATGGCACCCACTTCGGCCTCACCGGCCAGCGGGGCCCGACCCAGTCAGAACTCAAGGCGGTGCAGGACCGGCTGGACGGTGGCGCCAAGCTGATGCGCCACTGCCGTCAATGCCGCGCCGACGCCATCGGCCTTCTCGGCGAGGACCGTGGCCAGGAGTTCACTCTCGACCGGTTGCCGGAGGTCGCAACCTACGATCCTGTCGCTCGCGATGCCTATCGCGCCTTCGTCGCCGCCGAGCACGGCGACCGGGGCGCCGCCCGCGACGACGCCATGCGGCGCATCGGCGCGGTGGCCGACGACGCCCGCCTCCTCGTCGCCGTTGCCACCAAGGGCGGCGCCCGCGTCAACGAGCACTTCGGCCATTCCCGCGAGTTCCAGGTCTACGAGGCTGGACCAAACGGCATCACGCTCGTCGGCCATCGCAAGGTCGACGCCTATTGCATGGGCGGGTTCGGCGAAGACGCGACCCTCGCCCCCACCATCGCCGCCCTGGACGGCATCGACACCGTGCTGTGCGCCAAGGTGGGCGACTGCCCGCGCGATGCGCTTCTGGCCGCCGGCATCACCGTCACCGATGCCCATGCCTTCGACTACATCGAGGCGGCCGTCGGCAAAATCTACGCCGCGCGTTTCGGCCGCGCCATCGCCGCCGCCTGATCACGAGGGATCGCCATGGTCGCCGATCCGGCCGTCTACCTCGACGCCAACGCCACCACGCCGGTCGATCCGCGCGTGGCCGAGGCCATGCTGGCGGCACTGACCGGCCTGCATGGCAATCCTTCGTCCGCTCACGCCGCCGGCCGTGACGCGCGGCGCGCGGTCGAGGCCGCCCGGTGCGACGTCGCGAGGCTGATCGGCACCGACCGGCCGGATGAGGTCGTCTTCACCTCCGGCGGCAGCGAAAGCAACGTCACCGCCATCCGCGCCGCGCTCGCCGCCAGGCCCGGACGCCGCGAGGTGGTGACGTCCACCGTCGAGCACGCGTCGGTCCATGCGGCGCTCGATCGTCTCGCGGCGACGGACGGCATCGTCATCCACCGCCTTCCCGTCGACGGATGCGGCCGGCTCGACCTCGACGCCTACCGCGCCGCCCTCGGTCCCGGCACGGCGCTGGTGACGCTGATGACCGCCAACAACGAAACCGGCACGCTGTTTCCCATCGCCGACCTCGTGCCTGCCGCCCACGCGGCCGGCGCCCTTTTCCACACTGACGCCGTACAGGCCGCCGGTCGTGTCGCTCTTTCGGTCGCCGCCAGCGGCGTCGACATGGCCTCCTTCAGTGCCCACAAGCTGCACGGCCCGAAAGGCGTCGGCGCCCTCCATGTCCGTGCCGGCACGCCCTTCGCCGGTCTGATCGTCGGCGGCCGTCAGGAGAAGGGACGCCGCGCCGGCACCGAGAACGTGCCGGGCATCGTCGGCTTCGGCGTAGCAGCTCGTCTCGCCCTCGCGGACCGCCATGCCCGGCACATCGCCCGCTTGCGCGACCGCCTCGAAAGCGTCGCCGTCGCGGCTCTTCCCGGCACGCGCGTCCTCGGAGACCCAGGCGCCCGCCTTGCCAACACCGCCTGCCTCGCCTTTCCGGGTGTCGATGCCGAGATGATGCTTCACCGGCTCGATCGGGTCGGCATCGCCGCGTCCTCCGGGTCCGCCTGCGCCACCGGCGAAGCCGCGCCGAGCCATGTGCTCACGGCCATGGGCCTCCATCACCTTGCCGGGTCGACCATCCGCTTCTCGCTGTCGCGCTTCAACACCGACGCCGACATCGACCGCCTTCTCGCTTCGCTGCCGGCAATCGCGCGCGAAGCCCGCATCCTGGAGACCGTGGCATGATCGACGCCCGCCTCAACGACACCACGCTGCGCGACGGCGAACAGGCGCCGGGCGTCGCCTTCACCCGCGTCGAGAAACTGGCCATTGCCGAAGCGCTGGCAGCGGCCGGCATCGCCGAGATCGAAGCCGGCACGCCGGCCATGGGCGATGAGGAGATCGACACCATCGCCGCCATCGTCGGCCTGGCGCTGCCCGCCCGCGTCGCCGTCTGGTGCCGGATGCGCGACGAGGACATCGCCGCCGCCGTCCGGAGCGGGGCGCCGGCCATCAATCTGTCCATCCCCGCGTCCGACCTGCAGCTCGCGGCCAAGCTCGGCATCGACCGGCGCGAGGCGCTCGCCCGCATCGCCCGCTTCGTGCCGTTGGCCCTCGATCTCGGCTTTTCGGTCTCGGTCGGTGCCGAGGATGCCTCGCGGGCCGATCCCGATCACCTCGCCGCCATGATCGAAGCCGTGGAACGCGCCGGCGGCTGGCGGTTGCGGCTTGCCGATACCGTCGGCGTGCTCGATCCGCTGTCAACGGCGAGGCTGGTGTCGGACCTGAAGGCCCGCACGTCGCTCGCCTTGGAATTTCACGGCCACGACGACCTCGGTCTCGCCACCGCCAACACCCTTGCCGCCCTGCGCGCCGGCTGTACCGAAGCGTCCGTCACCGTGCTCGGCCTCGGCGAGCGTGCCGGCAACGCGGCGCTGGAGCAGGTGGCCGTCGCCCTGCTGCGTCTCGATGGACGGTCGACCGGCGTCGACCTGCCGTCGCTGAAACCGCTTGCGGAGCTGGTCGCCAGCGCGGCCGGCCTGATCGTGCCGCCCGGCAAGGCTGTCGTTGGACGCGACGTGTTTTCCCACGAGAGCGGCCTCCACGTCGCCGGCCTTCTCAAGGAGGCCGAGACCTATCAGGGGCTCGATCCCAGGCTGCTCGGGCGACACCACTCGGTCGTCGTCGGCAAGCACTCCGGCGCCCAGGCGCTGGCCCACGTCCTCGCGCGTCGCGGCATAGCCCTCGACCCTCGACTTGCCGCACCGCTCATCGCGGAGGTCCGGCGGGCCGCGACCGAACGAAAGCGAGCGCTGACTACCGGCGAACTCGCCCATCTGCATGACGCATTGGCGTCTTCGGCCGAGCGATCGACCGAGGGCTGACCGCTTCCCTTCCCGAAGGCCCTCCCCTATAAATCGTACAAAACTTAGGGAGGGCGCACATGTCCACGCACAAGCCGGTTCGTATCGGCGTCGTTTCCACCGCCAAGATCGCCCGCGAGAAGGTGATCCCCGGCTTCCGCACCACGCCTTGGCTGGAGGTGGCGGCCATCGCCTCGCGCAACGCCGACACGGCGAAGGCGACGGCCGAAGCCCTGGGCATTCCTGTCGCCCATGGCTCATACGAGGCGCTGTTCGCCGATCCGACCATCGAGGCGGTCTATATCCCGACGCCCAACGACAGCCATGTCGACCTGACGCTCGCCGCCGCCCGGGCCGGCAAGCATGTGCTCTGCGAGAAGCCGGCGGCGATGAATGCCCGGGATGCCGAGCGCCTCGCCGCGCTGCCGCCGGGCATCGTCTATCTCGAAGCCTTCATGGTCCGCTACCATCCGCAGTGGCTGAAGACGCGGGAGCTCGTCCGCGCCGGCGCCATCGGCCGTGTCGCCGCCGCGCAGTCCTTCTTCTCCTATTTCCTCGACGACCCCGCCAACATTCGCAACAAGCCCGAAAACGGTGGCGGCGGCCTATGGGATATCGGCGTCTATCCGATCGTCACCGCCCGCTTCGTGTTCGACGCCGAACCGAAACGGGTGATCGGTCTGATCGAGCTGGACGAGACGTTCGGCACCGACGTGCTGACCTCGGCGATTCTCGATTTCGGCGAGGGACGCCACCTGACGTTCACCGTCGGCACGCAGACCGTGCCGCACCAGCGCGTCAACGTCGTCGGCTCCACCGGCCGTATCGAGGTGCTGATCCCCTTCAACGCCCCGCCGATGCAGGAGACCGTAATCCGCCTCGATCGCGGCGCGGCGCTCGGCGATGCCGAAATCGAGGAGATTCGCCTGCCGGCCTGCGACCAGTACGGCCTGCAAGGCGAGGCATTCGCCAAGGCGATCCGTGGCGTCGAGCCCCTGCCCTACGACCAGCATGACGCCGTCAGGATGATGAAGATCCTCGACGCCATCGTCGAGTCCGGCAAGACCGGCCGCTGGGTCAGCCTGTAAGGAAACAACGGGGCGGATGGCAATCGCCGCCCCCATACCCTTCTATTCCTTCCAGAGGAAGGCGGCGCCTCGGACGCCGGAGCTGTCGCCGTGTCGAGCCTTGCGGATCGGCGTTGCCACGCTATCCGAGAAGACGAGCCGGCTGCCCTCGCCCTCCCAGAGGTTGGTGCGGGTCGAGAGCTGCTTGGGCACGTCGTCGTAGAGCTCATCGACGTTGCTCATGCCGCCGCCGAGCACGAACACGTCTGGGTCGACGAGGTCGATGATCAGCGCCAGCGACCGGGCAAGACGATCCACATAGCGATCGTAGACTTGGACGGCGGTGGCGTCGCCTGCACGCTTCAGTGCAATCACCTCCGACGCCTTGCGGGCGACGCCGGTCGTCGTCCGATAATCGAGTTCGAAGCCGGTGCCCGAGCAGAACATCTCCAGGCAACCGTGCCGGCCGCACCAGCACTTGGGACCGGGATACTCGCCCTCCTTGGGCCAAGGCAGAGAATAGTGGCCGATCTCGCCGGCCAGGCCCTGGAAGCCGTTGTGACTCTTGCCCTTGATGGCGATGCCGCCGCCATGGCCGGTGCCCAGGATGATGCCGACCACCACGTCGAGACCGGCGCCGGCGCCATCGACCGCCTCGGAAACGGCGAGGCAATTGCCGTCATTGGCGAGGCGCACCGGCCGGCCCAGCGCCGCCTCGAGGTCGCGGCCGAGCGGCTTGCCGTTCAGCCAGAAGGCGTTGGAGTTGCGGATGAGGCCGGTGAGCGGATTGGGGCTGCCCGGCAGGCCGATACCGACGCTGCCACGTTCGCCGGCAGCCGTCTCCACGTGGGCCACCAGATCGACCACCGCCCGGATCGAGGCATCATAATCCTCGCGCGGCGTCGGAATGCGGTGCCGGATGAGCTCGGCGCCCCCGGCATCGAGGCCGATCACCTCCATCTTGGTCCCGCCCCAGTCGATCCCGATATACATCCGTATCCTCCCTGAACCCTACCCGACCGGCTCGCCACAACCTCCCCGGCGACAGCCGCACCTTGCCAAGTACCCCGCGATCCGTCGTCAGCTGCCGTCGAGCTTTTCGGCCCGGCGAAGGTCGGGGAAGATCACCGACCACAGCCCCGCGACGGCGAGCGTACCAACGCCGCCGAACACCACCGCCGGCACGGTGCCGATCAGCGCCGCCATGCTGCCGGCGCGGAACTCGCCGAGCTCATTGGAAGCTCCGACGAACACCATGTTGACCGCCGAAACACGGCCGCGCAGTTCGTCGGGCGTAGCGAGCTGGATAAGCGTCTCGCGCACATAGACCGAGATCATGTCGCCGGCCCCCATCAGGCCGAGGCAGAGGATGGACAGCCACGGCGTCAACGAAACGCCGAACACCACCGTTGCAAGGCCGAACAGCGCGACGCCCAGGAACATCTTCACGCCGGCCATGGCCCGGATCGGAAAGCGCGCCAGGAAGGCCGCCACCAGGATGGCGCCGATGCCGGGTGCCGCCCGCATCATGCCGAGACCGGCCGGACCGAGCACCAGGATGTCGGACGCATAGACCGGCATCAGCGCCACGGCGCCGCCGAGCAGCACCGCGAACAGGTCGAGCGAGATGGCGCCGAGCACGAGCCGGTTGGAAAAGACATAGCGGAAACCGGCCGAAACCGCCTGCCAGGCCGGCTCCTTTTCTCCCTGCTTCACGGTGATCGGTGGCATTGCCAGCATCAGCGCCACTGCGGCGGCAAGCAGCGCCACCGCCGTACCGAAGGCGGCGAGCTCGGAAATACCGTAGAGCAGACCACCCGCCACCGGCCCGCCGATGGCCGCCACCTGCCAGGACGACGACACCCAACCGATGGCGTTGGCGAGCGCCTCGCGCGGCACGAGGTTCGGCACCACCGACTGCATGGCCGGCCCCATGAAGGCGCGGGCAATGCCCATCACCAAGAGGATGATGTAGATCGGCGCGACGCTCGGCGACGCCGTCCAGGACAGGACGAACAGCCAGACGGCGGCGGCGGCTTCGACGCCGAAGCACGCGATGATGATCAGGCGCCGCGAAACCCGGTCGGCCACCGTGCCGGTGATGAGCACCAGCAGGAAGGCCGGCAGGAACTGCATCAGCCCCACATAGCCGAGCGCCATCGGATCATGGGTGAGATCGTAGACTTTCCAGCCAACGGCGACCACGACGATCTGAATGGCGAATGTGGCGAACAGGCGGGCCAGCCAGTAGAGGAGATACGGCCGGTGGGCAAAGGCGTTCGGCGAGGGCTGATGGCTCATGGGGTCACTCGGGCACCGCGGCTCGGGAGTGGCGGACGGTGACTTGTGATCCAGAACGGAGCGCCGAACAAGTCACCAAAGGCGTCTTGCAGTTCGGTTGCGTTGCCGGCGTCGGCCGCCTCACACTTCCTCGCGCCGCGCCCTGCGCACGGCAAGCCTGTGCCGCCCTTCCAGAAAGGCGAGAAGCGCGAGGGCAAAGAGCAGCGGCACCACGAAATAGATGAGGCGGAACAGGATCAGAGCGGCGGCGACGTCCGGCCGATGGGCAATGCCGAGGCCGGTCACCACCGTCGCCTCGAACACGCCGACACCGCCAGGGGTGTTGGCGGCCATGCCGGCCAGGAAGGCGATGGAATAGGTGACGAGATAGCGAGCGGCATCCGGCACCGCATCGAGCGGCAGCAGGACGTAGAGCGTGCCGCAGGCCGCGAGCAGATCGAACGCCCCGGCCAGCACCATCAGGAACGCCGGCTTGGCCTTGGGCATGCGCACCACCATGCCACTCACCCGGATGGCCCGTCGCTTCCGCGCCAGCCAGATGATGAAGCTCGACAGCGCGACGAGGACGGCAATCCCGACCAGCCGGTCGATGTAGTGGTGAGGAAACACCGGGTACTGCGTCGTCGGCTCCAGCGTCAGCGCCAGTCCGAGCACGAACAGGATGCCGGACCACATGGTCAGCCAACTCATGATGATCAGCCTCGCCACCACCGAGAAACTGACGCCGACCATGGAATAGATGCGATAGCGGGCGCCGCCGCCCGATAGCAGCGGAAAGCCCAGGGTGTTGGCGAAAACGTTGGCGATGAGGCCGCCGAACACCGCCCGCGCCAGACTGACCGAGCTGGTGTAGTTGAGCGCGTGCAGCGCCAGGAGATCGTAGGTGGCAAGCGCGGCAAGGCCGCAGAAGGTGAAGACGAAGGCCAGCACGAAACGGTGGGCCGGCAGCGCCAGCGCGGCGGCGTGGATGTCGGCGAACGACATCTTGGTCGCCATGTCCCACAACACCCAGACGGCGCCGACGATCAGCACCACCGCGATGATCGGACCAGCCCACCTCACCGCGAGCGCAAACCGCCTCGGTGGCAGTTCCGCGCTGGTGTCTTCATCGGTGGGGGAGCTCAAGTCCGGTCATCTCCATCTGGGAGGCGGACGGGGCGCAGCCCCGTCTCAGGCCCTTCATTTAGAACGCCGACCGTTAAACGCAAATGTCTTTTTCAAGAATTGACCGGGCAGCGGCCTGCCGCCAGGGCGGCGCCCATTACGGTCAGAACGAGGAGGTGATACCACGCTCGTCGAACACGTTCTTGACGAGCTCGTTGTAAAGGCGGCCGATTCCCCACTGTTCTCCCGGCAGCGTCTTGATGCGGGCCTTCATCACCACGCCCGCCGCGGAGAACGAGACAACCCCCCAAATATCGAGCGGTTCCAGTATGACGGCGCCCTTCGGCCCGTCCATCAGCCGGTCGAACGCCTCCCGCATGGCGGACTTCGCCTCCTCGAGATCGGTGGCGTAGGCAACGTTGACCGACGCCGTGGCGAAGGCGAAGCCACGCATGGCGTTCGAGACGCTGGTCACCGACGAGAAGGGGATGATGTGATAGACGCCGTCGGCATCACGGATGCCGACCGAGCGGATGGTCAGCCGGTCAACGGCGCCGGTGAGGCCGGCCACGGTGACGACATCGCCCTCGTTCATGGCGTTCTCGAACTGGATGAAGGCGCCGGTGATGATGTCCTGCACCAGCTTCTGCGAGCCGAAACCGACGGCAAGGCCGACGACGCCGGCACCGGCGACCAGGGGCGCTATGTCCACCCCGAGCTGGGACAGCGTGAGCATGGCGGCGATGATGACGAGGACGATCGAGAAGGCGTTGCGGAACAGCGACAGCAGCGTGCGCGTGCGCGCATTGGTGATCCGGCCGAGCGACGGGTTGAGCCGATACTCGACCCAGCTCGAGGCGGCGAGCCATATGCCGCCGGCGGCAAGCAGGATGATGGCGGCCGACAGGATGCGGCCGACGGCTTCCGTACCGCCGTCCGACTGGAACCAGGCGATCAGGTCGAGGACGCCCCAGCTCTGCAGCAGCACCGCCACCACGATCGCCACCAGCAGCATGCGCATGGCGCGGAAGAACAGCGGCACCATCATGTTAAGCCGCGCTTCGAGCAGCGGCAGCGTTTTCTTGACGTCGGCCGGCAGGCGAACGCCGCCGGAAATGGCATGCGACAACAAGCTGTCGACCAGCCCGCCGATGATGATGGCGAAGACCGTCTCGACCGTCGCCCAGGCCATGTAGTCGACCGCGTCGAACGGCCGGCTCACCCAGAGAACGAAGGCGACGGCGAGGTAGACGATGACGATGACATGCCAGCCGTGGATGAGAAGCGCCAGGATCGTGCGCAGAACCGAGCTCTTCACCGGTTCCAGCAGGGGGAACAGGCCGTTTCTCACGTCGTCGCGCTTGGCGGTCACCAGTATCGTGGCGCCGATGAGGGTGATCAGCACCACGGCGAGGCGGAAGCCGATACCGACGGAAAAGCCGATCGCCTTGTTGACCAGCGGGTGTGCCACCAGCACGCCATAGCCGAGGAAGCTGATCAGGCGGCTGAGCCAGAGATACCAGAAGCGCGCCGTCGTCGGTTCGAGGTTGAACACCCTCAGCGCCGGCCGGCGATATTGCAGGACGGCGGCAAGGCAGCTCTTCAGGAACTCGATCACCACGAAGGCGTCAATGAAGAGGCTCTGCATGAGGTCGATGCGGGCGCCACCGGACGCGGCGATGGCGTAGGCCGATGTGCCGAACCAAGCGAGACCGATCACGGCCCAGTCGATCATGAGGGCAAGGCCGCTCCAGACGACCCGGCGCGGGAACGGCTTGTCCTTGGCCATCCGCTCGACGGCGCCAAGCGGAAAGCGGGCGATGAAACGGGCAACGTTCAGCGTGGCGAAGGCAAAGACGATGATGATCGCAAGCGCAAGGCCCTGCTCTTGCACCCCTTCCCAGTTGACCGCGGCGCTGCCGTCGAAAAGCCGCGTCAGGTTGCCGAGACCGCGGCCGATCTTCAGCACCACCTCGACCACCTGCCGCGAGAGGTCCTGCGTCACCGATCCGATTTCGCGGGCAAGCGGCACGGTCGGCGTGTCCGCCTCCGTCGTCGGTGCTGCCGCGTCAGCCGAGGACGAAGCGGCGCCCGCTGCCGGCTGAGCCAGCTTTTCGAGCTCGCCGATCAGAACGGCGCGCGCGGCATCGTCCTTCAGGATGTCGACCAGGGCCTTCGCCGCCTCGGGAGAGGTCGTGGGCGTACCGGCTGCCGTGGCCTCCCCCGTTGCGGCCGGAGCCGCCGGAGCCGCGAGTTGCGGCAAGGAAGGAACCGTCTGCGCCAGTGCGCCAACGGGAAGCGAGAGCGCGACGACCAGGGCAAGGAAGCGGAATATGGGCATGATTCGTTGGATCATTCGGCCAAACTGCCCCCCTGTCTTGCCCAAAAGAGGGCAGTGCGCAAGCCGGCCACTCGGGGCAACGCACCGTCAGCCCTCGAGTTCCTCCCGCAGCATCTCCAGCCGCAGCCATTCCTCCTCCGCCGCGGCCAGCGCCGCTTCGGTGGCGGTGAGCTTTTCGGTCGCCGAGGCGAACAGCTTGGGATCGCGGGCGTAGAGACCGGGATCGTCAAGCACGGCATGAAGGCGCTTGGCCTCTTCCGACAAGGCGTCGATGCGGCCGGGCAGCGTCTCCAGGGCGTGCTTGTCCTTGAAGCTGAGCTTCGAGCGGACTTTCGGAGCCGGAGCGGCCGAGGTCTCCTTCTTCGGCGCGGGAGCGGACTTCTCCGTCTTCCTCGCCTCGATGCCCTTGCCGCGCTGCGCCAGCATGTCGGTGTAGCCGCCGGCATATTCGAGCCAGCGCCCATCCCCCTCGCTCATCACCACCGAGGCGACGACGCGATCGAGAAAATCGCGGTCATGGCTGATGACGATGATCGTGCCCTTGTAGTCGCCGAGCAGTTCTTCCAGAAGATCCAGCGTTTCGAGGTCGAGATCGTTGGTCGGCTCGTCCAGCACCAGCATGTTGGATGGTTTGGCCAAGGCACGGGCCAGCATCACCCGGCCGCGCTCGCCGCCCGACAGCGCCGATAGCGGCGTCCGCGCCTGTTCGGGCGAGAACAGGAAGTCCTTCATGTAGCCGATGACGTGGCGCTTTTCCTCGCCGATCACCACCCAGTCGCCCTTGCCCTCGGTGAGCACGTCGGCGAGCGTCGTCTCGGGATCGAGGCTGTCGCGCTTTTGTTCCAGCGTCTGCATGTCGAGGGACAGACCGAGCTTGACGGTGCCGCTGTCCGGCGCGAGATCGCCCGTCAGGAGCTTGAGCAGCGTCGTCTTGCCGGCGCCGTTGGGACCGACGATGCCGATGCGGTCGCCGCGCGCCACGCGGATCGAGAAATCCTTGACGATCGGCCGCTCGCCGAACGACTTGGAGATGGCCTTCGCCTCGATCACCAGCTTCGACGACGCATCGGACTCGGCCGCGGTCATCTTCACTGCGCCCTGCGGTCCACGGTGTTCGCGTTTGGCCTTGCGGAGGTCGGCAAGCATGTCGACGCGGCGAACGTTGCGCTTGCGGCGGGCGGTGACGCCGTAGCGCATCCAGTGCTCTTCCGCCTCGATCTTGCGGTCGAGCTTGACGAGGTCGCGCTCCTCTTCCTCCAGCACCTGGTCGCGCCAGGCCTCGAAATGGGAAAAGCCGCGATCGAGCGTGCGCGTCACGCCACGATCCAACCAGACGGTGGTGCGCGACAGGTTTTCCAGGAACCGGCGATCGTGCGAAATCAGCACCAGTGCCGACTTCATCGACTTGAGTTCGCTTTCCAGCCACTCGATGGCCGGCAGGTCGAGATGGTTGGTCGGCTCGTCGAGCAGCAGGATGTCCGGCTCCGGCGCCAGCACATGGGCAAGCGCCGCCCGACGGATCTCGCCACCGGACAGAGAGGATGTGGACTCGTTGCCGGTCATGCCGAGTTCGTTGAGCAGGTAGAGCGCCCGGTAATGGTCGTCGCCGGGAGCAAGCCCAGATTCGACATATTCCAACGTCGTGGCGAAAGCCGAGAGATCGGGCTCCTGCCTCAAGTAGCGCACGGTCTTGCCCGGCTGGAAGAAGCGCTCGCCGTCGTCGGCCTCGACGAGACCGGCGGCGATCTTGAGCAGCGTCGACTTGCCCGAACCGTTGCGGCCGACCAGCGTGATGCGATCGCCCTCGCCGACGGTGAGATCGGCGCCGGTGAGAAGCGGCGTCGCGCCGAAGGTGAGGCGAATGTTCTTGAGGAACAGAACCGGGGGAGAAGCCATATCCGATGTGGTCTCCGTCAGCCGCGCAGCGTAGAGGCTTCGTCGACGAGGCGCTCGACGACCTCGCGCAGTGCCTTTCTCGACGGGCCGGCCGCCGCCACCTGCCGCGACACGTTCGGCAGCGTGCGCTTGGCCGCCGCTCGTCCGAAACGCGACCGGAGATCGGCCATGGTGGCGCCCTGCGCGCCGATGCCCGGCGCAAGGATCAGCGACGTCGGCAACCGCTCCAGCACCTCACCGGCGTCGTCGAGGGTCGCGCCGATCACCGCGCCGCAGGGCCCGTTGCCCGTCTTGCCGAGCGCGCCCCGATTGAAGGCCGTGAGATCGTCGGCCAGCGCATCGGCCACCGTGCGCTCGTCCGTCTGCCGGGCGGTCTGCAGCAGGATGCCGTCAGGGTTCGACGAACGGACGACGACGAAGAGGCCCGCACCGTGCTCGGCGGCCCGCTTCACCACCGGTTCCAACGATCCCGAGCCCATGTAGGCGCCAAGCGTGATGGCATCGACGGGCGTCCCCGCGTCCTCGCCGATCCAGGCGCCGGCATAGGCCTCGATGGTGTGGCCGATATCCATCCGCTTGATGTCGGCGATGACCAGCGCATCGGCCGAGCGGGCATGGCCGATCACTTCGGCGGCCGATTTGAGACCCTGCCAGCCGAAGCGCTCGAAGAAGGCGATCTGCGGCTTGAACACGCCGACGATATCACCCACCGCCTCGACCATCTCCAGGCCGAAAACACGCACGCCCTCGGCATTGTAGGGCAGGTCCCACGCCTTCAGCACCTCCGGCGCCGGATCGATGCCAACGGTAAGTGGCGAGCGGCGGTCGGCGATCGTCTCGAAACGGTCGGCGAAGGATATGACGGACATGGCGAGTTCTCCGGCGGGGTTTGGCAGGCGATATAACGCATCGTGCGGAAAAGTGGGAACCGGTTTTCCGCGAAAGCGGCGCGAGAACGCACATTCGTCAGAACGCGAAGTCCTGACGAACGCCATCATCCAGCCAGAGCCCCCAGGCAGTCCTCAGACCGGCGCCTTTCGCACATACCAGCTCTTCGGCCGCGTCAGGCCGTAGAAGCCGAGCGGCGACAGCGCCGCGCCACGCCCGGTATCCTTGACGCCGGTCCAGGTGAGCGCGGGATCGAGATAGTCGCAACGGTTGACGAAGACGGTGCCGGTCTCAAGATCGCGGCCGATCGCCTCGGCAGCATCGAGGTCTTCGGTCCACAGCGAGCAGGTGAGGCCGTATTTCGAATCGTTCATCAGCCCGAGCGCCTCGGCGTCGTCCCGCACCTTCATGATGCCGACCGCCGGCCCGAAGGTCTCCTCGTTCATGAATGCCATCTGATGGTTGACGGAGGTCAGCACCTGCGGCGCGATGTAGGGCGTCCCCTCCTTGTTGGCGGGAAACAGCTTCGAATCGATGTGGGCGACGGCGCCGCCCCTGAGCGCTGCCGCGATCTGCTCGCGCACCGTTGCCGCGCCACGGGCACGCGCCATCGGCCCCAGCGTCACCTCGGGGTCGGTGGGATTGCCGAGCACATATTTCTTCGTCAGATCGACAAGGCCGGAGACGAAGTCGTCGTAGACCTTTTCGTGCACATAGACGCGTTCGATGCCGCAGCAGCACTGCCCCGAGTTGAAGAAGGCACCATCTGCGACGTTCTCGATGGCGAAATCGAGCTTGGCATCGGCTCGTACATAGGCCGGATCCTTGCCGCCGAGTTCCAGGTTGATGGCGATGAAGGTTCCCACCGCCGCCCGTTCCATGGCGGCGCCACCAGCCACCGAACCTGTGAAGGCAACCATGTCGGCCTTGCGCGCGGCGATGGCCGCTGCCGTCTGATCGTGGGAAAGCACGATGTGCTGGAACACGCCCTCAGGCAGACCGGCGGCGTCGAAAGCATCCTGGAAGCGCTCGGCGACCAGCAGCGTCTGGTCGGAATGCTTCAGCACCACCGCGTTTCCTGCCATCAGCGCCGGCATCACGGAGTTGACCGTGGTGAGGTAGGGATAGTTCCAGGGCGCCACCACAAAGACGACGCCAAGCGGCTCGCGGCTGATGAAGCGGTGGGCGCCATGGTCGCCATGCTCCAGGCCGCTATCGAGGGTACCAAGACTTTCGGCGGCGATCTTCGCCATATAGCGGGTGCGCTGCTCGACGCCATTGAGCTCGAAGGGCGTGTAGCGGATCGGCCGGCCCATCTGCCAGGTCAGCTCTTCGGCGATGCGCGGCCGCATGGCGAGCAAAGCGTCGAGCGCCTTGAGGCAGTAGCCGATCCGAGTGTCGAGCGGCAGCCTGGCCCAGGCCTTCTGGCTGTCGCGGGCGAGCCGGAACACGCGGTTCATTTCCGCTTCCGTGGCGATGGACCGCTCGGCATAGACCGATCCGTCCACGGGGGAGACGAGCGTCATGACGTCGGACATGGTGGAGTGGCTCCCTTCGGCGCTGAACGACATATGGCAAAAACTGACGCCATCTCTGCATGCCGGCGCCCGCCGATCAAGGACGGCATTCGATATGACACGGGGCGCCCGATGCGGGCGCCCCGTGGTTTTTGCTGGAGAGGAAAGACGGCTCACTCGGCCGGAGCAGGCTCTTCCGTGCCGGGGCCGCCGCCACCATTGGCGTGGGCGATGGCGAACTCTTCTTCCGGCGACAGGATCAGCTTGTGACGGCCGATGATCGCGAAATAGGCGATCGCCACGGCAAACCACACGGCCACCCACAGCACGCCCTTGGAGAAGTTCGGATCCTGGACCTGATAGTAGAGCGTGACCACCGCGATGACGATCGTCAGCACCGCGCCGGGGATGCCGAGCGGGCTCTTGTAGGGGCGCTCGATGTCCGGCTGGTTGATGCGGAGCATGATGAAGGAAATCGCCTGCATGATGTAGGAGAACATGGCGCCGAACACGGCCATGTTGAGCAGCACCGAACCGATCGCCGCACCGCCCTCGGCCGCGCCGAGCGCGAACCAGATCACCATCATCACCAGCAGGCCGGCGATGGAGCCGGTGACCATGGCAACATGCGGCGTCTTGTACTTGGAATGGGTCAGCGACAGCGCGGTCGGGAAATAACCGGCCCGCGACAGCGAATAGACCTGCCGTCCCTGCGCGTAGAGGATGGTGTGGAAGGAGGCGATCAGGCCGGTCAGCGCCACGATGCCGAGCAGAACGACGCCACCATCGCCGTAGACGGCACGGAAGCCGTCGAGCAGCGGCTCGAGCGACGAACCGAGATGGAAGGCACCGACGCCGGCAACCGACGGGTTGAGCAGCACAATCATGAAGGCCGAGAGGATCAGCGTGGAAATGCCGAGGATGATGCCCTTGGGCATGTCACGCTTGGGATCGACCGATTCCTCGGCGGCCAGCGGCAGTTGCTCGATGGCGAGGAACAGCCAGACGGCAAATGGCAGCGTGGCAAGCACGCCGGAGAAGCCGAACGGGAACCATTCGCCGCCACCGTCCGGCAGCTCGATCGCCGCTCCGTCGGGGCCGACACCGATGTTGAGAGCCCAGCGCGAGAAGTCCATGTTGGGGATGGCGCTGACCCAGAAGAACACCAGCACGGCCAGCGACAACACCGTCACCACCAGCGTCACCTTGAACGACAGTTCGAGGCCGAACACGTTGAGCCCGAGGAAGATCGCATAGAAAACGATCCAGACGAGCGGCGAATAGGCAGCGTCGAGGCCGAGAATGGAGTTCACGTAGGCGGTGATGAAGGTGACGATCACCGCCGGCGTGATGACATATTCGACGTTCTCGCAGAGACCGGTGACGAAACCGCCCCACGGCCCCATGGCCGTGCGGGCAAAGGAATAGGCGGCGCCGGTGTGCGGCAGCGCCGGGCTCATCTCGGCGATCGAGAAGGTTAGGCCAAGATACATGACGGCGATAATGGCGCCGGCGGCCAGCATGCCGCCCCAGCCACCGGTGGAAAATCCGAAGTTCCAGCCGGAAAAATGGCCGGAAATCACGGCGCCGACGCCGAGCGCCCAAAGCGACCAGATGCCGGCATAGCGCGACAGATGCCGCTGCTCGAAATAACTGGCGTCAGCTTTCTTGTAGCTGACGCTCCCTTCAGACGTGGACATCGAGTTCCCCTTTTCTTTTTTGACTCCACGCGCTCGCTACGGATTCAAAGCCGGTACCCGTTCCCCGCCGAAGCGGGTCCCTGCGAACGGTGAGCGCGGAAGCTGGGGGGCTCTTTGCAAGGATCATGCTACTTTTGGCCAATAGCCGTTTGATCTCCGCTTGCGCAAGGACCAGCCGGCAGCCAGCCGATAAAACGGCGCAACCGAAGGAGCGGCTCGTGGCACCGATCATATTCGTCCTGGGCGGCGCCCGTTCCGGCAAGAGCCGCTTCGCCGAAGAGCGGACTTGCGCCTTTGGAGCCACGGAAAAGGTGTACGTAGCCACCGCCGAGTGCCGTGACGAGGAAATGGAAAGCCGGATCGCCCTCCATCGCGCCCGGCGAGGCGCCGACTGGATGACGATCGAAGCGCCGCACCGGCTGGCCGAGACCTTGTCCGCCGAAGCAAGCGACGATCGGGCCATTCTCGTCGACTGCCTGACGCTATGGTTGACCAATCGCATGCTCGCCGACGCCGATCTCGAGGCGGAGTACGAGTCCCTGATCGCCGGCCTAAAGGTAGCCGCCGGGCCGGTCGTGCTGGTGTCGAACGAAGTGGGGCTGTCCATCGTCCCCGAGAACGCCCTTGCCCGCCGGTTTCGAGACGAAGCCGGCCGCCTCAACCAGAAAGTTGCCGCGCTCGCCGACGAGGCTTGGTTCGTCGCCGCCGGCCTGCCGCTCAGACTGAAGTAGTTCCCCGGGACCGAGGATGGCGAAAATACCCTCGACCAAGGATTCGATTTGCCCTCGGGCATGTGTGATATAAGTTTAATCAAAATTAACTATGGAGAGGATGCAAAGGGCGGGAGTGTCGTGGCCATGGTGTACGATTTCGGGGCATTGGCGACGAATTTCGCATGGCACGACGTTTGCAGCTCGGCTCGTATCGGCCTGTTCGCAGGTTGAGCTTTGCGCTGTATGCATGGGCTTTCCGCTTTTCCGGCAGGCAACGCGGCTTGCGGCATTAGGGGAAATCCATTACTTTGGTAAACGTTTCGTTATTTCGGAGTGATCGTTGCGGCGATTTTGAGCCGGACCGTTTCCGAAGGTTTTTTTAGAATTTCGTTTTTCAGTTTCGGGGGATGTAATGCGTCTAACGGACCTTACCCATGATTTTTCCAAGGGTGGCGCCGAAAGTTCGTCCGGATTGCGCGATCTGACGGCGGCCGATGGCAATTCTTCCGCTCGCTTCTTGGCCTCCGGCGCCATGCGCGTGACGCCCACCTCGGCCTTTTCGGCCGGACAGACGGTTGCGCTGGCGTCCTACGGCGGAGCCACCATCGATGATGGTGAATCGGCAAATCAGGTCAACTGGCGCCCTGCCCATCTCGCCGCGAAGCGGCTGATCGACATCGTGGGGGCAGCTTTCGGCCTGCTTCTCCTGTCGCCGCTTCTCATTGCAGTTGCGGCCATCATCAAGCTTACCAGCGCCGGACCGGTGTTTTTCCGGCAGGAAAGAACGGGGCTGGACAACAAGCCATTCCAAATTCTCAAGTTCCGGTCGATGTACACCGACCGCTGCGATCTTTCGGGCGTAGCCCAGACGGTGGCCGACGACCCCCGCGTGACGCCGATCGGCCGGATCATTCGCAAGACCAACATCGACGAGCTGCCGCAGCTCATCAACGTCCTCTGGGGCGACATGTCGTTGGTCGGCCCCCGGCCGCACGTACCGGGCATGCTGGCCGCCGGCGTCCGCTATGAAGAGCTGGTCCTCGGCTACGAGCGTCGCCACGCCATGCGCCCCGGCATCACCGGGCTGGCCCAGGCCAACGGCCTGCGTGGCCCGACCTCCGAGGTGGAACCCTCGGTCATGCGGGTCGTGCGCGACATCGAGTACATTCGCGACTTCTCGGTTTGGCTGGACATCCGCATTCTGTTCCGCACCGTGATCAACGAGATCCTGCGCGGCAAGGGTTTCTAGCTTCAGCACGCACAAACGCCCCGCCGCCTTTCGGCGACGAGGCGCTCTCAGAACAAGGCGGTTCGATCAGCAAGCGCTCACAGGCGAACCCACATGCGCGGATTGTCCGGCGACTGCATCGATATGAACCGATAACCGGTTGCGCTCCAGGGCTTGACCAGAGGGTTGAGGTTATCCAGCACGAAGTCGCCTCGGTCGGTGCGCACCATCAGCACCGCATGCGACTCGCCTCGCCGTGTGACGACACTCGTCATCAGGAGAGCGGAACTGGGGAAGCCTTTGCGCAGCAATGCGGCCCGCTTGGTCAACGCGTAATCTTCGCAATCGCCCGAGGAGCCACCGATCTTCCAGACGTCGGTTGTCCCGGACTCGGCCTGCGGACGCATCGCACCATTGACGTCGCGATTGATGCGATCGATCAAGCCGAGCGTGTCGATCGTCAGCCGCACGTTGCCAGCAGCCGCCGACACGTTACGCGCCCGCTGAACTTTGCAGGCAGAGGGAATGGTCGCGCACATAACGTAGAAGCCGCTCGGACCCAGGGTGGGTCCCTTGGCATTGACCTTTCCGGCGACAGGCAGATCCAGGCTCTGCTTGGGAACATTCAGGAAGCCAGCCGACGCCAGCTGAGGAAAGAGACCAACAACAGCTGAAACCACCAGCGTCCGGATCAACTTGTTCATGACAACAAACTCCGCCAAGCCTTAAGTGGGTTCAGTAGACCATATTTCATTTGAGATTCTGTTAGTTAGCGTGGGCAACAAGTTCGTGACGTCGAGCAGATAAATCGAGACAAATACAATTCAAATTTTAAGTAAAACTCTGTCGGCGACGTTAACCGTGTTCCCGAATTTCCGCAGGCCGGACCACCGGCGTTCCGCCGTGCCGGGCACAAGGATCAAGAAAATCAGGCCACCGAAGCGGCGACAAAAAATGGCGGAAATCAGCGCTTTCCGAAGCGCGATCGAGGCCGGATTGATGCAAGTCGGCCCCACCTAGGAAAAACACGCAGACGGGAGAAAACTCCGCTTGCACGCCATCAACTACTTAATGTAAACTATCTGAAAATGTGGCGACAGGTGGGGGCTAGGCGCTCCAATTTGATGCAACTTTATAGGAGACAATCGATATGAAAAGACTTTTCCTTTCTGCTTCCCTTGGGGCAGCACTGGCGTTTTCCTCGATCACGAGCGGCTTTGCCGCGACCACTGCAACCGGCCTGATCACTGAGCTTCAGGGAACGGGCGTTGACTCCGCCTACGTGACGGCCGCTCAGGGCGCCTGTTCCTCTGGCAGTGCGTCCCAGTGCATTCTGGCGCTTCAGGCGCTTTTGAACGCCCTGCCCGCCAATCTGCCCGCCAATGTGGTGGCTCAGGTTACCGAATACGTGACGACGACCGCCGGTAGCCGCGCCGACGTCGTGGCCAGCCCTCAGCTGGTCAGCCTCAATAACACCCTCGCCTCGCTCGGTTCGTCTCAGGTCACGGGGTCCGTGACTCCCGATGACGGTCCGGCCAGCCCGGGCGCCTGATCGAGTTAGCCGCTTCCAAATAGGCTTTCACGCCATCCTGAAAACCGTGGCTCTCGAAACACAGGGCCGCGGTTTTTGAATGTTGACCCGGTGGCTGGGGACGGCAGTGGGCTGGCAATAGACTCGATCTTCGGCGAAGTCGCTCTTATTCAGGGGCGGACCTTGTCCGTAAGAGACTAAATTTCGCGCATTTTTCTCGCACGGCAGCGCTGCTTTTCCCTCAGTGTCGCTCTTGGTCGGCAGCGCGATTTCGGTCATAGTGGTCGCGCGGGAGTAGGTTCAAGGAAGTTTTCTTCAAATGGATTCATCCGAGTTCGATGTTCGCAATGCAATTGGTCTCATCCGTCGCCAGATCTGGCTCATTCTTTCAACTGTTCTGATTATCGTCGGGTTGGCCGCCGTCTACGTTTTCCTGCAAACGCCAACCTATACCGCCTCGACGCTGATCCTGGTCGATCCCCGGCAGAAAAATGCCCTCGACCCGGAAAGCCAGATGTCGCTTCTGCCCACCGACAATGCGCGGGTGGAAAGCGAAGTCGAAATTCTGAAGTCCCCCTCGACCCAGATCGAAGCGATTTCCCGCCTTGGCCTGGTCAAGGATCCCGAGTTCGGCGTCAAGCTCAGCACCGTCGATCGCTTGCTGGTTTTCTTCAAGATCAAGTCGACGGAAAACCTGCTGGCCGATACCGATGCCCAATTGCGCGCCGTATTGACCCGCTTCTCCAACAACATAACGATCGCTCGGCGCGGCCTGACCTACGTCATCAGCGTATCCGCCACATCATCCGATCCGGCCAAGGCGGCGCTGATCGCCAACACGCTGTCATCGACCTATATCGACGCCCAGGTCGACGCCAAGATCTCGAATGCCCTCAGCGTGCGCGATGCGCTCAACCGCCGTCTCGCCCAGGCGTCGGCAACGATCAACGAAAACGAGAACCGCATCGACGCCTTCGTCAATGAAAACATCGAGAAGGTTTCGAACGAAAGCACCCGCGCCGACATCTCGGCCATGCGATCCAGTCTTGAGTCTCTCAAGGCCGAGAGCATATCGGCACAGTCGCTGCAGGCGAGCGTTTCCACCCTCGCCGCCAACAAGGACTGGGACGGCATCGCCGCCCAGCTGCGGTCGGATACGGTCAGTCAGATCAAGGCCGAACGCGACAAGGTCCTGGCCGACATCGGCAATGCCGCCGCCGGATCTGCCCGGGAGAGCAACCTGCGCGCCAGTCTCGCCCAACTGGACAAGCGCCTTTCCGATCAGGTGAACGTCGAGCTCGGCACGCTGTCCGATCGCGTCAAGACGGCTCAACAGGAACAGGACCGTCTGCGCACGTCCATTCGCGACACCGTCCTGTCCAGCAACCTCACCAACGACGTCATGGTCAAGATCTATGAACTCCAGCAGGAGTCGTCGGTCGCCAAGACGCTCTATCAGGACCTGTTGCAGCGCCTGCGTGGCGTGGAAACGCAGGCCGACCTTCAGCTTGCCGACAGCCGTATCGTATCATCGGCGCTGCCCCCCGACGCCCCCAGTGCGCCTAAGACCAAGCTGATCCTGATGCTGGCACTGGTCGCCGGTCTGGGTCTGGGTCTGGGCCTCGCCTTCCTCAACGAGAACTTCATCGGCGGCTTCACCTCCGACCAGCAGTTCGAGGCGGTGCTCGGCGTGCCCGTCATATCCTCAATTCCGCTTCTGTCGCGAGCCGGCCGCTCGATAACGGAACGGTCGCAGGTGGCAAGCGAGCTTCTCGACCACCCGCTCACCGCCTACAGCGAGTCGATCCGGCGAATCCGCCTTGGCCTCGAAAACATGCTGAGGCGCAAGTTGCAGGACAAGTCTCGTGAAGGCGGTCTGATAATCATGGTCGGCTCGGCCATCCCCGGCGAGGGCAAGACCACCACGGCCATCGCCATCGCCCGCGCCTTCGCGCTGTCGGGCAAGCGCGTCCTGCTCGTCGACTGCGATCTCCGGCGCCCGTCGATCGCACCGGCATTGGGCTTGACGCCGGAAAACGGGCTTTCCGACTACCTGACGCTGTCGCTCGACTCCCAGTCCATTCGTCAGTTCGTCACCAAGGACAAGGTGCCGGGCCTCGACATGATCGTTGGCAAGAACACCCACAGGACGTCGACCGACAGCCTGATCGAAACGGCTCAGTTCAATCTCCTGATGGAACTTGCCAAGGAGCGCTTCGAGATCATCGTGCTCGACACGCCGCCGATCCTGCCGGTGGTCGATGCCCAGTATCTTGCCACCCGCGCCGACATCGTGACGCTGGTCGTTCACTGGGCCTCCACCTCGCAGCGCGACGTCCGTTCCGCCATCAACGACCTCAGGACGACGGCCGGCGAGGACCTCCCCATCGCCGCCGTGCTGTCCAAGGCCGAGCTTGGCGTCGGCTCCTATCGGAACAAGTACAACAGCTACTATTATTACGCTCCTGAGAGCTGATGGCGCTCGGCCAAGGAGCTTCGACTACCGGTTCTGGCAGCGGATTCCTTGAGAGTCCGTTTGCCATGCCCTTGCCCGAATGCCGCGCCTCATCGTCCTTCGTTGACCTCGGGGACTGTCGAGACTAGAGCTTGGCATCCCCACGCTTGACGGAGCCTCCCGTGAAGCTTCTGCTGCCCCTGATCGTCGCGTGCTCCATCGCTTCGTCGCCCGCTCTTGCCGACGATCCGCCGAGCCCCGGAAGCCGCCCGATCGCCGTTCGCACAACCATCGCCAAGCTGGAGCCGTACGCCGAAACACTGGTTCTGACCGGTGAAGTTCGTGCACGCGCCTCCTCTCAGCTGTCCTTCCGTGTCTCGGGACGGATTGCCGAGCGCTTCGTCGACGTCGGCGACCATGTGAAGACGGGGCAACTTCTCGCCCGTCTCGATCCAAGCCAGCAACAGGCGGACGTCGCCAACGCGGAGGCAGCTCTCGCGGCCGCGGAAGCCGGCGCGCGTCAGGCCGCGTCGGCCTTCGACCGCCAGAAAGCCTTGCTCGACAAGGGCTTCACCACGCAGTCGGCCTTTGATGCCGCCACGAAGGCGGTACGGACGACCGCCGGCACCGTAGATGCGGCCAAGGCGGCTCTGGATATCGCTCGCGCCAATCTCGCCTACACAGAACTGCATGCGGACACCGATGGCGCCGTTACCGCCCGCACGGCCGATGCCGGCGAGATCGTCGCCGCCGCTCGCCCGGTCTTCGTGGTCGCCGTCGATGGTCCGCGCGATGCCGTATTCGATGTCTACGAACAGTTGTTCCTGTCTCTGACCGAGCTTCCGGACATCACGGTCGGCCTGGTCAAGGATCCGTCCGTCTCGGTATCGGGCAAGGTGCGGGAGATATCGCCCACCGTCGAAACGCGAACGGGCACGGTTCGCGTCAAGGTCGACATCGGCACGCCTCCAGCCGTCATGAGCCTCGGCGCACCGGTCACCGGTCGCATCGATGGGCGAAAAATGCCGGCGGTACTGCTGCCGTCCAGTGCGCTGGCGGAAAAGAACGGTACCGCCGCGGTCTGGGTGGTGACGGCCAACGGCACGAGCGCGGAACTTCGCCCGGTCGGCATTGCCGGCTATACGACCAAGGACATCGTGATCGGCACCGGTATCGCCGACGGTGATTGCGTCGTCATCGACGGCGGCAAGCTTCTTCGACCCGGAGCCACCGTGGAGATCGTCGGGGAGGAGGCACCATGATCCACCCTCTGGTGTTCGCAGCCCTCGCCGGCCTCCTGCTCGCCGCCTGCCAGGAGGAAACTGTGCCCCCACCACCGGTGCGACCCGTCCTGTCGGCCCGGGTGGCTATCGACGAGGCCGGTCTGCAATCTTTCGTAGGAACGGTCGAGGCGCGCGACAAGGTCGACCTGGGCTTCCAGGTGCTCGGCCGGCTGTTGACGAGAACCGTCGATGTCGGCGATGTGGTCCGATCCGGCGAAGTCGTCGCCACCATCGACCCCACCACGCTCGATCTCACAGTCCGCTCCGCCGAGGCGGCGCTCGGCAACAGGCGAGCCGAACGGGAGAATGCGGCCGCCACCGTCACGCGTGTCGAGGCGCTACGCGCGACCGGCACGGCGGCCGAAGCCAACCTTGAGGACGCCCGCACCGCCTATGACGCCGCGGATGCCGCCGTTCGCCAGGCGGAGGCTGACCTTGCCAAGGCGCGCGACGCGCTCGGGTATGCGGAACTCAGAGCTGGCTTCGACGGTATCGTCACCGCAACGGGTGCCGAGCCCGGCCAGACGGTGGCCGCCGGCGAGAGCATCGTCACCATCGCCAAGCCCGATCCCCGCGACGCCGTCATCGACGTACCCGACTGGCTGGTCGGCACCCTGAAATCGGCCGCGACTTTCGCCGTCGCTCCGCAAATCGCGCCCGACCAAACCATCGTCGGCCAGTTGCGGGAAACTGCACCGGACGCCGACCCCCTCACCCGTACCCGCCGCCTCAAGATCGCGCTGACGGACCCGCCGAGCCTGTTCCGCCTCGGCTCCACCGTCGAGGTCCGGACCGATCGACGGGCAAGCCCGACCATCACCCTGCCCGAGGCTGCCGTGCTGACGCGCGATGGCGGAACCTTCGTTTGGGTCATAACGGTCAACGAGACGGGGAGCTTGGCGCAGCGCGAAGGCACCGTGGCCCTGAGGCAGGTAACCACCGCGCCAGCCGATCAGGGGCGTCTTCACATCGTCTCCGGTCTTTCGGCCGGCGAGCGGGTCGCGATCGCCGGCGTTCACAGCCTTCAGGGCGGTCAGAAGGTCCTCGTGCCGGCGGACGGTACTAGGGGCTCCGAGGGAGACGCATCGTGAAGAGGTTCAATCTCTCCGACTGGTCGCTCGATCACAAGTCCCTCGTCTGGTACTTCATGATCGTCTTCACGCTGTTCGGCGTGTTCTCCTACATCAATCTCGGCCGGGAAGAGGATCCCTCCTTTACCATCAAGACCATGGTGGTTCAGGCCTATTGGCCGGGTGCCTCGGTCACCGAAATGACCCGGCAGGTCACCGACCGCATCGAGAAGAAGCTGCAGGAGCTGCCGAACCTCGACTTCACGCGCAACCTGACGCGGCCCGGCGTCACCACCGTCTTCGTCAATCTGCGCAACGACACCAAGGCCGCCGAGGTCGACGGCACCTGGGTGCGCGTGCGAAACCTCGTCTCCGACATCCGGGCCGAGATGCCGGATGGCGTGGTCGGCCCCTTCTTCAACGATGATTTCGGCGACGTCTTCGGCAACATCTACGCGCTGACGGCAGACGGCTTCACGCCGCGCCAGCTCCGCGATTATGCCGAGGCCATTCGCACCCGCATTCTCTCCGTCGAAAATGTCGGCAAGGTCGACATCGTCGGCGCCGAGGACGAGGTGATCTACCTCGAGTTTTCGCCGCGGCAGCTCGCGGCCTACGGCGTCGACGAAAAGGCGGTGCTGACCACGCTGGCCGAACAGAACGCCGTCAATCCGTCAGGCACCATCGAGACCGGCTCCGAACGCGTGTCGGTGCGAGTGTCCGGCGAGTTCCGCTCTGAAAAAAGCATCGAGGCGGTCAATCTCCGTGTCAACGGGCGCTTCTTCCGCCTGTCGGACGTGGCGAAGATCAGCCGTGGCTACGCCGATCCGCCGACCGAGCTGTTCCGCTACAACGGCGAACCGGCCATCGGCATCGCCATCGGCATGCGGGCTGGCGCCAACCTCTTGAAGTTCGGCGACGCGCTCCGGGCAGAGATGGCGAAAGTCGAGGCCGAGCTTCCGGTCGGCATCGCCGTGCATCAGGTCGCCGACCAGCCGAAACTGGTTGAGAAGGCGGTATCCGGCTTCACCCAGGCGCTGTTCGAGGCGGTCGCCATAGTCCTGCTGGTCAGTTTCCTCAGCCTCGGCCTCAGGGCCGGCGTGGTGGTGGCGCTATCGATTCCATTGGTGCTCGCCATCACCTTCATGGTGATGGAGGCCTCGGCCATCTCGCTGCAACGCGTGTCGCTCGGCGCGCTGATCATCGCGCTCGGCCTTCTGGTCGACGATGCGATGATCGCCGTCGAGATGATGGTCGCGCGTCTCGAGAAGGGCGACTCGCTCAGGAAGGCGGCCACGGCCGTCTATACATCCACCGCCTTTCCCATGCTGACCGGCACGCTGGTCACGGTGGCCGGCTTCATTCCCGTCGGTCTCAACTCGTCGATGGCCGGCGAGTTCACCTTCACCATGTTCGTCGTCATCGCCGTATCCTTGCTGGTGTCCTGGATCGTCGCCGTCGTGTTCACCCCGCTGATCGGCGTCACGGTGCTGCCGGCGAAGCTGAAGCATCAGAAGCCTGAGAAGACGCGCTTCACCCGCGGCTTCGAGCGCCTGCTGGTCCTCGGTCTCCGCAATCGCTTCATCGTCATCGCTCTGACGCTGATCGCTTTCGGCGCGTCGCTCTACGGCCTCACCCGTGTCCAGCAGCAGTTCTTCCCCGACAGCGACCGTTCCGAGCTGATCGTCGACTTCACGTTGCCGCAGAACGCCGCCATTGAGGAAACCGCCCGCGTGATCTCCCGTTTCGAGACGGACATGCTGGCCGGCAAGGATGGCGTCGACCACTGGTCATCCTATATCGGACGCGGCGCGGTGCGCTTCCTGCTCACTTTCGACCAGGAGCCGTCCGCCCCCTATTTCGGCCAGATCGTCGTCGTTACGCGCGACGAGGAGACGCGCAACCACCTCAGGGCCGAGTTCTCCGACTATCTTCGCCGCGCCTTCCCCGGCGTCGACAGCTTCGTCCGCCTGCTGGAAATCGGCCCCCCGGTCGGGCGGCCCGTCGCCTACCGTCTTTCGGGGCCGGATATCGAAAGCGTGCGCGAAACGTCCGGCCGTCTCGCCGCCATCGTCGCCGCCAATCCCCACGTCGACAACGTCGTGGCCGACTGGGGCGAGCCGGGGCGCGTCGTCAAGGTCGACGTCATGCAGGACAAGGCGCGGCTGCTCGGCGTCTCCTCGCAGGACATCTCCAACGCCCTCTACAGCATCATCGGCGGCGCCACGGTTACCAAGATCCGCGACGACATCTACCAGATCGACGTCATCGGCCGCGCGGTGCCCGAAGAGCGCAACTCCATCGAGACCCTGAAGAACCTACAGCTCGCCACGCAGACCGGATCGAGCGTACCGCTCGCCGCCGTCGCCAATCTCCACTACGAGCTCGAACAGCCGGTGGTGTGGAGCCGCAACCGTCTGCCCACCGTCACCATTCGGGCAGCACGTGCCGACGCGACCCAGGCGGACACCATCGTTGCCCAGCTTCGGCCTGATATCGACGCCTTCGCCGCCACGCTGCCGGCTGGCTACAAGGTGGAAACGGCCGGCTCGGCCGAGGAATCGCAGAAGGCGATGGCGCCCATCGTCGACGTCGTGCCGCTGATGGCCTTCATCATGCTCACGGTATTGATGATCCAGCTCCAGAGTTTCAGCCGCCTGGTGCTGGTGGTGGCGGTGGCGCCGCTGGCATTGATCGGCGTGGTGGCGGCCCTTCTCCCGACGGGCGCACCGCTTGGCTTCGTCGCCATTCTCGGCGTCCTGGCGCTGATCGGCATTCTCATCCGAAACTCGGTGATTCTGGTCGACCAGATCGAGCGGTTAAGGGCCGATGGCATGCCGGCGTGGAACGCCGTGGTCGAGGCAACCGGCCACCGCTTCCGGCCCATCGTGCTGACGGCGCTGGCGGCCAGCCTTGGCCTCATTCCGATCGCCAACGAGGTGTTCTGGCAACCGATGGCCTTCGCCATGATGGGCGGCATCATCGTCGGCACGGCCCTGACGCTGATCTTCCTGCCGGCGCTCTACGTCACCTGGTTCCGCATCCGCGAGGAAAGGGCCGACGAGCCGAAGCCGGCCGCCCCTGTCGAAACCTAGGGGCACACCCAGCAAGAGCGAAACCGGCCTTGCGCCCGAAGTTGCCTTAAAACAATAGGATGGAGCATGTGGGCGAACAGGAGTTCGCCGGACGTGCCCCATCCATCAATCCGGGACCGCTTGTCGTCGGCGGCCCGGACCGCGCCGCAAACATGTCAGGCGGCCGACAGCGTCTTGCGCAGATCGTTGAGCTTGCCGACGCTGCCGGCAATGTCGTCGCGCGAGATGCATGTCGTGCCGCCGACGAAGATATCGACGAGACCACTGCCATAGTCGCGGATATTCTGCGTGGACACCCGGCCATCGATGCTGATTGCCGTGTCGCAGCCGCGTGCGTCGATCAACCCGCGCAACTCGCGGATCTTGCGGTCTGCGAAAGCGGCCTGCTTCTCACCCTTGTTCCAGGCATAGCCAGGATTAATCAGCATCAGCAGAACGGCGTCGCACTTCTCGATGACGCAATCGAGCATGCTCACCGGGGTCGCGGGCTTGAGCGCCACGCCGGCCCTGACGCCCTTGGCGCGGATGCGGTTGAGCTGGTTGTCGACATGACGCTCCGACTCCAGGTGGAAGATCAGTTGCTCGACACCGATATCCATCAGCTCGTCGACAAAATAGTCGTTGTCGGTCGCCATCAGATGCACATCGAACTTCAGCTTGGTGAGTTGGCGCAGACGACGGACGGTCTCGAGGCCGAGCGGCAGACTGGGACTGAAATGACCATCGATGATGTCGACATGCAGAACCTCGATGCCGGCCGCCTCGCAGGCCCTCACCTGGGTTTCCAGGTTGCAGAGGTCGAGACAGATCAGAGAGGGCGCCACGAGGCAAGAGTTGCGCCAGGAAAAGGTCATTGGACACCTTCCGTTTTGATGAGGGACAGGATTTCGTCGCGCGTCGGCAAAGCGGTGATCGCTCCCTTGCGTCGCACACAGAGCGAACCGGCCGCCGCCCCATAGGCGGCGGCGTCGCACAACAAATCGAGAGAGAGGTCACCGACACGCGACACGCCGTGATTGACGAGATGCGACAGGAAGGCACCCCAGAAGGCATCGCCGGCACCGGTTGCGTCGACCGCCACGGCCGGCACCGGCGGCACATGGATGGTCTCACCGGCGAAGTGGCAGCGAGCGCCGCGCGCACCCAGCGTTTCGACGGCGACAGCAATGCCATGCGTTTTCAGGCAACCTGCGAGCCCCGCCGCCCCACCGACCAGATGGACCTCTTCCTCGGACACCTTGAGGAGATCCACGAAGGGCAGCGCCTCGCCAATCCTGGCTGCGGCATCGCGTTCGCAAACCCAAAGCGGCGCCCGATAGTTGACGTCGAAGGATACGAGTTTGTCGTGCGCGCGGGCGAGGCGCAGCGCCTCGAGCGTCGCTTCGGCGGATGGCGATCGGGACAGCGAGCACGAGCCGATATGAACGATTGTCGCTGCGTCGACCACCTCGGGGCGGATGTCGGCGGGGGTGAGCAGCATATCTGCGCCCGGCTTGCGAACGAAGGTGAAGCTGCGCTCCCCGTCCTTGCCGAGCGTGACGAAGGTCATTGTCGTCACTGCGTCATCGGTCAATCTTTTCAGCGCCACTTCGACGCCGTTCTCTTCGAGCGTCGCCACCAGGAAGCGGCCGAAATCGTCATTGCCCATCAAACCGAGAAAGGCGGCCGACGCCCCGCTCCGCATCGCGGCGATGGCGACATTGGCGGGCGCACCACCGGCATTGCGCAGATAGCTGCCTGGCTCCGAGCCGGGAAGAAAGTCGATGACCATTTCGCCGATGCAAAGAAGATCCACAAGCCACACTCCTCTGGCCTTTTGGCCAGATTCTTGAACAAGCCCCCGCGTCCCGGGATCGGACGGAACCGGACTCGTCTGAGGATGCCGGACTTACGGCCAAGCTGTTCCTCTGGCCGGTTCCGCGCGGAACCGGCCAAGGGAAGATGATGTCGGATCGGTCCAGCTAAAGATTGTCAGGCAGCCGGCGGATACTCGGTGCACAGCAGCCGATAGGGCGCTTCGTCCTCCTCGATCTTCGGGAAGCGCGGGTACTGCTCAAGGAAGCGATTGTCGGTGTTGTCATCGTTGCACATGGAGACTTCGCCGATCAGTACCGACCCCGTACCCGGCTCGACGATGAACTCGTGGTAGTAGTAGGGGTAGAAGGTAAGGCTCTCGCCCGGCTTGATGAGGATGTCCTCGCCGGCCTTCACCGTGTAACGGCGACCGTCGCGGTTAATCTCGACATCGGTATCGGCCATCGCGCCGTCCTTGGTGGCGTTGTAGAGGCGGAAGACCAAATTGCCGCCACCGCGATTGATGATGTCCTCCATCTTCGACCAATGGAAGTGCATCGGGGACACCTGACCCTCCTCGATCATGATGATCTTCTCGGCATAGGTCTTGGTGTACTTCTTGTTCTTGACGTTGCCGTTGCGCAGCGTGATCAGCGCAATGCCGAGTTCAGCATACTTGCCCATGCCATAGTCGGTGACGTCCCAGCCGAGCATGTTGTCGCGGATCTCGTCATACTCATGTCCGGCCGTCTTCCACTGTTCGGGCGTCCAATGCAGGAACGGCGGCAGCGCGAACCTGTAGTCGCCGAGCATCTGCTCCATACGGCGGATTGCGCCGTTGATTTCGGATCTTTTCATCGGGAGGTCCTCCAGTTCATCGGCGCGACAGCCGACGTGCTTCATTCTGAACGCGGTCGATATCCTCATCGCCGTCGAGAATGGTGATGGTCAGTTCAAAGGTTTCCTTGGCCTGCGGTGGCAGCATGTGCAGATCGCCGGCGGAGACATGATGCGGCCGGCCGTAGACCGACGAGTTGGCGGGCTCCAGGCCCATGGCGTAATCGCCGGCCGCCATCGACTTCCATTGCATGAAGTAGGGCAGCGCCTTGCGATTGAAGTCGAGGCGGACACCGAGCTTCAGCTCGGGGTTGACGAGGGCAGCGAAGGTGTTGCCCGCCGCGTCGGCGGCCAGCTCGTGCAGGAACACGTACTCCGGCTCGTTTTCCGAAGGCGCCGCCACCGATGCCCAGTCGTCCAGGTGCGGCCGGCTGGTCTCGTCACGCGGGCGCGTGTCCAGCGTCGGCAGGACCAGGCGAGCCGCTTCTGATAGCAATGGGTGGCCGACATTGAAGTGATAGAGCAGCATCAACGGTTCGGGGCGAAACGCCTGATTCTCGACTTCGTCGACGATCCGGACGATGCGTTCGCCAAGACGGGTCTCGATCAACCGCCGCAACACGAGATTCTCGCCGAACAACTCGGCTTCGCGGATCTCGCCGGACACGCGCATCACATAGTCGTCGCCATCCCAGAAGGCGTCGGCCGACCGATGCTCGGCGGGTGTCGTACGGATGCGCCCATGCATCGGATAGTCCTTGCCATCCAAGGTGCAAGGCGCACAGATGTTCTCATAGCCGGCCGTGAAGAGCATGCCGCCCATGATCGACCGCTGGGCTTCTGCACCATGCGTGTCGTAAGCGGTCCGACCGATCAGGCCCGGCTTCGACAGGAAGTTGAAGCCGACCCCGCGATAGCTGAAGTCGCCGATATCCAGCCCCTTATCGGCCAGCACGTCGAAGGCGAGCGGGCCATTCCGGACTGCGTAAGCGGTGAGGCCGTCGGCCTTTCCCTCGCGGTACGTCAAAGGGCGGACGGACGCCAGCTGTTGCATGCTGCCCATCCGAGCCAGCATGTCTCGCTTGGAAAGGGTGGTCATTCGAGGTTGGCGTGGTATTGCCACAGCCCCTTCAGGTCGAGCTTGCGCTCGTCGATGATCATTTTGGCGACGATGTCGCCGAAGAGAAGCAGCGATTGCTCGAACAGCGAGGTCATCGGCTGCCGGGAATCGATCTCGTCGTCGAGATAGAGCTTGGTGCGGACGGGAATGCGCACCATGAAATCGGCGACCTCCCGCATGTCCGACTGCGGGTTGGAGCCGATGTGCACCACCTTCGCCCCGACCGTCTTGGCCTTGCGCGCGATGGCCACGGGGAACAGCGACGACCCGCTGCCCGAGCCGACGATCAGGAGATCCTTCGGCGTAATGGCCGGTTCGGTGATGGCACCCACGTAGGTGATGGCGATGCCGAGATGGGCGAAGCGCTTGGTCATGGCCTGCAGCGCCAGGAGCACGCGCCCGACACCCACCACGAAGACCTTGTCGGCGGCGAGCAAGGCGTCGACGAAGGCCTGAACCTGGGCGGGATCGATCCGGTCGAGCGTCCGGGAAAGCTCCTCGACCACCAGATGCGAGGTGTCGCGGAACACGCTTTCATAGGGTTGCACGGTGTTTCTCCGATGGAGTTCGACTTGAAGGGAGAGGGCACGGCGGAGCGGAGGAGAGGCGCGCCGTGCCCCGTCGCCGGCGGGGTCAGCCCCGCCGGGCGTTCATGGCCTGAACCTGGTAGATCAGCACGGCGCCGAGGATCAGCAGGGCGCGGGCGACGTACTGCCAGTATTCGTCGATGTTGAGCAGCGTCATGCCGTTGAGCATGATCGACAGGAACAGCACGCCGACGAAGGTGCCCCAGACGCGGCCCTTGCCGCCCATCAGGCTGACGCCGCCGATGACACAGGCGGTGATTACGGTGAACTCCCAGGTCACGCCGACCGTCGGGTTGCCGGCCTGGATCTGGCTCGACACCATGATCGCCGACAGCACGGTGAAGATGCCGATCATCGACATCACCGCCATGCGGATGCCGAGCACGTTGATGCCCGAGAGCCGCGCCGACTCGGCGTTGCCGCCGACCGCGTAGGCCGACTTGCCGAAGACCGTGTAGCGCGAGATGAACCAGGTGATGATGAAGACCAGCAGGAACACGAAGGCCTGGAAGGGAATGCCGAAGATAGCGCCCGAACCGAAGAAGAAGAACCAATCCGGATAGGGCGTCACCGGGAAGCTGCCGGTCAGGAGATAGGCGCCGCCGCGGAAGGCGGCCATCCAGGCCAGCGTGGTGATGAAGGTCGGCACGGCGAGCACATGGCGCACCCAGCCGGTGAACATGCCAGCGAGGATGGCGATGCCGAAGCAGAGCACGACGCCGATGACGATCGAAACCTCGGCCGACCAACCCGCCGTTGTCAGGCTGTCGGTGACCACGGCGAGCAGGCAGCCGAAAAAGGCCAGCCCCGACCCGACGGAGATGTCGATTTCCCCGAGGATCAGCACGAACGTCATGCCGAAGGCGATGATGCCGGTCATGGCCGCGTTGCGCAGGATGTTCATCCAGTTGTCCCAGGTCGCAAAACCGGGAGCTGTAAAGGCCAGCAGTAGGATGATCACCAGCAAGATGGCTTCGAGGACGAAATCGGACAGCTTGAAGAAGGGCCGGCGCGTGGCGGCGAGGGGCGCGAAGCTGCCCTTGGCCTTGCCGGTGGTATCACTTGTGGTCATTTCGCCATCTCTCCCATGCACATGGCGTACAGTGTCTCGATCGGCGTGTTCTCCGGCTCCCGGACCTCGCCGATGAAGCGCCCCGCCTCCATGATCAGGATGCGATGGCAGACCTCCAGCAGTTCCTCGAGTTCGGAAGATACGAAGACGACGCTCAGCCCGCGGCGCGACAAATCCCACATGATCTGGAAGATCTGCTGCTTGGCGACGATGTCGATGCCGCGCGTCGGCTCGTCGAAGAACACCACCTTGGGGTTGGTGTTGAGCCAGTTGCCCACGACGACCTTTTGCTGATTGCCGCCCGACAGGGATTGCACTTCCTGCAAGGCGTCCGACACCTTGATCTGCAGGCGCCCGATCCACTTCTCGGCGACCGGCGCCTGCAGGAAGTGGCTGAGGAAGCCTCGCTGGCCGACTTCGTCGAGGCTGGCCAGGCATAGATTGTCCTCGATGGACATGATCTGGATGAGGCCTTCCTCCTTGCGATTTTCCATCGTCATGGCGAGGCCGAGCTTCTTCATGCGGGTCACCGTCGGTCGCCGCACCTCGGTTCCGTTCAGAACGATGGTGCCCCCATCGATGGCGTCGGCGCCGAAGATGCCGCGCAGCAACTCGCTGCGACCGGCGCCGAGCATGCCGGCGATACCGAGAATTTCTCCGGCGCGCAGATCGAAGCTGATGTCCTCGTACTTGTCCTTGCGGTGAAGATCCGTGACCTTCAGGCGGATCTCCTCGCCAACCTTGAGGTCGGCCGGCCGGCTCTGGAGGGTCGTTTCGCCGAACATCATGTCGACGATGACTTTCGGCGTGGCGACGTCGATCGGCACGGTCCCGACCAGTCGGCCGTCGCGCAGCACCGTCACGTAGTCGGCAACGCTGCGAATTTCGTTCAGCTTGTGGGTGATGAAGATGATCGCCACGCCCTTCTCGCGCAGTGACCGAACCACTTCGAGCAGGCTGTTGATCTCGTGGCGGGCGAGCGCGGAGGTCGGCTCATCCAGAAGCAGGACGCGCGGATTGAGCGACATCGCCTTGGCGATCTCGATGACCTGGCGCTGACCGACGGAGAGCTCGGAGATTTTCCGCGTGACGGGTATGTCGATCCTGAGCGATGTCAGGATGTCCTGGACGTGAGCGTTGGTCTTCTTCCAGTCGACGGTAATGTCGCCCGGCCCCATGGTGGGGAAACGACCGAGCATGATGTTCTCGGCCACCGTGAAGTCCAGGATCAGGCTGAGTTCCTGATAGACGACGGCGATGCCGGCCGCATTGGCATCCGCCGGCCCCTTGAACCGGGCCTCGACGCCGTCGATCCGGATCTCGCCGGATGTCGGGACGACCGCTCCCGACAGGCATTTGACGAAGGTGCTCTTTCCCGACCCGTTCTTGCCCAGGAGGGCGTAGACTTTTCCGCCGTCGAAGGCGGCGGAAAAGTCGTCGAGAGCGAGGACCCCGGGATAGGCTTTCGTCAGATTGCTGATTTCAAGCTTTGCGGGTCCCATCATCCGTTCCTAACCTCGGTTACTTGACGGTCTTGGCGTACTCGGCAACCGCCTCGGGGTTGGCGCGCGAGAGCGTCAGGCCTGGAACGATGATCTCCTTGTCGACCGCCTCGCCCTTCAGCGACTTGATCGCGTTTTCCATGGCCAAAGCGCCGATCTTGAACGGGTCCTGGGCGGTGGAAGCCTGGAGGATGTTGTCGTCCGACTTCAGGAAGCCGACGATCTGCTTGTCGAGATCGATGCCGAACACCGGGATCTTCTTGCCGGAGTTCTTGACGGCGAGAACCGCGCCGATCAGGCCGCCGGCGTTGCAGCCGTACATGAGATCGATATCAGGATGAGCCGTGATAATGTCGGCAGCCTTCTTGATAGCCTCCTCCGCGACGGGCGAGGAAGCCTCGGCCACAAGCGTCACGCCGGGAATATCCTTGATTTCGTTCCAGAAACCGTCCTGGCGCGCGTTGCTTTCCGGCGGGAGCTGGGCCTTGTAGTTGATGATGGCGACCTTGATCTCCTTCTTGTCGCCGTAGTGCGCCTTGATGTAGGCGGCAGCTTCCTTGCCGCTGCCGGCGCCGAGCAGGGTGTTGTCCGACATCACGGTGGACACCGGGAAGTCGGCAGCCAGCTTGTTGTTGAAGCTGACGATCTTGATGCCCTTGTCGTTGGCGGCCTTGACGGCCGGGATCGAGGCGGCAGCCGGATCGAGATAGGTGATGGCGATGGCATCGACGCCGCGCGCGGCGTAGGTGTTGACCACCTCGACTTCCTTGCTGATCTGGTTCGAGGTGTTGGACGTCAACAGGTTGACGCCTTCCTTCTCGGCCACCGACTTCATGCCGAGCAGCGTCGTCTTCATGAACTGGTCTTCCTGGAAGACGATACCGGCAACCGTAAACTTGTCAGCGGCCTGCGCGACGACAGGCAGCATGAAGACGGCAGCAAGCGCCGCCGTGACGAATTTCTTCATCGAAGAACCTCCCAAAGATCGCGGATAGTGACAGGTCGTCCCGTGCCGTTCACGGGAACCTCACCGTCTGGCGGCGTACCGAACCTCCCCGGCACGCGACGAAGACATATAGCACCAATTTATGTATTCGCAATACAAAAACAAAAAGAATCTGAAATGAATTAAAGTACAATACGTCAAAGAATCAGTTTAGCGCGACCTACGGCCGCGTTTTGTTCAAATTTACGCAAGATAAAAAGAGATTTACCGCTCGTCGTCCTCCGACCCTTGAAGGGCTCGCACCGACTGCCGATGAACGATCTCCGTCCGAAGCATCGCGGCTTGGGAGGAGCCTTCGCCATTGATCTCGGCCAGCAGCAGATTCATCGCCAAACGGCCCAATTCATAAGTTGGGCGTCGTATGACGGTCAGAGGGGGCGTGAACACCGATACCCATGGCGGGTCGTCGAACAGGATCAGCGACAGATCTCGTCCGATTTCGAGACCGATCTCTCTCGCAGCGGCGATGCAGCCGATCGCCATCTCTTCGTTGGTCGCCAAAATGGCCGTCGGCCTCGGCTCGTCCTTGAGGATTGCCATCGCCGCCGCCCTGGCGTGCTGGAACTCGCCCCGGCTGTAGCGCAGCCACTTGTGCGTGGGAGTGATTCCGGCCTCGGCCAGCCCGACGGTACCGCCATGCATGCGCGCTTCCGCCGTCCAGACAATATCCGGAGGCTCTTTGGTGGTGTGACCAACGGCCGCCGCCGTCGCCACCATCAGGCCGATGCGGCGATGCCCGCAGGCGACGAAGTGGCGAACCGCCTCGCGCGAAGCGGCAAAATCGTCGGTGGTGACCGAGCTGATCTTCAGCCCCTCGACATAACGGTCGAGCAGGACGATCGGCACCGAGAGCCCCCCCTCCTCGGGCTGGAGATGGCTGAAGTGCCGACGGGAGGAGGGAACCACCACCATGCCGTCAACGCGCTTTTCCACCAGCACGCGAATGGCGTCGCGCTCAGCCTCGAGATCGTCGCCGGTGTTGAGCACCAGAATCTGGTAGTCGGACGAAGCGGCGGTATCGATGATGGCGCGGATCGATGTGCTGAAGAAGGAGTTGGAGATATCGGCGACGACCACGCCGATGGTCAGCGTGCGCCCCGACCGCATGGAGCGCGCCAACTCGTTGACCCGATAGTTGAGCGCCTCGGCAGCGGCCAGCACCTTGGCCCGAGTTTCCTTCGTGACTAGGCCGTAGTTGCCAAGCGCCCGGGCGGCAGTCGCGCGCGACACGTTCGCACGTTGGGCGACATCGATCAGCCGCGCCCGTTTGCGCGCACCATCGCCGATATCGCCGGACTTGCCGTCATCCATACCCTCGTCTCCCTGACTTATACGGACAAATCGCCCGCATCGGAGAATGAGAACGATCTCATTTGTGAGTGAAATTGTCACAGACACTCTGCGCTGTCAATACTGATGAAATATCTATGTAGTCGACCTCTTCTACGACTTTTGGAGGTACGCTAGACTACGAGTCGAGCTTTCGGAGCGGACGCGAGATGAGGCGCCGGCCTTGGCTCGGCGAGGTACGACGTCCGACTGACGGAACAAGTGGGATCGAGCTCATTGAGCGCGGACCACGGGTCACGTTCCACGCATCATTTACGCTCCGGAGGAGGTTCGGAGCCAGGAGGACAAGCAACATGAAGCTTCAGCTCGCGCTGGACGACATTTCGACCGACGAGGCCCTGGCTTTGCTCGATCGCGTGCATCCGTTCATCGACATCGTCGAGGTCGGCACGCCGTTTCTGTTGGAGGAGGGATTGCGTCCCGTACGGCTCTTCCGGTCCCGTTATCCGGACCTGCCCGTGCTGGCCGACGCGAAAATCATGGATGCCGGCCACTACGAGGCTCGACAGGCCTTTGCCGCCGGTGCCGCCTACGTGACGGTTCTCGGCGTCACCGATCTCCTGACCGTCAAGGGATGCCTTGAGGTGGCGGCCGAGTTCGGCGGCACGGTGGTCGCCGACATGATCTGCGTCGAGGATCTGCCGAAGCGGGTCCGGCAGTTGGAAGACCTCGGCATGAAAGCCCTGGCCGTCCATACCGGCGTCGACCAGCAGGCTGCCGGTCGTACGCCGGCCGACGAGCTCGCAGTGATGAAGCAGGCTTCGCGGCAGTCCGAGCTGTTCGTGGCCGGTGGCATCACCCCCGCGACGCTGTCCCGATACATCGATCTCGGCGCAGACGTCGCCATCGTGGGGAGCGGCATCCGGCATGCCCCCGACCCGGTGAGCGCCGCCGAGGAGCTTGCCCGATTGGCGCGGCGCTGACGACAACAGAGGAAAGGGAAGAGATCATGAGCATAGCCGACTTCACCGGCACGATCCTCGACGAACTGCGCTCTGTCCTGTCGAGAGTTCCGGCGGCCGAGGCCGACGCCTTCGTCGCCGACATCCTGTCGGCAAGACGGATCTTCGTGGCCGGTGCCGGACGATCCGGCCTCGCCGGACGCGCCTTCGCCATGCGCCTGATGCACTTCGGCTTCGATGCCTTCGTGATCGGCGAGATCGCTACCCCGGCCTATTCGGCGGATGACCTACTCGTTGTCTGCTCCGGATCGGGCGAAACGGGGAGCCTCGTGTCCATCGCGGAGAAGGCGCGGCGGATCGGCGGCAAGATCGCGCTGGTCACGATCGTTCCCGAGTCCAGCATCGGCAGGCTCGCCGACCGGCGCCTGACTCTGCCGGCACCGTCGCCAAAGGCGAAAGCCGGTGAAACGGTCCGGTCGGTCCAGCCTATGGGCTCGCTCTTCGAACAGGCAGTCCTGCTGTTCCTCGATGCCGTCATCCTTGAGCTGATGGCGCGGCGCGGCGTGATCAGCGAAGAGATGTTCACCCGCCACGCCAATCTGGAATAGCGGCTGACAAGCGCCCACCGAAGCGAAGCCGCCTCGCGGGCGCGCAAAGCCGACGACGTCAGATCGACAGCGTCGGCCGGAAAGCGTCGCGGATCGCCTCCAGACCGGCGATGCGGCGAATTTCGGCCTCGACAAAGGCGTCGTCCCTGAGGCGGGCCGGACGCTCGATGGCGAGGCGGGCGACGATCCCGCCCGGACGGCCGGACAGAACCACGGCATGATCGGCCAACCGGACCGCCTCGGACAGGTCGTGCGTCACCAGCACGACCGTCACGCCGCGCTCCTGCGCATCGAGCCGGACGAGCTGCTGCATCTCGCGCGACAGGCCGACGTCAAGCGCAGAGAAGGCTTCGTCGAGCAGCAGCAGATCCGGCTCGACGGCGAGGGCCCGTGCCAGCGCCACCCGCTTCTTCATGCCGCCGGACAACTGATGCGGATAAAGGCCGGCCTCGCTGTGACCGAGCCCCACCTTGACCAGCATCGAGCGCGCCCGCGCGAGCCGGTCGGCGCGCCCCAGCCGCGTGCCGGCGAGGCCAAAGGCGACGTTGCCGCGCGCCGTCCGCCAAGGCAGGAGGAGCGGATCCTGAAAGACGAAGGCGGAACGCTCGAACGGCCGTTCGACGCGGCCGGCATCGGGGACGAGAAGACCGCCCAGGATCTGGAGCAAGGTCGTCTTGCCGGTCCCCGACGGACCGAGAATGGCGAGAACCTCCCCCTTCGGCACCCTAAACTCGATGTCGTCGAGCACCCGCGCGCCGGCAAAGCCGTGCCCGATGCCGCTTGCCGCGAGCGCACCCTCCTGGCTCATGCGGCCTCCCCCGGCAAACCGCGTCGCCACGTCTCGAAATGCCGGCGGACCGGTTCGATGACGAGGCGGTCGACAACGAGCAGCAGCGCCACCACCACGATCACCCAGGCCATGGTCTTGGCGGTATCGACTTCGGCGCGGGCCGCCGCCAGGCCGTCACCGATGCCGCCGGCGCCCGACAGAAGCTCGGCCATCACCGCCACTTTCCAGCTCATGGCGAGCGCCGTGCCGAGAGCCGGCAGCAGATAGGAGAGTACGTGCGGCAGGTAGACGTCGGCGATCATCGCCCCGAGCGGCACACGGAAGGCGCGGGCCATGGTGCGGAGCCCACCGTCGACCGTCCGCGTCCCTTGCGTCGCCGCGGCGAACACCACCGGCCCCGCGGCGACCGCCACCGAGAAGGTGGCCGCAAGGCCCGAGCCGCCGAACCACAGGAGCGACAGCACCACCCAGGCGATGGCCGGCACACCGATCAGCATGGTGGCGATCGGCTGCAGCATGGCCCGGACCGGCATCGAACGGCCGGCGATCCCGCCCAGGAGCGTGCCAACCAGCGTGGCCGCGAGAAAGCCCGAGAGAGCGTCGCGTGCCGTCGTGACGACGGCCGGCCACAGATCGCCGCTGGCAGCGATGCGCCCAAGGGCGGCCAGCGTGGAGAGGGGCGACGGCAACACGAAGTCGCCATAGACGCGATGACCGACCTCCCAGAGCGCGACGACCACGGCGAGCCCCAACGCCGCCCAGCGGCGTTCGCCACCGCCGACAAGCCGGCGCCAGGAGACGTTCGCCATCCTCTAGGGTCCCCAATAGAAGGCAGCGCCCGGCAGATGACCGGCGACGATGTCGGGAGATAGCGTCATCAGAGCACTGAAATAGGCTTCAAGGTCGGCTTTGGCTTCGGAAGCCGATGCGACTTTCAGCCGAAAGCGCGGCAACGAGGCCTCGACGATGGGTACGGGCAGCTTCAGCGGATCGGCGATCAGCGCGGCCGCCGCCTTAGAATTATCGGCGACCCAGCCCGCCGCCGCGACCGAGGCGGCATGCAGAGCCGCGACGACGTCGGGATGGGCGTCGAGGAAGGCTTCCGTCACCGCGAGGCCGGCCTGCGGAATGCCGGCCGGCCGGCCGCTGCGGGCCGCGTAGAGTTCGGTCACATCGAGGGCGCGGGCGATGGAAATGCCCGCTTGCTTTGCCTTGATCTCGGCGGCGCTGGCCGCCGGCTCCGGCAGAACGGCAGCATCGGCCTTGCCGGCGAGGAGCAGCGGCACCGCCTCCGCTGACGTGCCGACATAAGATAGAGTGACGTCCCGGTCCGGATCGAGCCCGGCCGACTTGAGCACGAAGCGGGTGAGAAGATCGGGTGCGTCGTTCTTGGCGCCGACCAGCAGCGTCTTGCCGCGAAGATCCTCGATAGTGTCGAGGCGCACGCCCTGGCCGGCAAAGACGTAGAGCAGGCCCCAGGTCAGCACGTTGACGAGGCGGACCCCGGCACCGCGGTTGAAGAGGTTGGCGGCGGCATAGGTCGGCGCCGCGAACAGCGCGATGTCGCCCGAGACCACGCCCGCCCGCATCTGGTCGGCCGTGCGCCAGACCTCGAAGCGCGCATCGCCGACCAGCGGCGCCAATGCTCCCGAGGCCACGGCGCGCGCCAGAACGACCGAGGGCGAGGCCGGCATGCCCCAGACCGTCAGGCGATCGAGGGTGGCAGCATCCGCGCGGGTCAGGGCCGGCAACCCGACAAGACCGGCTGCGATGGCGGCGCATTCGATGAAGCGACGGCGGCTCATGCCGACAGGCATGGAGGAATCTGTCATGGCGGAACCCGAAATCGGCGGTCTGGCCGCATCCTGAGAGGAGTTCTCATCACACTAGCCCAATTCGCCAGCCAGGGAAATCGCCGGCGGAACGTCCTGAACTGGAGCAACAACCAACTGGAAACCAAGTTATTCCGATGATTTACGGATAGGGCTTCACCCTAGTACGCGATAATGCGTAACATGAAAGCTGAGAATGGGAAGCATCTAAATCGAAAAAGAGAAATAGCAACTACGTAGGCCGCCCCGTTTGACTTTCCTCATTGCTGTTTGCATGGCAGATGCCTATGGAACGCATGATACGGACACATTTCCCCGAAGGTCGCTCGCCTGTGACAGACTTATGGGGGAACGCCCAACAAAAATGGGGGTGGCAAGGATGGCACAGGTTGTTTATGGCGTGTGGGACGGCGTCGTCCACGATTACCGCCAGGGAAAGGCCGTGGAGGGCGCGACGCCTCCCGATCTGAAGGACTTCGAGGTTTTCGACGAGGGCAACCCGATCCGCGCCTTCGTGGCCGATCGCGGCTTCTTCGTCTTTGACGACAAGGTCAACCTGCTCGATACCTTCTGGCAGTATCTCAGCAAGGCCGCCGACGAATCCTGCGGCAAGTGCACTCCCTGCCGCATGGGCACGGTGTTGGTGCGCGACGCCCTCGGCGCCATGCGTCGCGGCCTCGATGCCGACCTCGGCCTCGACGAGATCGCAGCCATGGCCGAGCAGATGCGCGCCACCTCGCTCTGCGGTCTCGGCCAGTCCTGCGGCACTGCGCTCGGCAAGGCCATCGCCGCCTTCCGCGACGAGTTCGAAGCCGAGCTCGCCAAGAAGGAGCCGGCCCGCCAGCAGCACGCCATGAGCTACATGACGGCACCCTGCATCGAGGCCTGTCCCTCCAAGGTCAACGTCCCCCGCTACATCGACTACATCCGCGACGGCAAGCCCGAGCACTCGCTCGGCGTCATCCTGCAGAAGTACCCGATGGCCGCCACCTGCAGCCGCGTCTGCGTCCGCTTCTGCGAGGCGGCCTGCCGCCGCAAGATGGTCGACGAGGCGGTCGGCATCAAGATCCTGAAGCGCTATGTCGCCGAGTACCAGACAGGGCCGCATCCGCTGGTGTTCTCCAAGGACATGATCGCCAACATCCTGCCGGAAGACCAGCGCGTCGCCGTCGTCGGCGCCGGCCCGGCCGGTGTCTCCTGCGCCTATCACCTGCTGATGCGCGGCTACCACGTCGACGTCTACGAAGCGCAGGGCGAGATGGGCGGCATGGCCGCCATCGGCATCCCGTCCTACCGCCTGCCGAAGGACGTTCTTCTCAACGAGATGAACGCCATCACCAAGCTCGGCGGCCGCTTCTTCTTCAACCAGCGCCTCGGCACCGACTTCTCCGTCGATGACCTGATGAAGCGCGGCTACAAGTCGGTGTTCCTGGCCCTCGGTTGCCAGGAAGGCACCAAGATGGGCTGCGAGAACGAAGACACCAGCCTCGTGGGTTACGAGTCCGGCATCGGCTTCCTGCTCAAGGTCCACGACCACGTGGCCGGCATCAAGAAGCACGAGATCGACGGCGAAGTGGTCGTCGTCGGCGGCGGCAACGTCGCCATGGACTGCGTCCGCTCGGCCATCCGAATGGGCGCCAAGAAGGTCCATCTGGTCTATCGCCGCACCGAGGCCGACATGCCGGCCGACCACGAGGAAATCGTGGCCGCCCATGCCGAGGGCATCGAGTTCCATGTGCTGACCAACCCGCTGTCCATCATCTCCGAGGATGGCAAGGTCACCGGCGTCAAGCTCACTAAGATGGAGCAGACGGAAATGGACGCCAAGGGTCGCCGCAACGTGCGGCCGATCCCCGGCAGCGAGTACGTCATGCCTTGCTCGGTGGTGATCGCCGCCATCGGCCAGCAGGTCGACACCGGTTCGGTCAAGCCCGAAGACGGCGTCGAGATGAGCAAGTGGAACTGGGTCGTCGCCAACAAGGAGACGCTCGCCACGTCGCGGCCGGGCGTGTTCGCCGGCGGTGACTGCTACCTCGGCCCGTCGACGCTGATTGCCGCCATGGCCGACGGTCTCAAGGCCGCCCGCAACATCGACGACTACCTGCGCCGGGGTTCGACCCGCTTCTTCCCGCGCTCTCGCATGCGCAAGATCCTGGAGAACAACAAGCTGTTCTCCAACGACTGCATCGAAGTGCCGGTCAAGAACGAGTACCGCGTCCACCATCCGGAACTGTCACCGGAAGTGCGCAAGACCATGTTCGGGGAAGTCGAGCAGATCATCAGCTCGGAGGACGCCTACAAGGAGTCCATGCGCTGCATGCGCTGCTACCGCATCTACTCCGTGATCACCGAACACTCCATCCCCGAAGGAGCGGCGTGAGACCATGTGCAACGTCGAAACCCTCATCCCCGTTGGCGCCGAAGCCACGATCAACGTCAAGCTGAACGGTAAGCCCGTCACGGCCTACCCGAACGAGACGATCCTCTCGGCCGCCCGCCGCCACGACTTCTACATTCCGACGCTGTGCGAGCTGGCGGACATCGACCACACCCCCGGCACCTGCCGCGTGTGTCTGGTCGAGATCCAGATGCCGGGCCAGGCCAACACCCACATGGTGACGGCCTGCAACACGCCGGTTAAGGAAGGGCTTGCCGTCGAGACGCGCACCAAGAAGGTGCGCGACATGCAGAAGCTCCAGGTCGAGCTTCTGATGGCCGACCATCTTCAGGACTGCGCCACCTGCATCCGGCACGGCTCGTGCGAGCTGCAGGACGTCGCCCAGTTCGTCGGCCTCAAGGAAAACCGCTTCTTCGACCCGATCCGCGTCGCTGCCCGCGAGATCGACCGCTCGTCGCCCGCCATGGTGCGCGACATGACCAAGTGCATCCGCTGCCAGCGGTGCGTCACGGTCTGCCGCAACTACCAGGAAGTCGACGCGCTGGTCGTCACCGGCACCGGCCTCGACACGGCGATCGGCCTGCGTCACGGCAAGAACCAGAAGGACTCCACCTGCGTCACCTGTGGCCAGTGCGTCCTCGTCTGCCCGACCGGCGCCCTCGCCGAGAAGGACGAGACCGATCGCGTCCTCGACTACATCTACGATCCGGAGATCACCACCGTTCTCCAGTTCGCGCCGGCCATCCGCGTCGGCTTCGGCGAGGAGTTCGGCATGGCGCCGGGCACCAA
>Ga0206117_100417_pt1 | contig 47233 bp, 36 predicted proteins | sample 3A5Ametagenome_FD_177997 | JGI IMG/M metagenome (GOLD analysis project Ga0206117, IMG submission 177997) | Enriched microbial communities from leaf-cutter ant dump, University of Wisconsin, Madison, United States - 3A5A | ecosystem: Environmental > Terrestrial > Nest > Insects nest > Nest dump... | reverse complement strand
CCGCTGCGTTACCCAGTTGCTCGGCTAGTTCCAGAACGCTCAAGCGCTGACGCGCCACTTTCTCCGGGGCATCCATGCTGCTTCCTCCCTATGCCAGTATTGCACGGAATGAAGCCTAAGAGGACAGGTGAGGCATCCGGGCAGCCGAAATTCAAAATTACTCGATTCTATAATATTCAGTTATGAATGATAACCTCTAATCACTTATTACACAGAACAACCATTCTATCGCACATAAACATCAACGAAGCGATATATGTACTCCCCCAAAACATCACCAATTACTTCACTTTCCTCCTCAGAGGATAGATTAAACGCCCCATTATCATCCTTCTTGCCCCACGCAGACGCAATTACTCGCTCCACAACATTCCGAACAGAGATACCAGTCCCTTTAGTGACAGCCTCGATCCAACTTCCATTTAGCCTCAGCGCGAATCCTGTGTCTATGGTCTGCACTACCGAGTCTAGAACCGTTAAGTATTGAGTAAAATTACTCTTAGAGACATTATCGTCTTCATCGTACTCCACCTCACCTTCGTGAACAATTATCGAATCAATATCCTTCAAATTTGATTCAAATTCTGAACTAGACATCCACCTCCCCCTCCATAGGACCAAAGGAAGATCGTAACAGTCCCCTCCGAGCGCGAGTACAACACTCGCAACCGACGCCTTTTCTTGACCTGAAATGTCAGACTCTTGAAAGGCAAGCGCTTGCTCTGATGCCCAAGCCGCCAAAACTGGCGCAGGAACAACCGGAATTGCCGTATTTCTTGAAACAGTTGTTTCAATACCAACCAGAACTCCGGATACATTTCCAATTCGAGTCGCGGCCAGCCCATCTACCATAATTAACCCGGTTTCACGCCATCCATCGGGCTCAATACGCGCGCGCCCATACACCCGACCTTCTTCGTCCCGGATTTCCGTGAGACCCAACCGTACGCTCGAGAAATTACGTTGCTCGTCTCCTGAAATACGAGAGAACAGTACCTCATCATCAACATCTAACCAGTCCCCGGCATTTATACTTCTAAGTACATCCCCATCTTGCATAATGCTTATAGAAACATCTGTACCTGGAGCAATTGAGGAGATAATGTCATCAAGTCTCATTGCGTCTGATTTGTACGGAAACGAGCCGTACAATAGACCGTCGGTTTCTGTTGGGTTAACTCGAAGCTTGACCTCAACCCGGGTACCGCCGTCTAGAGGCGCCTCGTCCATGCGCGCTTCGCGCAGATTTGGTCGCGAGCCGAGACCACAAAGAAACTCCAAAACCTTTGCAGACTGAACATCTCTATCAAAGCGGCGGCTAATCACTCGAACATGCTCTCCGAGCATGAATACCGAAAAGAAGCCAATCCCATACCTTCCTCGCGCTTTCATACCTGCGGAAACTAGCCCGGGAAACTCTTGAATCGCTAGAGATGAACGCCAAAACGAGTTTCCAAAATCAATAAGCGGCCCGGTCAACACTGTGGCCGACATACCGACCCCATTGTCCTCAACACAGAACCAATAACCATCGTCACGCTTCTCAAGCTTAACTTTCAGTTCACCCCACTTGGATGGTCGCGATTGCAGTCTCCGACGCGCTATGATTGCATCTAGCCCGTTCTGAATAAGCTCACGGATTGGCGCAGATACGCTATCGCCGTAGAGTTTACTGCCACCCAAGGTTGCCACAATCTTCGGGACGTCGGTTACCCTCACCGTACTATCCACCGGCGTCCACCCAACCGTCTCGACTGTCCTAGCTAAGTCAGTGGGTGAGTGTGCACCCTCTACACGGCGCACTGCGAGCGGGAGCTTTTTATGATCGAGCAGGACTCGATCCACGTTTCTTAACTCGCTATCCACCATTTGAAGGGCGTCAAAAGCAGTCCACCAAGCATCTGCATGACTAACTTCAAACGCGGGTTGCGCAGTATAGACAAGCGCATCACCTTGCACGAAAGGTTTGGCCATTCGCTCTTGAAACTTCCAATGGTTTGCCGAAATACCTTTTGGTTGAGTGAGCGCGAAATCGAAAGCAGGTGCTCGTCTTTGGTCGAGATGCATCGCGTCTGCGACCCGCAGAATGCATGCAATTTTAAGTAAATCAACAGTGCAACTTGTAACGCCGGCGAGAGCTCCCAGCATTCCGGCCAATTCAGTATCAACTCTCGTGATATTCCACCAGTGACTATGGGCTATTTTCCCGATCTTAGGTCCATAAAAACCACGGATTTGCTGGTTCTCGATAATAAACATTGCCTGTCCGCTTGGGCCAGACCATGAGACACTCGGAAGCTTTTCCGCATGTTTTGCATGCAGAAGACGCAGCGCCTCCTCGGTAGCCCGACTCTCAGCTTCCTGAAGGGCACCGACATTATCGGCAGGAACGGCAGAGGAATAACGAGCGAATAGATCTTTCCACTCCAACTGCTGCTTTAGTTCAGCAGTCCCTCCAGGGAACGCCGCAAGACACATCGCGGCATCATGGAGTAAGACAGCTCCACCGAACACGAAGGCCTCGGCAGGATTAAGATCAACGTTATCGCCGCAAGCAATTGACCCCATCTCCCAAAGGGCATCTAGATGGGTAACGTTATGAATCGTCATAAAGGGAAGATCTGACGCGATTTTTGCTGTTAATGATGCCGCTCGTTCCCGCATCGATTCGTAGCATGCTGAGAATTTTGCCTGTTCATCAGCAGTTGCGTCGCTTCGAGAAGTATCGAACGCATTTTTCCATAGGCGGGTCGTCTTGAAATCCATCTTGGTTCCTTGGTGCATCGGCGAAGGCCGAGCGCAACTGAGGTGTCCCGAAAGAACGGCGGCAGGTGAAAGCTAACAGACGGAATCTGCAACTCAAAGTGCGAGTAAACGCTGAACGGCAATCAATTTGGTCCAGAGCCCACATTGTATGCGCTGTGTTCACGGTATTGCCCCAATCCTTCATCCCTGCACCCCGTCTTTCATTTCTGCACGCTTAAATCGCTTCACTCCTGCGTTTATGTCGGCAAGGCAAACAGGGAGATTTGCCATGCCGTCGAAAGAAGACACGCTCACCCAAACCCACCCCGTGGAGACCATCCGGCTCTGGAACGGCGCCGTGGTGCCGCGCATCGGCCTCGGCACCTGGGCGGCCGGTGGCATGATGATCTGGCCGAGCGGGCCGTCGAGCTACGGCTCGGTGTCGCGCGACGACGCCATCGCCGGCATCCGCCTCGCCCATGATCTCGGCGTGCGCATCTTCGACACCGCTGCCGCCTATGGCGCCGGCAACGCCGAGCTGATCCTGGGCGAGGCGCTGAAGGACAAGGACGACGCCGTCATCGTCACCAAGTGCGGCTACATCGGCGACCCCGTCACCCGCGTCATGGAGCCCGACGACCTCAGCCCCGCCGGCATCCGCCGGGGCGTCGAAGGGTCGCTGACGCGGCTCGGCCGGTCGTCGGTCGACGCGGTGATCCTGCACCACAACGAGCTCGCCCTCGACCTCGCGCGCCCGATCTTCGACACGCTGGAGGCGATGCGCGCCGAGGGGCTGATGACATGCTATGGCTGGAGCTCGGACCACCCGCGCCTCGTCTCCGCCGTCGCCGACTACCCCGGCTTCAAGGTGGTGGAGCACGACCTCAACGTGTTCGACACCGCGCCGGAGATGCTGGCCCTGGTCGAGGCGCGCGGCCTCTATTCCCTGGCCCGCATGCCGCTTGCCATGGGTCTGCTCAGCGGCAAGTACGGCCGCAAGGCCACGCTGACCGGCACCGACGTGCGCGCCAGCTCGGTGCCCTGGCTGAAGTATTTCAAGGCCGGCGCCGCCAACGAGGACTATCTCGCCATCCTCGAGAAGATCGCGCCCCTGCTGACCGCCGATGACAGGAGCATGCCGCAAGGCGCGCTGGCCTGGGTGCTCGGCGCCTCCGAGCGGACCATTCCCATCCCCGGCTTCACCTCGGCGGCGCAGATCCACGACAACGTCGAGGCGGTGTGGCAGGGCCGGCTGCCGGCCGACGCCATGGCCCGCCTCACGGAGATCGTGGCCGGAGCCTGATACCAGAGCCCGCCACCGTATCTGAGAAGAGCTTCGGCGGATTGTGGGGACCTTATGCGCATTCCGCTTGATCCGGATTCATCCGGCTCAAGCGGGTTTCGGCCGGACCGGCCAGCGCCCGGTCGGACGCTTCCGTCTCCGTCAGGGGCCACCCGAAGGGTCGAAACCCGAAGGAAACGGTATGAGCCCTCCCGACAGGGCGGGGGTAGACGGAGTGTTGGTTGGTTGTCCCATCCTTCACCTGTCCATCCGCCTCTCCCTCACGGCGAGGGGAGGAGTTCCAAGTTTCTTCAGAAGTAGCTCCCTGATGCAAAGCCATACGCACACGCACCATAGCCAGCCTTGTTTTCATCATGATGGTAGAATTGACCGCCAGCGCAACGGCTCCGATCCTGACCACCTAAATCATCATCTGGACACCTAGGCTATAGTTTGCGGAGGTCAATCACTATTTCTCCAAATCGAATTTCACATACATCCAGTCAATCAGGACTCGCTTGCTTTTGGCCTCTGGATAGGTAGGCCAAGACTCGATGACAGCCCTAACATATCTATTATCCATTTGTTCGAACTGGTCCCAATCAAAAAACTGCTCGTATCTCAGGTCTACGGTTCTATCAATTTTATCTATTGGGTGATCCCAATATCCAGAAGTAATATCTCGGTTGATCATGGCTGGCGCTTGATCTATTCCCTCACGCAAAACTACTCGCAATTTTTTCTGAACATCTCCATATTCCTCAAGTTCCGACTCGACTTGAGTTGTTACAAGTGCTCGAAAAAGCAAAGATCGAATTCTGGAATATCCTTCCGTTAAATCCCAGCTAACGACGTCATTCGTTCGGCAGATGGGCAAAAAGTAGTTATTAAACAACTCCCGGCTAGCGAGACGAAAACTCTCCATTTGAGTGTTTATATCTTTGCACATGTTCATCTCATGCTATCGGGTGTCGCGCCGTCTACACGGCGACGGTCGCACATACAGGCACTCTTATCCTGGCTCCAGAATATCCCATGATAGTGAACACCGTTCGTTGAGCCATGGTCGATACCGGTATGTTGCCAAATTCTGTTGGGAGGACAAGTTTTACAGTTTCCGTCGCAGTCCCGTCCCGGATTGAATGGCTTCGCTAGATTCTGCTCTCCGGAAGGGCGTCGTGCCTCCACAGGCTTGTTGAACAAGTCTGAAACAGCGCGGTCAAAGATATCTCCAGGGCCTCCGGGGGCGTTTACTCCGGGGGTGGGTGAGACGCCGCACGGCCTGCGCGGGGCCAACGCCTTCACCGGCTTCTTCACCGGCAACGCTGACATGGCCGGCACCTACGACGGCTACGACGGCCCCTGTCCGCCGATGAACGACGCCCGGCCGCACCGCTACACCGTCCGCATCTATGCGCTGGACACCCCCACGCTTGGACTCACCGGCGCCTTCGACGGCCCGGCGCTGGAGGCGGCGCTCGCCGGCCACGTGCTGGCCGAGGGCGAGGCCACCGGCACCTATTCGCTCAACTCGGCGGCGCGATAGGGGCGCCTCACCCCTCCATGGTCAGGATCGGGTAGAGCGAGGCCACCAGCAGCAGCGCCATGGCGATGTTGAAGGCCCGGAGCAGCGCCGGGCGGTCGAGGGCGCGCTTCAGCAGCGTGCCGAAGCCCGCCCAGGCGGCGACGCAAGGGCCGTTGACCAGCGTGAAGACGGCGGTGACCACCAGCATGTTGAGGAAGTAGCCGTTCTCCGGCGTGTAGGCGGTGATCGCGCCGATGGCCATGATCCAGGTCTTGGGGTTGACCCACTGGAACGCCGCCGCTTGCAGGAAGGTCATCGGCGCCGCCCGGCCGCCCGCGCCGTTGACGCCGCCCGAGCGGGCGATCCGCCAGGCGAGGTAGAGGAGGTAGGCCGCCCCAATGGAACGCAGCGCCTCGTGCAGCACCGGCACGGCGACGAACACGCCGCCCGCCCCGAGGCCCACCGCCAGCACCATCACCGAGAAGCCGAGGTTGACGCCGAGGATGTGCGGCACGGTGGGGCCGAAGCCGAAGGTGGCGCCCGAGGACAGCAGCATGGTGTTGTTCGGGCCGGGGGTGATGGAGGTCACGAAGGCATAGGCCGCGAAGGCAAGGATCAGGTCGAGCGTCACGAGGTCACCTGGGGTTGAAGTCACACCGTTTCCGTCTGGTTTCGACCTTTCGGGCGGAAGCTTACGGAAGCGGAAGCGCCCGACCGGGCGCCGGCCGGTCAGGCCGAAGCCCGCTTGAGCCGCCCGTTTTGAACCGGATGAGTCCGGATCAAGCGGACGCGTCTTGAAGCTGGCGGCCAGCCTAGACATGTGACACTATGGCGACAACCGAATTAGCGTCATGTGACACTTTCCGTGAGCCGACCATGCATCTCGCCTCCCCCTGGACGCCGCGCCTTGCCGCCGAGGGCCGCCCCTGCGAGCGGCTGGTGGCGGCCATCGCCGAGGATATCGCCGACGGCGCGCTTGCCCGGGGCGACCGGCTGCCGCCGCACCGCGATCTCGCCTACCGCCTGGGCATCGGGCTCGGCACCGTCACCAAGGCCTATGCGGCGCTGGAGCGGCGCGGCCTGGTGCAGAGCGTGCGCGGGCGCGGCATGTTCGTCGCCGGGCTCGCCCCCCGGACGGACGGCGTCATCGACCTCGGCGTCAACATGCCGCCGCAGGTGCTGGACAACCGCCTCCTGGCCGCCACGCTGGTCCGCCTCGCCAAGCGGCTCGACGCCGGCACCTTCGGCGCCTTCACCCCCGCCGCCGGCCGGCCCGAGCACCGGGCGCAGGCCGCCGGCTGGCTGGCCGGCCAGCGGCTGGAGGTGGAGGCCGACTGCCTGCTCCTCTGCAACGGCGCCCAGCACGCCCTCTCCGTGGCCTTCGCCACCGCCTGCCCGCCGGGCGGCGTGCTGCTGACCGAGGCGGCCACCTTTCCCGGCGCGCTGATGCTGGCCCGCGACAGCGGCCTCCGCCCAGTCGGACTGGCGCTCGACGGCGAGGGCATCATGCCAGAGGCGCTGGAAGCGGCCCTCCGCTCGCCCGCCGTCATCGGCGCCGCGCCGGTGCTCTACGTCACGCCGACGCTGAACAACCCCACCGCCGCCACCATGGGCGCCGCCCGCCGCCGCGACATCGTCCGCCTCTGCCGGCGGCACGACGTGACCATCGTCGAGGACGACGTCTACTCCCTGTTCGCCGGGCCGGACCTGCCGCCGCTGGCCGCGCTGGCGCCCGAGCGCACGCTCTACGTCAGCGGCCTGTCGAAAAGCGTAAGCCCCGGCCTGCGCATGGGCATGCTGGCCGTGCCCCGGCCGCTGGTCGAGCGGGCGCTATCGCGCCTTCAGGCCACCTCCACCATGGCCTCGGCGCTGTCGTCGGCGATCATGGCCGAGTGGCTGACCGACGGCACCGCCCACTCGGTGGCCGCCTCCATCCGCCTCGACACGGCGCGGCGGCACGAGATGCTGGCCTCGCTCCTGCCGGTTCCCTGGCCGGAGGGCCCGAAGGGCTTTCACGTCTGGCTGCCCATGCCCACCGACACGGCCGAGCGGCTGGCGAGCGAGGCCGCCGCCATGGGCGTCATCCTCATGCCGCCGCGCCTGCCGCTGGTCGACCCCGCCGCCCCCGAAAGCGGCCTCCGCCTCAGCCTCGGCACCCCGCCCATCGACAAGCTGAAACAAGCCCTCGCCGTGCTCGCCGCCCTCCCCATCGGCCCGGCGGCGGCCCTTGCGATCGCGGAGGCCGCCCCCACATGAGCCGGCATCGAACATCGTGGACCACACCGGGGCGGGGGCAAATGGCAGAGGCGGGCGACGACCACGGGTTCTGGTACGACCCCCGGCTGCCCTTCATCGAGACGCGCACCGTGCGCGACGGCCGGCGCTATTGCTTCGACCCGCATAGTCACGAGACGTTTTCCATCGGCATCATTCTCGGCGGCGGCTGCACCTATCTCAACACCCGCCGGAGGGAGCAGGTGGCCCGGGGCGCGGTGACCATCATGAACCCCGGCGAAGTGCATGCCTGCAACCCCGTCGGCGAGGCGTCCTGGTCCTACCACATGGTCTACGTCGATGCCGGCTGGCTCGCCGGCCTGCAGCGGCAGAACGGCGCCACGGCCGGCGTCGATTTCGCCTGCTACGGCAAGACGATGTCGGACGATCCGCGCCTGTTCGCCGCGCTCGGCGGCCTTCACGACACGCTGTCCGACCCCGCCGCCGACCGGCTCGCCAAGGAAAGCGCGGCGGTCGCCTGCCTCGGCGGCATCGACGCCATCCTGTCGGCCGGCGCCGCGCCCCGCCCGGTGGACGACGCCCGCCTCCGCCGCGCCGCCGACTATATCGCCGACCACTGGTCGGAGCAGATCGCCCTCGACGACCTCTGCCGGGCGTCCGGCCTGTCGCCGTCGCATCTGATCCGCACCTTCGGCAAGCGCTACGGCCTGACGCCCCACGCCTACCTGATCGATCGCCGGGTTCAGGTCGCCCGGGGGCTGATCCGCCGGGGACGGAGCATTCTGGACGCCGCGCTGGAGACCCGCTTCTTCGATCAGGCGCACTTCCACCGGGCGTTCAAGCGCGCCACCGCCATAACGCCCGGCGAATACGCCCGTTGGGTCACACCCTTTCCCAGGCAAGGTAGCCGGCACTGAGCACCAGCAGAACCGCCAGCGTCCGGTTGAGCAGCCGGACGCGCGCGGGGTTGCCGATCCGCTCGCGCAGCAGCATGCCGGCCACCGCCCAGAGGGCGATCGACACATAGCAGATGGCGAAATAGAGCCCCGTGAACACCCAAACGCGCTCCGGCGCCCCCGTCGCCGCGAAGGCGCCCATGCCGGCCATCGACGCCAGCCACGCCTTGGGGTTCAGCCACTGCAACAGCGCCCCATGGTGAAAGGACGGCGCCCCCTGCCCGCCGCTCGCGTCGATGTCGCCCCGGTCGGACGCCAGCTTGAACGCCATGTGGAGCAGGAAGGCGATGCCCGCCCACGTCACGACCGGCAACAGCGCCGGCAGGCGCCCGACCGCGTCGTTGAGGCCATAGCCGATCACCAGCAGCAGCACGGTGAACCCCACCGTGGCGCCGCTCACATAGGCAAACGACCGGCGAAACCCGTGCTGGCTGCCGGAGGCGAGCGCGATGACGTTGACCGGCCCCGGCGAGATCGAGGCGGCCAGCGCGAACGAAGCCATCGAAAGCAGGATTGTGGTGTCCATGAGCGCTCCCGTTTCAGTCGGGCCGTCATAGCAGCCGCTCCCGGCGGCGTTCTTGTAAGAAATTGCCATGGCAAGCATGGGCTCAGCCGGGCGGTGCGGTCCGCGCGTCGAGCTGGCGCTTCACCCGCCTGAGGTAATGATCGACGATCAGCCTGTGCGCCGGTGCGACCGGCAGCATGTAGAGGCGGCCGAACGCGTTGTGGGTGACGACCGAGGCGGTGACCGTCACCACCCGTTCGGCCACGGAGATGCAGATCATCACGTCGAGATGCCGGTCGCGCGCGGTCAGCACCAGCGCGTCGGGCGTCGACGCCTCCACCAGAAAGAAATCCAGCCGGTCGCCGACCGTCACATCGCTGCGCCGCCGGCCCGAAAAGCCGCCGATCCGCCGCACGCCGAACAGCGCGGAGATCTCATCCCGCGTGCGAAACGCCAGCCGCATCAGCGGCCCCGGCTCACCGGTCATCAGGTTCCAGGCCTCGAGCGGCGATATGTCGACCGGCAGCGCCGCCGACCGCGCGTCGTAATAATCGAGCTCCACCGTCGGACGCAGGGTGCGGATGGGTGATACGCGATCCAAGGGGAGACTCCCGAGGGTGGCGACCGACATCGGGCGCAACTCCAGCATAGGAGCAATGGAGCCCGATATCACTCCCCCGCCCTTTCCGGCCCGAGGTACACCTTGAATTCGCGCGCGAACTCTTGGTGAGGAGAACGCCGCAAGGGCGAAGGCTTGATACCGGGTCCGCCTTTCCCGCGTCGCTATCGTCGCGCAATGCGTGCACGGGCACTCTATATCAGCGTTGCACTCTATCCTGCCTGAGGTCCTCGCCTTCGCAAGGATGACAATTTATATAAAGATAACAGTTGGATAAGCCGCCAGCGAAGCGCCATCGCGTCATCAGCGCCGCAACTCGGAACACAACGCCCGCAAGTGCACGCAACCGCTATCCGTTTGTTACATATATATAAATTGTCATCCTTGCGAAGGCGAGGACCTCAGGCAGAACAAGGCACACCGCCGATATCGCTCTCCCCAATCAACGCCGCCCGATATCAATCGCGCGCCCTACCTTCCCGAGATCCTGCCCCTTCGCGCAGGATGACAGCGTGATAGAGAGCGAGTCGCGGAGCTAACCAACTGTTACATATATATAAATCTGTCATCCTTGCGAAAGCGAGGACCTCGGGCAGAACGAAGCTCAACGCCGATATCACTCTCCCGCCCCCATCTCACGCCGCCTGCCGCTCCATCCACTCCGCCGGCAGGCTCTCGCGAAACGCGTCCCGGATGATCTCCGAGAGATGGTCGGCGATGGGGTTCGCGCGCCTGTCCGACCGGATCAACCTGAGGCCGAGGCTCGGCAGGGGCGGCAGGCCGTAGCGTTTGTCGTCCAGCAGGCCGACCGTCGCCGGCCGCCCGAGCGACGTGCGCACCGCCATGCCCAACCCCGCCGCCGTCGCCGCCCACAATCCGCCCAGGCTGGGCGTGACGAAGGCGATGCGCCAGGGGATGCCGTGCCGGTCGAGCGCCTCGCAGGCGATGGTGCGCAACAGGCACGGCGCCTCCAGCACGACGAGCGGCAGCGGCTCCTCCCGCCGCCACACCGGCGCCTCGGCCGACGATGCCAGCCAGCAGAGCGGCACGGCGGCGATCCGCTCGTCGACCGGTGCGCCGCCGTCGTCCCAGGCAAGCGCCAGATCGAGCTGTCCCCCGGCGACCTTCTCCTTCAGTTCGGCGTTGCGGGCGATCCGCCCCTCCACCCGCACCTTGGGATGGGCGCGGGCGAAGCGGCCGAGCACGCGCGGCAGCACCGTGTCGCCGAAATCCTCCTGAATGCCGAGCCGCGCCCAGCCCTCCAGCTCCGCCCCGCCGAGAGCGCTCACCGCCTCGTCGTTGAGGGCGAGAAGGCGGCGGGCGTAGGAGAGCATGACTTCGCCGCTGTCGGTCAGCGTCAGGCCGCGCCCGGATTTCCTCACCAGCGGCGTGCCGGCCTGCTCCTCCAGCTTCTTGAGCTGGGCGCTGACCGCCGAGGTGGAGCGGCCCAGCCGCTCGGCGGCGCGCGCGAACGAGCCGGCGTCGATGCCCCAGGCGAAGCTGCGCAGGGCGTCCATGTCGAGGTTGGTCAGGCGCATGGCAATCATCCCGGATTTCAGGATCATCAGTCCTGAATAATCTGATTTTAGGGATGATGATGCCGGCCTATCCTGTCACCGTCAACACCACGTCATGCACATATCTGCGGCGAGAGGAGTTAGGGACATTGGAACGCGGAGGATCATGCCGGCTTGGCTTAAGGAGCGCGATATCAACCTCAGCGCCCCTTCCTGCCTGAGGTCCTCGCCTTCGCAAGGATGACAGCATTATATATAAGGATGACAATCGGTTAGGTGGATGGCTCTTTCTTCGCTCTGTCATCCGCACCGCTTGGCGCTCATCCGGCATCAAGCTCTATGCCGCGCACTCCAGTTGTCTCCCCTTTCTATCAGGTTGTCATCCTTGCGAAGGCGAGGACCTCAGGCAGAACGAAGCGCAACGCCGATATCGCGCACCCTAACCCCATCCGGCCTACCCCCTTCGTTCCACCGTCCTGAGGTCTCATCACCGCGGATATGTGCGTGCCCTAGCTCGTCAACAGCCATCGAGGGAGCGCCATCGTGCCTTTCACCCGCATATCGCTCAGGGAGGGCAAATCGCCCGCCTATCTCCGGGCCATCGCCGACGGCCTCGACCGCGCGCTGGTCGACGCCTTCGAGGTGCCGGAGAACGACCGCTTCGTCGTCTTCCACCAGCACCGTGACGGCGAGCTGATCTTCGATCGCGCCTATGGCGGCGGCCCGCGCTCGGACGATGTCATCCTGTTCCACGTCACCACCGGCCGCACGCGATCGGCCGACACCACGGCCCGCTTCTTCCGCCGGCTCGTCGACAACCTCCAGGCCGCGCCGGGCGTACGGCCGGAAGACGTGATGATCGTCATCGCCAACTCCGCCATCGACGACTGGTCGTTCGGCTCCGGCGTTCCGGCCGGCCGTTCCGTGGAGGCAGTGCGATGAGCAACCCCTTCGACATGGGCGCCGCCTGCCCCGAGGAGATGACCGTCTGGCGCGCCGAGGCGGGCATCGTCGCCGCGCCGGCCGGTGTGTCGAGCGGCCCGTTCGAGGTGCAGATGCTGCTGTCGAGCCGCCGCGACGGCGAGATGACGGCGATGCGCGCCTTGGTGCCGCCGGGCGTCGTCACCCACTGGCACAGCCACCCGCGCGGCCAGCTGCTGCACGTGCTCGACGGCGTCGGCGTCGCCCAGCGCCAGGGTGGCGAGGTGGTCGAGCTCCGCCGCGGCGACAGCGTCTGGTTCGCGCCGGACGAGCGGCACTGGCACGGCGCCGCGCCGCAGGAGCCCTTCAGCTACATCAGCATCCAGCCGGTGAAGGACGGCACCGCCGCCCACTGGTTCGAACCGGTTCGGCCAGAGGCTTTCCGCTGAACTGCCGTTCACCGGACAGCCCTGAGCTCCTGCTTTTCTGCGCAAACCCGGACGCAAAACCGGCGTCCGCTTTTGCTGAATTTGCTTTGAGCAATAAGGAGAACAGCCATGATCGCCATGCAATACGGCTTCACCCTGCCCGCCGACTACGACATGTCCATCATCGACCGCCGCATCCGCGACAAGGGCCCGCTGCTCGACGGCTTCCCGCGCCTCGTCTTCAAGGCCTACCTCGCCGCCCGCAAAGAGGACGACGGCTTCGAGAGCACCGAGAACCTCTATGCGCCCTTCTATCTCTGGGACGAGCCGGAGGGCATCGACGCCTTCCTGTCGAGCCCCGGCTTTGCCGCGCTGACGCGGGACTTCGGCTGGCCGAGCGTCGCCACATGGCTCGTCTGGGACGCCCAGCTCGCCGGCGATCTCAAGGCCGCCCGCTACGCCAGCCGCGAGATTACGCCCATCCCTCCCCACGCCCACCTCGCGGACACCCGCGATGCCGCCGTTGCCGAATCCCGCTCCCGCACCGGTGCGCTCGCCACCGTCACCGGCTTCGACCCGACGGCTTGGAAGCGGGTCCGCCTCAGCCTCTGGTCCGCCCTGCCGGCGACGACCAAGGACGCGCAGATCTACACCGTCGGCCACGTGGCGCTGGGGTGAGCCCGCCGGCTCGAACGGCGGAGCAGCGGGGCGGCCGTTAACCTACTGAGTCCCTGTCGCGCAAGCGCAACTTCAAGCAGCAAAAGCGCGGTCGATATCCGACTCGTCGCGTTCGATTTTCCCATGGTTCTTCAGCAGCGAGTTGATTAACCACGTAGAAACATCGAAATACTCGGCAGCCTCCTGCTGTCTATCCTCGGAATAGTCACCATTCATAAACTCTTCGACTCCACCAAATGGCGCAAGAAGTTCGGCAGCAAAAGACCGCTGCGCCTTTTGCCGATATGTATACGCCGGAGTGGCGGGATTTAGGGCACCGGACTGATTGATCAGCCGATCACCGAAAACTCGAGCCAGAGCGAACCGGCGACCTACTTTATAGCGCGGAGAAAGCACGATGCTTGAACTCAGGCGGTTCGGATCATCCAGCGCAAAGGAAAAATCTGACGATACTCTCGGATCGTCTGAAAGAAGGCTAGTCTTTGATCCCGCCATCTTGGCGAGCTTTTCGTCGGAGAGTTTGTTGTCTCCCAGATATTCCTGTTGCCGAACAAGTTGAGCGGCAACCGCGCCAAGCCTCCAAGCCGGCACCTCGGTCGGTAGGGGCAGCGCTCCCCTCGATCGTAAAGTCAAGGTATCCCGCGCCGCCGCATTGAAACCAACGGTCTCCGCAACAGCTTCAAAGTCCTCCGCTTTGTGCATCCGGTTATCGCGACCAGCCATGGCGGCCGCCACCTCTCCGACAGCCCCCACCCCCAACCGCTCACGACTCGCGAGCAAGTCGTCGACGACGGCGTCATCAAAGGCGTCCGGATCCCGCCCCATTAGCGCCTCAAATCGTCTCCGGATCGCAAGGTCAGGATCTCCTCGCTCTACAACAAGATCTTTCCACAGCCGCTCGAGGTTTGTGTCCAAGACTTTACTTTCACGCAGCCTGCCGAGGACGCGTGGCACGAACTCGTCAACGGCTCGCTCGAAGAGGGCCGAAGGCACGAAGACCGGCGTGGCTCCAACATAGCGAAACGGCTTTGCATCCGGTCTGGACGAGGCGCGCGACATCAGGAAAGTTCGTTGCCCATCCGACCAAATCTCAATGTTCGGCCAGACATAGCCCTCACCAATGGCGTTCATCTTGTGGGCCATGTCCCAGTCGGCCCCACCGGGGCGCGGTTCCCATCTCAATCGCCACCAGTTCCAGGCCAGCCATTCAGCGAAATAGTAAGCGGAAACGAGCGGTCCAGTTCTGAAACCATCGAGATAGTAGTCAAAGCCTTCGGTGAGCGACTGGCCGTTTGCCTTGATCGAAAGCATGCCGAAGGCCGCCCGCTCCTCAGGGGTGCCTTCATCGAGAACCTCCGGCGTGAGACTGAACTCTAGCCCCGCGGTCATCGCTTGCTCCACTCCCTCAAAACATACTGCCGGACAGACTGCTCGTCTTCACCAATGCGGTACCCGTGGTAGACGGCATCCTGATCGGGCTTTGCCTTTGCCTCGTATACTTCACCGTCACCGTCGACGGCCCAGACATACTTAGGCATTCCACCGGGCTCAAAGCGGCTGACCATACCACGCAGAATACCATCCCGGAAAAGCTGGGACGCCTCCGTGATCAGAATAGGGCGGAGCGCATCACAGGCTGATTTCGTCGGTCGAGGATTGTGGCTCGGGATAAAGCCATAGTCGCCGGGATGCAGCTTGTGGTTCGCCGATCCTGCGTATCGGACCTTTCCTAGAAGAGCTTCGCGTTGCTGAAGGCTGGTCGCAGCCGCATCCCAAATGCGCCTGTCCGGACGATTGCCCTCGCGCTTTCTGCCAGCCATTGGCCATGCTCCTCACGTCGCGGCATCTGCTAAGTCGGGGCCGTTCCTTCTCACGTGGTCACGATGCCTCACGGTTGATCCGTAGCACGGCAAAATGCGGAAACCTAGAGCGCGATACGTACGGAACCGTTTGCCCCCTCGCGCATTGGCTTCCCGCACGAGGCCGTTGCGAGGGGGCGAGCTTGGAGATTTTCGGCTGGGAGATCGATCCATACCCGGCGGTCATGGCCGGCGTCGGCCTGTTGATCGCGCTGGTCGCCTGGCTGCCGCTGGCGCTCCGCCGCCTGCCGCTGTCGCTGCCCATCGTCTGCCTGCTCATCGGCGGCCTCGTCTATGCCGGGCCGCTGCCGGCGCCCGACACCTCGCCCATGGCCCACCCCTACCTCACCGAGCGGTTGACCGAGTTCGTGGTCATCGTGGCGCTGATGGGCGCCGGGCTGAAGATCGACCGCCGCTTCTCCTTTCGCGGCTGGGCCACCGCCTGGCGGCTGCTGATCGTCACCATGCCGCTCTCCATCCTGGCCATCGCGCTCACCGGCGTCACCGTGCTGGGCCTCGGCGCCGTGGCCGCCCTGCTGCTCGCCGCCAGCCTCGCCCCCACCGATCCGGTGCTCGCCGCCGACGTGCAGGTGGGCGATCCGCTGGAGGGCAAGGAAGACACCGTCCGCTTCGCGCTGACCTCCGAGGCCGGGCTCAACGACGGCTTCGCCTTTCCCTTCGTCCACCTCGCCATCGCGCTCAGCCTATCCGCCGCCACCGACGAGCCCTGGTTCGCTCGCTGGCTCGCCCTCAACGTCGTCTGGGAGATCGCCGCCGGCATCGCCTGCGGCTGGCTGGTAGGGCGCCTGTTCGGCTGGGCCACCTTCAAGATGCCGGGCGACACCCTGGCGAAGACGGGCGACGGCCTCGTCGCCATCGCCGCCACCTTCGTCTCCTACGGCGTGTCGGAAATGGCCCACTGCTACGGCTTCTTCGCCGTCTTCGTCACCGCCCTGACGCTGCGCAACTCGCACCGCGACCACGACTTCCAGCGCGACATGCACGACATCACCGAGCAGATCGAGCGCCTCACCATGATGGCCCTGCTCATCGCCTTCGGCGCCGCCATCATGGGCGGCCTGTTCGCCAGCATCGGCTGGGCCGACATGCTGGCCGTGGCGCTGATCCTGCTGGTCATCCGCCCGCTCGCCGGGCTGGTGGCGCTGGTCGGCATCCCCGCCACCCTGTCGGAAAAGCTCACCATCGCCTTCTTCGGCATCCGTGGCGTCGGCTCCTTCTACTACCTCGCCTACGGCCTCAACCACGGCGAGTTCCATCAGGGCGAGCGCCTGTGGGTGATCCTGTCCCTGGTCGCCTTCGTCTCCATCCTCATCCACGGCCTCACCGTCACCCCCGCCATGCGCTGGCTCGACCGCCGGCACGGCAGGGAGGTGGATTAAGGGGGATGGGACGCACCGCCCGCATCGGGCTCCGTCTTGTCGCCGTCAGCCCGCCCGGCCGGCCCGGGCAAGGCCGTGGGCGATCAGCCGGTCGATCAGCTCGGCATAGCCGACGCCGCTCGCCCCCATCGCCTTGGGATACATGCTGATGTTGGTGAAGCCGGGGATGGTGTTCAGCTCGTTGACCAGGAAGCGGCCGTCGGCCATCAGGAAGAAGTCGACGCGCGCCATGCCGTCGCAGCCGAGCGCCCGGAAGGCCCGCGCCGCCGTCTCCCGCATGGCCGCCTCCAGCTCGCCCGGCAGCTCGGCCGGCACCTTCAGCGCCGCGCCGGCCTCGTCGATGTACTTGGCGTCATAGCTGTAGAAGCCGTGGCTCTCGGCCGGCACGATCTCGCCGGGGCGGGAGACGATGAGGCCGCCCGCCTCGTCCTCCAGCACGCTGAACTCGATCTCGCGGCCCTTGATGAACTCTTCGGCCAACAGGCTGTCGTCGTAGCCGAAGGCCTCATGAATCGCCGGCTGGAACTCCTGGCTGCCCGACACCTTGCGCACGCCGACCGACGAGCCCTGCCGCGCCGGCTTGATGAACAGCGGCAGGCCCAGCTCGCGCTCCAGCGTCGCGAAATCGACGGCCTCGCCGGCATGCAGCACCGCCTCGCGGGCGACGGGAATGCCGGCCGCCCGCAAGAGGCGCTTGGCGATCACCTTGTCGAGCGCCGTGGCCGAGCCGAGAATGCCGCAGCCGACGAGCGGCACGCGCGCCACCTCGGCCAGCCCCTGCACCGAGCCGTCCTCGCCGTAAAGGCCGTGCAGCACCGGGAACAGCGCGTCGATCCTGCCCGCCTCGGCAATGGCGCCATCCGCCGCGATCGCCACCATGCGGCCGCGCCCGCCGGGCACCAGCGCCAGTTCGGTGCCGCTGTCCGGCTTGGTCAGCGCCTTGCCGTCGAAGCGGCTCTGAAACCACCGGCCGTCGCGGGCGATGAAGATCGGCACCGCCTCGTATTTCTCAGGCGACAGCGCCGCCATCACGTTGGTGCCGGACATGACGGACACGTCGTGCTCGGAGGAGCGGCCGCCGAACAGCACGGCGATGCGGAGTTTGGATGCGGTTGTCATCGGGCGGTCCATCAAGGCTCAGAGATCAGAAGCCCACGGCTATGCCGCGGTTGGCGAAGAAACGGCCGAAGTCGGCCAGCGGCAGCACCACGTCGGCTTGGGTGTCGCGCTGATGACCGGACGGATTGTGGAAGCGGACGGCGGCGGGCGTCGCCGCCGTCACCAGCACCAGATGCCCGCCCTTCGAGGGCGGTTCGCTGTCCGGCCAGCGGATGGAGTGATGCACCGACGCCATGAAGAAGGGAAAGCGGCTGAGCAGCACCGGCAGGTGCGCCGCCTCGATGCCGGTCACCACCTCGGCCTTCAGCCCGAAGCGCTCGGCGACCATGCGGACGAAGGGCGCATAGATCAGCCCCTTGATGCTCGCCCCGTCGGCGCTGACGACATAGCCGCCGAAATCGGTGGCGGCGCGGGCCAGCGTCATGATGGGGTGAAGCGCGCCGCGCGAGGCGAGGATCATCTTCAGGCAGGCCATGCCGCAGAGATTGGCCGCCCAATGGGCGTATTCCTCCACCGTGTCGGCGCCGGACTGCGCCCACCTGGGATCGTTCAACAGGGCCGCCTCGCCCTCGGCGACGACGGCGAGCGTCATCTCCGGCGTTTCCCACTGGCTGAAATAGGGCACGGCGCTGGCAGGCATATCCATCGGCGATTCAGTCCTCGCTTGAAAGTGGCCCGACAAAATCGCAATGTCGTTGCGTTATAAAGAGCCACTATGAGCGCACGGGGTGAGCCACTTGCCCGAGACCACCAAGCTCAGGCGGAGGCGGGAGGGGCCATCCGCCAGCTTCCGCCCCAAGGTCGATCCGGCCTCGCCGGCCACGCTCGCCCGCCAGCTCTACCTTGCCCTGCGCGAGGCGATCGCCGACGGCCGGCTCGATGCCGGAGAGCGGCTGCCCTCCACCCGCCTCGCGGCCGAGGAATGGCGCCTGTCGCGCGGCACGGTGGCGGAGGCCTATGACATCCTGATCGCCGAGGGCTATGCCGTCGCCCGCCACGGCTCGGGCACCTACATCACCCGAGCGACGCCGGACGCCCCCACGAAGGCGAGCGCCTCCGGCGAGCCGGCGCCGGGCTCGCCGCGCCGCGGCATCTCCGTGGCGGTGACGCGGGTGATGACCACAGGCCCGAGCCTCGCCCGCCAGAAGATGCTGCCCTTCGTCACCGGCCGCATGGGCCACGACGAGCGGACGGCGAGCCTCCTCAACCGCATCGCCGGCCGCCACATCAACTATGCCTTCGAGGGCTATGGCGACATCCAGGGCGAGCCGGCCCTGCGCGCGGCCATCGTCGCCCATCTCGCGGTGTCGCGCGGGGTGCGCTGCACGGCCGAGCAGGTGTTCATCACCGCCGGCACGCAGCAGGCGCTCGACCTTGCCTTCCGCGTGCTGGCCTCGCCCGGCGACAGCGTCGTCGTCGAGGATCCCTGCTACCCGCCCGCCCGCCAGTGCCTGGTGCTGAACGGCGCCACCATCGTCGGCCTGCCGGTGGACCAGAACGGCATCACCACCGAAAGGCTGATCGCCGACGCGCTGCCGCCGCCGGCCCTGTTCTACGTCACGCCCTCCAACCAGTACCCGGTGGGCGCCGTGCTGTCGCTGCCCCGGCGGCTGGAGCTGCTCGCCTACGCCCGCGAGCACGGCTCCTGGATCGTCGAGGACGATTACGACAGCGAGTTCCGCTACGACGGCCACCCCATCGCCTCGTTGCAGGGGCTCGATCAGGCGAGCCGCGTGCTCTACACCGGCACCTTCAGCAAGGCGCTGTTGCCCAGCATGCGCCTCGGCTATCTCATCGTGCCGCCCGATCTGGTGCCGGTGTTCCGGGCCATCCGCCCGGCGCTCGACGTCTGCCCGCCCACCTTCCAGCAGCGCGTCGTCGCCGACTTCCTCGCCGAGGGCTATTTCCCCGCCCACTTGAGGCGCCTGAGAGAACGGCTGCGCGCCTCGCGCGATCTCCTCGCCGGCCTCGTCGCCGACCGCCTCGGCGAGCATCTCCAGGTGGCCCTGCCCGACCAGGGCATCAACCTCACCGCCCACAGCACCGGCACCTGGGTAAGCGACATGGCCGTCTCCCAGGCGGCGCTGGAGAGGGGCGTCGTCGTCATGCCGCTATCGCGCATGAACGTCTCGATCACCGATACCACGCGCCTGATGCTGGGCTTCTCCGGCCTCTCCATCGAGGAGGCCGACACCGGCACGCGACTTCTCGCCGAGGTGTTCGCGGCCGGCAGGTTCTAGCCGGCGGGGTCCCCCGTCCTACCGATCATCTCATCAAGAGCCTCCCATTTCGCCGCCGCCTTGCTTGCGCGGGGCCGCCCGAAAGGAAACCGCCCCCTTGCGGAGTGCTGGACAGCGCCGCCGCCTTGCGCCATGTCTCAACGATGCGCCCCACCCTCGAAATTCTCGCCGATGAGCCGAGCGCCGACCAGCGCGACCAGTTGCTCAAGCTGCTGCTCGACTTCAACGGCCGGCACACCGCCCACCTCATCGAGCGGCCCGATCTCGGCATCCTGCTGAGAGCGCCCGATACGGCCGAAATCGTCGGCGGCCTCTACGCCTCCGACGAATACAACTGGCTGTTCATCAAGTATCTCATCGTGCCGGACGCCCTGAGAGGCCAGGGCCTCGGCCGCGCGCTGATGACCGAAGCCGAACGCATCGCCCGCAAGCGCGGCTACCTAGGCCTCTTCCTCGACACCTTCGACTTCCAGGCCAAACCCTTCTACCTCAAGCTCGGCTTCGAACAGTTCGGCGAGTTGGAAGGCACCGCCGAAACGCCCCGCCGCTTCTTCCTGAAGAAGCTGCTCTCGAAGCCGGCATGACGCCACCCCACCGCCCGATATGAACCGCGCGCTCAACCTTCCTGAGATCCCCGCCTTCGCGGGGATGACATTTAACTGATATAAAACAATAGCTTATATCGACACACCCGCGCACGCGAGGCCAAGCCTGTCCGGGGCAGACGATGCGCCACCCAAGTCCGCAATCGGCTTATCCCACTGTTCCCTATATATAAATTGTCATCCTTGCGAAGGCGAGGACCTCGGGCAGAATGGAGCACAACGCCGATATCAGGCTCCAAACAACCGCAGCCCGATATCAACCGCTCACCCTACCTTCCTGAGGTCCCCGCCTTCGCGGGGATGACAATTAATTGATATAAAACAATAGCTTATACCGAAATACCCGCGCGCACGAGGCCAAGCCTGTCCAGGGGCAGGCGATGCGCCACCCAAGCTCACAATCGGCTTATCCAACTGTTCCCTCTATATAAATTGTCATCCTTGCGCAGACCGCTTGAATTCGCGCGCGAATTCAAGGTGTACCTCGGGCAGAACGAAGCTCAACGCCGATATCGCGCTCCAATCAACCGCCCCCAGCCACCCCGCCTTTGCCACGCTCTGCTCACGACGAGACCAGCCCGGCGGCCAAGTAAATCCTGCTGCCAATTATCCGCTTTGAATTTAGCGCTTGTCGTGGGAAGCTCACACCCCCGTGGCCGAGGCATTGCCGTGGGAACGGGAGTGGACGCAGGCAATTGCCAGCGTTGATCCGTCGGCGCGCGGCCATGGACGGACACAATATTAGCCGGGTTGCTGTGGCTATTCCCATGGGCCACCACCGCCGGCACCAACAATTGAGGAAAGACTTATGCCCATTTCGCCGTTTCGCCTTTCGGGTCTTTCGGTCGCCCTTCTCGGCCTGTTCGCTCTGCCGGCGCTCGCCGAGCCGCTGACCATCGACGGCAGCGGCCTCAGCCGCGACGTTCACTGCGCCGGCGACGACGTCGGGATCTACGGGGCGAACAACACGATCAAGCTCACCGGCACCTGCGCCTCCGTGACGATCGGCGGCCTGGAGCAGACCGTCGAAGTGGAAGCGGCCGACAAGCTCGACATCTCCGGCTCCGGCCACAAGATCGCCGGCACGGCCTCCGGGCTGGTGCTCTACGGCGACGCATCCATCGTGACCGTCACCATCGACGGCGCCGCGACGGAGCCGGCGGTGCTGGACGTCTCCGGCGGCGAGCACAAGCTGGACCTGACGCTGCGCAAGGCGGCGCGGCTCGACGTCCAGGGCATCAGCCAGCAGGTGACCTGGGCACTCGGCAACGACGCCTCCGAACCCAAGGTGTCGATCAGCGGCGCCGACAACAAGGTCGAACGCAAGGAGTGACGTGGGCGACCGATATCAACCGCGCGCTCTACCTTCCTGCCTGAGGTACACCTTGAATTCGCACGCGAATTCAAGCGGCTTTCGCAAGGATGCCAGGAATATGATATAAAACAGCAAGATAGCGTAGAGCTCTGCGCTCGCCACCCTATCTCCCGCCTCTATCAAGCTGTCATCCTTGCGAAAGCGAAGACCTCAGGCAGAAAGGGGCTCAACGCCGATATCGCGCTCCAATCAACCGCTGCCCGATATCAGCCGCTCACTCTACCTTCCTGAGGTACACCTTGAATTCGCGCGCGAATTCAAGCGGCCTTCGCGGGGATGACAGCGTGATAGGGAGCGAGTCGCGGCGCTAACAAACGGTTACATATATATAAATCTGTCATCCTTGCGCAGGCGAGGACCTCAGGCAGAAAGGGGCGAGACACCGATATAGGTCTCCAAACCACCGCCCTGCCCATACTGCGCTCCAAACAAAAACATCCCCGGTGACGCGCGCCACCGGGGATGCTCTATCTTCCCAAACAGCTCTCTTCAGCTTTCCTTTCGCAGCCGCCTATCCGAAAAGTCTGCAACTTTTCGGGCGGGTGCGTGCCTCAGCTGATGGCTTCCGTGGCGGCCCTCTGGATGGCCAGGCCCGCCTCGTACTGCTTCAGCCAGGCGCCGTAGCCCTTCACGTCTTCCGCATCCGGCTTGGCGACGTCCAGCTTGGCGCCGGCGAACACCCGCTCGTTGAGATAGTCGCCGAGAACCTTGCCCTTGCCGCTGCGGAGATACTCGGCCAGCACGGCGATGCCCCAGGCGCCGCCCTCGCTGGCCGTGTCGCCCACCGTGACGGGCGCGCCGATGGCCGCTGCCAAGAGGCGCTGGGCAACACCAGCCGTCTTGAACATGCCGCCGTGGGCGAACATCGAGTCGAGCTTCACGCCCTCGCCATGCAGCACGTTCATGCCGAGGCTGAGCGTGCCGAAGGCGGCGTAGAGCTGGGTGCGCATGAAGTTGGCAAGGGTGAGGCGGCTGCCGGGGGTGCGCACCACCAGCGGGCGCCCCTCGGTGAGGCCGGTGATCGGCTCGCCGGCGAGATAGTTGTAGGCGAGAAGTCCACCGCCATCCGCCTCGCCCTTCAGCGCCGCCTCGAACAGCGCGCCGAACACGGCGTTGGCGTCCGACTTGCCGCCGATCGCCTTGGCGAACTCGGTGAACACGCCGGCCCAGGTGCCGAGCTCGCTGGCGCCGTTGTTGCAGTGAACCATGGCGACGAGATCGCCGCCCGGCGTCGTCACGATGTCGAGTTCCTCATGCACCGTGGTCAGCGGCTTTTCCAGCACCACCATGGCGAAGATCGACGTTCCCGCGCTGATGTTGCCGGTGCGCGGCGCCACGGCGTTGGTCGCCACCATGCCGGTGCCGGCGTCGCCTTCCGGCGGGCAGACCGGGATGCCGACCGTCAGCTTGCCGGTGGGGTCGAGCAGCTTGGCGCCCTCGGCGGTGAGCGTTCCGGCGTCCTCGCCGGCGACCAGAACCTTCGGGAACAGCTTGGGCGCGTCGAGGGCGGGCTTGTGGGCCTTCACCATCTCGCCGAAGCGCTTCATCATCGGCGCGTCGTAGTCGTGGGTGGCGGCATCGATCGGGAACATGCCCGAGGCATCGCCGACGCCGATCACCTTCTGGCCGGTCAGGCGCCAGTGGACGAAGCCGGCGAGCGTGGTGATGAAGGCGACGTTGCCCACATGCGGCTCGTTGTCGATCACCGCCTGATAGAGGTGGCTGGCCGACCAGCGGAGCGGGAAGTTGAAGCCCAGCGTCTTGGTCAGCTCGGCGGCGGCGCGCTCGGTGTTGGTGTTGCGCCAGGTGCGGAACGGAACGAGCAGCTTGCCGGCGGCGTCAAACGCCAGATAGCCGTGCATCATCGCCGAGAAGCCGAGAGCGCCGACGCGGGTCAGCTCGACGTTGTAGCGCTTCTTCACGTCGGCGGAGAGCGCGGCGAAGGAGGCCTGCAAGCCGGCCCAGATGGCCTCTTCCGAATAGGTCCACAGGCGGTCGACGAACTGGTTCTCCCAGCCGTGCGTGCCGGTGGCCAGCACCTCGTGATCCGGCCCGATCAGGCAGGCCTTGATGTTGGTGGACCCGAGCTCGATGCCCAGCGATGTGCGTCCCTCGGCGATCGCCGCGGCCATGGCCTGCTGCGTCATTGTCTCTCAACTCCCTAAGTCTGGTGTCCGCTTCTCGCGGCGACCTCCATGATCGTTATCCTCACCATACCGCAGGACGCATGTCGATGAGTAGTCACAGGTAGGGATGAGGATATGGAGGATGCTGCAGTTTGAGGGAGCAACCGGGAGATGGCCGCGAGGGCAGCCTACACTCCGTATTCGCCGACCATCGCCGAGGTGATGCAGGCGATCAGCCCGAACAGCAGTTGCCGCGCGCGGACGCCCTCCTCGGAGTTGATCGGGCAGAGGGCGGTCAGCGCGCGCGCCTCTCCGTAGACGTCGGCATAGCGGGCGATCAGGGCTGAGTTGCATTCGGCCTGCGCCTGGCGCACCTGCTGGGCGAAATCGTCGAGCGCTGCCTGGAACAGCTGTTCGGCGCGGCCGAACAGGCGGTCTCGATTCTCCTCGGATATCGGCATCTGGGTCACGGCCATCGCGGGCTCCTCCGGCGAATGGATGTGTCGTGCCCCGGGGCACGGTAAGCGCCCCGGGGCGTGGGAAGCGTCAGGCGATGGCGGCGAGATCCTTGACGAAGGTTTCCACCGACGTCTTGAGGTTGGCCGCCTTCTGCGACAGCCCGCCCGACATGGTCATCAGCTGGGTGGAGGCGGCGCCGGTCATCTCCGCCGCCTGTCCGACGCCGGAAATGTTCTGCGTCACCTGCGCGGTGCCGGTGGCCGCCTGCTGGCAGTTGCGGGCGATCTCGTCGGTGGTGGCGCCCTGCTCCTCCACGGCGCTGGCGATGGCCGCCGACACGTCCTTGATGCCGCTGATGGTCTTGATGATCTCCGACATGGAGCTGACGGTGCCGTCGGTGGCGGACTGGATCTCCGACACCTTCACCTCGATCTCCTGCGTCGCCTTGGAGGTCTGGTCGGCCAGCTGCTTCACCTCGGCCGCCACGACGGCGAAGCCCTTGCCGGCTTCGCCCGCCCGGGCCGCCTCTATGGTGGCATTGAGCGCCAGCAGGTTGGTCTGGTCGGCGATGCCGCGGATCAGGTTGATGACGTCGCCGATGGCCGAGGCGGCCTCGGCCAGCGTGGCGATGCGCTCGTTGGAGGCCTGCGCCTCGTGGTAGGCGCTGTCGGCGATCTCGGCCGAATGGGTCACCTGCGCGGCGATCTCGCGCACCGACACGGCCATCTCCTCGGAGGCGGCGGCCACGGTCTGCACGTTGGTGGCCGCTTCCTCGGCGGCGGCGGCCACGGCCTGCGCCTGGCGCGAGGTTTCCTCGGCGGTGGCCGACAGGCCGCGGGCGCTGGCGGCGACCTCGTCGGAGGTCTGGGCGAAGATGCCGGCCATGTCCTGCATCTCGGAAACGAAGCGGGCGCCCACCTCGTTGCGGTGGACCACCGAGAGGTTGGCGGCCTCCTCGGCCTCCCTCTGCTGCTCGCGAACCGTTTCCGCCTGCTGGAGGTCGGCGCGCAGCTTGAGCAGCGAACTGGCGATGGCGCCCACCTCGTCCTTGCGGTCGGCGTGCGGAACGTCCACCTGCAGCTCGCCGCGCCCCAGCGCTTCCATCACCGAGAGCGACTGCTTGACCGGACCGACGATGAAGCGGCGCGTCAGGACGACCGAGATGCCGATCACCAGAAGGCTGCTGATCACCATGACCAGGATCGAGACGATCTCCGACCGGTAGGCGATGGCGTCGGCGGCATCGTTGAGCCGGTCGCGCTCGCGGTCGATCGACTGATTGAAGGCCACCGCCTCGTCGACCTGCTTGTCGATGGCGGTGAGGCAGCTGCTCTGCATGGTGCGGAAGGCCGGGCTGCCGGCCTTCACCATGCTCACCGCGCCCTTGCAGGGGCCGTTGATCACCTGCTTGGTCTTCTCGGCCAGCGAGGCAAGCTTTTCGGCCCCGCTCGGGTAGGCCTTGGTGGCGAGGGACATCTGGTAGTCGTAGCTGGCCATCGCCAGGTCGACCATGCCGTTGGCGGCCGTGACCTCTTCCTTCGAAGCGGCGATCGCCATGGCGAACAGGCCGGCCTCGACCTGGCGGATGTCGCGGTTGCCTCGCGCCAGCGCCGTGGTGGCCGTCGCCGGGCCTTCGATGATGCTGCTGTTCACATCGTTGATGGCTTCGATCTGCACGCTGGCATAGACGATGACGCCGCATGAGACGAGGCCCAACAGCGCGAGCAGGCAGATGACCTTCCACTGAAGGGCCAGATTCTTGAACGACACGACACGTGCTCCTTGCTTCAAATGGTGCAACGGACCCCGGAACGATCCTCCGAGGTCGGTCATGGTGATGGGATCAGGACGGGGCCACCGCGAGACCGAGACCGGACCCGAGGGCGTCGACGACCTGGTGGTCGAGCTTGCCCGCCTCGGCGGCGTCGGAGAGGATGCGGAAGGCGTTCTCGGCGGTTAGCGCGGCGCGATAGGGCCGGTTCTCGGTCAGCGCGCTGAAGATGTCGGCGACGCTGACGCAACGGGTTCTGAGCGAGATCTGGTTGCCCATCAGCCCAAGGGGATAGCCGGTGCCGTCCAGACGCTCGTGGTGATGGCGGACGATGTCGAGAACGGCGTTCCAGCCGAACACCCGCCGGTCGCTGATGGCCTCGTAGCCGATCTCGGGATGCTGCCGGATCCTCTCCATCTCGGCCGGCTTGAGCTTGCGGGCGAGCCGCAGCAGGTCGATCGGGATCGACAGCTTGCCGATGTCGTGCAGCAGCGCCCCGGCGCAGATCGAGGCATGCTCCTGCCGCTCGATCCCCAGTCGCCGGACGATGATCATGACGAACGTCATCGTGCGCAGGGCGTGGCGGAAGGTGCAGGGGCAGTGATGCCGAAGCGCGGTGAGAAGCGGAATGGCCTTGGCGGCCATCAGCTCATTGAAGGTCGCCTTGAGCGTGCAGATGTCGCACTCGCTGCGGACGAGGCCGGAGAGGATCAGCACGGCCGTGCGCCGTTCGGGGAAGGTCATGCCCGACAGGGTGGAGGCGATCTCCAGCCCAACGAGCCGCTTGCCGGCAATTGTGTCGGCATGGTCCGCGCTCGAACGATCGGCATCCGGACGAGCTTGTCCGGACACATGGTGGCTCAGCCTTTCCGCCGACGACATATCGTTGAACATGCTCCCGCCCCCAGAAAGAGACAACACAACCAACACAACGCGAGAAAACTTTACTCAACTTCACATCTGCCAAGTTGATTCCACCCACCACGCGAGGTGAGGGCGCGAATAGGGCGACAGACGAGGGTAGGAAGACCAGACAAGAACGGGCGAACAACCTCCGTTCGGTCAGAGTTTTCTTACCAAAGTTGACGATATGTGACGGTTTGCTGAAATCCGACTAATGCGTAATTTGTGCAGTGTCGCGCATTTTGTATTGAGGAGGGCCGTCCGTAGGCAGTAACCTGCAATCGACGCTTTTCGGCGCCCCCACGCCGTGGCCGCGTCGCGTCGGCACCGACCGACAGCGTAAAACGTTGTGCGCCAATTCTCGGCGCAAGAAAGTGATTGTTCCCTTGTGTTTGACAGTGACAACGCCCCCGCCTGTGGCTATCCAGTGAACACGCGTTCCTAAATCGAACCATGTCAGCACGAGATCGGGCCGCCGTCAGCATTTCCGCGCGGCGGCATAGAGATATGCAACCGCGAGGCGTCGAAAAGAGAAGGGCATGAAGGGCACACCCATTCGATCCGGCCGAACCAGCTATAAGAGCGTCTTCCGCGCCATAGGCGATGTGAAGGATCTTCTGTCGGTCATCTACGACGCGCCCGTCCACCTCAGGACGCTCAATGACGACGACTTCCTGTTCCGGACAGCCAACTACGGCGACCAGGCTTTCTTGCTCTGCGACTCCTACACCAGCGGCGTCAGGTCTTCGTTTGAATCTGACAACGATGACATCGTTATCAAGATCCGCTCGCGCGGCGGCTACGAAATCCGGACCCGCAGCGACGACTACCACCTGTCGCACGACATCGGCTTCGCCTACACCGCCAATCACGCCATCGGCTATTCGACCGCGCAGGCGACGGCCATCACCACGCTCCAGATCAAGCGCTCGGTTTTCGATCAAACCCTTGAACACTATTCCGAAAACCTGCCCAACCGCTGGTCCGGCATCCGCGAGTTTCCCATCACCGGCGGCTTCGGCAACCTGATACAGGCGCTGCTGAACCGGTACCGCGAGAACTTCGACGGCCGGCCGCACTGCAACTTCTCCGAAACCAGCCTGCACCTCGTTCAGGACGCCGCAATCGTTGCGGTTGCCGAGCTCGTTACCAGCGGCATCGACAGCGTGAAGGGCGAGCGCTTCAGCGCCTCCCGGCGCAACGTCATGCAGGCCGTCGACATGATCAACACCCAGACCGAGCCGCTGACCATCCACGACCTCGCCACCGCGCTGGGCATCAGCGTCCGCGCCTTGCAGGACGGCTTCCGCCGCCACCTCAACCAGTCACCGCACAACCTTCTGAAGGCCGGCCGGCTGGAAGGGGCCCGGCGCGACCTGATCGCCGGCAAGGTGACCTCCGTCCGGGAGGCGGCGGCCAAGTGGGGCTTCAGCAACCTCGCCCGCTTCAACCACGAGTACCATGCGGTCATCGGCAAGTACCCGAAGGACACGCTGGACGTCGTGCGCGACGGCGGGAAAACCTGACGGCGAACGGTCGCCGCCGCTTCCCAGGCCCGTCCGAGTCGCCCTATCCTGCCCTCCGAGTGGAGAGAGGGGGATAGCCGATGGTGTCCTGGGTCAAGCCGCCGCGCCTTCGGCCGAGCGATACGGTCGCCGTCGTCTCGCCCTCCTGGGGCGGGCCGGGCAGCTTTCCCCATCGCTACGCGGCCGGCAAGCGCCAGCTCGAGGAGACCTTCGGCCTCCGCGTCGTCGAGATGCCGCACGCCCTCGCCCCGGCCGATGACCTGGCCAAACACCCCGAGGCGCGCGCGGCCGACCTGATGGCCGCCTTCGCCGACCCCGGCATCGCCGGCATCATCGCCTCGATCGGCGGCGACGACTGCATCCGGCTCATGCCGCACATCGACCTCGGCGTGATCGCCGCCAACCCCAAGGTGTTCCTCGGCTTTTCCGACACCACCGCCCTGCATTTCGCCTGCGCCGCCGCTGGCCTCCGCTCGTTCTACGGCCCCAGCGTCATGGCGGGCTTCGCCGAGAACGGCGGCATGCACCGCTACGTCATCGAGTCCTTGCGCAAGACGCTGTTCGACGCCGAGCCGATCGGCCTCGTCCCCCTCAACGACGAAGGCTGGACGGCGGCCCGCGTCGACTGGAGCCGGCCCGAATTGCAGGAGCAGACGCGCCCCTTGCAGCCGGCCGACGCCCCGCGCATCCTCCAGGGCGAAGGCACTGCGCGCGGCCACCTTCTCGGCGGCTGCGCCGAGGTGATCGAGATGGTCAAGGCCACCCCGTGGTGGCCGCCGCTCGAAGACTGGCGCAGCGCCATCCTGTTCTACGAAACGTCGGAAGACGCGCCGCCGGCCCAGTTCATCCGCTACTGGCTGCGCAATCTGTCGGCCCAAGGCATCCTCGGCGCGCTCTCCGGCATCCTGATCGCCCGCGCCGACCCCAAGGGCGACCCCACCTATCAGGCCGCCATCGAGGTCGCCTTCATCGACTCCCTCGCCGAAGCCGGCCTCCCCGCCCTCCCCGTGCTGGCCGGCCTCGACTTCGGCCACACCCAGCCCATGCTCACTCTGCCCTACGGCGCCATGGCCGAAATCGACTGCGCCGCGGGCCGGCTGACCATCCTGGAGAGCGGGGTCATCTGAAACCCGCACTCGCCGTTTTCGGCTGTCATCATCCCGCGTGGCGAAAATCGGGTGTCTGGCAACAGCCGCAGTTTCCTATCTCGGTCTCCCCAAAACGAAGGAGAGACAGATGGGTATCCTGGACAACAAGGTGGCGATCATTACCGGCGCATCATCGGGCATCGGGCGGGCGGCGGCGCTGCTGTTCGCCGCCGAGGGCGCGGCCGTCGTGCTCAACGCGCGCGGCCCGGCGGCGTTGGAAGCGGTGGCCGACGATATCAAGGCCCGGGGCGGCAAGGTCAGCCTCGTCGTCGGCGACGTCGGCGAGCCCGCCTGCCAGGAGGCGCTGGTGGAAGAGGCCGTCAGCGCCTTCGGCGGCCTCGACATCGCCTTCAACAACGCCGGCACCGTCGGCGCCGTCAAGCCGCTGGCCGATCTCAAGCCCGACGAGTGGCGCGATACGCTGACCACCAACCTCACCTCGGCCTTCCTGGCGAGCCGCGCGCAGATCCCCGCCATGCTCACGCGCGGCGGCGGCTCCATCGTCTTCACGTCGAGCTTCGTCGGCACCAGCGTCGGCCTGCCCGGCATGGGCGCCTACGCCGCCGCCAAGGCCGGCCTGATGGGCCTCGTCAAGGGCATCGCCGCCGACTACGGCGCGCGCGGCATCCGCGCCAACGCCCTCCTGCCCGGCGGCACCGACACCGGCATGGCCGGCGATCAGGCCCAAAAGGACTGGGCCGCCGGCCTCCACGCCATGAAGCGCATCGCCGCCCCCGAGGAGATCGCCAACGCCGCCCTCTTCCTCGCCGGCCCGCAATCGAGCTTCGTCACGGGCTCGGCGCTCTACGCGGACGGCGGCAACGCAGCGGTGAAGTAAGGAAGACGGGGGGCGCCGGCCATGGTCGGCGCTCCGTTATCGGACGGGAGGCTGCGGCTCGGCTTTTGGAGCTCGATATCGGCCGATTGTTTCATTCTGCCCGAGGTCCTCGCCTTCGCAAGGATGACAGCTTGATAGTAAGGGGAAACAGCTGGAGTACCGGCACCGAGCTTGATGCCGCATGAGCGCCAAGCGTTGCCGATGACGGCGCGAAGAGAAGCGCCTCACCTAACCGATTGTCATCCCTATATATAATGCTGTCATCCTTGCGCAGGCGAGGACCTCAGGCAGGATGAAGCGAGCCGCCGATATCGGTCTCCCCAAACCGAGCCAGACTGATACGCCCCTCCGTTCCGTCGCCTCACAACCAGCGCATGGCGGCATCTGAACCAGCCACGAGACTATGGCGCTCGGCCAGACGAACGGCAACCGGAAGATGGCGCTTGTCAACCGATGCGCGCGGCCACCGCCGGCGCTCCGCCTCCGCCCATCACCCCGCAACCGCCGTAACCGCCGCCCACTCCGTTGGCTTCCGGTCGTAGGCGCTGCCGAGCCAGCTTTCGAGGGTCAGCTTGGCCCAGGTGCCGTTGGCGCGCCAGAGTTGGTCGAGTTCGGCGGCCGAGAGATAGTTGTAGGTGCGGCCGAGGCCGTCCTGGCCCTCGGCGGTTCCCGTCTTGAAGCTTGCCCAGACGATGCCGCCGGGCACCATGGCGCGGTGGATGCGGCCGATCACCGCACCGAGGTCGGCCCTCGGGGCGTGGGTCAGCGCGGCGCAGGCGTAGACGCCGTCATAGAGCCCGACGGCATCGAGTTCGTTGAACAGCATCACCTTCACCGTCTGGCCGAGGCGCACTGAAGCGATCGCCGCCAGCTCGGCCGAGCCGTCGGTGGCATCCAGCGCGAAGCCGGCGTCGAGAATGGCCCGCGCGTCGAAGCCGCCGCCGGTGCCCAGCTCCAGGATGCGTCCGCCCGGCCGGCACAGGGCCAGGAAGCCCGGAAGGCGCGGGTTCGTCCCGCCGTCGGCCGCGTAGTCGGCGGCATTCTCGTCATAAAAGTCGATCGTCACCCGGTCCGCTCCTCATCGTTCGGATGAGGCGCATAGTGACAGAAACGGCAGGAACGGCACACCCTCGGCGATCTACTCCCCTCACCGCCAGTTGGTCTTGGCCAGCTCGATCAGTTCGTCGCCCCGGCCGCTCAGGATGGCCCGCATCATGTAGAGCGAGAAGCCCTTGGCCTGTTCCAGGGTGATCTGCGGCGGCATGGCCAGCTCCTGCTTGGCGGTCATCACGTCCACCAGCACCGGGCCGGGCGTGGCGAAGGCTTCGTCGAGGGCCGCCGGCAGCGCCTTGGCGTCGTCGACGCGGATGCCCTTGATGCCGATCGCCTCGGCCACCTTGACGAAGTCGGGGCTGTTGAGGTCGGTGTCGTCGGAGATGTAGCCGCCGGCCTTCATCTCCATGGCGACGAAGCCGAGCGAGCGGTTGTGGAAGATGACGATCTTCAGCGGCAGATCCAGCTGGCGCACGCTGAGGATGTCGCCCATCAGCATGGCGAAGCCGCCGTCACCGCAGAGGGCCACCACCTGCCTGTTACGGTCGACGCCCTGGGCGCCGATGGCCTGCGACAGGGCGTTGGCCATCGAGCCGTGGTTGAACGAGCCGACGAGCCGACGCTTGCCGTTCATCGTCACGTAGCGCGCCGCCCAGACGGTGGGCGTGCCGACGTCGCAGGTGAAGATGGCGTCGTCCGCCGCCTTCTCGCTGACGAGGCGGGCGAGATACTGCGGGTGGATCTGGCCCTTCTCGCTGTCCGGCGTGGCGAGGTCGTCCAGCCCCTTGCGCGCCTTGGCGTAATGCTCCAGCGCCGTCTTGAGGAAGGCGTCGTCACGCTTCTCCGGCAGCTTGTCGAGCAGCGCCCGCACCGTCGCCTTGACGTCGCCGACGATGCCGAGATCGATCTGCGTGTGGGCGCCGAGGCTCTCCGGCCGGCTGTCCACCTGGGCGATCTTCGCGCCGGTGGGGTAGAAGGCGCGGTAGGGGAAGGACGAGCCGAGGATCAGCAGCGTGTCGGCGGCATCCATGGCGTGGTAGCCGGAGGAAAAGCCGATCAGCCCGGTCATGCCGACGTCATAGGGGTTGTCGTATTCGACGAACTCCTTGCCGCGCAGGGCGTGGACGATGGGCGCCTTCAGCCGGGCCGCCAGCGCCACCACCTCGTCATGCGCCTCGGCGCAGCCGGCGCCGCAGAGCAGCGTCACCTTCGAGCCGGCGTTGAGCATCTCGGCCAGCGCATCCACCTGCGCCGCCGACGGCACCAGGCGGCCGAGCTCCGGCGCCCGCCAGCGGATGTCGACGCCCTCCGGCATCGGCTTCAGCGCCACGTCGCCCGGCAGCACCACCACGGCGACGCCGCGCTTGGCGATGGCGGTGCGCACGGCGATTTCCAGCACGCGCGGCATCTGGTCGGGGTTGGTCACCAGCTCGCAATAGACCGAGCACTCGCGGAACAGCTCCTGCGGGTGCGTCTCCTGGAAATAGCCCGAGCCGATCTCCGACGAGGGAATGTGGGCGGCGATCGCCAGCACCGGCAGATGGCTGCGCTGGCAGTCGAACAGGCCGTTGATGAGGTGCAGGTTGCCCGGCCCGCACGAGCCGGCGCACACCGCCAGCTCGCCGGTGATGTGCGCCTCGGCCCCGGCCGCGAACGCCGCCGCCTCCTCATGCCGCGTCCCCATCCAGCGGATCTCGCCCAGCCGGTGCAAGCTGTCGCTGAGGCCATTGAGGCTGTCGCCCGTCACCCCCCAGATGCGCTTGACCCCGGCCTCGCCAAGAAAGCGGGCGATGTAGTGGGCAATGGATTCGGCCATGAGAGACAATCTCCTGTGCAATGGAATGGGGCGGCGGGGGCCGATGGAACGCCGGTCCGGCGCGCGCCGCGAAATGCTGAACACGTCAAGCAAAGAACGTGGGACGCCGAGGGGAGAGATTCAACAGGAAAACCACTGCAAGGTCTGGGCGGCAGGTATGACGGCGGGGGCGGCGGGAGAGTGGGAAACGCCCCTCACAGTCCAAGGCATCCCCTTCGGCTTCAATGCAGCTAAAAACCAGTACCGCCTGACCCCGCTCCGCACCGCGGCACCGTCAGGTGGATACCGTCTCCGGAGGTACCTTGTACAGAAGCGCGACATGCTCTCCATGCTGGAACGCGCGGTTCTTGTAGAACTCCATGGCCGGCATGTACTTGTTCGTCAGCAACGTGATCCCCGCCAGACCCTTTTCCCCCACCAACGCCCAAACCGCATCAAGCAACCTGGATCCGATCCCTTGCCCCTGCGCATCTATGTCGACAAAGATCTCCTCGACGCAGATCTCATCATTGTTCCACCAGACTTTCTGGCGCCCGATGACGACGCCGCATATATCGCCACCGACAACGAAGACCTTTCCAAACGAACCGGGAATACCCAATAGCTGCCCGAGATATTCCTCCGACTTGGCCTCGGTCCATCCATCGTTCCACGGCGGCGAGCTGTAAACCTTGGCATGCAGCCGAGCGCAGCTCGTCAGATCCGCAGCATTGATCTCCCGTATTTCGGAATTTTCCATATTCCCCCTCCCAATTCAGCTTGCCGCCAAACCCGAGACTAATTTCAGGAGTCACTTAGTCAGGTAGAGTAGTTGACTGTATTCGTCATACATTCGGCAATACTGACTCTATCGCGCCGTCTGGAGAACGTCCATTGATTGATGAATCGATTTTGAGGTGGCGGTCGGCGGCTATGACATGGCGGTTCGGCTTGCCGACGAGGTTGGCGCCCAGATCAACCACAGCGCCTTGAGCGCATGGCTCTGTCATCGGGTCTGGACGTTCAAAAAGACCGCACACACATCGGCAGGAGCGCGCCGACCTCATGGAACAGCGCCAGACATGGTTGTAGGACAACCTGACTTGAACCGGCGTTTCTCGTGTTCAGTGATGACACTGGGCTTTCGACCAAGATGGCGCGCTTACGCGGACGGTCCTACATGGCGAACGCCGCCGCCGCCTCACGCCGCGCCCCATCCAGCGGATCGCACCCAGCCGGTGCAAGCTGTCGCGGAGGTCATTAGAGCGGAGCGCCCAGATGCGCTTGACGCCGCCCTCGCCGAGAAGAGGGCGATGTAGTGGGCAATGGATTCGTCCAAGAGGGAGCCTTTCCTGCAACTCCGACCAGCGGCAGAGGTAAAACAGTAAGGACGCCAAACCGCCACCCATTCTCCACAGCCGACCGCCGGAAAACGCTCCGAATGGAACAGGGTTGCTCAACACGAGCTTGGTGCACCACCTAAAGCCCGGATGCCAGGACTACAAAATGCTTTGACGGCCGCCATGAAGCCTACCGCGTCTCCCGACTGCACTCGAACCAGCGGCACCCCAATCTGAGCAGCATATTGCTCAACGGTCTCGCTAGACAACGTTTGATGATTTCGAATCGTAACCTCGTCTCGAGCAGGGCGAACACGCTTAGCGTCCAGAACACGCCGCAACGCAACAGCGCCAGGCTCGTCCCAAACTTCGACGAAACCCGTAGGCTCAAGTGAGCGAAACACCGCCTCAGGAATAATCTCGATCCCATGATCGGAATCGACAATGCAATGGGCATCCAATAAGATTACATCCTCAGCTAACGCTCGAACTTTCTGAAAGGCGTCTATCAGAACCTTCTGATTGTCCAACACGGCGCCAAGACGAAGCTCTTCAGCTTGCGCTTTAAGTGCATTTTTTAGCAGATGGCTAGCCTGAACATGGCGACAACTTGGAATTTCCGAAGCGACAGACTGGATAAGCGTCGACTTACCCACGCCGGAAACACCAACGACTATAATCGTAGTCGACAACGACATTGCTAAATCCTCGAACCTTTTTACGGAACTAGCGTGTCACGAGTGAGTTTGATCCAGTGCCGTCCTGGAGTCACAAAGCTCACAGCGTGAAAACTGGGGGTTTTGCGCCTAGAGGCTTGGGGACCAGAGCTCTGTAAGGTACAAAACAGCGAATTAGGAGACCTGATATGCGGAGCACGGCATACAGCGAGATTAGGCCGCCCCAGACAAGGGGGGGCGTTAGCGCAGATGCAGCCGAAGATGTTTTGCGCCGCGATTATCCCCAACTACCCCGCGTCGCACGGCATAGATTTGTTATGGCTACTCACCTCGCCGAACTCGCCGCGACCGAGCAAAAACTAACTACTATTCGGTTTGAGCAAAGCGGAGTGGAGTACCCGGCTTCAAATGTTCTCCCATTGTTCGTTGCGGATTCTGTGGGCGACCACCGTTCAGCTTCCTATTTTGCCAATCTTTGCATTCAGCAGGTACGATATAAGTATGTCGACCAGTTGAATGAAGAGGACGCACGTGCAGATGGATTTTCGTCGTTAGCCGATCTCAGGGAGGCTCTGAATCACTTCTACGGCGCGTTGAGTAACTCCAGTCTAGTCTGTATTTACACGTTCAAAATACTAAACCACCCAAAGGAAGTCAATTACACCGAAAATCCAAGATTCAACTCTGCTTTGAGCAATCTGTAACGTTCCTCGGGGATTTTTGTAACTGACTGAGGGCAACCATTAAGTATACCCCCCGCCAATAGGTCGTGGAGATGAACTCTCTGACCAAGATGGCCTACGAGCAAAAAATCGATAGCTGTCACAGGTCCACCGGCACTAAATTCCTTAAGTTGGAAGTCGGTATAAGCTGAACGACGGGCAGTAACCCTGACTAGATCGTTGTAATCTTTAGGTCGATTGATATCTGCAATTACACCCACAGAAGTGATTGACTGCGAGTCCGCATGCTGCCCCTGAGACATATAGAAGAATATCAAATCTCCAGACCGCATTTGCCGCGACCGCGTATGCGTGAGATATACTTTCTTTATTGTATTGCCTGGACGACCCGGATCAACTTCGTCGGAAGAGCTTCGCTCTGGGAAAAGTATCCGATGATATACCGGACGGATGGGTATAGCAAACTTAGATACTCCACTCCCATCGTGAAATCGAGGGTACGCCCTGTGAGCAGCCTCCAGAGCACTCTCGCCCTTAAGCAGATCTAGACGCCCATGGCCCAAAACCTTCTCATATGTGAGTTCGCCATTTCCTCTTTCGTCGGTCTTCTGAAACCCAAACTCCTCCAGAAGCCAAATCAATCGTTCCTGTTTAGGATAGACTGTAAGGTAAACTAGGTCATAACCATTTCGTTGCGCATGCCAAAGCGCTTGCTTAAGCAATTGCTCACCTAGCTTACGACCGCGACTCTCGGTCGCAACTTTAAATGTACACAGCTTCAGGACGCTCTCGCCTGCGAGCTTGGTTCCAGCTTCGACTCGGCTCTCGTCCTTTCGAATTATGATGCCTGCAATAGCGTCATCTTCGAACACTACCCAGCATGGGCGATGCTCTCGCTGACACTTAACCGTCCAATCATCGAAACCTTGTCCACCATAGTCGGATCTCAGGCCGTCAAACACCGCATCGCTAAAGTCAATCTGATAAGCGGGTAATTCCTGGACCGAGGGAAGCTCAACTGCGTCCACGCGAAAGAGAGAGGTAATCCAGCCAAGAGCTTCGAGTGTGCTAAACACACGATCCGATAAACCCGCTACTTTCGCGCGGCGCTGGATACCCAGATCTTCGGTAACAAGAACGTCGACCGCATTCCGATCGAGGGCTTCAAGCAGTAACACGTCGACAAAATCGTTATCTTTTCGGATCTGACCAAAGCGCGCGCTGAGAGCCGTCGTGTCGATCCGCGCTCGCGACTTAATTGTCTGAAATTTGGCAAAGCGGCTCTTCGTAACGGCACGCCGATTTCTATCTTTATCGCGCTCAACATCTCGAAGCGAAGCCTCATGCACAAACAGTTCAAGACCGTTTTCAGAAGCCATACGGACTAGGTCCGCAAACTTTTGTTCAACTATGCCCGCATCTTCGAGACCAATAACAATGTTCGTATCGATGAGAAGCTTCATGATTGCAGCCTATGCACAAGCTCCTTAAGCCGATCATCCGCGTAAGCGAAAGACTGCGGAGGAGAAAAACCCAAACGGTCCCGCAGCGTATCCAGTTTTATAGGACACCCGAGACCCACTACATCCCCAAGAACAAGGGCATATCCCAGATCACAATCTGCATAATAACTAAAAAAATCTTCCCGGCTTATAAAAGAAACAGAAGAATACTTATCCCAAATCTCTTCAGGCGGAATTCTATCCACAGTAGCTATCACTGCATATCCAATAATTGCCTGAATCGGAGCGGACGCGTAAATATACATGCGAGCGCCAGTCACAGTTCCGTAAGGAAACTTTCGACGCAGCTCAACTTTCTTTTCGCCCCTTATAATGCGGGTCGCATATTCCGGCTTAATGCTCACAACAAAGTCGTGCCGAAACAAATCTAGATTGCTCATACCTGCGTTTTTCTCTTGGAGTCCACAGCCTGCTTGAGCTCACAACCTACCGTAGTGATCAGCAAATTCAAGTCGGCGCGCACCCAATATCCAACAAACTGAGCGGAAGCGCTCTTGTGCCGCCCGGACATTTGGTGGCCTTTTTGAGTCAGAGCAGTCCTTCGGCTTAGCTTGTCCAATCTCACAAGAGTTGGCCCTCCCCCACCCTTGCCTCCTCCCCTGCCTTGATGTACGCTCATCAAATCTCGCTTGGATCCCCCCAACTCTCCTAAAATTCTACCGAATAACTCCCCTTTTCCAGTTCGGTAGCGTACCTCAGACCATTCAAGCGACAGCGGAGGAAAGACCTGATGGCCAAGCAAATGACCTTCGGCGTGATCGTCGGTAACCGTGGATTCTTCCCCAGCCATCTCGCCGCCAGCGGCCGGCTGGAGATGATCGCCGCCCTTGAGAAGCAGGGCTATAAGGCGATCGTCGTAACGCCGGAGGAGACGGCCCACGGCGCGGTGGAGACCTACAAGGAAGCGGAGATCTGCGCCGCCCTGTTCCAGAAGCACGCCGCCGAGATCGACGGCATCATCATCACCCTGCCGAACTTCGGCGAAGAGCGGGGCCTGGCCGACGCGGTGCGCCTTGCCAACCTCAACGTGCCCGTGCTGATCCAGGCGACGCCCGACGACACCGGCAAGATGGCCATCACCCACCGCCGCGACAGCTTCTGCGGCAAGATGTCGATCTGCAACAACCTCACGCAGTACGGCATCAAGTATTCGCTGACGACGCTGCACACCGAGGCGCCCGACTCGCCCGAGTTCGAGGCCGACCTCAAGTGGTTCGCCGGCGTCTGCCGCATCGTGCGCGGCTTCAAGAACCTGCGCATCGGCGCCGTCGGCGCCCGCCCGGCCGCCTTCAACACCGTGCGCTACTCGGAAAAGCTGCTCGAGCGTTCGGGCATCACCGTCGACACGCTCGACCTCTCCGAAGTGCTCGGCCGCATCGGCAAGCTCAAGGACACCGACGCCGCCGTCGAGCAGAAGATCGCCGAGATCAAGGCCTACGTGCCCACCGGCCACACGCCCAAGGAAGCCCTCATCAAGATGGCCAAGCTCGGCGCCGTGCTGGACAACTGGGTCGAGACCAACCGCCTGACCATCACCTCCGTGCAGTGCTGGACGAGCCTCGAAGAGTTCTTCGGCATCGTGCCCTGCACCGTCATGAGCATGATGAGCCAGAAGCTGCTGCCGTCGGCCTGCGAGGTCGACACGCTGGGTTCGCTCTCCATGTACGCCCTGGGCCTTGCCAGCGAGACGCCGTCGGCGCTCCTCGACTGGAACAACAACTACGGTGGCGACCCCAACAAGGCCGTCTGCTTCCACTGCTCGAACCTGCCCAAGCACTTCTTCAACGAAGGCGTGAAGATGGACTACCAGCAGATCATCGCTGGCACCGTGGGCGCCGAGAACACCTATGGCACGCTGGACGGCAAGGTGAAGGCCGGCGCCATGACCTACCTGCGCCTCTCCACCGACGACTTCACCGGCAAGATCAAGGGCTACACCGGCCAGGGCTCGTTCACCGACGATCCGCTGAACACCTTCGGCGGCGCCGGCGTGGTGAACATCCCCAACCTGCAGAAGCTCCTGCGCTACATCTGCGAGAACGCCTTCGAGCACCACGTGGCGACGAACTTCTCGAACTCGGCCGCCATCGTGACCGAAGCGGCCACGAAGTATCTCGGCTGGGACATGTACGTCCACGAGTGAAATTCTACTGGGGTGGCCAGCTAGCTTAGAACTCTGCGCTTCCGGTGCTCACGGGCCTCAAGCCCGCTCCGCTCCGGTTCTCGAATTCGTCGCTATCTGACTCACCCCAGCGAATTTCAGCGTCTCGCCTTGAATTTGCGTTCCGGCGGCTCGCCTGCCGGAACCTATCTTCTTGGTTCGGTTGATATGGTCTCGCCCGGAGTTGACAGCGGGCGGGCATAATGTGGAGTATTGTACTCCAGTTATGATAGTGGCCGAGGAGACTTCTCGTCCTGAGGTCCTGCGCATAAAGCGCAGGATGACAATTAATTGATATGAAACAAGGTGATGCGTTGCATTCCCCGCGCGCGGTCGGTGACCGGAAGAGGCTCCCGCTTCTATCCCTCTCCTGTCATCCTGCGCGAAGGCGCAGGACCTCAGGCAGGAAGGGGCGAGGAGGTATGTATCGGGCTCTAGAGCAATTTCAGCAAAAGTGGGAGCCGGTTTTGCGTCCGAAATTGCGGTGAAACAAATAGCCAGAGCCTTTGAAAAGTATGGGATTCGTTCGGAACGGCCAACCGGCCGCCTGAGGTGAGTTTACGTTTCCAGGAGCCGTCATGCGTCCCACAGTCCACGACGTTGCCAAAGCTGCCGGCGTCGGTCTCGCTACCGTGGACCGCGTGCTGAACGACCGGCCCGGCGTGCGCGCCGCCACCGCCGAGCGGGTGAAGGCGGCCGTCGACCAGTTGGGCTTCGTGCGCGATGCCTCGGCGGCGGCGCTGGCCCGCAAGCGCATCGACCGGCTGGTGTTCCTGATCCCCGATGGCCCCAGCGATTTCATGCGCCACCTGGAGGCCGAGGCGCGCGAGGCGCGCAAGCGGCTGGCCGGCAGGCGCGTCGACATCGAGGTCCGCACCGTGCCCGCCTTCGACGGCGACGCGCTGACCGAGGCGCTGCGCCGCATCGACACCGCCGCCGTGGCCGGCGTGGCGCTGGTCGCCACCGAATCCGCCGCCGTCCGGGCCGAGCTCTGCCGCCTCAACGCCGCCGGCGTGCCGGTGGTCACCCTGGTGTCGGACGCCCCGCGCTTCCCCCGCCACCGCTATGTCGGCATCGACAACGTCGCGGCCGGCCGCACCGCCGCCAGCCTGCTCGGCCAGTTCCTCGGCGGCCGCGAGGGCAAGATCGTCGTCGTCGCCGGCTCCATGCTGGTGCGCGACCACGTCGAGCGCCGCATGGGCTTCGACCAGGTGATCAGCGCCGAGTTCCCGCACCTTCAGTCGTCGGTCACGCTGGAAGGCCGCGACGAGCGCGAGGCGACGCGCGAGGCGCTCAGCGACTGCCTGAAGCGCGAGGGCGACATCGTCGGCCTCTACAACATCGGCGGCGGCCACCAGGGCATTCTCGACGTGCTGGCCGAGCTGCCGCCCCAGGCCCGCCCCGTCGTCGTGGCGCACGAGCTCTACGACGTGACGCGCGCCGCCCTGCAAAACGGCCTCTTCCACGCCGTCATCAACCAGGACGCCGGCCACGAGATCCGCAGCGCCATCCGCGTGCTGCGCTCGCTGATCGACGGCACGCCGCTCAGCGCCAGCCAGGAAACCATCCGCATCGAGATCTACCTGCGCGACAACCTGCCGTAATACGCGTTCCGCTTGATCCGGACTCATCCGGCTCAAGCGGGTTTCGGCCTGACTTGCCGGCGCCCGGTCGGGCGCTTCCCCTTCCGTCAGCTTCCGCTCGGAAGGTCGAAACCCGACGGAAGCGGTATAAGGCGCCGCCCGGTATGCATACTCATACCAAAGCATGAGCCGCGCCGGCCGGCCGAACGGCGCCGGCGCTCCATTGCCCGTGCGCTCGCCCGGAAAGTGACCGCAAGTTGAGCCGTGTCAAACGCGCCGCCTTTCGGACATCGCTGGTTTTCCCCGCCAGTGTCCGCGCCGCCGCCAAATAGTGAAAGCAGAAGACCCCACGTCAGCCGCGCCCGACATCGTCAACGGCGGCATGGACGCAACATTCTGAAGCGTTTTAGAGTTGAAACTATTTTCATAAGCGTTGTCAGGCGGACGGAATCCCTGTTGTTCAACGCTGGACAAGGTAATCCTCCGCCACGGCTCCACTTTTACAAGCCACAAAAAGCAATATAAACATCATTAACCACATTCGGTCCATGCTCTACTGGATATCCGACAACCGCGACCACATTTCGCTGGGGTGCGGCAGAGGGCGGCGAACGCGACAACCGGAACGGGCCGAGCCCGGCGACGGGTAGCTCGCGGATCGTGGCTGGCTGCCTCCCCGGCGATTTTTTCTCGTGCCTTGCCTGCGGATGACCACCAGAAGGGTGCCGCCATGGACCGCCTGAAGATCGCCCACCGGCTCTATGCCGGCTTTGCCCTTGTCACGCTGATGCTGATCGCCGTCAGCGTGGTAGGGTATTTCTACCTCTCCGCCGCCGCCTACAACACCAGCGAAACGGTCCGCGTGTTCTCCCAGAACGTCGAGCTCGAGCGCGCGCTGAAGTTCATCGCCAAGGGGCGCGCCGGCTTCTACGAGGCGGTGGGCCAGCCGGCCCGGCAGGCCGAGCTGTTCGCCAGGATGGACGAGGCCTTCTCGGCCGCCGAAACCAAGCTCGACAGCGTCGTCCAGACCACCCGCGACCCCGGCCGCAAGGGCAAGGCCACCGAGATGCGGGACACGCTGAAGACCTACCATGCCGGCGTCATGACGCTGGCCGGCCAGATCCAGAGCGGCGACAAGGCCGCCGTCAACTCCGACCTGCGCAGCCAATTGGCCGCCACCTACCCCGTCATCGACCAGCTCGGCACCGAGCTGTCCGACGTCTTCGGCAAGCGCGGTGTCGAGATGGGCCAGAACAGCACCGCCGCAGCGCAGGAGGGCATCGCCATCGAGATCGCCATCAGCGCCGCCGCCATCCTGTTCGCCATCGGCATCGCCGCCGTCAGCGCCCTTTCGGTGACGCGGCCGCTCGGCGTCGCCATCGCCTACGTGCTGGCTCTCGGGCGCGGCGAGAAGAACATGGTGGTGACCATCGCCAGCCGCCGCGACGATTTCGGCGTGCTCGGCGGCGTGCTGGAGCAGTGCCGGCAGAGCCTGATCGCCGAGGAGGCGACCCGCGTCGAGCGCGAGACCCGCGAGCGCGCCGAGCGCGAGCAGCTGAGCCGCCGCCAAACGCTGGCCGACGCGTTCGTCGCCGAAATGCGCGACCTCGCCGCCAGTTTCGCCGAGTCCTCCGAGGAGATCGCCGACAGCGCCCGCAGCCTGTCCGCCACCGCCGAGGAAACCGCCCGCCAGGCCCAGTCGGTGGCGGCGGCCGCCGAGCAGGCGGCCGGCAACGTGCAGACCGTCGCCGCCTCGTCGGAAGAGATGGCCGCCTCCGTCCACGAGATCAGCGCCCAGGTCGACCATTCCGCCGAGGTGGCCGAGCTGGCCTATGGCGAGGCCCAGGCCTCCAACGCCCGCATCTCCACCCTCGCCGCCTCGGCCGCCGCCATCGGCGACGTGGTCAACATCATCCGCGGCATCGCCGAGCAGACCAACCTTCTGGCGCTGAACGCCACCATCGAGGCGGCGCGGGCGGGCGAGGCCGGCAAGGGCTTCGCCGTCGTCGCATCGGAAGTCAAGCAACTGGCCGACCAGACCGCCAAGGCCACCGGCGACATCCAGGCCAAGGTGGCGGAGATCCAGGAATCGACCGGCAACACGGTCCATTCCATCACCTCCATCGTCAAGACCATCACCAACATCAAGGAGGTCGCCTCCGCCATCGCCGGCGCGGTGGAGGAACAGGGCGCCGCCACATCCGAAATCGCCACCAACTGCCAGCAGGCGGCCGTCGGCACCACCGAGGTCACCAAGAACATCAACGGCGTCGGCCAAGCCGCCGAAATGACCGGCGCCGCCTCCACCCAGCTGATGAACCTCTCCACCGGCCTGTCCAGCAAGGCCAAGGGCCTCAGAACCGTGGTGGAAACCTTCGTCGCCAAGTTCGCGGCGGCGTGAGGGGCACGACGACGAGCGGAGGCGCCACCTGGGTTGCCTCCGCCGCCCGGCGCGGCCTAGACCACGTTCGGCGAACTCAGGTTCGCCAACGTGCTCTAGCTCTTTGTTTTCACGCAACTCCGGACGCAAAACCGGTTCCCACTTTTGCTGGAGTTGCTCTAGTCTCGGGCCATGAGCGCTTCATTCGACATCCGCGACGCCGTAGCGGCCGACGCCGAGGGCATCGCCGCCATCTACAATCACGCCGTCCTCCACACCACCGCCATCTGGATCGACACGCCGGTCGACGTCGCCAACCGCGCCGCCTGGCTCGCCGGCGTGCAGCGGCAGGGCTACCCGGTGCTGGTGGCGGCGGACGCGCCCGGCGCCGTGCTCGGCTACGCCGCCTTCGTCGACTGGCGCCCGTTCGACGGCGACAGCCACACGGTGGAACACTCGATCTACATCCGCCACGACGCGCGCGGCCGGGGCGTCGGCAAGGCGTTGATGGCGGCGCTGATCGCCCGCGCCCGAGCGCTCGGCAAACACGTGATGATCGCCGCCATCGACGCCGCCAACCCCGCCTCGCTCGCCCTGCACAAAACGCTCGGCTTCGTCGAAGTCGGCCTGCTCCCGCAAGTCGGCATGAAGTTCGGCCACTGGCGCAACCTCGCCTTCCTGCAACTGACACTGGATGAGAGGGAGACGCCCGAGGAGTGATGGACGAGTGCCATCAAAGCCAGCAACAACCAGTATCCCGACTACACGACGGAGTGACAGGCAACGGCGCAGCAGAGGCAAACGAGCGCGCCGGTTATGTATCTGTTTTATATCAATTTCCTGTCATCCTTGCGAAAGCGAGGACCTCAGGACGAGAACACTCCCCGGCCCCTATCAATCTCCATGAACCGCAGGGTGCCCGATAGCACCCTCCCACCCCATCCTGCCTGAGGTTCTGCGCCTACGCGCAGAATGACAGGAGGGGGATAGGAACGGGAGCGCCATCACGTCTCCGGAGAGACACCGGAAACACGACACATCTATTTGTTTTATATCAATTTCCTGTCACCCTTGCGAAAGCGAGGACCTCAGGACGAGAAGTCTCCCCGGCCCCTATCAATCTCCCAGAACCGCAAGGCGCCCGATATCAGCCCCTCATTCCATCCTGCCCGAGGTCCTCGCTTTCGCAAGGATGACAGCATGATAGAAGCGGGAGCCTCGCTTTCGAGCCGGAAGGCACACAGGAAATACGACGCAACCCATTGGTTTATATCATTTTCCTGTCATCCTTGCGAAGGCGAAGACCTCAGGACAAGAAGTCGCATCGGCCCCTATCAATCTCCTAGAACCGAAGGGTGCCCGATAGCACCCGCTCGCTCCTCCTGCCCGAGGTCCTCGCTTTCGCAAGGATGACAGCATGATAGAAGCGGGAGCCTCGCTTTCGAGCCGAAAGGCACACCGGAACGCGACGCAAGCCATTGGTTTAAATCATTTTCCTGTCATCCTGGCGAAGGCCAGGACCTCAGGACAAGAAATCGCATCGGCACCTATCAATCTCCCAGAACCGAAGGGTGCCCGATACCACCCGCTCGCTCCTCCTGCCTGAGGTCCTCGCTTTCGCAAGAATGACAGCATGATAGAAGCGGGAGCCTCGCTTTCGAGCCGGAAGGCACACCGGAACGCGACGCAAGCCATTGGTTTAAATCATTTTCCTGTCATCCTGGCGAAGGCCAGGACCTCAGGACAAGAAATCGCATCGGCCCCTATCAATCTCCCAGAACCGAAGGGTACCCGATAGCACCCTCCCACCCCATCCTGCCTGAGGTTCTGCGCCTACGCGCAGAATGACAGGAGGGGGATAGGAACGGGAGCGTCATCACGTCTCCGGAGAGACACCGGAAACACGACACATCTATTTGTTTTATATCACTTAACTGTCATCCTCGCGAAAGCGAGGACCTCAGGACGAGAAATCCCCCCGGCCCCTATCAATCTCCCAGAACCGCAAGGCACCCGATATCAGCCCCTCGTTCCATCCTGCCTGAGGTCCTCGCTTTCGCAAGGATGACAGCATGATAGAAGCGGGAGCCTCGCTTTCGAGCCGGAAGGCACACAGGAAACGCGACGCAAGCTATTGGTTTATATCATTTTCCTGTCATCCTTGCGAAAGCGAGGACCCCAGGACGAGAAGTCTCCCCGGCCCCTATCAATCCCCAAAACCACGGGGTGCCCGATATAGACCCCTCGTCCCATCCTGCCCGAGGTCCTCGCTTTCGCAAGGATGACAGCATGATAAAAGCAGGAGCGTCGCTTTCGAGCCGGAAGGCACACAGGAAACACGACGCAACCCATTGGTTTATATCAATTTCCTGTCATCCTTGCGAAAGCGAGGACCTCAGGACGAGAAATCTCCTTGGTCCCTATCAATCTCCATGAACCGAAGGTCGCCCGATAGCACCCGCACACCCCACCCTGCCTGAGGTCCTGGCCTGCGCCAGGATGACGGGTGAATGATAGGAGCAGGAGCCTCATCCGGCAGCGTCGAGAAGGCTTGATCGGAGCGGGCGCCTCACCCCGGCAACCTCCGGAAGGCGCGCCCCCCACAGCCTCCCCCCGCGCCCTACTTCAGCGTATCCATCAACAGGCGCGCAGTTTCCGCCGACGACTGCGGGTTCTGCCCGGTGACGAGCAGATCGTCCCGCACGGCGTAGGAACCCCAGTCCCGGCCCTTCGAATAGAGCCCGCCCAGCGACTTCAGCTCGTCCTCCACCAGGAAGGGCACCACGTCGGTGAGGCCGACCGCCGCCTCCTCGGTGTTGGAAAAGCCGGTCACCTTCCTGCCCTCGACCAGCGGGCGGCCGGCGGCGGTCTTGGCGCGCCGGAGGGCGCCCGGCGCGTGGCAGACCAGCCCCACCGGCTTGCGGGCGGCAAGGAAGCTCTCGATCAGCGCGATCGACGTCCTGTCCTCGGAAAGATCCCAGAGCGGACCATGCCCGCCGGGATAGAAGACGGTGTCGAAATCGGCCTCCTTGACGTCGCGGAGCGGCACGGTGTTCGCCAGCGCGGCCTTCGCCTCGGCATCGGCTTCGAAGCGCCGCGTCGTGTCGGTCTGCGAGCCCGGCTCGCTGCTGCGCGGGTCGAGCGGCGGCTGGCCGCCCTTGGGCGACGCCAGCGTGATCTCGGCGCCCGCCTCCTTGAAGGCATAATAGGGGGCGGCCAGCTCCTCCAGCCAGAAGCCGGTCTTGTGACCGGTGTCGC
>Ga0206117_100414_pt1 | contig 47327 bp, 35 predicted proteins | sample 3A5Ametagenome_FD_177997 | JGI IMG/M metagenome (GOLD analysis project Ga0206117, IMG submission 177997) | Enriched microbial communities from leaf-cutter ant dump, University of Wisconsin, Madison, United States - 3A5A | ecosystem: Environmental > Terrestrial > Nest > Insects nest > Nest dump... | reverse complement strand
TTCCAGGACGCTGGCGTAGTCGCTGGCGTTGACCACGATGGCCACGTCCTTGTGGTTCTTGGCCGCGGAACGGACCATGGTCGGGCCGCCGATGTCGATGTTCTCGATGGCGGTCGGCAGGTCGCAACCCGGCTTGGAGATGGTGGCTTCGAACGGGTACAGGTTGACGGCGACCAGATCGATCGGCTTGATCCCGTGCTCCTGCATGATGGCGTCGTCGGTGCCGCGACGGCCGAGGATGCCGCCGTGGATCTTCGGATGCAGGGTCTTGACCCGGCCGTCCATCATTTCCGCGAAGCCGGTGTAGTCGGCGACTTCGACCGCGGCGACGCCGTTGTCCTGGAGCAGCTTGAAGGTGCCGCCGGTAGACAGGATCTCGACGCCGAGCGCTTCGAGCTCACGGGCGAATTCGAGGATCCCGGTCTTGTCGGAAACGCTGATCAAGGCACGGCGGATCGGCAGGCGGGTAGTCTGGTCGGTCATTTCAGATTCCATAACGCGGTGGAGTCAGCAAAAAAGGCGACCTCACGGGTGGAGTCGCCTTTTCTGGTTGGGATTCATGCTTACAACAGGTCGTACTGCTTGAGTTTCTTGCGCAAGGTGCCCCGGTTCAGCCCCAGCAGCTCGCTGGCCTTGGTCTGGTTGCCCTTGACGTAGTTCATCACGCTTTCGAGCAGGGGCGCCTCGACTTCCGAGAGCACCAGGTTGTACACGTCCGTGACAGCAGCGCCCTCGAGGTGGGCGAAATAGTTGTGCAGCGCCTTTTCCACACTTCCGCGAAGGGTCTGGCCCTCTTCGCTGGGGGTATTGAGGTGCTGTTTCAGGTTGACGTTGTCGCTCACGGGCGTTGTTCCACTCACTAAAGTCTCGGTCATCATCGTCATGCGGCCACCCCTTGTCCGTCCTCTGTCTCAAGGCTCTGTTGCCGTTCGCTGAAGAACAGGCGAACGTCGGCGCATTGCGCGTGTGTGTCTTCCAAGCGATTGAACCGGGCGCGAAATTCCCTGCCTCCCGGTAGCGTTGCCAGGTACCAGCCAACGTGCTTGCGGGCGATGCGTACGCCCATCACATCGCCGTAGAAGGCGTGCAGCGCGGCCAGGTGCTCCAGCAGAATCCCTTCCACTTCGCCCAGTTGCGGCGCCGGCAGCGTTTCGCCGGTGCGCAGGTAATGCTCGATCTCGCGAAAGATCCACGGCCGGCCCTGGGCGGCACGACCGATCAGCAGGCCATCGGCGCCGGTGCTGTCGAGCACCTGGCGCGCCTTCTCGGGCGAGGTGATGTCGCCGTTGGCGAACACCGGAATCGATACCGCCTGCTTGATCGCCGCGATGGTGTCGTACTCGGCGTCGCCGGTGTACAGGTCGGCGCGGGTTCGGCCATGCACGGCCAGCGCCTGGATCCCGGCCTGCTCGGCGATCTTCGCCACGGTCAGGCCGTTCTTGTTGTCGCGATCCCAGCCGGTGCGGATCTTCAGGGTCACCGGCACCTCCACGGCGGCGACCACCGCGTGGAGGATTTCACTGACCAGCGCTTCATCTTTCAATAAAGCAGAGCCGGCAGCCTTGTTGCAGACTTTTTTTGCCGGACAGCCCATGTTGATGTCGATGATCTGCGCACCCAGCTCGACGTTGGCGCGGGCCGCCGCGGCGAGCATCTGCGCGTCGCCGCCGGCGATCTGCACCGAGCGTGGCTCGGGATCGCCTTCGTGGATCATGCGCAGGCGCGACTTGCGGCTGTTCCACAGGCTCATGTCGCTGCTGACCATCTCCGACACCACGAGACCGGCGCCCATCCGTCGGCAAAGCTGGCGGAAAGGCTGGTCCGTCACCCCGGCCATGGGGGCGAGGATCAGGTTGTTCTGCAGTTCGTATGGGCCGATGCGTACCGCCGACATAGGAGTTCCCTGTTGTGGGGCCGGATCATTAGAGTTCGAAAAAGGGTGGGCATGATACCCGCTCTCGATGACCGGATAAAGATGAATCTGGATAAAATCTGAACAGTTCGGCCGCCGCAGCGGCCAGCTTCAAGCCGCAAGTTGCAAGCTGCAAGAAAAAGCCAGGGCGGGGACGAGTCGCTTTTCTTGTGGCTTGGCGCTTGCGGCTTGAAGCTGACCGTTATTCGGGAGAGCGGAAACTGAGGCTGTAGTTCACCGCTTTCGGTCCTGGGTCGAGGATGTCCAGGGCGATGTGGATCGGGGTCTGGCTGGGCATCTCGGACTTGCCTGCCAACTCGCCGCTGAGGTACTCGGCGGGCTTGAAGCGGCGGCTGGCGATCAGTTGCCCGTTGAGGTCGGCGAAGCGCAGTTCCAGCAGCGGGAAGGGCTGCGAGAACGGCGCGCGGTTGTAGATGATCGCGTCCACCACCAGCGCGCCCTTGAAGTCCGGGTGGCTGCGCACCACCAGGTTGCTGCTCTTGATCCGGGCGATGTCGACCTTGGACGGCACCTCGCAGCCGAGGGTCGGGCACAGTTCCTGGAACCAGGGGCGGTACTGGTCCTGGCGGGCCAGTTCGTCGTAGTGGTACCAGATGTACTGGCCGGCCAGGGCGGCGGCGGCGAGCAGGATCAGCAACAGCCAGAGCACGCGTTTGCCGACGTTGCTGCGGGGTTTCTGCCAATCCAGTTGCAACGGGTCGTCGACCAGGTCGACCAGGGTGTCCTTGCGCGACGCCCGGGACGGTTCGGCGATCGCGCCGAGTTCCGGTTCGCGACGGTCGTCGGGTTCGAGGTCGTCCGGCTCGTCATCGTCGCGGGCCGACAGGCGGGTGCTGCCACTGGTCGGCTCGTCTTCGTCGTCCTGCAAGACGTGAGCGCGAACCGGCGGGGTGTCTTCTTCCGGTTCGGGCAGGCCGAGTGACAGCGAGGGCTCGGTGCGTGCGTCCGGCTGGGGCTCGTCGAGCAGGTCCGGCGCGGTCTTTTCCAGGTGCAGCGGAGGTTCGTCGACCACCTCGGGTTCGTCCGCCGCGCGTTCGCCGCTGGCGGCGCCGAACGGGCCGTCGTCGATCAGCTCGTCGTCACGCTTGGCGCTGAGGCTGTCTTCGCGTCGCGGGGTGGCGTGGAACTCCATGCTCGGCTGGATTTCCCGCTGTTCCAGGCGTGCCAGCTCGCGATCGAGATCGAGCTGGTCGAGGTCCAGTTCGTCGAGGTCGACTTCCTTCCAGTGCTTCTGCGTGGGGGCCTCGGGCTCGGGCTCGGCCAGCGGTGGCGGGGTCAGCGCCTCCGGTGCCGGCTGCTCCACGGGCGTCGGCTCGGGCACCGGTTGCAGCGTGGCGTTCTGCTCCAGCAACTGACGAGCGGCATTGAACACTTGCAGGCAGTTGCCACAGCGGACGACCCCGCGGGCCACGCTCAACTGATTGTGGCTGACGCGAAAGCTGGTCTGGCAATGCGGGCACTGGGTGACGAAACTGTCGGTCATGCGGCGATCCGGGGGGCTGAGCTGAAAACCAGTTTAGTAGTTAGCGACGGCGACCGCTGATCCGGACCCAGCCGTCGCGCACGACGATCGGGTCCAGGTTGAAGTCCGCCGCATAGGCCGCCGCCACTTCCTCGCCCTGTTCGGCGAGGATGCCCGACAGCGCCAGCAGGCCGCCCGGACGCACCAGGCCACTGAGTTGCGGGGCCAGCGCGACCAGCGGGCCTGCGAGGATGTTGGCGACCAGCACGTCGGCCTGCATCGCCGGCATCTGCTCGGGCAGGTAGAGATCGAAGTCGGTTTCGCCGATGCCGTTGCGCCCGGCGTTGTCGCGCGAGGCTTCCAGAGCCTGCACGTCGATGTCGGTACCGGTGGCGCGCCGCGCGCCCAGCAGCAGCGCGGCGATGGCGAGGATGCCCGAGCCGCAGCCGAAGTCGAGCACGTGGGCTCCGCCCAGGTCCTGGCCGTCCAGCCATTCCAGGCACAGCGCGGTGGTCGGGTGGGTGCCGGTGCCGAAGGCCAGTCCCGGGTCCAGCAGCAGGTTGACCGCCTCCGGCTCCGGCGCCGCGTGCCAGCTCGGCACGATCCACAGGCGCTGGCCGAAGCGCATCGGCTGGAAGTTGTCCATCCAGCTGCGCTCCCAGTCCTGGTCGGCGATGACTTCGGCGTGATGCTCGGGCAGCTCGGCACCGGTCAGCAGTTGCAGGTGGGCGAACACCGCCTCGGGCTCGGCATCGGCCTCGAACAGCGCCAGCAGGTGGGTGTTGGACCACAGTGGCGTGGTGTTCAGGTCCGGTTCGAAGATCGGCTGGTCCTCGGCATCCATGAAGGTCACGGAAACCGCGCCCACTTCCAGCAGGGCGTCTTCATAGGTTTCGGCCTGTTCTGGAGTGATGGCCAGACGAACTTGTAACCAGGGCATGGGGGTACCTTCACCAGGGGGATTCAGCGCAGTGCTGCGAAAGCCCGCCAGTGTACGCCAGCCGGGCGGCAAAGTGGATAACCCGCGCCTGCCGGCGCCAGGCTAATTATCTATCACCCGGACTTGTGGACACGCCCTCACTCTGGCCTGCCTCATTCAACAAGGAGTCAGATGATGAGCATGAACATCGAGGATGGCGCCGCGCGCCTGTCGCTGTTGCAGCTGACGCGCTGGGAGCTGTGGATAAGCGGGTTCTTCGACAGCCAGCCGTATTTCGAGGTCTTCGCCCGGGATCGCCTGATGGTGCATCTGCGCACCTACTACCCGGTCGGCGAGGTGGCGCCGTCGTTTCCCGAGGCGCTGCTGCGTGCGTTGATGCAACGGATGATCGATGGCCGGCTGCCCGATTTCGACGCGGACCTGCAGGGGCCCCTGCGCTGGCCGGGCGCGGCACTGCCCGAGGAAGGAGAGGAGGAACAGGCCAGCGAGCGCCAGCAGGCGATCGCCCAGGTCATCGAGGGCGTCGCTGGCGGCCTGCTGGAGGACTACAACGAGTCATTGCGTCGCCGCTGGGCCGCCCGCCCGGCCTGGCTCGACGCCCGCAGTCCGATCGGCGAGCGCTTCCTCGTGCGCCAGGAGGCTCACTGTTCGGCGTTGAAGGAGCTGTTCTGCGTGGAAACGCTGAAGCGTTTCGACGGCGATACCCTCCTGCACTACATCGCGGGCATGGAAGAGCGCTGGTGCGGTTCGTTCGACGATGGTGGCGGCCTGCCGGAGACCGAGCGTCGGCAGATCGACAGCCTGATCCGCGTTGCCATGGGCGACTGGTTCGTCAGCCTGGGTCACGACGACATGCAGCGGCTGCGCGACTTCCAGCGCCGCACTGCCTTGCTGAGCGAGCAGGTCAGGCTGCTGCTGGAGGACCTGGAGTCGCTGCAGGCCCATGCCCGTGTCGCGCTCATCGAGCATGTGCACAGTGTCTACGGGCTGGACATCGAGCCCGATCACCTGCAGGTGCAGACACGCTTGAACAACACCGACCATCCGGTGAGCCGCACCACGCGACTGGCCGAGCTGATAGCGGAAGGGCCGTTCGCCGCGGACGAACTGAAGTCGCGCAACCTGCTGCGCGATGGTGCGGCGGCCAACCTGGTGTTGCCCGACACCTTCCTCGAAGAAGTGCTGCTCAACGTCGACCCGCTCTCGACCTACCACCAGCGACTCGTCGAGCGCTATGCCCGGGCGGATGTGCTGGCCGCACTGCATGACCTGAACGACCAGCGCCTGCAGCAGAGTGCATTCATCGCCCGGTGCAAGGGGCATCTGGGCGGCGAAGGCTACGAGCGGGTCATGCGGGTGCGCAGCGACAATGGCGTGCAGCGCGATCAGCCTGGCGACAAGGTGACCGGGGTCGCGCAGTTTCCCGATGCGCCGCTGGCCCAGCTGATGCTGTTCTACCACGAGGATCAGCAGCGCCAGGTGTCGGGCCTGATCCTCTACGCCCCGGGCAAGCCCGATGGCCAGGAATGGGTCGAGCTGCCGTCCCTGCGCGCGCTCGCCGCGGAGCTGGGCGGCTGGCTGGCGGACGAGGCCGGCATGCGCTACCTGCTGGACCGGATCAATGTCGGCGGGCAGCGCAAGGCCGAGCAGTTCTTCGGCGATGTCCGCGAGCGCCCCGATACCTGGGACCTGTCTCGGGATCACCGTGGGCGCAGCTACGGCTATGCCGAATGCTGTCGCTTCCTGATCGAACTGGGGCGGGACAATCACCTGGCCCAGGTCGAGTGGCATGAGGCGCCGCGCTGGCTGATGGCCCTGCCTGCCCAGCAGCGCCGGGTGATCGCCGGACTCAACGAAGAGCTGCGGCTGCTCAACGAGGCGATGCAGCAGCAGGTCGACCAGCAGGAAAGCTTCCTGGCCTTCTCCAAGCGCACCGTCAAGGCCGGGATCGTCAGCTACCTGGCGGAATGTGGCGTCAGCGGCGAGGTCGATCCCGAGACCATTCTCTTCGATATCCATCCGGGGCTGGACGCTTCGGCAAAGATCACCCGCACCCTGCTCGACCTGGCCATGTATGGCTACGGTGACAACTGGGGCCTGGACAACCCGCGGATGCCGGTGCGCTCATCCGTCGGCCAGGACCTGAGCCGGGTGCGGGCCAGCGAGCTGGCGATCTACCTGCGCAGCGTGTACATCGGCGAGCGCTACGCCGCCGCCATCCGTGACGAATTCCTCGACCCGGGCAAGCCGCGCTATGCCGCTCGGCGGGCCCTGCACTTCGACCTGGCGCGCAAGACCCTGCTGCGCGACGTGCTCGCCACCCATGGCAAGCAGATGATCGACGACGACACCCGCGACTGGCTGCTCGGCGAGATCGAGGGGCTGGGCGAGGTGCATCCGTCACAAGGCGACTCGGCCGACAACATCGCCGGCAGCGGCCTGTTCCGCTTCACCCTCAACGAGCGCAACAGCACCGGGTTGTACGTGTTTCGCCGGATCGTCGAAGGCCAGGCCGAGGACTGGCTCTACACCCCGCAGGCCCCCGATGGGCTGACGCTGCGCAAGCGCAGGAGTTTCGTCGGCGCCGGGCAGGGTGTCATGCATGACTGGCTCCTCCAGCACCTGCGCTTCGTCGATCGTCCGCGGGTGTCGGAATGGCTGATCCAGGTGGCGCGAGGGGAACGCAGTCGCGACACCGTGCGCGAGGGCCATCGGATCAGTGATTTCCGGGCGGAATACGACGAATACCTGAACAGCCATATCAGCGATATCGAAGCGGTCACCAGGAGCCGTCACGAGGTGATCGTCGAGCAGGTCACCAAGGGCCTGCTGTACGCCGCCTTCCCGCTGAGCCTGGCCTTTCCGCCGCTGGGGTTCCTGCTCGACGCGGTGTTCCTCGTCGTCGGCAGCGCCAAGGCCATCGCCAGTCATGTCGCCGATGACGATGCGGCTGCGCTGAAGCACTGGCTGGGCGTGGCCGCAGGCCTCTGGGGCATCGCCCTGCCGGGCGCCTGGGGGGCATTGGCCCATGCCTCGCGCGCAGGGGTGCGCAAGGCGAGCGAGGCCAGCCGCTGGAGCCTGGTCAGCGACCAGGCGCGTCCTGGCGTGCGCCAGGGAGAGCGGGGCCTGATGACCATCATGGACGAGCAGCGCGCCGTGAAGACCGTTCCGGCCAACCTCAGGCGCATGGAGACCGGGGGGATCTGGCGCGGCGTCTACCGGCAGGCTGACGAGGCCGGGCAGGGCAGGTTCTACGTGACCCAGCGAGGCCGCTACTTCGAGGTGGTGCATGATCGCGCCAGCCAGACCCTGCGCCTGGTCGACCCTCGGCATCCGGGGGCGCACTACAAGGTGCCGATTCGCCTCGGCCCTGGGGAGCGCTGGCAGTTCAACGAGCAGATCGGCCTGCGCGGTGGTGCATCCACGCTTTACCTGGGACAGGTGCGCTCGGTGGCCGACGCCTTCCCGGGGCGCATCAACCCGGTGCCGGAGCGAGGGGCGTTGCAGGGCGAAGGGCTGATCGGTCGGTTCAGCCAGGCCGGCACCGACAACTACCTGTATTCACTCAATGTCGAGTCCTGCGTGGTGGCGAGCCTGTACAACCCGGTCAGTCGCAACGGCGCGGTGATCCACTTCGATCACAATATCGGCCAACTGGTCGATGAAGCCCTGGACGCGGCCTTGGCAGGGATTCGCCAGGGCGGCCCGGACGCCCGGATCAGTGCGGTGCTGGTGGGCGGCGACTGGCTGCCGACGGGCGCGGACATCGGCGGACCGATCCGCTCGGCGCTGGCACGCCGGGGCATCCAGGCGAGATGGGACCACTGGTCGTTCTCCTCCTGCATGGGCAACATCTATGGCATGCGCCTGGATCTGGCCGACGGCTCGACCAGCGTGTTCACCACCAGCCGCTCCAGCGTCCAGCAACTGATCGACCCGATCCTGCTGGAGGCCTCCCGCGGTGGCAGCAGCGAAGTGAGCCGGCGCGCCTTGCGCTTCATGCAGCGCTTCCGCCACGACCCGCTGGTGCAGGGAAGGGGCGGCGAGATCAGCACCCTCGATGGCCGGCCGGCGAGCGCACAGCAGATCGAGGCACAGGCGTTCAAGCTGACCACCCTGGGCCACTGACACGCCCCGCAGGAACGAAAAAGCCCCGAACCTGGGTTCGGGGCTTTTCACATTCACCAAGAGGCAGAAGCGGCGGGATTACTCCGAAGCCAGCTTGTGCTCCAGGTAGTGAATGTTGACGCCGCCCTTGCAGAAGGACTCGTCACGGACCAGGTCGCGGTGCAGCGGGATGTTGGTCTTGATCCCGTCGACGACGATTTCGTCCAGGGCATTGCGCATGCGCGCCATGGCTTCGTCGCGGTCCTTGCCGTAGGTGATCAGCTTGCCGATCAGCGAATCGTAGTTCGGCGGAACGGTGTAGCCGCTGTACAGGTGCGAGTCGACGCGAACGCCGTTGCCGCCTGGGGCGTGGAAGTGCTTGACCGTGCCCGGGCTCGGGATGAACTTCTTCGGATCCTCGGCGTTGATCCGGCACTCCAGGGCGTGACCGCGGATGACCACGTCGTCCTGGGTGAACGACAGCTTGTTGCCAGCGGCGATGCTGAGCATCTCCTTGACGATGTCGATGCCGGTGACCATTTCCGAAACCGGGTGCTCCACCTGCACGCGAGTGTTCATCTCGATGAAGTAGAAGCGACCATTCTCGTAGAGGAACTCGAAGGTGCCGGCGCCACGGTAGCCGATCTCGACGCACGCCTGGACGCAGCGGGCGAAGACTTCCTGGCGGGCCTTCTCGTCGATGCCTGGAGCCGGAGCTTCTTCCAGGACCTTCTGGTGACGGCGCTGCAGCGAGCAGTCGCGGTCGCCCAGGTGCACGGCGTTGCCCTGGCCGTCGGAGAGGACCTGGACTTCCACGTGACGTGGGTTGGTCAGGAACTTCTCCAGGTAGACCATCGGGTTGCCGAAGGCGGCACCGGCTTCGGTACGGGTCAGCTTGGCCGAGGAGATCAGGTCCTCTTCCTTGTGCACCACGCGCATGCCGCGACCACCACCGCCACCGGCGGCCTTGATGATCACCGGGTAGCCCACCTCGCGGGCGATCGCCAGCGCGGTTTCCTCGTCTTCCGGCAACGGGCCGTCGGAGCCCGGTACGGTCGGAACGCCGGACTTGATCATGGCGTCCTTGGCCGACACCTTGTCGCCCATCAGGCGGATGGTGTCGGCGTTCGGGCCGATGAAGGCGAAGCCGGATTTCTCGACCTGCTCGGCGAAGTCGGCGTTTTCCGCGAGGAAGCCATAGCCAGGGTGAATGGCCGTGGCGCCGGTGACTTCGGCAGCGGCGATGATCGCCGGGATGTGCAGGTAGGATTCCTTGGACGACGCCGGGCCGATGCACACGGACTCGTCAGCCAGGCCCAGGTGCATCAGCTCGCGGTCGGCCGTGGAGTGTACGGCGACGGTCTTGATGCCCAGTTCCTTGCAGGCTCGCAGGATACGCAGGGCAATTTCGCCGCGGTTGGCGATCAGAACTTTTTCCAACATCGCAGGCTCTCCGCGGTTCAAACGATGGTGAACAGCGGCTGGTCGAACTCAACCGGCTGACCGTCTTCCACCAGGATGGCGTCGATGACACCGCCGACATCGGCTTCGATGTGGTTCATCATCTTCATGGCTTCGACGATGCACAGGGTGTCGCCTTTCTTCACGCTCTGGCCGACTTCGACGAAGGCTGGCGAGGTTGGCGAAGCCTTGCGGTAGAAGGTGCCGACCATTGGCGAACGGACCACGGTGCCTTTCAGTTGTGGTGCGGCAGCGGCGGCTTCGGCAACCGGAGCGGCAGCGGCAACCGGTGCGGCGGCTGGAGCGACGGCGGCGGCAACCGGGGCCGGCGCGTAGTACTGCTGGGCTGGAGCCTTGCTGTGGCGGCTGATGCGCACGGACTCTTCGCCTTCCTTGATCTCCAGCTCGTCGATGCCGGACTCTTCCAGCAGTTCGATCAGTTTCTTGACTTTACGAATATCCATTAATCATCAACTCCCAAGATTTGGTCAGGGTCGTATGAACGTGATTCAAACGTTCTTGTAAGCCTGGCGACGGCCAGGCTCGCGTTATTCAGGCTTTTGCGGCGGCCAGTTGTTCCAGGGCGGACTCCAGTGCCAGGCGGTAACCGCTGGCGCCCAGACCGCAGATCACTCCCACGGCCACATCCGAGAAGTAGGAGTGGTGACGGAACGGCTCGCGCTTGTGCACGTTGGACAGGTGCACTTCGATGAATGGGATGCTCACTGCCAGCAATGCGTCACGTAATGCGACGCTGGTATGTGTGAAAGCCGCCGGATTGATCAGGATGAAGTCCACGCCTTCGTTGCGCGCGGCATGGATCCGGTCGATCAGTTCGTACTCGGCGTTGCTTTGCAGGTACTGCAGATGGTGGCCGGCGGCGCGGGCGCGCTGCTCCAGGTCCTGGTTGATCTGCGCCAGGGTCACGGCGCCGTAGACACCGGGTTCGCGCGTTCCGAGCAGGTTCAGGTTGGGGCCGTGCAGCACCAGTAGGGTCGCCATCTGCGCATCCTTTGATTTTTGTAGGACATGAATACAAGCGCGGCGACTATGCCGCAAGACCCGAGCACTGTCCAGTTACCTGCAATAGCCAGCACGTTGAGCGAGATTCGCGCAAAATATGTGACTATTTTATTAATCCCGGTCATCGGCCGCGGTTTTTTCGCGACCTGGGAAGTTATAGACGCAGATCGGCGCGAATGCGCTGCAGATGTTCGGCGAATTCGCCGGCGTTCGTCTCGCCCACCACCCGCGCGGCCAGATTTTCGCTGCCGTTCGCGGCGAAGAACAGCAGCGCGGGCGGGCCGAACAGCTGGTAGCGATCGAGCAGGGCGCGCTGTTCGGCGCTGCTGCGGGTGATATCGAAGCGCACCAGCCGGTATTCCTTGAGCAATGGCAGCACGTTCGGCGCATTCAGCACTTCACGCTCGATGACCTTGCAACTGATGCACCAGTCGGCGTACCAGTCCAGCACCAGCGGCTGGCCGGCGGCCTTGGCCTCGGCCAGCACGCGGTCGAGTTCGGCGGGGCTGTCGAGGGTCTGCCAGGGGCTGTCGCCGGCCTGGGTGACGGTCGCGCTGCTGCCGGCGACGGGCAGTGGCCGCAGTGGATCGCCCTGGCCGCTGAAGGCGCCGTACCAGCAGGCCAGGGCATACACCAGCAGGAACAGGCCGAGCAACTGGGCCAGGCGCTGGCGCGGGGGCTTCACCACGAACTCCAGGGCGCCGAGGAACAGCGCCACGCCGGCGGCCAGCAGGCCCACCAGGAGTAGGGTGACCTGGCCCGGCAGCACGCGGCTGAGCAGGCCGATGGCCAGGCCCAGCAGCAGCACGCCGATGGCGTTCTTCACCGTGACCAGCCACGGTCCGCTCTTCGGCAGCCAGGCTGCACCGCCGGTGGCCACCAGCAGCAGCGGGGCGCCCATGCCCAGGCCCAGGGCGAACAGCTTCAGCGCGCCGCCGAGGGCATCGCCGCTGGCGCTGATATACAGCAGGGCACCGGCCAGCGGTGCCGAGACGCAGGGCGAGACCAGCAGGCTGGAGACCACGCCGAGCACCGCGGCGCCGAGCAGCGAGCCACCCTTGGTCTTGCCGGCGACGCGATCGAGGCGATCGTTCAGGGCCTGCGGCAGCTTCAGCTCGAACAGGCCGAACATGGCCAGGGCGAACAGCACGAAGAACAGCGAGAAGGGCACCAGCACCCAGGCCGACTGCAGGCGCGCCTGCAGGTTGAGGCCGGCGCCGAACAGGCCCATCAGGGCGCCGAGCAGGGCGAAGCAGGCGGCCATCGGCAGTACGTAGGCCAGCGACAGGGACAAGCCGCGCCAGCCGCCGACCTGACCGCGCAGGACCACCCCGGAGAGGATCGGCAGCATGGGCAGCACGCAGGGGGTGAAGGTCAGGCCAATGCCGGCGAGGAAGAACAGCGCCAGGCTTTTCCAGCTCCATTCGCGGGGGGCTTGCGCCGCAGCGCCGCCGGTGGGTGTCGCCGCGCCGCGGCCATCGATGCTCAGGCGCTCGGTTTCCGGCGGGTAGCACAGGCCCTTGTCGGCGCAGCCCTGGTAGGTCACCACCAGAGTGAAGGGGCGCTTGTCGTCGGTGCGTGGCAGTTCGATGTCGAGAATGCCGTGGTAGACCTCGACATCACCGAAGAACTCGTCGTGCTTGGCCTCGCCCGGCGGCAGTTGCGGGCTGCCCAGGGCGATGTCGGCGGGTTCGGTGCGGAACTGGAAGCGGTGGCGATAGAGGTAATAGCCTTCGGCGGGCACGAAGCGCAGCTTGATGCCCTCGGCATCGCCCTGGATCAGGTTGAGCTTGAAGGCTTCGCGCACCGGCAGGAAATCGGCGCTGTTGTTCAGGGAGGGGGCGCCGAGGGTGGCGCTGGGGCGGCTGTCGAGCAGGCCGGTGCCCATGGCGGGCAGGGCCAGGGCCAGCAGCAGGAGGCAGAGCAGACGACGCATGACGGTCTCGCGAGGTGCGGAGTTGTGCGCATGATAGCCGACTCCGGGATCTGCTGTGTTGCTGATGGCCTCATCGCTGGCAAGCCAGCTCACTGACCCTGTGGGAGCTGGCTTGCCAGCGATGAGGCCCGAAAGAGCCCCTACAAGCGGAAGGCCCGAACCGCAGTATTCAACTCCCCACCCAGGCGCAGCAACTGCTCGCCCTGGTCGCGGCCTTCGCCGATCCGCTGCAGGTTGTCCTCGCCCAGGTCATGGATCCGCTCGCTGTGATCGCGGATCTCGCTGACGGCGCCGCTCTGCTGCGCCGTGACATCGGCAATCCGCACCGCAGTGTCGGCAATGGTCTGGATCGCCGTGACGATCTCGTCCAGCGCGCCATCCGCCGCCTGGGCCTGGTCGGCGGTGGCCTCGGCGTGTTCCAGCTGGATGCGCATGCCGTCCACCGACTCCCGCGCCGCCTGCTGCAGGCGGGTGATCAGGGTCTGGATCTCGCCGGTGGCGCCGGTGGTGCGCTGTGCCAGGGAGCGCACTTCCTCGGCGACCACGGCGAAACCCCGGCCCATTTCCCCGGCCCGTGCCGCCTCGATCGCGGCGTTGAGGGCGAGCAGGTTGGTCTGTTCGGCAATGGCGCGGATCACCGTGAGCACGCCACCGATGGTCGCCGATTCCTGGGCCAGTTCCTCGATGGACTGGGCGTTGCCCTGCACTTCGTCGACCAGCTTGCGCAGGCCGGCGAGGCTCTGGCCGATCACCGTCTGGCCCTGTTCCACCGCGAGGCCGGCCTGGCGGCTGGCGTCGGCGGCCTGGCTGGCGTCGCCGGCGACCTGGACGATGGTCGCTTCCAGTTCACCCAGGGCATCGCGGATCTGCGCGGTATCGCCGGCCTGGCGCTCGGCACCGTCGTGCAGCGCGCTGCTCATGCCGGCCAGGGCGCGGCTGCTGCCGGCAACCTGCTCGGCGTTGCTGCGGATGGTCCCGACCAGCTCCACCAGGTAGTCCCGCAGGCGGTTCAGCGAGTCCTGGATGTCGTGCATCTCGCGGTTGCTCGGCGGCAGGTCGATCGGCTTGCTGAAGTCGCCGCCGGCCCACGCCGAGAGCGCCGGGTCGAGGGCGGTCAGGACCCGTGCCAGACGCCGCTGCAGGCGGTCGATGACCAGGGCGATGAGCAGGATCAGGACGATCATCACGCCCTGCATCAGGCGCACTTCGCCCTGGATCTGACCGTGCTGGCTGCGCACGCCGGGTTCGAGGTCGGCGATGGCCTGTTGCACCGCCGCAATGCGCGACTGGGTGGTGGCGGCCAGCTCGCTGCGGCGCTGGATCAGTTCGCGGGTACGTTTCAACTCGGCCGGGTAGCGGCTGATCAGGCTGTTCAGTTCGCGGCGCAGGCCGATGGCGGTGTCCTCGGCCTCGCTCTTGCTCTCGCTGGCCAGGCCCATCATCGCGGCGAAATCGTCGGAGCCGGAGGCACTGGCTTCCTTGACCCCGAGCAGCGGCAGGGCGTCGAGGGCCTTGGCCTGCTCGGCCATCAGGTTGAGTTCGCGCTCGACTTCCTCGGCCAGTTCGCTGCGACCGCTGCTGACCAGCTTGTCGCGGGCCAGGGACAGGCGGCCCAGGTGGAGGCTGGCCTCGACCAGTGCCGGGGTGTAGCGGTTGCCGTCGGGATTGTTGCTGTTCTGCGCATAGCGCAGCCACTGTTCGAGGTTGGCCCCCATCTCGCGTTCGGCCTGCTGCAGCAGCGCCTGGGGATCGCCGGCCAGCTTGCCGGCGGCCAGCAGTTCGTTGCTGGTGAAGGTGGCCAGGCTGTCCAGGCTCGGGCGCACGCTCTCGGCCAGTTCCTGCGGCAGTTGCTTGAGCTCTTCCTGGAGACTCTGGGTGGCCTGCAAGGCGGTGGCGTGTTGCAGGGCGTCACCGCTGCCCAGGTAGGTCTGGATGTTGCGCGCGACCTGGTTCTGGAACTGCTGGGACAGGCCCAGGTAGCGCTCCATCAGCAGGTAGGGGCGTTCCAGCGCCTTCTGCGACCACCACAGGGTGGCGCCAAGGGCGAGACAGACCAGGACCAGTAACAGGGTGTTGAGGTTGGTGAGCAGCTTCAGGCGCATGAGCGTGACTACCGACGGCTGGATGCAAGGCACTGAAACTATTGCGTTTTTATTACATGGTTATGACGAACCGGGCGCCTCGGTCAAAAAAAGTGGCCATTTGATTTCACCGGCCGACGCGCAGCACCCGATTGCGTCCAGCGCCCTTGGCCCGGTACAGCGCCTCGTCGGCAGCGGTGGCCATGCTCAGGGCGTCGAGGTCGTCGTCGAGTTCCACCACGCCGGCGCTGAAGGTGCAGAACAGGTCCTGCGGCTGGGCCGGGTAGTGGATCTCCGCGAAGCGCTGGCGGATCTCGTCGAGCACCTTGTGCGCGGCATTGATGTCGGTGTTGGGCATGACGATGGCGAACTCCTCGCCGCCATAGCGTCCGATGAAGTCGGTCTTGCGCAGGCGCTGCTTGAGGAACAGCGCCAGGCTCTTGATCACCCGGTCGCCCATGGGGTGGCCGTGGCTGTCGTTGACCTTCTTGAAGTGGTCGATATCCAGCATGGCGAAGCTCAGCGGCCGGCTTTCACGGCGGGCGCGGAAGCTGCAGTCCTCCAGCAGTTGCAGGATATGGGTGTGGTTGTACAGGCCGGTGAGGCTGTCGCGCACCATCCGCGCCTTGAGGTTGCGCGCGCGGGCGGCGCGGTTGCGCACCGTGGTGATGAGGTGGCGCGAACGGATCGGCTTGGTCAGGAAGTCGTCGCCGCCCTCGCTCATGGCGTCCAGTTGCTTGTCCAGGTCGTCCTCGGCGGACAGGTAGATGATCGGCACGCTGACGTAGCGGTCGTTGTGGCGGATCACCTTGGCCAGCTCGGTGCCGGTGCAGGCCGGCATGTACATGTCGAGGATGATCAGGTCGGGCTGGAAGTCGGCCAGCTCGGCCATGGTCTGGATCGGGTCGGTGAGCGTCCGGGTGACGATTCCGGCGTTGTTCAGCAGGCGCTCGGTGTGCAGGGCCTGGGCCCGCGAGTCGTCGATGATCAGCACGCGGAACGGTTCGTACTGGGTGACGCTGGTGAGCAGCTCGACCTTTTCCAGCAGGCTCGACGCTTCCAGGGTGCCGGTGAGGAATTCCTGGCCGCCGGCACGCACTGCGGCAAGGCGGGTCGGGGTATCGGTTTCGTGGTGACTGAAGAACAGCAGCGGCACGCGCGGCTCCAGGCCCTGCTGGGCCTGTGCCGCCAGCGTGAGGCCAAGGCCGCTGCCGCCGAAGTCCACGTCCATGACGATGGCCGAGGGCAGGCGTTCGTTCATCGAGGCGCGGAAGGCCTCGGCGGTGTGCAGCGCTTCCACGCCGAGGCCGAAGAACTCCAGTTGCTTGGCCAGGCGTTCGGCGCGTTCGTGGTCCTGCAGCATCACGTAGACCGGCTTGCGCAGCGGCGGAAGGACCGTCTGTTCGAGGCAGTCGCCCTGGCGCAGGCCGGTGCGCGACAGGCGCTGCATCAGGCGGTTGAGTTCGCTGATCAGGTTGCTGCTCAGGCGCGCGCTGTTGGCTTCGACCGCAGCCAGGGTCTGGCCGATGGCTTCGGCCAGCTGGGTGTGTTCCGGTTGCTCGAAGCGTTCGGCGTAGCGCTGCAGGCGCAGGTTGGCCTCGCACAGCTCGCCGAGGTCGCCGTTGGACCATTCGCTGCGCTGCAGGCGCTGCCAGATTTCCAGGATCTGTCGGGCCTGATGAATGACCCGCTGGGCAAAGTGTTGCTTCAGTCGCTCGCGATTGGGGTCTTCTGGCTCGGTCATGTCCTGACTACTTATTAGAAATGAGGCAGTTCGAGTGATGGCTCTATGCTAGCACCACTTTTGACGCAATCGAGTGCCCTGCATCAATTTATTGACGCCGGAGAATCATTCAGTTCGTGACCCTGGAGTCGTTTGGGCGATTCGCCGACCTTGCTTTATAGTTGCCCACATCCCGGCCGCCCCGGCAGCAGCGCACTTGCCGGCATTCACCACGCTTGGGCACCAATGCCGGGCCACCGCGGTCGAACCCTGGAATGCCCTGACTGAAATAAGGACTACGCCATGCTGGACTGGAAAAACCGTACAGGCGGCGCCGAGGCGCGCGAGGAACGCGGCGCTGGCCGTGCCACGGCGAGCGGCAGTTACTTTCGTGGCCTGCTCAGCCGCTCATTGGGAGCGCTGATCGGCCTGTACCTGGTGGTGACCGTCGCCCTGGGCTGGTACTGGAGCGAAGAGCCGGAGCTGTTCCCGGTGCAGCAGAACGCCCAGGCCGCCGCCGAGCACAACGGCCAGCAGATGGTGGTCGGCTACACCACCATCGAGACCCTCAAGACCGTCGCCGGCACCCTGCTGAACAAACCGGGCGGCTACATCTCCAACGACCGCTTCCCGCCGGGCCTGTGGATGGACAACATGCCGAGCTGGGAATACGGCGTGCTGGTCCAGGTCCGCGACCTGTCCCGTGCCCTGCGCAAGGACTTCGCCCGTTCGCAGTCGCAGTCCACCGAAGACGCCGACCTGGCCAAGGCCGAGCCGCGCTTCAACTTCGACAACAAGAGCTGGATCCTGCCGTCGAGCGAGTCCGAGTTCGAGGAGGGCATCAAGTCCCTGGGCCGCTACCAGGCACGCCTGGCCGCGGGCGACTCCGGCGCGATCTTCTATACCCGTGCCGACAACCTGAACAACTGGCTGGGCGACGTCGCCACGCGCCTGGGTTCGCTGTCCCAGCGCCTGTCGGCGAGCGTCGGCCGGGTCAAGCTGAACAGCACCCTGAAGACCGAGACCGTGGTGCCGGGCCAGGCGCCGCAGGTCGACGAGGAACTGGTGGAAACCCCGTGGCTGCAGATCGACAACGTGTTCTACGAGGCCCGTGGCCAGGCCTGGGCGCTGTCGCACCTGCTGCGCGCCATCGAGGTCGACTTCGCCGACGTGCTGGCGAAGAAGAACGCCACGGTCAGCGTGCGGCAGATCATCCGCGAGCTGGAAGCCTCGCAGGAGCCGCTGTGGAGCCCGATGGTGCTCAACGGCAGCGGCTTCGGCATGTGGGCCAACCACTCGCTGGTCATGGCCAACTACATCTCCCGGGCCAACGCGGCGGTCATCGACCTGCGCCAGCTGCTGTCGCAAGGCTGATGGGCATCAGCAAAGCGGAGGCGGCGCACCGGGCCGCCTCGGACCTGGAGCAGGTCGCCTGGGTCGACGAGAACGACAACCTGCTCGGCGCGTTGCCCCGCGCCGAGCTGCGCGAGCGTGGCCTGATCGGTCGCTGCACCTTCATCCTGCTGTTCAACGGCGCCGGCCAGCTGTGCGTGCACAAGCGCACCCTGAGCAAGGCGCTGTATCCCGGCCATTGGGACGTGGCCGCCGGCGGCATGGTCGCGGCGGGCGAGGCGTACGCCGCCTCGGCGGCGCGGGAGCTGGAGGAGGAGTTGGGGGTTGCTGGCGTCGAACTGCGCGCGCACGACCACTTCTTCTTCGACCAGCCCGGCAACCGCCTCTGGTGCGTGGTGTTCTCGGCGGTCTGGGACGGGCCCTTGCGCCTGCAGCCGGAAGAGGTCAGCGAGGCGCGCTTCGTCAACCCGGAAGTGGTCTGGGAAGAGTCACGGACACTGCCGTATTGTCCCGACTCGCTGGCCGCACTTTCACGGTCCTTCGGCCGTCAAGCCTGATGTCGCGAAAATTGCCCGAAATGGCGCAGTTCTGTACTTAGCAAGCGGCACGTTTGCCGTTACACTGCGCGGCCTTTTCAGCCTGCCGCGAAGCCATTCGCGGCAGGTGCGCTGCCCCTGCCAGAGTGGGGCTTCGCGGTCGCTGTCCCGCCCGGGTCCGCGACCAGTTTTTTGTCCTCAAACCCGAGGATCAAAAGTGGCCAAGAAAGCCTCGTCATTTTCCGCCCTGGGCGGTCTGGTGTTCTCCACCGATGCAGGCCGGCACTGTCCGGACTGCAGCAAACCCATCGATGCCTGCATCTGCAAGCAGACGCTCATCCCGGAAGGGGATGGCATCGCTCGCGTGCGCCGCGAAAGCAAAGGTCGCGGCGGCAAGACGGTGACCACCATCACGGGCGTGCCCTTGCCTCTGGAACAGCTCAAGGAACTCGCCAGCACGCTGAAACGGCGTTGCGGCACCGGTGGCGCGTTGAAGGACGGCGTCATCGAGATCCAGGGCGACCACGTCGAGCTGCTGCTCGGCGAGCTGCTCAAACAGGGCTTCAAAGCGAAGAAATCCGGCGGCTGATCGCCTGCCTTCGGTCCGTTCGTCCGCCGCTTGCACAGGTCGGGCGGTGACCGGGAGCACCCGGGGCTTTTCGCCCAGCGTCTAAACTCGTTGCCTTGTGAAGGGTCCAAGCCCGAACAGGGGAAATCGTCATTTTCATTTTCTACACTGCGTCCTCCCGCATGGCCGGTGTTATCTGACTTTCTTTAATAGGGGACTTCGATGTCCGTACGACGCACACGCAAAGACGATGGCAGCCAATGGACCGTGGCCGACAGCCGCAGTGTTTACGGGATTCGCCATTGGGGCGCGGGCTATTTCGCGATCAATGAAGCCGGGCGTGTCGAAGTGCGCCCGAACGGCCCGGGCAGCGCGCCGATCGACCTGTACGAGCAGGTCGACGAACTGCGCAAGAGCGGCCTGTCGCTGCCGCTGCTGGTGCGCTTCCCCGACATCCTGCAGGACCGCGTCCGTCAGCTGACCGGCGCGTTCGACGCCAACATCGCGCGCCTGGAATACCAGAGCCAGTACACCGCGCTGTACCCGATCAAGGTCAACCAGCAGGAAGCGGTGGTGGAGAACATCATCGCCACGCAGAACGTCTCCATCGGCCTCGAGGCCGGCTCCAAGCCGGAGCTGCTGGCGGTGCTGGCACTGGCGCCGAAAGGTGGCACCATCGTCTGCAACGGCTACAAGGACCGCGAGTTCATCCGCCTGGCGCTGATGGGCCAGAAGCTCGGCCACAACGTGTTCATCGTCATCGAAAAAGAGTCGGAAGTGGCCCTGGTGATCGAGGAAGCGGCCGAACTCAAGGTCGAGCCGCAGGTCGGCCTGCGCGTGCGCCTGTCTTCGCTGGCGTCGAGCAAGTGGGCCGATACTGGGGGCGAGAAGTCCAAGTTCGGCCTGTCCGCGGCCCAGCTGATTTCCGTGGTCCAGCGTTTCCGCGACGCCGGCCTCGACCAGGGCATCCGCCTGCTGCACTTCCACATGGGTTCGCAGATCGCCAACCTGGCCGACTACCAGCACGGCTTCAAGGAAGCCATCCGCTACTACGGCGAACTTCGCGCGCTGGGGCTGCCGGTGGATCACATCGACGTCGGCGGTGGCCTGGGCGTCGACTACGACGGCACCCACTCGCGCAATGCCAGCTCGATCAACTACGACATGGACGACTACGCCGGTGTCGTGGTCGGCATGCTCAAGGAGTTCTGCGACGCCCAGGGCCTGCCGCACCCGCACATCTTCTCGGAAAGCGGCCGTTCGCTGACCGCGCACCACGCCATGCTGGTGATCCAGGTTACCGATGTCGAGAAGCACAACGACGAAGTGCCGACCATCGAGAACAAGGAAGCCCTGCCGGAAACCGTGCAGTGGCTGGCCGACCTGCTCGGTCCGACCGACCTGGAGATGGTCACCGAGACCTACTGGCGCGCCACCCATTACATGAGCGACGTGGCCGCGCAGTATGCCGACGGCAAGATCAGCCTGTCCGAGAAGGCCCTGGCCGAGCAGTGCTATTTCGCCGTGTGCCGGCGCCTGCACAACTCGCTGAAGGCGCGTCAGCGTTCGCACCGCCAGGTGCTGGACGAGCTCAACGACAAGCTGGCCGACAAGTACATCTGCAACTTCTCGTTGTTCCAGAGCCTGCCGGACACCTGGGCCATCGGCCAGGTGCTGCCGATCATCCCGCTGCACCGTCTCGACGAGGAGCCGCTGCGCCGTGCCGTGCTGCAGGACCTGACCTGCGACTCCGACGGCAAGATCAACCAGTACGTCGACGAGCAGAGCATCGAGACCAGCATGCCGGTGCATGCGGTCAACGAGGGCGAGGACTACCTGCTGGGCGTGTTCCTGGTCGGCGCCTACCAGGAGATCCTCGGCGACATGCACAACCTGTTCGGTGACACCGACTCGGTGAACATCTACCAGAACCCGAACGGCAGCGTGTACCACGCCGGCATCGAGACCCACGACACCATCGAGGACATGCTGCGCTACGTGCACCTGTCGCCGGAGGAACTGATGACCCACTACCGCGACAAGGTCGCCAGTGCGCGCATCAGCGATCGTGAGCGGACCCAGTTCCTCGACGCGTTGCGCCTGGGGCTGACGCGGTCCTCGTACCTGTCGTCGTGAGACGCTGAACCTGAAAACGGCCCGCCATGCGGGCCGTTTTCATTTGGCTCAATCGCATGAGCCCAGTGGCAGGCCAGTGAACTGCTTTGTTTTCAATGGCCCAATCGCTGGCAAGCCAGTTCCCACAGGTTCAGCGGCGACGCGGACATTGTGGGAGCTGGCTTGCCAGCGATGAGGCCGGTAGCGGCATCCTCAATTCGCTGCCGGCCCAAACCACCCACCCCGCCGCTGCAACCGCCAGCCCATCACCCCCAGCGTCAGCCCGCGCAAGGCCATGAACAGCAGGAAGGCCAGCCACAGCCCATGGTTGCCCAGGTCCCGTGCCAGCCAGGCGAAGGGCAGGGCGATCAGGACGCTGAGAAGCATGCCGTTGCGCATTTCCCGGGCCCGGGTGGCGCCGATGAACAGGCCGTCGAGGACGTAGCTCCACACCGCGATCAGCGGCAGCAGCGCCAGGTACGGCAGGTACTGGAAGGCGGTCTCGCGCACGCTGGGGATGTCGGTCTGCAGGGCGATGAACGCATGGCCGCCGAACAGGAACAGCACGGCGAAGCCGAGGCTGGCGATCAGCGACCAGCCGCTGGCCACCGTCAGCGCACGGCGCAGGGCATCACGGTCGCCGGCGCCGATGGCATGCCCGCACAACGCCTCCACCGCATGGGCCAGGCCATCCAGGGCATAGGCGGTCACCAGCAGGCCGTTGAGCAGCAGGGCATTGGCGGCCACGGTGGCCTCGCCCATGCGCGCGCCCTGCACGGTGATGAGGAAGAACACGCCTTGCAACGCGAGGCTGCGGATGAAGATGTCGCGGTTGACGCTGAGCAACGGGCGCCAGCTCTGCCAGCGCGCCAGCAGCGACCAGGCCACCCGCCCGGGATAGGCGCGCAGCGACGGTCGGGTCAGGGCCAGGCCGAGCAGGGCGGCGGCCCATTCGGCGATCACCGAGGCGCGCGCCGAACCGACCACGCCCCAGTCCAGGCCCAGCACGAACCAGAGGTTGAGGACGATGTTCAGCAGGTTGGTGGTCAGCAGGATGACCAGCGGCGCCCGTGCGTTCTGCGTGCCGAGGAACCAGCCGACCAGGGCATAGCTGGCCAGTGCCGCGGGCAGCCCCAGCAGGCGGGTGCTGAAGAAGTCGTGGGTGCCCTGCTGCAGGGCCGCGCCGGGCTGGATCAGGTTCAGCGCGAGATGGCTGAAGGGGATCGCCAGCAGGCCGAGGAGCAGGGCGAACAGCAGCGCGAGGATCAGCCCCTGCAGCAGCACCTGGCGCAGGCCGTTGCCGTCGGCGCGGCCCGCGGCCTGGGCGGCGAAGCCGGTGGAGCCCATGCGCAGGAAGCCCAGCACGCCCACCAGCAGGGTATAGAAGCTGGCACCCACCGCCACCGAGCCGAGCTGGTGGGCATGGGGCAGGTGGCCGATCACCGTGCTGTCCACCAGGGCGACCAGTGGTACCGAGATGTTCGACAGGATCATCGGTGCGGCCAGGGCCCAGACCTTGTGGTGGGTGGGGCGGTGGCGCCAGTCGGTGAGCAGTTGGAGCATTCAGGGAGTCCTTGTGGGTTTTGCGACCGCTTTGCGGCCGTTCGCGAGCGAGCTCGCTCCCACAGACGGTGAGCAGTGGGTCGCCAAGCCGAACATTCTACCCATGCTTCGGCACTTTGCCGGGTGAACCCTGTCTCACCTCGGCATCGGTCCCCGGTGAAACCGCGGACCTTGATATATAGTTTCCCGTCTGCCCCTGCTGCCGAAGAGTTTTCCCCCATGCTGAACAAAGGATTGTGGCTGGCCTGCGCGCTGGCGCTGCTGAGTGCCTGCGACTCGTCTTCCGTCGATAAACCCGCGTCGGCCCCGGCCGAAAAAGCCGCCGCCGTGGCCAGCGCGCCGAAGGTCGACGACGCCACCCTGGCCCAGCGCTATGCCGGTCGCGAACTCAACGTGGTGGACGTGTCGGAGGTCCAGGTCGACGGCGCCAGCGCCCTGTCGGTGACCTTCTCCGCGCCGCTGCAGGCCGACCAGCGTTTCGCCGAGCGCCTGCACCTGGTGGACACCACCAAGGGCAAGGTCGACGGCGCCTGGGAACTCTCCGACAACCGCATGGAACTGCGCCTGCGCCACCTCGAACCCAAGCGCAAGCTGGTGCTGACCATCGACGCCGGCCTGCGCAGCGTCAACGGCAACCAGCTGGCCAACGAGTACGTCAGCCGCCTGGAGACCCGCGACATGGAGCCGAGCATCGGCTTCGCCAGCCGTGGCTCGCTGCTGCCGACGCGGCTGGCCGAAGGCCTGCCGGTGATCGCCCTGAACGTGGCCAAGGTCGATGTCGAGTTCTTCCGCATCAAGCCGGAGTCCCTGCCCACCTTCCTCGGCGCCTGGGGCCGCAACAGCTCGCTGCAGACCTATGAAGCCAACGACCTGCTGCCGATGGCCGACCTGGTCTACGCCGGCCGCTTCGACCTCAACCCCGCGGCCAACACCCGCGAGACCCTGCTCCTGCCGATGGCCGGGATCAAGCCGCTGCAGGAGGCCGGCGTCTACCTGGCGGTGATGCGTGCCTCGGGCACCTACCACTATTCGCAACCGGCGACCCTGTTCACCCTCAGCGACATCGGCCTGTCGGTGCACCGCTACAGCAATCGCCTGGACGTGTTCACCCAGGCCCTGGACGGCGGCAAGGCGCTGGGCGACATCGAACTGGACCTGCTCGACGGCGACGGCAAGGTGCTTGCCCAGGGCAAGACCGACAACGCTGGCCACGCGCAACTGCCACTGCCGCCGAAGGCCGACGTGCTGCTGGCCCGCCAGGGCGCCAACACCACCCTGCTGCGCTTGAACAGCGCTGCCCTGGACCTCTCCGAGTTCACCGTCAGCGGCCCGCAGGCCAACCCGTTGCAGTTCTTCGTCTTCGGCCCGCGCGACCTCTATCGCCCTGGCGAAACCGTGCTGCTCAACGGCCTGCTGCGCGACCAGGACGGCAAGCCGGTGAACAGCCAGCCGATCAATGTCGAGGTGCGCCGGCCGGATGAACAGGTCAGCCGCAAGTTCGTCTGGGAAGCCGATGCCAATGGCTTCTACCAGTACCAGTTGCAACTGGCCGGCGAAGCGCCGACAGGGCGCTGGCAACTGCTGTTCGACCTCGGCGGCGGCAAGCGGCAGATCCACGAATTCCTCGTCGAGGACTTCCTTCCCGAGCGCCTGGCCCTGGAACTCAAGGGCAGCGACACCCCGCTGAGCCCTGACGAAACCGCGGAGATCAGCGTCAACGGCCGTTACCTGTACGGCGCGCCGGCGGCGGGCAATCGCCTCAGCGGCCAGGTCTACGTGCGCCCGCTGCGCGAGGCGGTGCCGGCATTGCCCGGCTATCAGTTCGGCTCGGTCACCGAGGGCGACCTCAGTCACGACCTCGAACTGGAGGAGTCCACCCTCGACGCCAACGGCGAAGCCACCATCAGCATCGCCAGCGAATGGGGCGAAGCCCGCTCGCCGCTGCAACTGACCGTGCAGGCCAGCCTGCAGGAGTCCGGCGGGCGCCCGATCACCCGGCGCCTGGAACAGCCGATCTGGCCGGCCGAGCGCCTGCCGGGCCTGCGCGGCCTGTTCGACGGCGAGGAGACCGACGGCGACGCGCCGGTGGAGGTCGAGCTGCTGATGGCCGACCGCGACGGCAACAAGCTGGCCGCCGACAACCTGCGCGTGCGCCTGGTCCGCGAGCGTCGCGACTACTACTGGAACTACTCGCAGAGCGACGGCTGGAGCTACAACTTCAACGAGAAATTCCTCACCGAGAGCGAGCAGAGCGTCAGCGTGCCTGCGGGCAGCACCACCAAGCTGAGCTTCCCGGTGGAGTGGGGCCCGTACCGCGTCGAGGTGGAAGACCCGGAGAGCGGCGTCACCAGCAGCCTGCGCTTCTGGGCCGGCTACCGCGCCCAGGACAACGCCGACGGTGGCGCGGTGCGCCCGGACCAGGTGCGCCTGGCCCTGGACAAGCCGGCCTACGCCGATGGCGACACGGCCAAGGTCACCGTCACCCCGCCTGCCGCCGGCAAGGGCTACCTGATGGTCGAGGGCGGCGATGGTCCGCTGTGGTGGCAGGAGATCGACGTGCCGGCCGAGGGCAAGGCCTTCGACGTCAAGCTCGACCCGAAATGGGCGCGTCATGACTTGTACATCAGCGCCCTGGTGATCCGTCCGGGCGAGCGCAAGGCCAATGTCACGCCCAAGCGTGCCGTGGGCGTGCTGCACCTGCCGCTGGACCGCGCCCAGCGCAAGCTGGCGGTGACCCTCGAGGCCCCCGAGAAGATGCGGCCGAAACACCCGCTGACGGTGAACATCCAGGCACGCAACGCCGATGGCAGCGTGCCGAAGCAGGTGCAGGTGCTCCTGGCGGCGGTGGACGTGGGCATCCTCAACATCACCAGCTACGTCACCCCCGATCCGTTCACCGGTATGTTCGGGCGCAAGGCCTACGGCGCCGACCAACTGGACATCTACGGGCAGTTGATCGAAGCCGGGCAGGGCCGCCTGGCCAGCCTGGCCTTCGGCGGTGACGCCGGCATGGCCAAGGGCGGCAAGCGCCCGGACACCAGCGTGACCATCGTCGCCCTGCAAAGCGCGCCGGTGACCCTGGATGCCGACGGCAAGGGCCAGGCCACGGTGGACATCCCCGACTTCAATGGCGAGCTGCGCCTGATGGCCCAGGCCTGGAGCGACGACCGCTTCGGCGTCGCCGAAGGCAAGACGGTGGTCGCCGCGCCGCTGATCGCCGAACTGTCGGCACCGCGTTTCCTCGCCGGTGGCGACCGCACAAGCCTGGCGCTGGACCTGTCCAACCTGTCCGGGCAGGAGCAGACCCTCGCCGTGGCCCTGGCCAGCGAAGGCCAGCTGGACCTGCAGGGCGCGTCGCACCAGTCGCTCAAGCTCAAGCAGGGCCAGCGCGTCACCTTGAAGATTCCGGTGCAGGCCACCGGCGGCTACGGCCAGGGCAAGATCACGGTGCGGGTCGACGGCCTGGTGCTGCCGGGCGAGAGCGATACCGGCTTCTCCCGCGAATGGACCCTCGGCGTGCGCCCGGCCTACCCGGCACAGCTCAAGCACTACCGCGTGGCGCTGGGCGGCGAGCCCTGGACCCTGCCGGAGCAGGACCTGGCGACCTACGAGCCGCAAGGACTGGAAGGCACCCTGGCGCTGTCGAGCCGGCCACCGCTGAACCTGGCCGAGCAGATCCGCGCCTTGAAGGCCTATCCCTACGGCTGCCTGGAGCAGACCACCAGTGGCCTGTACCCATCGCTCTACGCCGATGCGGCGACGCTCAAGCGCCTCGGCCTGACCGGCGAGCCGGCCAGCGAGCGCCAGCGCAAGATCGAGATGGGCATCGAGCACCTGCTGGGCATGCAGCGCTACAACGGCAGCTTCGGCCTATGGAGCAGCGACGATGATGAGGAATACTGGCTGACCGCCTATGTCACCGACTTCCTCCTGCGCGCCCGCGACCAGGGCTTCGCCGTGCCGGCCGAGGCGCTGAAGAAGGCCAGCGAGCGCCTGCTGCGCTATGTGCAGGAGCGCAACCTGATCGAAGTGAACTACAGCGAGAACGCCGAGCACAGCCGCTTCGCCGTGCAGGCGTATGCTGCGCTGGTGCTGTCGCGCAGCCAGCAGGCACCGCTGGGTGCCCTGCGCAGCCTGTTCGAGCGCCGTGCCGACGCCCGTTCCGGCCTGCCGCTGGTACAACTGGCGATCGCCCTCGACGCCATGGGCGACAAGCCCAAGGCCGAGCAGGCCCTGCAGGCCGGCCTGGCGATCAGCCGCGACAACGCCTGGATGGCCGACTACGGCAGCCCGTTGCGCGACCAGGCGCTGATCCTGGCCCTGCTCGACGAGTACAAGCTGGCCAGCAAGGCGATCCCGGACCGGCTGTTCAAGCTCTCCGATGAACTGGCCGCCAGCCCGTGGCTGTCGACCCAGGAGCGCAATGCGCTGTTCCTCGCCGGTCGCGGCCTGCTGCAGCAGCCGGAGGGCGACTGGCGCGCGCAACTGGCCAGCGCCGCCGAAACCCGTGAGTTGAGCCCGGCGCAGTCCGGCCTGCATCTGCAGGGCGCATTGCTGGCCTCGCCGGTCAGCGTGCGCAACGAGGGCGAGCAGACGCTGTACCAGCGCCTCACCCTTTCCGGCTATCCGCGCCAGGCGCCGCCGGCCAGCGGCAACAACATGAGCATCCGCCGCGAGTACCTGGGCATGAATGGCCAGGCGCTCGATCTGAAGGCGCTGGAAAGCGGCGACCTGGTCCTGGTGCACTTGGCCATCCAGGCCAGGTCGCGGGTACCGGACGCGCTGGTGGTGGACCTGCTGCCAGCAGGGCTGGAGCTGGAGAACCAGAACCTGGCACAGAGCGCCGCCAGCCTGGAGAACGCCAGCAGCGCGGTGAAGCAGTGGCGCGAGGCGATGGAGAACGCCAACGTGGTGCACCAGGAGTATCGTGACGACCGCTACGTGGCGGCGCTGAACCTCGATGGCTACGGCACCACCCACCTGCTGTACCTGGCGCGGGCGGTGACCCCGGGCAGCTACCGGATTCCGCCGCCACAGGTGGAGTCGATGTACCGGCCGGAATGGCAGGCGGTGGGCGAGACGGCCGGGGAACTGGTCATCAAGGGACGGTGAGGGACCGGAGCCGAAAAGGCAACGCGAACCCTGTGGGAGCTGGCTTGCCAGCGATGACTGCGGTGAATTACCGCTATCGCTGGCAAGCCAGCTCCCACAGGGGCCGCGTTGCGATCTTCAGTGCACCACCCAGCTCAGCACCCACAACCCCAGCAGTGCCCAGATGATCCCCGCAATCACCGACGCCCGCATGAACGCCCGTACCGCCGAATACAGCAGCAACAGGCCAATGAGCAGAATCAGGATGCTGATGAGCGAGGTATCCATCCCCAGGGTCTTCGCCAGCCCGTCGATGAAGTTCGCCCCGGCGTTGGCCAGCAGGGCGAACAGCCCGCTCAGCGCATCCACCACGAAACGGATCGCTGCACCCAGCGCCTGCCCCAGCCACTCGAAAAAGCCTTCTACCCGCATGGTCGTGTCCTGATGATCGTTACTGCACTTTGGCCATCATTGGGCCGCTTCGGTTCCCGTCCATGTTCAGACTAGCCCTGCCGCGCCAACGCAGGGCCCGCTGGGTGACGATCACGGCACTGGCCGCACTCGGCCTGCTCGCCCTGCTGTGGCTGGCCGACCGCATCTGGCCGCTACCGTTGCCGGGCGACGACCTGGCCCGGGTGGTGCTCGCCGAAGACGGCACGCCACTCTGGCGCTTCGCCGATGCCGACGGCGTCTGGCGTTATCCGGTGTCGGTCGACGAGGTCTCGCCGCTCTACCTGCAAGCCCTGCTGACCTACGAGGACCGCTGGTTCTACCGCCACCCCGGGGTCAACCCGCTGTCCCTGGGGCGGGCCGCATGGCAGAACCTCACGGGGGGCCGCGTGCTGTCCGGCGGCAGCACCCTGTCGATGCAGGTGGCCCGTCTGCTCGACCCGCATGCGCGGACCTTGCCGGGCAAGCTGCGCCAGCTGTGGCGCACGCTGCAACTGGAGTGGCACCTGTCCAAGCGCGAGATCCTCGAGATCTACCTCAACCGCGCGCCCTTCGGCGGCACCCTGCAAGGCGTGGCGGCGGCGAGCTGGGCCTACCTGGGCAAGTCGCCGCAGCAACTGACGCCTGCCGAAGCGGCGTTGCTCGCGGTCCTGCCGCAGGCGCCCAGCCGCCTGCGCCCGGACCGTCATCCGCAGCGCGCCAGCGCCGCCCGCGACAAGGTCCTGCAACGCCTCGGCGAGTACGCGGTGTGGCCGCCGCAGCAGATCCGCGAAGCCCTGGAAGAACCGTTGCTGCTGGCGCCACGCCAGGAGCCGGCACTGGCTCCGCTGCTGGCCCGGCGCCTGAACCGCGCCGACAGCCCGCCGCTGATCCGCACCACCCTCGACGCCGCCCTGCAGCGCCGCCTCGAGGACCTGCTCAACGGCTGGCGTGCCCGCCTGCCCGAGCGCACCTCGGCGGCGATCCTGGTGGTCGAGGCGCAGAACATGGCGGTACGCGCCTACCTCGGTTCGGTGGACATCAATGACGAACGCCGCTTCGGCCACGTCGACATGATCAGCGCCCTGCGTTCGCCGGGCTCGACCCTCAAGCCGTTCCTCTATGGCATGGCCATGGACGATGGCCTGATCCATTCCGAGTCGCTGCTGCAGGACGTGCCGCGCCGCTATGGCGACTATCGTCCGGGCAACTTCTCCATGGGCTTCAGCGGCCCGGTGGCGGCCAGTTCGGCGCTGTCGTTGTCGCTCAACCTGCCGGCGGTGCAACTGCTGGAGGCCTATGGGCCGAAGCGCTTCGCCGCGCAATTGCGTGCCGGCGGCATTCCGGTGAGCCTGCCGACGCTGGCCGAGCCGAACCTGTCGCTGATCCTCGGCGGCGGCGGCAGTCGCCTGGAGGACCTGGTCAGTGGCTACAGCGCCTTCGCCCGCGACGGCATGAGTGCCAACCTGCGCCTGCAGCCGGATGCGCCGCTGGTGGAGCGACGCATGCTCTCGCCCGGTGCGGCCTGGATCGTCCGGCGCATCCTCGGCGGCCAGGCCCGCCCTGACCGCGACCCCCATGCCGACCTGGTGCAGCGTCCGCAACTGGCCTGGAAGACCGGCACCAGCTACGGCTTTCGCGATGCCTGGTCGATCGGCGTCGGTCCGCGCTACCTGATCGGCGTGTGGATCGGTCGGCCCGACGGCACCCCGGTGCCGGGGCAGTTCGGCCTGGCCTCGGCGGCGCCGCTGATGCTGCAGGTGCATGACGTGCTGAGCAACCGCGACAGCCAGCGCGGGATCGTCACGCCGGTGCCGGCGGTGCCGGCCAGTGTCGGTGTCGCGGCGATCTGCTGGCCATTGGGCCAGCCGCTGGCGCGCAGCGATGGCAATTGCCGGCGGCAGCGCTTCGCCTGGACCCTCGAAGGCACCACGCCGCCGACCCTGCTGGCGCAGGATCAGCCGCTGGGCGTGGGTTTGCTCGAACGGGTCTGGGTCAACGAGCAGGGACGCAGGGTCGATGCCAGTTGTCCGGGCGCGCAGGGGCGCGACGTGGCGTTGTGGCCGGCACCCCTGGAGCCCTGGCTGCCGCGTGCCGAACGACGCGAGGCGCGGCTGCCGGCGCTGGATCCGGACTGTCCGCCACAGGTGCCGGCCACGGCGCCGCCGTTGTCCATCGTCGGGGTACGCGAGGGCGACCAGTTGCGCCGCCCGGCCACCAGTCGCGAGGTGCTGCAGGTGGATGTCTCGGCGCTGGGCGGTGGCGGCCAGCGCTGGTGGTTCCTCAACGGTGCGCCGCTGGGCGAGACCGCAGGCCAGCAAGCGCTCAAGGCGCGCCTGGAGGACAGCGGGCAGTACGAGCTGAGCGTACTCGACGCCAGCGGCCAGACCGCGCGGCTGACGTTCCGGGTCAGTGACTGAGTCATAGATTTCTCCTGGAAAGGGCCGCAAAACAGGTGGCGGCTTGGCGCCAGATACCCGTCAAATGGTGATAGTGCGAAAGTCGAAATGCCACTACCGACTCCGGAATCTTCATTCAAGTCCATGATCTGAAAAGGCTTTTTTTGCCATCGCCAAGGTATAGATCGGGTTAATACCAATCTCAGAATTGTTACACCACGCACGCGGGGCTGAGATAGCTGCACCGAGGTGGAGGATTCACCTGGAACCCTCCGCATCCATAAAAGCAGCGGCAGCGAAAGCAATGGAGTCGCCATGAAAACTCAAGCGTGGATCAAGGCAAGTACGGCATTGGCAATGATTCTGGCCCTCAGCGTTTCGGCGGGATGCAGCAGCGGCGGTGGTGGCCACCACAGTTCGGTGGATGGTTCATCGAGCGGGGCGGGAGCGGATGGAGGATCGGGCAGTGGTTCCGGTGGCGGTGACAGTGGCTCCGGCGGCACCGATGGTGGCACCGGTGGAACCGGAGGCGGCACGGGCGGCACCGATGGCGGTACCGGTGGAACCGGAGGCGGCACGGGCGGCACCGATGGCGGTACCGGTGGAACTGGCGGCACAGGCGGTACCGATGGCGGCACGGGCGGTACCGATGGCGGTACTGGTGGAACCGGCGGCACGGGTGGTACCGGTGGCGGTACTGGTGGAACCGGTGGCACGGGTGGTACGGATGGCGGCACAGGTGGAACCGGTGGCACAGGTGGCACAGGCGGCACAGGTGGAACCGGTGGCACAGGTGGCACAGGTGGCACTGGCGGAACCGGTGGCACAGGCGGCGGCAATACTGCCAACCCGCTGGTCACGGCACAGGTCATCGACCAGGTCGCCACTGGCGTCTCGGGCCTGGGCACCGGCGTGAGCAGCCTGGGCAGCGTGGTCAATTCGCTGCCGATCGTTGGCGCGACCAACGCCGGTGGCCTGGTGAGTTCGGCCGGGCAGGCCGTCACCAGCATCGGTACCGGCCTTGGTGACGGGCTCGGCCAACTGGGCACCGGTGGCAATGCCGTGGGCACCACGTTGTCCGGTGTCGGCGCAGGCGTCGCCTCGCTGGGCAACGGCGTCCAGGCGGTCGCCGGCAGCCAGGCCATCGAACAGATTCCAGTGGTGGGTGGCGTCGTCGGCCAGGTCGGCCAGGCGGTGACCATGCTCGGCAATACCTTGAGCGCCCAGAGCACCACCGGCCCGCTTGGCAGCCTCGGTCAGCAGGTGAGCAACGCGGTGGTGCCGGTGGTCTCGCTGGTGGAAAACACCACCGCCAACCTGGGTTCGAAAACCGGGCTCGGCGCACCGCTCGATTCGGTCGTGCAGAACGTGGGCGGTGTCCTGACCAAGGTCGGCGACACGGTCAGCAGTACGGGTAACGGCAATCCAGTGACCACGGCGGTCGGTGGGCTGGTCAGCAGCCTGGGTTCCGGTACCGGTACCGCGGGTGGCCTGGTGGGCAATGGCACCGCAGGCGGTTCGACCGGCCTGCTGGAAACCGTGGGTGGCGTGGTCGCCGGGGTGGGCAGCGGCCTCGATGCCGGCAGCAGCAACGGTGTGGTCAGCACGGCGGGCAACAGCGCCACGGGCCTCGGCAACACGGTGGCATCCCTGGGGACCGTGCTGGGCGGCAACGGCGTGGCCAGCAGCGCCGCGGCGGCACCGGCGGCGGCCCTGGCCAGCAATGTCGCCACGACGGTGACCCCGGTGGTGAACACCGTCGCTGGCGTCACCCAGCAAGTGGGGGCGGCGACCGGACTGGGCACGCCGGTGAACGGCCTGCTCAATCAGGTCGGTGGCGCGGTCAGCAGCCTGGGTAGCCAGGTGGCCAGTGCCACCAGCAATCCAGTGGTGGGCCAACTGGGCGCAACGGTCAACTCGGTGGGGGCGACCGTCGCTCAGGCCGGTGGCCTGGTCAACGGCCAGTCCGAAGGTGGCGTCGGGGCGGGCCTGGGGGGTGTGGTCAATACCGTGACCAGCGCCCTGGGCAGTGCAACCGGTGGAACCTCGGGTGTCGGCGGTGCGGTAGGTGGCGTGGTGAATACCGTGACCACCACCCTGGGCGGCGCCACCGGTGGGACCACAGGTGTCGGCGGTGCGGTAGGTGGTGTGGTGAATACCGTGACCACTACCCTCGGCGGTGCGACCGGCGGAACCACAGGTGTCGGCGGCGCAGTGGGTGGTGTGGTCAACACGCTGGGCAACACCCTCGGCACCGTGACCGCCGGAGCCGGAGTCAGTACCGGTAGTGCCAATGCCGGTGCGGGCGCCAGCGTCGGGACCGGTGGCCTGCTCAACGGTGTGACCGGCGGCCTGCTCGGCAGCAAGAAATGAAAACCGGCCTACGGTGTTAGACGATTTTACGGGCAACACCTACGCTTGAGTCTGACGAGGGAACCGCCTTGGTTCCCTCGTACTTTTCAGGACATGGAGTGCCCTATGCGATCGATGGCTATCGCGCTAGCGAGTCTTTCCTGGGTCAGTGCGCTGCACGCCGAGCCGCTGCCAAGTTATCTGAACAGCAACGAAACCGAGCGAAACCTGCCGGCCCCCAACCTTCCGGTGGACACCTTCAGACCCGCCACCCCGCAACTGCAAGTCCCTTCTCCCGCCGCGACCCAGCCCCAGCCGCTGACCATGAACACCCCGGTGCTGATCCGCAAGATCCGCATCGAAGGCGGCAGCGTCTACCCGCTGAGCGAACTGCGCGACAACTACCAGGGCGTGATCGACCGCGAGGTGACGGTGGGCGACCTGATCGAGGCGACCCGGCGCCTGACCCAGCGCTACCAGCAGGACGGCTACCTGCTGTCCTACGCCTACCTGCCCCTGCAGGATTTCGCCGAAGGTCGGTTGCGGGTGGTGCTGGTGGAGGGCTACATCCGCGACTACGAACTGCAGGGCGACATCGGCCGGGTCTCGGCCTACCTGGACAAGCTGGTGAACAAGCTCAAGGCCGAGCGCCCGCTGACGCGCAAGACCTTCGAGCGCTATACCTCGCTGATGAGCCGCGTACCGGGGCTGACCCTGCAGGCCCAGGTACCGCCGCCGGGCACCACCGATGGCGCGAGCAAGCTGATGGTGCAGGCCTCGCGCAAGCCCTTCACCACCAGCATGAACCTCACCGACGGCAGCCGCGACGACATCCAGGCACTGTTCGGCGCCAACAGCAACGCGCAGACCGCGGTGGCCGAGCAACTGAGCGTCAGCGCGCTGTTTCCGCCCGGCGACGACAAGGAACATTATTTCCGTGTCGACTATTCGCAGAACCTCGACACCGAGGGTACCCAGTTGCTCCTGTCGGCCTCGCGCTACCGCAGCGACCCTGCCGCCGTGGTGCGCCTGGCCAACAACATCGACCTCAAGCAGCACCGGGAAAACGACCGCTACTCCATTGGCCTGAGTCATCCGCTGATCGCCTCGCCGAATGAATGGCTGAGCCTCACCGCGCGTTTCTATGCCGTGGACGACACCACCGACTACCGGGTGATCGGCTTCCCGCTGAAGGTCAGCACCAACACCGATATCCGCGCCCTGGCCTTCGAGGGCGACTGGCGCAAGGCCAGCGACACCCGGTTGCGCATCCTCAGCGCCGGTGTGTACCAGGGGCTCGACCGTTTCGGTGCCAACACCGATGCCGGCTACGACCTCGACTTCTTCCGCCTGCGCCTCTCGGGGGTGCAGAGCGACCGGTTCTTCGAGAGCTGGCAGGGGGTGGCGTCCGCCGCCCTGTACTGGACCCGCGACAACCTGCCCGACAGCGAGCGGGCGGTATTCGGCGGGCAGAACTTCGGTCGTGGCTATCCGGTGGACCAGGCCTCTGGCGACAAGGGCTGGGGCGCCGCCTACGAGGTCAACTACAGCTTCAAGCGCGACGGCGACTGGGTGAAGCTGCTGCAGCCCTACGTGGTGCTGGATGCGGCGCGAACCTGGTTCAACGAGCTGGACATCCAGGACTCGAAGATGTCGTCCGCGGCACTGGGTCTGCGCTTCGGCGATGCCCACTACTACAACGTGTCGCTGGAAGTGGCCAAGCCGATGTCGGACATCGCCCTCGACAGCTTCAACCGCCGGCCGCGCTTCACGGTGAGCTTCAGCTACCAGCTGTAGCGGCAGCAACGAAAGTCGTTCGACGCAAATGAATCAGGCGGTGCTATCGCACCGCCTGCTTGCTGTGGACCAGCTCCGGTGGAAACAGGTTGCTCAGGGTTTCCAGGAGGCGGGTGTGGTAGATGGGCTTGCGGAACAGGTCCAGCACTTCCAGTTTCATCAGTTCGCCAAGGGCATCGAGGTTGGCGTGGCCGGTGGTGACGATCACCGGCAGATGCTGGCGTGCGGTGTGTACGCGCAAACGCTTGATCAGGGAGATACCGGATTCCTCCGGCATGTTCAGGTCGGTAATGACCAGGGCGATATCCGGATAGCGGGTCAGAAGCTGGAGGGCGAGCTTTACCGATGTCGCCCGGTGGCAACGAAAGCCCTCACCCTCCAGCAATTCAGCCAGTTCCAGCAGCGCGTCCTCTTCATCATCCACCAGCAGCAACTGTTGACGCGGGTGGGAAGCTCGCATGGCGCAGTCCTGTTACGCAGTGGCGTTTACTCTTGGGGTTGGCGCGGCGCTTGGCCTGGAGGAGGGATCAGCTTCCGCCGCTGCCGCCGCTGTTGCCCGAGCTGCCGGAAGACGCGGCGGGCAGCGCGGTCTGGATCTTGGTGAAGACGTTGGTCACACCACCACTGACCGTGGTCATGAAACCGGCGATGACCACGGCCACCATGGCCGCGACGATCGCGTACTCGATACCCGAGGCGCCATCCGTGCGCCGGGCGAATCTCCTGACGGCCTGCATGATTTTCGACATTTGCATGATGTTGCTCCTTGCGCCTTGGCGCCGGTGGAACGGGGCTTGCTGATTCCCCTTTGCCATCAGAGCATCGTCAAGAGTTAACCCCCAAGCAAATGTAAGAAAGCATTAACTCGAAAGTGATAGTGAAAAACCGCCGCCAATAAGCTGTTGTTTTCTGACTGTGACGGGCATCACAGAGAAATTTTCCGAAGGCGGTAATGGCGTTTTGTCCTAGCTCGGCTACCGTCAAATAGCGAAATAGTTACTTCGAATTGTGTATTTGCCAGCCTGTCAACAAGAAGTCACAGGCCAAGGGGACGAGAGGCAAGGGAGGGGCCGGACATGAGCAGTCGCATAACGTTGATGCTTGCGGGGCTGTTTCTGTTGGGCGCCATCATTGCCGGCTACTGGGGGCTGGTCCTCAGCAAGCAGCCGGAAGTGGCCCCGCCCCAGCCGGCACCGGTCATGCAGCCGGTGGCCGAAGTCATCGACAAGACCCAGGACGAACTGCGCAAACCGGTGGTGGTGCTGCGCCGGGATGTGGCCGCCAATCTGCCCCTGGGCAACGACGACCTGGCCGTGGAGCGCTTGCTGGTGGCGCCGGCCGGCAGTTTCCAGAGCATCGAACAGGTCGCCGGGCGCAGCCCCTGGCGCGACCTGCCGGCCGGCACCTGGCTGGACGACAGCAGCTTCGAGGCCGGTGGCCCGCTGGCGCGAATGATCCAGCCGGGCGAGCGGGCGCTGACCCTGGGCGTGGATGAAGTGAGCAGTGCCGGCGGCTACCTGCGGCCGGGCGACTACGTCGATGCGCTGGTCTACCTGCGCAATGAACAGGACAACCCCGAGGCCAGCGCCCAGGTGATCGTGCCGGCGCTGCGCGTGCTGGTGGTCGGCCAGCAACTGGGCCTGGCCAATGACGGCCGTCCTGCCGAACCGGTCGATCCCGACCCCAAGGTCCGCGAGGAAAAACGCCGCACGCCGCCGCGCACCGTGGTGCTGGCGGTGCCCGAGGCACTGGCCAGCCGCCTGACGCTCGCCGCCCAGGCCGGCAGCGTGCGCCTGGCAGTGCGCAGCGCCGAAGAGCAGCGCCTGGCCCGTTACTGGGCCGACCCCAAGGCCAGCGCCCGGGTCGTCGAGGACACCAATCGCCAGCTGTACCGCTTCAACCAGCTGGCCATGGCCCCGCCGGCCGCGACGCGGGTCGCCGGCCCGGTCGCCACGCCACGGGGCATCGAGATCATTCGCGGCGCCCCGTCCGCCGAGCCTCTTCACTGAATTCAGCAAGGATGCCTTTCGATGAACAGCCGTTCCTCGCGGATTTCTGCTTCCTCCCTGGCCGTGTCGTTGCTGGCCCTGCTGCCGCTGCTCCAGGCCCAGGCCGCGAGCAAGGGCTGTGCCCTGCTGCCGCAGATTCCGGCGACCCTGGAAATCGACCAGGGCCTGCAGCAGGAGGTGCGCCTGCCGGTGCAGATCAGTCGCGCGGCCGTGGGCAATCCGAATGTCGCCGACGTCCATCCGCTGGGCAATGATGCCGTCCTGATCACCGCCACGGGCCCCGGAGCCACCAGCCTGAGCCTGTGGACCAACTGTGCCAGCGGGCCACGCCAGACCATGGTCTTCGTGCGCGGCCGGGCCGCGGCGGACCTGGCTTCCAGCGCGCTGCCAGCGTCGATGGACGGCGAGTTGCCCAGCCAGATCCAGGCCGATATCCGCTTCGTCGAGGTCAGCCGGACCAAGCTCAAGGAGGCCGGTGCACGGCTGTTCTTCTCCGGCTCTAACAACTCGCTGGCCGGCTCCCCCGGCACGGTGCCCGGCATCAACGTCACGCCGGGCAGGGTATCCGGTACCCGACCAGCGATCCCGCTGGACGACAAGATGTTCAACATCGTCTGGGGCGGTGGCAGCAGCCGTTTCCTCGCCGCCATCAATGCCCTGGAGACCACCGGTTTCGCCTACACCCTGGCGCGCCCCAGCCTGGTGGTGCTCAGCGGCATGACCGCGAGCTTCCTCGCCGGTGGCGAGATTCCCATCCCGGTGCCCAGCAGCGGCAGCGACAGCCTGACGATCGAGTACAAGGAGTTCGGCGTGCGCCTGGCGCTGTCGCCCACCGTGGTCAGCCGCGACCGCATCAATCTCAAGGTCGCGCCGGAAGTCAGCGAGCTGGACTACACCAACGGTGTGCCGATCGCCGGCGTCACGGTGCCGGCGCTGAAGGTCCGCCGTACCGACACCAGCATCTCCCTGGCCGATGGCGAAAGCTTCGTCATCAGCGGCCTGATCAACACCTCGAACAGCTCCCAGGTCAACAAGTTCCCGGGACTGGGCAACCTGCCAGTGATTGGCGCGCTGTTCCGCGATTCGAATGTGAAGCGCGAAGAAACCGAACTGCTGATGGTGGTCACCCCGCACCTGGTCCGGCCACTGGCGGCCAATGCGCAACTGCCCGAGTTGCCCGGCGAGCAACTGCGCAACTACGACCCAAGCTGGGGGCGCCTGTTCTTCATGGAAAAAGGCGACTTCGACAGTCGCAGTGGGTTATCCCGATGAGCGAAAGCCTGAGCCAGACCTTCCTGGCCATCACCCGCAACGAGGGCGACCTGCAATGGCTGCAGGGCGCCCTCACCCCGTTGGGCCAGGTGGTCGGCGCCGGCAGCGGCAGCCTCGACGAGTTGCTGGCGCTGGTCGACGTGACCTTCGCCAACCTGGTGTTCATCGGCCTCGACCGCGACCACGTGGTCAACCAGTGCGCGCTGATCGAGGGCGTGCTGGAGGCCAAGCCGATGCTGGCGATCGTCGCCCTCGGCGACGGCATGGACAACCAGCTGGTGCTCAACGCCATGCGCGCCGGAGCGCGGGACTTCGTCGCCTACGGCTCGCGGGCCAGCGAGGTGGCGGGGCTGGTCCGGCGCCTGGGCAAGCGCCTGCCACCGGTCACCACCAACCCGCACCTGGGCGGTCTCACCGTGCTCTATGGCACCCAGTGCGGCTCGGATGGCGCCTTGCTCACCGTGCACCTGGGCCAGGTGGTGCAGAAGAGCGGCCAGCAGACCCTGCTGCTCGACCTCGGCCTGCCGCGGGGCGACAGCCTGGCGCTGCTCGGCCTCGAAGCGTCGTTTCATTTCGGTGATGCCCTGCGCCATCTGCGCCGCCTCGACAGCACCCTGATCGACAGTGCCTTCCCCCGCGATGGCAACGGCCTGCGCCTGCTGGCCTATGCGCCGGGTGACGAGCCGCTGGAGCGCACCAGCGCCGCCGAGCTGTACATGCTGCTCAGCGCGCTGCGCCAGCATTTCCAGCACATCGTCGTGAACCTCACCGGGCAGGCCGACTGCGAGGCCCTGCGCACCTTTGTCAGCCATTGCGACAAGTTGATCTGGTACACCGACCAGAACGTCATCGAGTGCCGGCGCAATCTCGAAGTGCTGAACACCTGGCGCGAGAAAGGCATGAACCTGGAGCATGCCAAGCTCCTGGTGGACCGCTACCTGCGCAGCGTGATCCCCGACGCCGATGCCCTCGGCAAACGCTTTGCCCTGCCGGTGCTGACCGAATTGCCGGCGAGCACCGAGGTGCGTCTCAACTCACGCAATCAGGGCCTGAGCCTGTTCGAACTGGCCCCGCGGGACAACCTGACCCAGGGCCTGAAGACGCTGGGCGAGCGCTTGGCGCGGCGCTCGGAGAACCTCAAGCCGAAGTCCGACAGCTGGCTCAGCCGGCTCTGGGGCGGCAAGCATGAGCAGTGACGAGCTGTTCGGCGGCCCCCGCCACAACCTTGCCTCCGATCCGCAGGCGCTCAAGCGCGCGCTGCACCGCTACATCATCGATGCCATCGAGGATTCCGGGCGCAACCTGCTGGAGGGCGCGCGCCCGGCGCTGGCGCAGTTCGTCGTCGAGCAGGTCGGCGACTACATCGCCCGCCTGCACCTGGCGCTGTCGCGCTATGAAATGGAACGCATGGCCGAGGAACTGGTGGATGAACTCACCGGCTTCGGCCCGCTGGAGGTGCTGCTGCGCGACAGCAGCGTCACCGAGATCCTGGTCAACGGACCGTTCCGGGTCTTCGTCGAGCGCGCCGGGGTGCTGTACCAGACCGACCTGCGCTTCATCGACGCGCACCATGTCGAGCGGGTCATGCAGCGCATCCTCGCCCCGCTGGGGCGGCGCCTGGACGAGTCCTCGCCGATGGTCGACGCGCGCCTGCCGGATGGCAGCCGGGTCAATGCGATCATCCCGCCGGTGGCCCTGGACGGGCCCTGCCTGTCGATCCGCAAGTTCCGCAAGGACATGCTCAGGAGCGCCGACCTGCTCGCCAGCCGGGCCATCGACCCGGCCATCCTGGCGTTCTTCGAGATGGCCGTGGGCAAGCGCTGCAACATCCTCGTCAGTGGTGGCACCGGCACCGGCAAGACCACCCTGCTGAACATCCTCAGCCAGTTGATCAGCCCCCACGAACGCCTGGTGACCATCGAGGACGTCGCCGAGCTGCAGCTGGATCACCCCCATGTGGTGCGCCTCGAGACCCGCCCGCCGAATGCCGAGGGGCATGGCGAGGTCAAGGCCAGCGAGCTGATCCGCAATGCCCTGCGCATGCGCCCGGACCGCATCCTCCTCGGCGAGATCCGCGGCGTCGAGGTGATCGATGTGCTCACCGCGATGAACACCGGGCACGACGGCTCGATGAGCACCGTGCACGCCAACACCGCCCAGGACGCCTTGCTGCGTCTGGAGACCCTGGTCGGCCTGACCGGGCGCCAGGTCGCGGAAAAGACCCTGCGGCAGATGATCTGCGCCGCCCTCGACGTGGTCATCCAGCTGGCGCGCCTGCCCGATGGCCGACGCTGCATCAGCGAGGTGCTCGAGGTGGTGGGGATTCGCGACGACGTCTATGTCACCAATACCCTGTTCCGCTATGACCGGCGTGCCGGCAGCTTCCTGCGCGAAGCGGTCAACCCGGCCGGCGACAAGCTGCGCCGCGATGCGCTGGAGTCGGTGCCGTGATCGCCCTGGTCCTCGGGCTGTTCGGCCTGGTCCTGCTGGTGGCCTCCGCCAGCCTGTTCTACAACGGCGTGCGCAAGTCCGCCGAGGAGCGCACCCTGCTGCGCCTCGGCCAGTTGCCCGAGATCCCGCAGGTCGAGGTGCCGGCACGGGGCTGGCTGGAATTGCTGCTGCTGCGCGCGGGCTTCGACCGGCGAGCCGATCGCTTCATGCTCTGGGGCGCGGCCTGGCTGCTGCTGATCGCCCTGGCCGGGATGCTCGCCGGCTGGCCTGGTGCGGCGCTGATGACGGTGACCTGCCCCATGCTCTGGCGCCTGTACATGAGCTGGCGCTATCACCGTCGCCTGCGCCGGATGATCGAGCAGTTGCCGACCCTGCTCGACCACGCGGTGCGCAGCCTGAAGGCCGGGCGGACCCTGAGCGATGCGGTGCTGAGCGCCGTGGAGGTGTCCGCCGATCCGCTGAAAAGCGCCATGCAGCGGGTCCAGCGCAACGTGCAGATGGGCGCCAGCCTGGACGAGGCCCTGCAGGACCTCGCCGAACTCTATGACCAGGACGAATTCCGCATCTTCGCCCTCGGCCTGCGCATCAACCACCGCTATGGCGGCAATGCCAGCGAGCTGCTGGAGAACCTGGTCAAGCTGATCCGCGAGCGCGAGCAAGGGCACCGGCAGTTGCGCGCCATGACCGGCGAGACGCGGATGACCTCGGTGGTCCTGGCGCTGTTGCCGATCGCCATGGCCGGCTACTTCCTGCTGGTCAACCCCAATTACCTGCTGTCGATGTGGCACACCAGCGACGGTCAGTTGATGCTGCTGGCGGCCTTCGTGCTCCAGGTGCTCGGCTGCGTAGCGCTGTGGCGCATGTTGCGGAGCATCTGAAATGGCCTTGGTGATCAGTGCCGTGCTGTTGTTCCTGACCTTCCTCCTGCTGCTGAGCGTGCTGGCGCGGCAGCATCGCCGCGAGCGCCTGGTGGCGCTGCGCCTGCAAGGCCAGCAGGTCGAGGAACGGGAACAGGAGCACTGGTGGCAGCGCCTGGGCAGCAGCGCGCTGGCCCAGCGCTCGCTGAACCTGGACAGCGAAACCCGCCTGCTGCTGGACCGCATCGGCTGGCGGCGCACGCGCCAGCGTTCGCTGTTCGCCGCGCTGCAGATCGGTGCGCCGCTGCTGGCGCTGGGCACGACCCTGGTCGCCCAGGAACTGTTCCTGCCGGGCGGCAGCCTGCCCTGGGTGTGGCCAATGCTCGCCCTGGGCATCGGCTACCTGCTGCCCAAGCGCATCCTCGCCTGGGTGGCGCTGCGCCGGCAGCGCCAGGTCGCCGACGAGGTGATCAACTTCATTCCGTTGCTGCGCATCCTCTTCGACTCCGGGCTGGCGGTGGAGCAGAGCCTGCGCATCCTCAGCACCGAGGGCCGCCAGTTGCTGCCGGTGTTGAGCGCGGAACTGCGCCTGATCCTGATCCGCGTCGACTCCGGCCTGGCCCTGGCGCCGGAACTAGAGCAGACCGCGAAGCTGCTCGCGGTGGAGGAGTTCAGCGACACCTGCGTGATCCTCCAGCAGTTGCTGAGCCAGGGCGGCGGGGCGATGAAGTCGCTGCTGTCGCTCAAGCAACTGCTCGACGACCGGCGCCTGACCCGCCTGCAGGAACGCATTTCGAAAATGTCCGGGAAGATGTCCATCGTGATGATGGTGTTTCTCTTCCCGGCCTTGTTGATCGTCCTTGCCGGCCCGGGGCTCAGCGCCCTGGGCCGGGCCTTCGGATCCTGAAAGGGGAGTGCTGCATGAAAGTCGCCGGAGTGATGCTCGCCGTGTTGTTGCTGAGCGGTTGTGCCGGACAGAACGGGGCGCCGTGGCTGGCCCTGCAGGGCAATGCGACGAGCTGTGCCAAGCCGGATTCGTCCCAGGAACTGGCGTTGAGCATGGCCGACGAGATGCTCGCCGATGGCCGTCCCCACGCCAGCCTGGCGCACCTGGAAGAGATGCCGAGTGAGCTGATCCAGGTGCGTATCCGCAAGGCCAAGGTCCTGCGCCTGCTCGGCAGCAGCGAGGCCGAGCCGCTGTATCGCAGCTTGCTGGGCACCTGCATGGGCGCCGAGGCGGAGCATGGCCTGGGGCAACTGGCGGTGGCCCGCGGCGACAACGTCCAGGCCCGCCAGCACCTGATGCGTGCCGCGCGGCTGACGCCGACCGACGAGAAGATCCGCAACGACCTGGGGGTGGTCTACCTCAACCTGGGCGACTTCGACAAAGCCCGCTTCGAGTTCCTCACCGCCATCGAACTGAAGGACAGCGATCGCCTGGCGGCGGTCAACCTGGTGACCCTGCTGCTGTACCAGGACAAGTGGCAGCAGGCTGCCGACCTGGTCAGCCGTCTCGGCCTGAGCGCGGCGCAGTTCAACGAAGCCCAGGCCCGTGCCGAGCAACTCAAACCCGGCGGCGAGCAGCCGCCCCGGAGGCCTTCATGAACCTGCGCATCTGTACCCTGGCCCTGCTGGCCGTCGTTCCGCTGGGCGCCTCGGCCATCCCCCCTGGACCGTCGTCCAAGGCCCAGCTGACCACCGAGACCTGGCTGCAACTGCAACCCCGCGGCCTGCATGCCTCGGACAAGGCGCAGAGCAGCACGGCGGTGGAATACGACAAGAGCCTGGAGCGTTGGTTGAAGGTGTATGAGTACAAGATTCCCGAGGTCTTCAAGTGGGAGAAGATGAGTTCGGGAGGGGCGGGGGGCGGGGGGGGGAATTGACGGGAGATAGGGAGGCCGGGCCTGTGGTGCAGGCCCGGGTTGAATACTTACTGTGGGACAGGGCAGCTTTGCATGGCTTCCTGGAGTGCTTTGGCGTGATCTACATAGGTATCAGGATCGTAGGGCTTGGCTCTTATATAAAAGCTCGATCCTCCATTCGGGGCGATCTCTTGCCAGATTATTAACGCCCAGGTCCGCCCGTCGTATTCCGCCAGCAAGTCAAAGAGGTGACTGCTCAGATTGCTGTTTTCGCCCAGGACCGAATAGAGGTATTCAAGGTTTTCATACCATTCGGGCAATGCAGTGACGGCGTGAATGACTTGCTTGGCGAGCTTTTGCTCCGCTTTGTTCACGTCATACATTCTGGGGATCTTGAACGTGCCCATCTGCCTCAACTCCGTAATGGGTACAGGGAGTGGTTCTCGGCTGATCAGGCGCGAGCGCCCGCATTGGAAAGCCCATTTTCCGGTATGTACGTAATCGTCAGCACGAATCACTACACCGTTGCCGAAGTCTGTTGTGTATTGGCTGGTTATTATCTTGAGTCCGTCATAAGCTGCTATCAGGAGTATTGGCAGGAGAATGGCTGTCGAAATCAAAAGTGTCTTACTTCGGTAAAAACTCAAAATGCCCTCTCGATCAAAAGTTATCGGTCTAATGATTGTGGCAGATAACTGATCTGTTTATTGCTTGGCAGGGCAGCTCTGTATAGCAGCTTGTAGGGCATTGGCATGGTCCACATAGATATCTGGGTTATAGCTTTCTGCTATTATCTCAAACTTCGATTGTCCATCAGGCACGATTTCCTGCCAAACTATCAATACCCATGTCCGTCCATCATGCTCTGCAAGCAAGTCGAAAAGATGGCTGTTCAGATTGCTGTTTTCACTCAGGACTGAATAAAGATAATCCAGATTTTCATACCATTCTGGCATTGCAATGACAGCCTGAATGGCTTTCCTGCCAAGCGTTTGTTCTGATTTTTCTAGGTAATACATGTTTCCGATCTTGAAGGTGTGCGTTTTCCTCAATTCCATAATTGGTACGGGTAGTGGTTTTCGGCTGATCAGACGCGAGCGTCCGCAATCGAAAACCCATTTCCCGGTATGTACGTAATCGTCAGCACGAATGACTACACCGTTGCCGAAGTCTGTCTTGTATTGACTGGTAATTGTCTTGAATTCGTCATGGGCTGCCATCAGGAGTATTGGCAGGAGAATGGCTGTCGAAATCCAAAGTGTCTTACTTCGGTAAAAACTCAAAGTATCCTCCCGGTGCTCCAACAGGCGTGTCACCTGAGATCACTGGGTTGCTGGCGCCCATCTTCTGGTAGGTGAAATTTAAACGCTGATGATTTCTTATCCTCTCCTCGGCTGTGCCCAACCACTCACGACACCATTCTGCATCAGGGGCGGCGTTGTCGCTGACCTCGCACAACTTGCCAAACTGGCGCTCCTCGAATGATCCCCAGGTATTCTTGTAGTCCGATCGACGGATGAAGGCATGTACCTTGATTCGCAAGTGATTGGCCAATAGCTGCGCCAGGCTCTCGTTGATCTGCGGGAAAAACTGGATGGCTTCCTCCACGGAATAATCGGGGAGATTTCCCATGCCTGTGCGACAGGCAAAGCTGTCGAGTTGTGCGGTGCTGGAAAACGCCTCGGGCGAAATATGCCTGTAGTTCATCACGTCCAGCGCCATGCGGGAGCGCTCGGGGAGTTCGTAGCCGAAGGCTATCTGTTGCGGCACGCCATGGCTGAACAGCGACAGACGTTCAATGGGCGATTGCTGCCGGTTCTTGCCGTGGTTCAGGTAGTCGATCAGTTCCTGGGCGGTACTGACCTCCACGAGGTTCGCGCCGTATGTGTCGGCGGAATCGCGTGCGGCAAGGAGCATCTGTTCGCTGTACGACGGCGTGAAGACCACCAGCGTGCGTGTCAGCGCGGGTTTGTGGCGCAGAAATACGGCCAATTCGCGCACGGCCTGGCCGATGAACATCATCTTGTTGCCCGACCCCTGGTCGTGCTGGCTGCCGGCGACGGCGATCAACTCGGGGCTCAAGCGCTCCCATGGGCTTGTCCGGGATGCGGGAACCGCAGGTGAAGCAGAGGGCTGGTTTGTCGTGACGCTCGTATCCCCGGGTGCTGTTCCGGCCGCCGGTTCATTGCGCGCCGTGGTAGCTGAGCTGTTGGCGGATACGTAGGTGAAATTGCAACTGGGAATCAGGCTGGCACGGCACGGACAGGAACTGCGGCTGTCCAGATCGCCGGCCACCCGGCTGCCATGGTTGGTGAAATGGTGAACGCCGCCCTCGATCCGGTACACCTGCCCGGTGACTCCGCAGGACACCGGGTCACCCTCACGCGCCCGGGGCATGCCCATGATCTTGAACGGGTGATGACCATCCAGCACCTGCCCGCCGCAGGAGGTCTTGTCGCCCATGCGGATCATGTAGCCGATTGCCATAAGTCTGCTTCCTTGTCGTCGTGGTGAGCGTGTTCGCCCGGGAAGTGGCTCCCGGGGCAAAGAGGCAGATCCTTGCTGAAAGCGGCTTTCTGGTAAGCAGGGGGATTCTTAAGCGGATGTAGGAGGATTCTGGCGTAGTGCTGGAATTGATCTGAGGGGCCGACCTCCCACAGGTCCAGCGCCGTTCCGAGGCGACTGCTGAACCTGCGGGAGTTGTCGGAGGCAAGACCTCAACGGCGCATCCGCTAGCGCTCCACCGCCTTCAGCAACGATGTCACCAGGGCCTGGGAGATCTCCAGCGATTGCTGGGTCGCCCACAGCAGGTCGCCGTAGCGCCAGTCGGCCAGGTCGCACATCTGCGCATTGGTCTCGGCGGCGGACTTCAGGGACACCGCCAGATGCGCCAGCGCATCCTCGATATCGGCGCCGGAACAGACGGCCAGCAGGGGCGGATGGTTGCCGTTGCAGGTGGCGAAGTGGGTGTGGACGGTGGTGAGGCGGGTGGGGGGTGATACGGTTGCTCGATCAACTTGCCTGGGTGCCTCTCAGTCCAATGATCACGGCGGCTGCCAGCATCGCCATGTTATGTCCCAAGAATGTCCAGCCGAGTGCTACCAGCTTCCTGCGCAATGGGATCGGAAAGGCCCTCAGGTCTGCTCGATCAAGCAAGCCATGCCTGACGTGGAAGCGTGGAAACGTCAGAGCCCAGGTGGTCATGGCGACGAGTGCCAGCGGCTGTAGCCTTGATTGCCCTCGTAGTGCATGTGTGGAGATTCTGGGTGTATTCATCAAGGCAGCCCGTATCGTTTCTCGTTTGGCGTACCCCAGGTAGAGGGCTATGCCAGGCAGTACGAAACAGTTCAAGGCGAGGAGCACGCAGAGAACATCGAATATCAGTTTTGTGGTGATCATTCCGAGAGCTCGTAAATCAGTTCTCCCACATACTCACCAACCGTGCTGCCCACTGCGCCAGCAGCAAATGAGGCGACACCAACAGCGACGATACCGCACGCGATGGGAGCCGGTCTGCTTCCTTGGCGTCGTGGTGAGCGTGTTCGCCCGGGAAGTGGCTCCCGGGGCAAAGAGGCAGATCCTTGCTGAAAGCGGCTTTCTGGTAAGCAGGGGGATTCTTAAGCGGATGTAGGAGAATTCTGGCGTAGTGCTGGAATTGATCTGAGAGGCCGACCTCCCACAGGTCCAGCACCGTTCCGAGGCGACTGCTGAACCTGCGGAAGTTGTCGGAGACAAGGTCTCAACGGCGCATCCGCTAGCGCTCCACTGCCTTCAGCAACGACGTCACCAAGGCCTGGGAGATCTCCAGCGATTGCTGGGTCGCCCACAGCAGGTCGCCGTAGCGCCAGTCGGCCAGGTCGCACATCTGCGCATTGGTCTCGGCGGCGGATTTCAGGGACACCGCCAGATGCGCCAGCGCATCCTCGATATCGGCGCCGGAACAGACGGCCAGCAGGGGCGGATGGTTGCCGTTGCAGGTGGCGAAGTGGGTGTGGACGGTGGTGAGG
>Ga0206117_100413_pt1 | contig 47372 bp, 36 predicted proteins | sample 3A5Ametagenome_FD_177997 | JGI IMG/M metagenome (GOLD analysis project Ga0206117, IMG submission 177997) | Enriched microbial communities from leaf-cutter ant dump, University of Wisconsin, Madison, United States - 3A5A | ecosystem: Environmental > Terrestrial > Nest > Insects nest > Nest dump... | reverse complement strand
TTTGCTACCGCTTCAACCACCGCAACGAAGACCTGCAAACCCTGCTATACAAGCTCCTGCGCGATACTCCGATCTCCACAATCACCCCACTTTTGGTCCAGAAGTGAGGGGAATTACCTTTTTTTGCAGGTACCCTCCAGAAAACACAGGAGCTCCGCCCCATGACGAAGTCCCTCCGCATGCGCCGTCGCGCAACCTGGCTCGGCAGCTGCGTGCTGCTTGGCATCACCGCGCTGCAGGCCCACGCCGCCGCCGACGCGTCCACGCCGCCGCTGATCCCGCTGCCCGCCAGCTACCAGGCGACCGGCGGCAAGGACTTCGTACTGGCCGGCTCCGCCCGGGCCGGCGGCAACGACGATGCCGCGCGCCGCGCCGCGGCCCGGTTCGTGCAGCTGCTCGCGCAGAACGGCGGGCCCACCCTGGCCGTGGCCGAAAATGCCGGCAAGGCGCAGATCCGCTTCCGCCTGGACCCGTCGGCCACCCGTACCGCCGAAGGCTATTCGCTGAAGGTTTCCAACACCGGCATCGACGTCAGCGCCGGCGACGACGTCGGCCTGTTCTACGGCGCGGTCACCGCCGCGCAGCTGCTGACCGGCGATGTGCCCGGCCACGCCGCGGCCGCCACCATCGAAGATACGCCGCGCTTCCGCTGGCGCGGGCTGATGCTGGATTCGGCGCGCCACTTCCAGAGCATGGACGAGATCAAGAAGCTGCTCGACGCCATGGCGCAGCACAAACTCAACACCTTCCACTGGCACCTCACCGACGACCAGGGCTGGCGCATGGAGATCAAGCGCTACCCGAAACTGACCGAAGTGGGCAGCTGCCGGGTGCCGCTGGGCGATGCCGGGCGCAACGAGGCCACGGGCGAGCCGCGCCGCTACTGCGGCTACTACACGCAGGAACAGATCCGCGAAATCGTCGCCTACGCGGCCGAGCGCCACATCCAGGTGATTCCGGAGATCGACGTGCCCGGCCACGCCACCGCCGCCATCGTCGCCTATCCGGAGCTGGGCGCCACCGACAGGCCGCTGGCCATCGACAACCAGTGGGGCGTGTTCCCCAACCTGTTCAACACCGAGGAAAGCACCCTGCGGTTCCTCGAGAACGTGCTGCTGGAAGTGATCGGGATGTTCCCCGCGCGCTACGTGCACGTCGGCGGCGACGAGGCGGTCAAGGACCAGTGGATCGCCTCGGCCCGCGTGCAGGCGCACATGCGCGAGGTCGGCGCGAAGGACGAGATGGAGATGCAGAGCCATGTCATCAAGCGCCTGGAGAAGTTCCTCGAGCAGCACGACCGGCGCCTGATCGGCTGGGACGAGATCCTCGAAGGCGGGCTGCCGCCGGAAGCCACGGTGATGTCCTGGCGCGGCACCGAGGGCGGGCTGAAGGCCGCCAGCGAAGGCCACGACGTGGTGATGACGCCGGTCACCCACATGTACATGGACTACCTGCAGACCCGCTCGCCGTACGAGCCGCCGGGCCGCCCGGCGACCATCGAACTGCGCAAGGTCTACGAGTTCGAACCGGTGCCGGCGGAGCTGGCCGCCGACAAGCGCGAGCACATCCTCGGCCTGCAGGCCAACATGTTCACCGAGCACACGCGCAACGACCGCAACCTGGAGCACAACCTGTTCCCGCGCCTGGCGGCCGTCGCCGAGACCGGCTGGAGCCCGCAGGACAAACGCGGTTTCGACGGCTTCCTGCAGCGCCTGCCGCGCCAGCTGCAGCGCTACCGTGCGATGGGCATCCAGTACGCGCAGACGCCGTTCCAGGTGGACATGCACGACACCGGCGACCGCGCCGCCGGCACCGCCGCGGTCACGCTCGACAACCCGCTCGGCTACGCGGTGCATTACACGCTGGACGGCAGCGAGGTGACCGCCGCGTCGCCGCGCTACGCGCAGCCGCTGCAGGTCAGGCTGCCGGCCGACGTCCGCGCCGCGGCGTTCTTCGACGGCAAGCCGCTGGCCGCGGCCAGCCGCTTCGCCGTCACCGCCGGCTCGCTGCTCGTGCGCGACGACACCCGGCTGGACCTGTGCCCGGGCGACGGCAAGCTGCTGCTGCGCCTGGAGGACGACGGCCCGGCCGAGGGCGAACGCGCCGTCTTCAACGTCAACATCTTCAGCCCGTGCTGGCTGTGGCAGGACGCCGACCTCACCGGCGTGAGCGCGGTGAAGGTGCGGGCCGGCCGCATTCCCTACAACTTCCAGCTGGCCCACGACGAGCCGAACCGCAAGTTCGTCCCGGCCCGCACCGCGCACGGCGAACTGGAGATCCTGGCCGACTGCAAGGGCACGCCGCTGGTGTCGCTGCCGTTGCCGGCCGCGCCGGGCGCCGATGGGTTCCTCGAGCTCGACGCGCCGCTGCCGGCCACGGCCGGACACGCCGACCTCTGCATCCGTTTCACCGGCGACACGCGGCCCAATCTGTGGACGCTGGACTGGATAAAGCTGGAAACCGCACGCTGAGTGAGTGCATCACCCGAAGGCCACCGGAAACGGTGGCCTTCTCTTTTGTGGAATCACACCGTCTGGGCCCGTTTCCTGCGCAGGGCAGCGGCCCGTTGCCCGGAAGTCGCCGCCGATACATGCGAAAAAATTTCACGCAACAGGAGAATCGCTCCCCCCAAGCATCACGGCCGGCCAACAAGTTTCCTGTGAAATAATTTTTTCCATTGTATTCATTGGGATACGAGGGATCGCGCGACTGAAACTTGGCTGAAAATCTTTTGCAAAGCAGCTTGACATCGTTGTCACGTAGCATCGACACTCCGGATGCCGCAGCTCCCCCGGGATCTGCAGACATCCGGGGGAAATCGCGTGGTCGCCAGCTTCAGTCCAGCTCATGACCTGACCGTCGCCACGTCGGCCGCGCCGCTGATCGCCGCCGACGTCGGCGGTACCCATGTGCGTGTCGGACTGATCCGTACCGGGCAGGGCCCGACCCCGACCTTCGACGTGCTCGCCTATCGCCGGTACCGCTGCGCCGACCACGCCGGGCTCGGCCCGATCCTTGCCGACTTCCGCGCTCACGCGCCCGGCGCGCACGAGTGCGTCATCGCCACCGCCGGCTACGCGCTGGCCGACGGCACCGTCATCTCCGCCAACCTGCCCTGGCCGCTGTCGGCCAGCCGCATCCGCGACGACCTCGGCTTCCAGGCCGTGCACCTGGTCAACGACTTCGAGGCCGTCGCCCACGCCACCGCCCACATCGACGGCAGCCAGGTCCTCCAGCTCGCCGGCCCGGCCGAAGCGCCGCGCGGCCCCACCCTCATCGTCGGGCCCGGCACCGGCCTGGGCGCCGCGGTCTGGATTCCCGTCGGCGACCGCTCGGTCGTGCTCGCCACCGAGGCCGGACAGGCCTCGCTCGCCGCCAGCACCGAGCTGGAAATGGCCGTGCTGCAGCAGATGCTGCGCAACCGCAGCCACGTCTCCATCGAACACGGCGCGCTGTCGGGGCCCGGCCTGCTCAACCTCTACACCGCGCTGTGCACCGTGCGCGGCACCGCGCCCGCCCACGCCACCCCCGATGCCGTCAGCGCCGCCGCCTGCGACGGCAGCGACCCGCTCGCGGTCGAGACCCTGCAGCTGTTCTGCGGAATCCTCGGTTCCACCATCGGCGACATGGCCCTGCTCTACGGCGTGCAGGGCGGCATCTACCTGGCCGGCGGCATCCTGCCCAAGCTCGGCCAGTTCCTCATCGGCAGCTCCTTCGTCGAACGCTTCCTCAACAAGGGGCCCATGACCAAGGCGCTGCAGCGCATTCCCGTGAAGCTGGTCGAGCACGGGCAACTGGGCGTCATCGGCGCGGCCAGTTGGTATCTGCAGCACCGCAGCACCTGACCACGCTCCCACCCACGCAGCAGCGAACACCGCCCGCATGGGCACGCCCATGCACCGGCCATCACCAGCAACCGCGGTTCAACCCACAATCCCGCCAATGATGAGGAGAGACATCATGAGGTACCGCAAGTCCGTACTGTCCGCCGCCATCGTCACCTGCCTGAGCTTCTCCGCGCACGCGCAGGACGCCAGCAAGGAAACGACCGACCTCGACCGCGTCGTGGTCACCGGCATCCGCGCCAGCCTGCAGCAGTCGCTGGAAACCAAGCGCAACGCCGATGCCATCGTCGACGTCATCACCGCCGAGGACGTGGGCAAGTTCCCCGCAACCAACGTGGCCGAAGCCATCACCATCATTCCCGGCGTGACCATCGACAAGGCCTTCGGCCAGGGCGAGAAGGTCAGCATCCTGGGCACCGACCCGGCGCTGAACCGCACCGTGCTCAACGGCCAGACCGTGGCCTCGGCCGACTGGTTCATCACCGACCAGCCGGGCCGCACCTTCAACTATTCGCTGCTCGCGCCGCAGCTGGTCAGCAAGGTCGAGGTCTACAAGTCGCCGGAAGCGTGGCTGGACGAAGGCTCGGTCGGCGGCACCGTCAACATCTCCACCCGCAAGCCGCTGGACCTGGAAGGCACCACCGTCTCCGGCTCGGTGGGCTACCTCTACAACGACCGCATCGAGAGCGGCGATCCGTCGGTTTCGGCCATGTTCGGCTGGAAGAACGACGCCAATACCTTCGGCGTGATCATCTCCGGCCAGCGTTCGGACGAAAGCATCCGCCGCGAAGGCATCGAGTCGTACGGCACGGTGACCGGCGACCACTACATCAACAGCCGCGACGGCGCGCCGAACTCGATCACCAGCACCAGCGACGACTGGTCCACCGGCGAGGCCGTCACCATGCCGCCGAGCTGCGTGGGCAGCTGCGCGACGACCCTGCTCGCCAACCCGAACGCGGTCGCCCCCAACTCGATCAGCGCCCATTACTTCGAGCAGAAGCGCGAGCGCGACACCCTGTCGCTGTCCCTGCAGTTCAAGCCGCACGAAAAGCTGGACATCGAGTTCAATGCGCTCGACGTGAAGGCCGGCTACGACAACATCAGCCACGCGATGTTCGCCTTCAACGGCAATACCTGGAACTCGCTGGGCAACCTCACCGACCTGACCGTCGATGGCGGCGTCATCACCAAGGCCAAGTTCCGCAACGCGCTGACCGTGTACGACCTGATCAACCGCCAGGCCACGGTCGATACCGACTCCTACGACGTGAAGTTCAAGTGGACCGACGAAAGCTGGTTCGCCTCGGCCCACGCCGGCTACTCCAAGGCCACCGGCGGCACCGGCCGCCAGGTGTTCGGCGAGTTCCTCAACAAGGCCAACTACAGCTACGACCTGACCGGCAAGGTGCCGAAGCTGCACTTCGACGGCTACCAGACCGACGCCATCCAGGATGTGGCCAGGCACTTCGCCCCCGCCAATCCGGGCAGCCCGTTCAATGACCCGAACGCCTACAAGCTCGACCGCGGTGAACCCTGCAACCAGTTCTCCTGGGGCTGCGGCTGGCATGCCGACCCGGCAACCAAGGACAACTGGAAGTCGGGCTGGGGCGGCAACATCGTCACCAAGCCGACCCGCGACGAGGAGAAGTACGCGCAGCTGGACTTCGGCATCCAGCTGGAATCACCGATCTACCAGCTGCGATTCGGCGCCAAGCGCCGCGAGCACGAAACCGCGCAGTCGATGGCGGGCGTGACGTTGGCCTCGATCAAGGGTTACGGCGACGTCAGCGCCGACAAGTTCGATCCCAAGTCGCTGCCGGACAACTACCTCTCCGGCTTCGGCGACGTGGGCGACCTCGACAGCCGCTTCATGATCGACGGCTGGAAGCTGGCCGACTACATCCTCAGCGGCGACTGGCTGGCCCCGTGGCAGACCATGCCGGCTCCGAGCACCTTCTTCGATCCCTCGTTCGTGGCCAATACCTGGACGGTGACCGAGGACGTCACGGCGGCCTACGTGCAGGCCGACTTCAGCGTGAACCGCCTGCGCGGCAACTTCGGCGTGCGCCTGGTGCGCACCGAATCCGACAGCACCAGCTGGCAGTGCATCGGCAAGCCCAGCTGCGTGGCCAACGAAGCCAACAACTACGTCCACAGCTACGAGCTGGCCACCACGTCGAAGAAGTACAACGACGTCCTGCCCAACGTGAACCTGGTCTACGACCTGAGCGACACGGTGGTGCTGCGCGGTTCGGCGGCCAAGGTGATTGCGCGCCCAAATTACGGCGACATGTCCACCTACCTGTGGCTGGGCGACCAGACCCGCACCGGCGGTGGCGGCAATCCGGACCTGGACCCGTACGAATCCACCAACCTGGACTTCTCGGCCGAGTGGTACTTCGCCGAGAATGCCATCCTGGCCGGCACGCTGTTCCACAAGAAGGTCGACAACTACATCCTGGTCAGCACCCAGAAGGAACAGCACTTCAACCAGGCCGACCAGCGCATCACCGAGTTCGACGTCTCGCGTCCGAACAACGCCGGCAGCGCCACCATCAAGGGCTTCTCGGCGGCGTACCAGCAGACCTTCGGCGCCGGCCTGGGCCTGCTGACCAACTGGACCTACGCCGAAGCCAAGGCCGACAACGGCGACTTCCTGCCCTACAACTCCAAGAACCAGCTCAACTTCAGCCCGTTCTACGAGAGCGACCGCATCAGCGCCCGCGTGACCTATTCATGGCGCTCGAAGTACTACACCAACGTCGACCGCGGCAATTACCTGGTCACCGATGACTACGATTCGCTGGATGCCAGCCTCAACTTCAAGCTCACCGACAACCTGACCCTGGGCCTGGATGGCATGAACCTGCTGGACAGCGAGTACCGCTCCTACGCCGAGGTCCCGGGCGTGGCCAACACCGAAAAGCTGGTGCGCGGCCTGTACCGCACCGGCCGCCGCTACATGGCCACGCTGCGCTTCGCCTTCTAAGCACCACCGTCTCGTTCCACCGCTTTTTCTCCTCCAACGGGCCTGGGCATTCCAGGCCCGATTTTTTTTGTCCGGCGAGCGTGGGGGCGCACGACTTCCTCGCCGGCACGAGGCCGGCGGCCCGGCGACACAACGGGGAAACCGGCTAACGACCGCAGGGGCGGCTCCGGCGGCATCAGCCAGCCCGCGCCTGTCGCCCTGTCCCCCGATGCCGGGCAAGGCAGTCTTCCGCACAACCCTACCGGTCATGAACATAATTTTTAAAACACTAATTACTTTTATTTGGAAAATTTTCAAAAGATACGAAAAGAGATTCTTTTTCGTACAATTTTCCCTTCTTTTTCAACGAAATCATGATGAAAACGGGCATCTCTCCACTCCATTTTTTCATGAAAAATATTTTTGCAGTTGATTGACTGAGTGTGGCGTTGAACACAAACTTCGGTGCCGTCGAATTCCGCCCGCCACCCACTCCCACCTCCGCAAACGAGGCCAGTCGTGGAAGAGCAGCTCCGCCATCCGCCCTTTCCCGTTCCTGTCCGCACCGGATGGGAACGCGGGCCGTGGACGGGCGCACCGGTTTCATCCGCCCTCCCGTCCGGAGTACGGAAAGCCACCGGCCGGCCATGCGCCGGCCATTCCCAAGCGAAGGAGAGAGACCTTTGAACCACCGCAAGTCGCCACTCACCGCAGCCATCGTCAGCTGTCTCGTGCTTGGCTTCAGCGCCAACGCGCAGGAAGCAAAGCAGGACGCCACCGAGCTTGACCGCGTGGTCGTCACCGGCATCCGCGCCAGCCTGCAGCAGTCGCTGGAGTCCAAGCGCAATGCCGACGCCATCGTCGACGTCATCACCGCCGAGGACGTGGGCAAGTTCCCGGCCACCAACGTGGCCGAGGCGATGACCATCATCCCCGGCGTGACCATCGACCGCGCCTACGGCCAGGGCGAGAAGGTCTCGATCCTCGGTACCGACCCCGCGTTGAACCGCACCCTGCTCAACGGCCAGTCCATCGCGTCGGGCGACTGGAACATGTCCGACTTCCCGACCCGCACCTTCAACTATTCGCTGCTGGCCCCGGAACTGGTCGGCAAGGTCGAGGTGTTCAAGTCGCCGGAAGCGCGGCTTGAGGAAGGCTCGATCGGCGGCACGGTGAACATCTCCACGCGCAAGCCGCTGGACATGCCGGAGAACATCAGCATCACCGGCCGCGTGAGCTACACCCGCAACGAACGCGTCGGCAATACCGATCCGCAGGCGTCGGCCGCCTTTGGCTGGAAGAACGCCGCCGACAACGTCGGTTTCATCGTTTCGGCGCAGCGCTCGCACGAGAGCATCCGCCGCGAAGGCATCGAGTCCTACGGCAGCGTCACCGGGCAGAACTACTACTCCGGCCTGGGCGGCGGCGGCTCGGTGGTCAACACCAGCAACCCGTCCTGCGTGGGCAGCTGCGAGCAGACCCTGGGCAACAACCTGACCGCGGTCGGGCCGAACGCGGTCAGCGCGCACTTCTTCAACCAGGACCGCGAGCGCGACACCTACTCCGCCTCGCTGCAGTTCAAACCGGTGGAGCAGCTGAACATCGAACTGAACGCGTTGAAGATCGACGCCAGCTTCGATCACACCGCGCAGTCCATGTTCGTCATGCCGGGCAATACCTACAACAGTCTGTTCACCCTGACCGACCTGACCGTCAAGGACGGCATCATCACCAGCGGCACGCACAAGAACGGCCTGGCGGTCTTCGATGTGCAGAGTCGCCGCGCCAGCGTGGAATCGGAAACCTACGATCTCCGGGCCGAGTGGAACGACGAGCGCTGGTTCGCGTCCACCCACGTCGGCAGCACCAAGGCCGAAGGCGGCCCGAGGCAGGTCTATGGCAGTTTCCTGGCAAAGACTGACTACACCTGGTCGATCGCGCAGGCACCGGACCACCCGGGCAGCGTGACTTTCCATGGCGCCAACCCCTTCACCGATCCGGACATGTTCCGGCTGGATCCGGGCTGGGGCGGCAACCTGGTCGACAAGCCCACCCTGGACAAGGAAACCTACGGCCAGTTCGACGCCGGCATCAAGCTGGATTCGCCGGTCTACCTGCTGCGCTTCGGCTACAAGCAGCGCCAGCACGAAACCAGCCAGGTCCAGAAGGGCGTCGGCCTGTCCGGCGTGAGCACCTCCGCCGCGCAGTTCGCCCCACGCGCGATGCCGGGCAACTACCTGGATGGATTCAGCGGTTATGGCGACCTGGGCAACCGCTTCAGCATCGATGGCTGGGCCCTCGCCGACTACATCCTGGGCGGCGAATGGCTCCCGCCCGGCTCCGCCATGCCGCAGCTGGCCACGTTCAACGCGGCCGAGTTCATCCGCAACACCTGGACGATCGAGGAAGACACCCAGGCTGCGTACCTGCAGGCCGACTTCAGCTTCGACCGGCTGCGCGGCAACGTGGGCGTGCGCTACGTGCGCACCGATCTCGGCTCCGGCGCATGGAACTGCCGGATCAACGAAAGCTCCTGCCCGATCAACCAGTACGAGTGGCTGGTGAAGAAGAGCCGCTACAACAACACCCTTCCCAACATCAACCTCGTGTACGACGCGACCGACGAGGTGGTTCTGCGTTTCTCCGCCGCCAAGACGATCGCGCGCCCAGGCTATGCGGACGTGTCCGGCTACCTGTGGCTGGCCGACCAGACGCTCAAGGGCGGCGGCGGCAATCCCGACCTGAAGCCGTACCGTTCCACGAACCTGGATCTTTCCGCGGAGTGGTACTTCTCCAAGGACGCCATCCTGGCCGCATCGGTCTTCTACCGCGACGTGGCCGATTACATCCTGATGGCATCGCGCACCGAGACGCACTTCAACCAGAACCAGAACCGCGAAGACCAGTACCTGGTGGACCGCCCGCAGAATGCCGGCGACGCCAGGATCAAGGGGTTGTCGCTGGCGTGGCAGCAGAACTTCGGCGCGGGGTTCGGCATGGTCGCCAACGCCACCTACTCCGACGGCGAGGCGACCGACGGCCGTCCGCTGCCGTTCAACTCGAAGTACCAGTTCAACCTGAGTCCCTTCTTCGAGAACGAAAAGTGGAACGCCCGCATCACCTACAACTGGCGCGACAAGTACTTCACCCAGGTCAGCGGCGGGCGCGAACTGTGGACGATGGACTACGCGTCGATGGATGCGGCGGTGGCCTACAAGGTCAATGACCACCTGACCGTCAGTCTCGAAGGCATGAACCTGCTGGATGAGAAGTACCACTCCTATTCCGGCGTGGAGCAACTCACGCGCGGCGCCTACAAGAGCGGCCGCCGCTACATGGCATCGCTGCGCTTCGCCTTCTGATGCCGCAGGCAATACCGTAGTACCCGGTGGACCGGCGGTGTCGGTCCACCTTGCCTGCGGGCTTCCCCCGCAGGCGCCAGGCAAGGCGCATGGAATGCGATGCGGTTTGCCTGGCGCCTGCCGCACCCTGTCGTCCGCACCGGACCGAGGACCACTACCACCATGACACTGCGCGCTCCACCTCCAGACCGGCATGTCCGCGGCCCGCGGGCGCGATGGCGATGCTGGCTGTTCGCCTGCGCGATCGTCTTCCCGGCCATGGCCGCCGCGCAGGAAACGGCCGGCCTGGCCGGCTACTGGTCCGGCCATACCGGTAGCGGACGCGAGCGCGTCGCCGTCGGCCTGGAGTTGCAACCCGATGGCGAAGGCGGCCTGTCGGTCAAGCTGGACCTGCCCATCGCCCACATGCGCTCCATGGCGATGGGCAGCGCGCGCGTCGAGGACGGCGTGCTGCGCCTGCCCGGTCTGCACCTGGCGCTGGAGCGCAAGGCAGGACGCCTGGCCGGCACCCTGCTCGACCCCGCCGGTCGCGCGGACCTGCGGCGCGATGGACCGCGCCCCGCCATGGCATCGCCCCCGGCCTCCGATGTTCCTCCGCTGCCGGCACCGCGCTGGTCGCTGCGCCTGTCGGGCCAGGTGTTCGCCTCGCCGGTCGTGGACGGCGGCATCGCCTACGTCGGCACCACCGGCGGCACCTTCGAGGCGGTGGACGTGCGCGACGGCCATCGCGTCTGGAGCGCGGCGCTGGGCTTTCCCGTGTTCGCCGGCGCCGTCATCGCGGGCGACGCGGTCTACGTGGCCAGCGACGGCTTCCTGCATCGCCTGGACAAGGCCGACGGCCATGAAATCTGGCGCTACGCACTGGCCCCGGCGCCGGCGGCACGCGTGCTGCCGCACCCGGACAGCGCGCACTGGGACTGGCAGGCGCCACGGCCGCTGGTGGCAGGCAACACTGTGCATGTCGGCAGCGCCGACGGCGGCCTGCACGCGGTCGATGCGGGCAGCGGCCGGCGGCTGTGGCGTTTCACCGCGCCCGGCCGCATCCGCCACGGCGCCGCGGCCGACGCCGGCCACATCTACCTGGTCAGCGAACCCGGCAGCGTGCACGCCCTGGACCCGCGTACCGGCGAGGAGCGCTGGCGCCAGCCGCTGGCCGGATACCCCGGCGCGGCGCCGGTGGTCCACCAGGGACGGGTCCATGTCAGCGACCGCGGCGCGCTGCTGCATGCGTTCGACGCACGCGACGGCCGGCGCCTGTGGCAGCTCCCGTTCTGGACGTCGTGGGTGGAATCGGCACCGGCGATCGCGGACGGCACGCTCTACATCGGCGCATCCGACCTGAAGCGGATCAGCGCCATCGATGCGCATAGCGGGAACGTGCGCTGGCGGAGCGAGGTGGCCGGCTGGAGCTGGGGAACGCCGCTGGTCGCCGGCCGCCACTTGTTCGTCGCCACCGTCGCCGGTGCGCCGTATTTCCAGCCGCTGCAGGCGGAACTGGCCATGCTTGACCGCGCGAGCGGCCAGGTCGTCGCGCGCAGCGCCCTGCCCGCCGGCGAAGGCTTCATGTGGGGCGTGGCCGGCGATCTGGCGCGCGCCGGCGACACGCTGGTCGCCGCCACCGTCGGCGGCACCTTGATGGGCTTTGCCCTTCCCGACGACGCCACGCTACAGACGGATGCAGGCGACCTTCCTGCCGGCGCCAACGGCACGTCCACCCGTTGAACCGATCCGGCCCCCGCCCTGCCGCAGCAACCTCCTGGCCGCGCCCGCGTCCAGGCTTCACCCGAGAGGAACCACGATGACCCGATACCGCACCGCCGCCACCGCCCTCGCAGGCGCCCTGCTCGTTGCCCTGGGCGGCACCACCGCCTGCGCCGCGGCCGCCGGCGCGGCCACTCCGGCGGCACAGGTGCAGCCGGTACGGGTCGAGAACGCGACGATCGTCCCGCGCCCGCAATCGCTGCAGATGGCGACCGGGCACTACCGCGTCGATGCCGCCACGCCCGTGCGCGCGCAGGGTGAGGCCGCGGCCCGCGTCGCCGCGCAGTTCACCGCGCTGCTCGGCCGGACCACGCCGCTGGCGCTGGCCACCGAGGCGGGCAAGGCGAAGGACGGCATCGTGTTCCGCCTGGCGCCCGCCGGCGCGGACGCTTCATCCGAGGCGTACACGCTGGACATCTCGCCCGCCGGCATCGTCGTCGAGGCGGCCGGCGAACGCGGCCTGTTCTACGGCGCGATGTCGCTGTGGCAGCTGCTGGCCGGGCAGGACGCGGCGGCGGTGTCGTTGCCGGCGATGCGCGTGGAGGATGCGCCGCGCTTCTCCTGGCGCGGCTTCATGCTCGATTCGGCGCGCCACTTCCAGAGCGTCGAGCAGATCAAGCTGCTGCTCGACGCCATGGCCACGCACAAGCTCAACACCTTCCACTGGCATCTCACCGACGACCAGGGCTGGCGCATGGAGATCAAGCGCTACCCCAGGCTGACCGAGGTCGGCGGCTGCCGCATCCCGGCCGGCGAGCTCGGCCGCCACGCCGACGGTACGCCCAACCGCTACTGCGGCTGGTACACGCAGGAACAGATCCGCGACGTGGTGGCCTACGCGGCCGCGCGGCACATCACCGTGGTGCCGGAAATCGACGTGCCCGGCCACGCGCAGGCGGCGGTGGCGGCCTACCCGGAGCATGGCGTGGTCGATGGGCCGACCGAACCGTCGCACAACTGGGGCGTCAATCCCTACCTGTTCAATCCCCGCGAGGAGACCCTGCAGTTCCTGGAGAACGTCCTGGCCGAGGTGATCGAGCTGTTCCCCGGCCCCTACGTGCATATCGGCGGCGACGAGGCGGTGAAGTACCAGTGGCAGGCATCGCCCGCGGTGCAGGCCTACATCCGCGAGCTGGGGCTGAAGGACGAGGAGGCGCTGCAGTCGCACATGCTCAAGCGCCTGGAGAAGTACCTGGAGGAGCACGACCGCAAGCTGATCGGCTGGGACGAGATCATCGAGGGCGGGCTGCCGCCGCAGGCCACGGTGATGTCCTGGCGCGGCATCGAGGGCGGCATCGAGGCCGCCACGCACGGCCACGACGTGGTGATGGCGCCCAGCCATACGCTGTACCTGGACTTCCTGCAGACCAACCTGCCGGGCGAACCACCGGGCCGCCCGAAGTTCACCTCGATGCAAAAGATCTACGCCTTCGACCCGGTGCCCGCGCAGCTGGATGCGGCCCAGCGCAGACATGTGCTCGGCGTGCAGGCCAACCTCTGGACCGAACACACGCGCACTTTCGAGCGCCTGCAGCACAACGTGTTCCCGCGCCTGTCGGCGCTGGCCGAGATCGCCTGGACGCCGCTGGAGCGCAAGAGCTACGACGATTTCCTCGCGCGCCTGCCGGCGCAGCTGCAGCGCTACCGCGCGCTCGGCATCGCCTACGGCCAGACCGCGCTGTCGGTGGCGATGAAACGCCAGGACGACCGCACCGCCGGCAAGGTGACGGTGGAGCTGTCCAACCCGCTGAGCTACCGCGACATCCGCTACACCACCAACGGCAGCGCGCCGACGGCGCGGTCGGCCAGCTACGGCGCGGCGTTGACGCTGGAGGTGCCCACCGTGCTCAAGGCGATGGCGTTCCACGACGGCAGGCCGCTGGCCGACGCGCCGAGCAGCTGGACCTTCGATGCCGCCTCGCTGCTGACCCGCACCGACAAGACCCTGGCGCAATGCCCGCAGGGCGGCCGCCTGCTGCTGCGGCTGGAGGACGACAATCCGATCGACGGCGCGCGCGCGAACTTCGACGTGACCATCTTCAACCCGTGCTGGCTGTGGGAAGACGCGCAACTGCAGGACATCGCCTCGGTCAAGGTCCGCGCCGGGCGCATCCCGTACAACTTCGGCCTGCTGCGCGAAGAGGAGGCCAGGCGCGGCTGGCGCAGGCCGGTGGCGCGCCATGGCGAGTTCGAGGTGCGCGCCGGCTGCGAGGGGCGGGTGCTGGCCACGGTGCCGCTGCCGGCGCAGGCGGGCAAGGACGGCTTCATCGAACTGGAAGCGCCGCTGCGCAAGGGGCCGGAAACCATCACCGACCTGTGCATGGCCTTCAGCGGCGATACCCGGCCGCAGATGTGGGTGCTGCAGCAGGTCACGCTGCAGCCGGGCAGGTAGTTACCCGGGAAGGCGCGGTGCGGTGCGGCAGGTTCTCTCCACCGTACCGCCCCGCACCGCGCCCTTCCTCCCGCCATCGCCGCATGCGCTGCCGGCGATGGCAGTGGCGGCACCGTAGCAGGCGCGCGGGCGGCGGTGGAAGTGCCGCGGCCCGCGCCGCTCAGGGATACAGCAGGTAACGCGCGCGCACCGCCTCGAAGCGGCGCAGCTCCGGCTGCCAGCGCGCCTGCATCGCCTCGAGCGTGTCGCCGCGCTCGATCGCCTGCCGCAGCCAGGCATTGCCGGCCAGCTTGTCGAAGAAACCGGGCGTGGCGCCTGGCGCGTCGGACTGGAAGCGGAACGCGTCCGGATACAGGTCGTGCAGCGCCTTGACCACCGCCAGCCCGGTGCGGAACGGCTGGAACACCTCGCGGTCGATCACGTGCACCTGCACGCCGCCGCAGGCCTTGCCCTCGTGCTTGGAGAAGCTGGGCGTGAACGCGGTCGGCCGGAAACGCACGCCCGGCAGGTCGAGCGCGTTGAGCGTGTCGGCCAGCTGCCGCGCATCGACGAACGGCGCGCCGATGGTCTCGAACGGCCGCGTGGTGCCACGGCCCTCGGAGACGTTGGTGCCTTCCAGCAATGCCGTGCCCAGGTAGACCAGCGCGGTATCGCGCGTGGGCATGTTGGGCGACGGCGGCACCCACGGCATCGCCCCGCCCGGCTCGGCATCGCCGCGCTGCCAGCCGTGCATCGGCACCACCGCCAGGTCGGCGCCGATGCCGAACTCGCCGTTGAACAGGCGCGCCAGCTCGCCGATGGTCATGCCGTGGCGCACCGGGATCGGGAACATGCCGATGAACGAGGCCTGCGCCGGCTCCAGCACCGGCCCTTCCACCTTGAGCCCACCGACCGGATTCGGGCGGTCCAGCACCCACACCGGGATGCCGTCGCGCCGGGCCGCACGCAGCACGTTGGCCAGCGTGTACGGGTAGGTGTAGAAACGCGCGCCGACGTCCTGGATGTCGAACAGCAGCAGGTCGATGCCCTGCAGCATCGCCGGCGTCGGCTCGCGGTGCTCGCCGTAGAGGCTGTGCACCGGCAGCCCGGTGGCCGCGTCGCGCGACGAATCCACATGCCCACCGGCCTGCACGTCGCCACGCACGCCGTGTTCGGGGCCGAACAGCGCCACCAGCTGGATGTCCCCGCGCGCGGCCAGCAGGTCGATGTCGCTGCGCAGCGCGCGGTCCACGCCGGTCATGTTGGTGACCAGGCCGATGCGCTTGCCCTTCAGGTCGCCGGCGCGCTCGCGCAGCAGCACTTCGATGCCAGGTTCGGGGCCGCTGCCGTGCGCCTCGGTGGCCTGCGCCGAAGCCGTCCCCGCCAGCAACAGCCCACACAGCAGAAGGTTTCTCATGTATCCATGCATGCGCGTACCCGGCGTATTGGAAGCGATGGGCAACGATAGCCGATCATCGGATAATCCGGCTTGGCCTTCGTCCTGCCGGATACCCGTGATGCGTCGATTGCTGTGGCTGTCCTTCTTCCTGCTGGCGCCCTGCAACCAGGCGCAGGCTGGCGACGACGTGCTCGTTCCCTCGCTGATACCGCTGCCGGCCTCGATGCAGGTCGATGCCGGCGCAGCCGCCTTCCGTGTGGACGGCGCCACCGTGATCCATGCCGACGGTGACGCCGCGATGCGCGTGGCCGGACAGCTCAATGCCTTCCTCGCCAGGGCCGGCCGCGCGCCGCTGCGCATCGCCGATGGCCAGGGTCGTGGCGTCCGCCTCGATCTCGAGGCGGGCGGCGGCATTCCTGCCGAAGGGTATGCGCTCACCGTCGCCGACGACGGCATCACGATCCGCGCCAGCGACGAAGCCGGCCTGTTCCATGGCGCGGTGACGCTGTGGCAGTTGCTCACACAGGGCGAAGGCCCGCGCACGGCGCTGCCAGCGATGCGCATCGAGGACGCGCCGCGCTTTCCGTGGCGCGGTTACATGCTGGATTCGGCCCGGCATTTCCAGACGCCGGCGCAGGTGAAGCAGCTGCTCGATACGATGGCGCTGCACAAGCTCAACGTGTTCCATTGGCACCTGACCGACGACCAGGGTTGGCGCATCGAGATCAAGCGCCATCCGCGGCTGGCGCAGGTAGGCGGCTGCCGCATACCCGCCGGCGATGCCGGCATCGATCCGGCCAGCGGCAAGCCGGCGCGGTACTGCGGCTGGTATTCGCAGGACGACATCCGCGACATCGTCGACCACGCCACCGCGCTGCACATCACCGTGGTGCCGGAGATCGACATGCCCGGCCACGCCACCGCCGCCATCGCCGCGTATCCGGCGCTGGGCACCGAAGGCCGGGAAATCCCGGTCTCGGCGCACCGCGGCATCCACGCCAACCTGTTCAACGTGGACGACACCACGTTCGACTTCCTCGATGGCGTGTTCGCCGAAGTGGCGCAGCTGTTCCCCGGCCCCTACATCCATGTCGGCGGCGACGAGGCCATCAAGACGCAGTGGCAGGCGTCGCCGCGCGTGCAGGCCAGGATGCGCGAACTCGGGCTGTCCGACGAAGCCGCACTGCAGAGCTGGTTCATCCATCGCCTGGAAACCGGCGTGCATGCGCACGGCAAGCGCCTGATCGGCTGGGACGAAATCCTCGACGGCGGCCTGGCGCCCGACGCCACGGTGATGTCCTGGCGCGGCATCGAAGGCGGCCTGGCCGCGGCGCGCCAGGGCCACGACGTGGTCATGTCGCCCAACGCCAACCTGTACCTGGACTACCTGCAGACCGATTCCCCGGACGAACCCGGCGGCCGGCCCCGCCCGAAGCTGATCCCGATGGAGAAGTTCTACCGCTTCGAACCGGTGCCCGACGCGCTGGACGCGGACCGGCGCCACCACATCCTCGGCCTGCAGGCGAACATGTGGACCACCGACGACGTGCGCTTCGCCGCGGTCGAACACAACACCTTCCCGCGCCTGCTGGCGGTGGCCGAGACCGGCTGGACGCCGAAAGCGCGCAAGGATTACGCCAGCTTCCTGCAACGCCTGCCGGCCTGGACCCGGCGCTACGAAGCGCTGCGCGTCGGCTACGCACGCACGCCGTTCCGCGTGCTGATGGACGATGCGCCCGCTGGCCAGGGCAAGGCGACGCTGCGCCTGGCCAATCCGCTCGGCTACCCGGTGCGCTACACGCTCGACGGCAGCGCCCCCACGCATGGCTCACCGCTGTACGCCGGCCCCATCGAGGCGCGATTGCCGGTGCAACTGCGCACCGCCGCCTTCGCCGGCGGCACCGCGCTGCAGCCGGCGGAACGTTTCGACGTCACCGCCGCCAGCCTGCGCACCCGCGGCAACGCCCAGCTGCAGCCCTGCATCGCCGAAGGTCCGGTGCTGCGCATGCAGGACGACACGGTGCAGGCCGACGGCCAGCGCGCCCTGTTCAACGTCGCCTTCATGCAGCCGTGCTGGCGCTGGGACCAGGCGCCCATGGCCGGCGCGGAAAGCATCGAAGTGCGCGCCGGCCGCCTGCCCTACATCATCGACCAGAGCGAGGAAGAGAACGCCCGCCGCCGCTTCCTGCCGGCGCGCAGCGCGCACGGCGAACTCGACATCCGCGCCGGCTCCTGCGACGGCGACCTCATCGCCACCGCGCCCCTCCCGGCACACCCCGACGCCGACGGCTTCATCACCCTGCGTGCGCCGCTGCTGCGCCGCTCCGAGAAGACCGAAGCGCTGTGCATCCGCTTCAGCGGCGACTTCCGCCCCGACATGTGGGTGGTGGACAGGGTGACGCTGCGCTAGCGGCTCGCACGGGTGCGGTCGTGCCCCTGCAGGATCGGCGGGGCGGCCCGGGGCACGCCGCCGGACGGTATCCGCCTGAACGAGCCGGCAGGTGCACTCGCACTACACCCACACGTCGTTCGGTGCCGTGTAGGCGCCGCCGACATCGCCGGTATTGACCACCCCACGCGGCTCCACCAGCATGATGCTGCATTCGCTGGACGCCACGGGGCGGTGCTCCACGCCCTTCGGCACCACGTACATTTCGCCAGCGGCCAGTGCGACCGATCTGTCCCTGAACTCGAGCACCATCTCGCCGGCCAGGACGATGAACACCTCATCCGTGTCCGCATGCGAGTGCCAGACGAACTCACCCAGCACCTTGGCAAGCTTGAACTGGTAGTCGTTCATTTCCGCAATGACCCGGGGCGACCAGTGCTCCGAGAACCGGGCCAGCTTTTCCTGCAGGTTGATGGCGGTGTCCGACATGCGTTTCCAAAGCCTGGGTTGAGTTGTGCCGCAAAGCGGGGGTCGCAGAGACGAACCAAGATCTATCGCGACCGCTCGGAGACCACGGGAGCATGGGCACTGAGTACATGAGTGACCGCGTTCTCCGCGTACACGATGTGGTGCTGCAAGCTCCCAGGCTCAATATCGCGCGCGAGCTCCAGCCGTTCCCCCATTTCCTTCATGTAGGCGCTGGAAGACTCCCGGAACAAGAACAACCCCACCTTCTCGGCCCCTTCAGAAACCTCATCGAACATCTCTGGCACGGTCTTGAATGCACCGACATCTCGGAAATGCACTGAAAAGCAGGGCGACTCAGGTTTGACTACAAGGGGGAAGCCGATGAATTCATCCGGCTCACCGCACACGAGTTGTGCGAGATGAAGGACGAGCGATTCCCCGTCGTGCTCCATTTTTTCGAGCCAGTGATAGCTATGCATGTCCGACGCCTTAGTTGGACCGCGCAGTGACGCCGCACCGGCCTGAAGTGTTCGCCGTACGCCCTTGGTAGAAGCGGCCAGCAGGTGCAGATGCCGCGATGATGCTGATACCGGAGGAGATCGCGCAAGATCTGCAGGATGACAGCGATCGGCGCTCCGCACTCGGTGAAAGGATCCCGCTCGGAAGATGGAGGGTGGAGAACTTCTCCCCCATCCTGGCGTGCATCACTGGTGCGCGGGCGTGCTGTGTTGCCTGCATGGACGGTATCACCCTGGCCGTAGGCTCTCAACGCAGGTGCCGGGCTCCGGAAAGCGGGGACATTTCCGGCAGAAGCCGGCCAGCACCTTCCCGAAACAACACGTGGAGGCAGGGGCAGCAGCGAAGTCGCCTTCCCGCGACCTCGAACTGCCGACACGCCTCGGGAAGCGCCGTCTACCTGGTCCTGCGCATGGAGGCGCGCTTTTACTGCGTCCGCTCGGCTTCGCAGCGCGGCTGCAGCCGCAGCAACAGATCGCGCAGCGGGGTGAATGCCGTCGCCAGTCCCACCGCCACGCCGATGGTATTGACCAGCGCGTCGAACGGGTCGGCGCTGCGGGTGGCGGTCAATGCGCCCTGCGCGAATTCGATGCACACGCCCATCGCCACCAGCGCCAGGCCGATGGCCAGCAGCGCGCGGCCGCGGCGGAACAGCTGCACGGCGCTGGCCGACAGCAGGAAATAGGCGATGAGATGCTCGACCTTGTCGCCGTTCTCCGGCAGCGGCGGCAGCGGTGGCGGCGGGACCAGGCACACCACGATCACGCCGAGCACCGCCAGCGCCCACAGGCCGATCCAGAACGGCAGGTGGCGCAGCGGCTTGAACAGCGTATGGCTCACAGGCGCCAAGTCAGGTCGCCCATCGCGAATGCCGCCGACAGGTCCACGTCGCGGCTGAAGCCCATCACCTGGAAGCGTTCGCCCATTTCGGTGGGCAGGGTCAAGCGCTTGAACTGTTCGCGCAGGCGCACGCGCCCGACCTCGTCGGTGCGTTCGTCGGCCTCCTCGAGCAGGCCGGTGATGCCGTTGCCGAACAGGAAGCCGGCCTGGTGGCAGTAGCCGGCCAGGTCAAAGCCGGCGCCGGTGCCGGCCTCGGCCAAGGCGGTGAAGTCCACCGACGCGGTGATGTCCTGCAGGCCAGGCCACAGGTAGACGTCGTTGTGCACGCGGTGGCGGTAGAACGCGCGCAGGGTGCCGTCGCGGCGGTCGTCCTGGTAGAACTCGGCGCGGCTGTAGCCGTAATCGACGAACAGCATGGCGCCGCGGCGCAGGCCGCCGGCCACCGCCTGGATCCAGTACGGCAGCTGCGGCAGCAGTTCGGAGCGGTAGCCGTCGGCGAAGGGGCGCTCCAGGTAGCGCTCCACGTGCCGCACCGCCGCCGACAGCAGCATGTCCGCCGGCTGCGCGCCGCGCACGAAGCGGCCTTCGCCGTCGAGTTCGACGGTCTCCTCGTAGACCTCGCCGGCGTCGATGAGGAAGCGCGGCGTGGGCAGCGCGTCGATCACCTCGTTGGCGAACAGCACGCCATCCCATTCATCCTCGAACGGGCGGTCCAGCCATTCCACGCGGGCGAACACCGCCGGGTCGAGCGCTTCCTGCAGGCGCTGGCGCTGGCGCTGGCGCAGGTCGGCGCTGGGTTCGAGGATGGCGTAGCGCGCCGGCAGCGCGTCCAGTCCGGCCAGGCGCCCGAGCGCGGCCTCGGCGAACGCGCCGCTGCCGCCGCCCAGTTCCAGCACGCGCGCCTGCGTACCAAGCTCGCGCAATGCCGGCGCCAGGGCGGTGGCGGTGGTGGCGGCGAACAGCGTGCCCATTTCCGGGGCGGTGACGAAATCGCCGGCGGCGCCGAACTTGCTGGCGCCGGCGCTGTAATAGCCCCAGCCCGGCGCGTACAGCACCAGTTCCATGAACCGCGAAAACGGCACCGCGCCGCCCTGGGCGAGGATCTCCGCGCGCAGGTGCGCGGCCAGCTGCTCGCTGTGGGCCAGCGCGTCGGATTCGGGCAGGGGCAGGTCGGAATGCATGGGACGGCGGTTTGCGGGGACAATGCACAGGATAGCCGAGCGAGGAAAACGCAGATGACGGATCCACAACGGGTGGCCCTGGTGACTGGCAGCGCGCGCCGCATCGGCGCGGTCATCGCCCGCCACCTGCACGGCCATGGCTACCGGTTGGCGCTGCATGCGCACCAGTCGGGCGAGGAGCTGCAGGCGCTGGCCTTCGACCTGGAGAGCGAGCGCCCGGGCAGCGTACTGGCGGTGCAGGCCGACCTGCGCGACGCGCAGGCGCTGCCGGAGCTGGTGGAGGAAGTGGTGGGGCATTTCGGCCGGCTCGACGCGCTGGTCAACAACGCCTCCAACTTCTTCCCCACCCCGTTCGGGCAGGTGCAGGTGGAGCAGTGGGACGAGCTGTTCGCGGTCAACGCGCGCGCGCCGTTCTTCCTGGCCCAAGCCGCGGCGCCGCACCTGCGCCGGCAGCGCGGTGCCATCGTCAACCTGACCGACCTGCACGCCAGCCAGCCGCTGCGCGACCACCCGGCCTATTCGGCGGCCAAGGCCGCGCTGGAGATGACCACGCGCACGCTGGCGCTGGAACTGGCGCCGCACGTGCGCGTGAACGCGGTGGCGCCCGGCGCGATCCTGTGGCCGGAACAGGGCAAGAGCGAGGCGGCCAAGCAGGCGCTGATGGAACGCACGCCGATGGCGCGCACCGGCACGCCGCACGAGATCGCCGCGGCGGTGCGCTGGCTGCTCGACGGCGCCGGTTACATCACCGGGCAGACGCTGCGGCTGGATGGCGGGCGCACGCTGACGTAGGAGCGCACCGTAGGAGCGCACTTCAGTGCGCGATGGGGCCTTACCCGTGAATCCCACACCCGCAGGCTGCCTCAGAAAGATCTACCTGCAAGCCCTTTCGCGCACTGAAGTGCGCTCCTACCGGTGCGCTCCTGCGGGTGCGCGTCTACAGGTCCACGATGTCGAACGCATCGCCGTGCTGCGGGTGCGCCTGCCACATCTGACGCAGGCTGAGGCCGCGGACCGGGTCGACGAAGTCCGGGGCGATGTCGGCCAGCGGCTTGAGCACGAAGGCGTGCTTCAGTTCGGGCCGGGGAATGCGCAGGTGGCCCGGGCCTTCCACCACCAGGTCGCCGTAATACACCACGTCGATGTCCAAGGTACGGTCGCTGAAACGCGGCCCGCTGCGGTCGCGTCCGTGCGCGTCCTCGACCGCGTGCAGCCAGTCGTCCAGTTCCGCCAGCGGCAGATCGGTGTCGAGCATCACCGCGTTGTTGAGGAAATCCGGGCCGTCGAAGCCCACCGCCGGCGTGCGGTACGCAGGGGAGACGGCAATCTGCCCGAAGCGCTCGCGCAGTACCCGTACCGCCGCCTGCAGATGGTGTTGCGGGCGCAGGTTGCTGCCCAGGCTCAGTAGGACGGTCGTCATCGGGTTGTATGGGTCGCGGCGCGCCGCGGAATCGGGAGGCACATGATAGGGCTTTGGAGCCAGGAACTAGTGGAGAGGAACCAGGAACCAGAGAGAGCGCAAGCAGGAGCGTGAGCATGGGCTGTTGCCGCTGCCCTTATTCGTTCCTGGTTCCTCCCCACTCGTTCCTGGCTTTCCTACCCCGTGCCCAGCGCGTCGGCCACGGCGCGGAACACGCGCTGCATCTCCAGCGGGCGCGGCAGCACGTGCACGCTGATGCCCGACGGCGCCAGGCCGTCGGCGAACGCCTCGTTGCCGTTCTCTTCCAGCACGATGGCCGGGCCGCGGTAGCCCATGTCCTGCATCTCCGTCAGCAGCTGCCCGGCGGAGAGCAGCGGAATGCCACTGTCCACCAGCACCACGTCCGGCATGCCGGCCTCCTGCAGGTGGCGCATCGCCGCGGCGCCGTCGGCCGCCAGCCGCAGCCGGTAGCCCTGGCTGGCCAGCGCGTTGCCCAGCAGCGACAGGCGCGTGGCCTCGTCGTCGACCACCAGGATCCGCTGGCCCCGGCCCGCCGGCACCGCCGGCATCGCGCCGTCCTCGCGCTCCACCGCCGCCGCGTGCAGCGGCAGCAGCAGGTCGAAGCAGGTGCCCTCGCCCGGGCGGCTGGAAACGGAGATGGTGCCGTCCAGGCTTTCCACGATGCGCTTGCACGAAACCAGCCCCAGCCCGGTACCGCTGGCCTTGGTGGTGAAGAACGGGCTGAACAGCCGGTCGACCGTCGCCTCGTCCATGCCGATGCCTTCGTCCTGCACGCGGATGCACAGGCGCTCGCCGTCGGTAGTGGCCACCCGTTCGGCCAACAGGCTCAGGCGCCCGCCGTCGGGCATGGCCTGGATCGCGTTGAGCGCGAGGTTGAGCAGCACCTGCTGCAGCTCGGTGTAGTTGCCCTCCACCGCCAGGCGGTCGTCGCGCACCTCAAGGTGCAGGTCGACATTGCCCGGCAGGCTGCTCTTGAGCAGCATCCCCACCGCCTGGAACAGGCGCTGCAGCACGATGCGTTCGCTGGGCAGGCGCGAACCGCGCACGAAGGACAGCATCGATTCGACCATCTCGTGGCCGCGCCTGCCGCATTCGGCGATCACGTCGGCCAGCCGCACCACCTTGGGGTCGTCGCTGCGGTCGCGGATCAGGTCCGGCACGATCAGCAGCGGCTGCAGGATGTTGCGCAGGTCGTGGCTCAGGCCGGCGGCCAGCAGCGCCAGGCTTTCCAGCCGCTGCGCGCGCATCAGCTCGTCCTCGACCCGCAGCCGTTCCATCTCGCGCCGCGCCTCGCGCACGGCGCGCGCCACCGCCGACGGCAGCCGCGCCGGCAGGTGCTTGATGATGTAGTCGTTGGCGCCCTCGTGCAGGGCCTGCACCGCGGTTTCCTCACCCATCGTCCCGGAGACGAAGATGAAGGGCACCTGCGGATGCAGCTCGCGCAGGATGCGCAGCGCCTGATAGCCGGAGAAGCCCGGCATGCTCAGGTCGGAAAGCACGATGTCCGGCGTCCACCGCGCCAGCAGCGCGCGCATCTCCGCTTCGCTGTCGACCCGCTCGAAGCTGCCCTCCAGGCCGGCCTCGAGCATCTGGTCGCACAGCAGTTCCGCATCCTCGGGTGAGTCCTCCACCAGCAGGATGCGCAGGGGACCCAACGGCGCTCCCTTGTTGGGCATGGGGCCTTACTCCTGGTCGGGCGCCTGGTTGATGACCGCCCAGAAAGTGCCGAGCGTCTTGACCGCGTTGAAGAACTGGTCCACGTCCACCGGCTTGACCACGTAGGCGTTCACGCCCAGGTCCCAGCTGCGCGCCAGGTCGCTCTCCTCGCGCGAGGACGACAGGATCACCACCGGCATGCGCTTGAGCTCCTCGTCGCCGCGGATGCGCTGCAGCACTTCCAGGCCGTCCATGCGCGGCATCTTGATGTCCAGCAGCAGCACCGCCGGCAGGCCTTCCTCGCGGTTGGCGAAGGCGCCGCGCCGCATCAGGAAGTCCATCGCCTCCACGCCATCCTCCACGTGCACGATGGGATTGGCCAGGCGCGCATCGCGCAGCGCGTCGATCGCCATCTCGGCGTCGGCGGGGCTGTCTTCGGCGAGCAGGATGGTACGGAGCGGACTCATGCGGGTGGACCTCAGCTGTGCGCCTCGGGCGCAGGGGGGGGAAGAATGAAATGGAACGTGGCGCCCTGGTCGACCTGCGCCTCGGCCCAGATCCGGCCGCCGTGGCGGGTAAGCACGCGGCGCACGCTGGCCAGGCCGATGCCCGTGCCCGGGTAATCGCTGGCCTTGTGCAGCCGCTGGAACACGCCGAACAGCTTGCCGGCGTACTGCATGTCGAAACCGGTGCCGTTGTCGCGTACCGTGAACTGCTGGCTGCCGTCGGGCAGCTGGCGCGCGGACACATCGATGACCGCGGGCTCGCGGCCGGCAGTGTACTTCACCGCATTGCCGAGCAGGTTCAGCCACACCTGGCGCATCATGTTCTCGTCGGCCACCAGCACCGGCAGCGGCCCGATGTTCCACTCGACCTCGCGCGCCTTGCCGTCGACGCCGGCCTCGGCCTGCAGGTTGGAATCCAGCAGCGAGCGGGTGTCGGCCACCAGCGACTGCATGTCCACCGCCTGCATGCGCATCGCGCCGCGGCCGAGTCGGGAATAGACCAGCAGGTCGTCGATCAGCGCCGCCATGCGCCGCGCCGATTCGCCGATGACCTGCAGGTAATGGCGCGACTTGTCGTCCGCGCCCTCGCCCAGGTGCCGGACCAGTTTGTCGGAGAAGCCGGCCACGTGCCGCAGCGGCGCGCGCAGGTCGTGCGAGACCGAATAGCTGAACGCTTCCAGCTCGCGGTTCACCTCGGCCATCTGCTCGACCTTGCCCTCCAGCTGCCGGTTGAGCTCCTCCACCCGCTGCTGCACGGCGCGCTGCAGGGTGACGTCGCTGACCGTCATCAGCACCACTTCGTCGTCCGTATCCGGCAACGGCATACGCCGGGCGTTGATCAGCATGATCCGGACCATGCCGTCCACGCCGCGCTGCTCGTGTTCGTAGTCCCACAGCTCGCGGCCGCGCAGCAGCACGTCGGCCAGGCGCTGGCGGATGATGGCGTCGGCCCAGGCGCCTTCGCCGACGGACTGCAGCAGCTGCCCGTTGACCGCGTCGTCCTGCGCGCCGTAGAGCTCGCTGAAGGCCGCGTTGTGCAGCACGATGCGCTGCTCGCCGTCGAGCAGCACGATCGGTTCGCGCACGGTCTGCAGCACCGCGCTGGCGCGGGCGCTGGCCTGCAGCAGGCGTTGTTCGGCGCGGGTGCGGCGGCCGATCTGCCGCTTCAGCAGCCACAGCACCAGGCCCAGCAGCAGCAGCTGCGCGGCCAGCGTGCTCCAGGTGACGATGGTGGAAAGGCGCTGCTGCCGCTGCGCCGCGGCCACGCGCTTGCCCAGCAGCTCCTCCTCGTGGCGCTGCAGTTCCACCACGATGTCGCGGATCGGATAGCTGAAGGTCATTTCCTCGATCAGCTCGCGCTGGCGCGGCGAATCGACGCTGCCGGCGATCTGCTTGGCCAGCGCCATGCGCCGCTCCAGCATCGAGGTGATGCGGCCGATGCGCACCAGCTGCTCCGGGCTGTCGCTGACCAGGTTCGACAGTTCGGCGAGCGTGACGTCGATGCTGTCGGCGCGGCGCAGGCGCTGCCGCAGCGCGTCCGACTCCACGCCCTTGGACAGGGTCAGGGCCGCCGACTCCACGTCGCGGATGTCCGCCTGCAGCACGTAGAGCCGCGCGCCCACCGCCTGGGTATGCGCCACCCAGTTGGCGGCATTGATGCTGTCGCGCGAAAGCTGCAGCAGCAGCAGCGACGGCACCACCAGGATCAGCAGCGCGGCCAGCCCCAGGCCGGCGAAACGCCAGCGGTCCCATCCCTCGTCGGTGAATCGATAAGCCATCCTCATTCCTTGCCATGTGACGGGAACGGCCCCCGCGGCGTCCGGCAATGCACGCCCGGCCGCATGAACCGCGGCAACGCCGGAATATACGAATCCGCCGCACGCGCGCGGGTCGGCCCGCAAGCATTGCACGATTCACCGGCGGAGTGAACGCAGGCCACGCGCGGCCGCATTAAGGCACCATCGCAGTGCCTACCAGCAGTGCCTGCGCGTCCACGCCGCGCACGTCCCTGACGCCCGCGGCGGCGGCCACCACTGCGTCGCGGGTGACCCTGTCGGCGACCTGGCCTTCCAGGGTGACCATGCCCTCGAGGGTGGCGACCCGCACCTGCGCGGCGCCCTCGCGCTGCAGCGGCACCAGCGCCGCGCGGATGCGCGTGGTGATCCAGGCATCGCTCATCCGCCCGGACACGCCCGCTTCCGGCGGCGCCGGCAGCACCGGATCCTGCGGCGGCGCCGCTTCCTGCGCCTGCAGCGGCAGTGCCGCCAGCAGGCAGGACAACGCGATGCCCCACACGCACGCCAGACCCGTCGTCTTCATCGTCCCGCGCCTCCCATCGGCCTGTTCACGCACCATCGTTGGCCGCCTTGACCGCATGCCCGCCGAAACCGCTGCGCATCTGCGCCAGCATGCGGTCGGCGAAGGAGTTGGATTCGCGCGAGCGCAGGCGTTCGAGCAGCGAGAGCGTGATCACCGGCGCAGATACGTCCAGGTCGATCGCCTCGCGCACCGTCCAGCGGCCTTCGCCGGAATCCTGCACGTACGGGGCGATGCCTTCCAGCCGCGGGTTGCGCTGCAGCGCCTCGGCGCCGAGGTCGAGCAGCCAGGAACGCACCACACTGCCGTGGCGCCACACATCGGCCACCTGCGCCAGGTCCAGCTCGAACTCCCGCTTTTTTTCCATCAGCGCGAAGCCTTCGGCGTAGGCCTGCATCATTCCGTACTCGATGCCGTTGTGGACCATCTTGCAGAAATGCCCGGCGCCGACCGGCCCGACGTGCGCCCAGCCGCGATCGGCAGCGGGCGCCAGCGCCTCCAGCGCCGGCCGCAGCCGGGCCATCGCGTCGGCCTCGCCGCCCAGCATGAGGCAGTAGCCTTCCTGCAGGCCCCAGACGCCGCCGCTGGTGCCGCAGTCGATGAACGCCACCTGCGCCTGCCCGCAGCGCTGCGCGCGGCGCAGCGATTCCCGGTACCAGGAGTTGCCGCCATCCACCACCAGGTCGCCGGGCGAGAGCAGCGGCAGCAGCTGTTCCAGCACAGGGTCGACCACGTCGGCCGGCACCATCAGCCACAGCACGCGCGGCGCCGGCAGCGCCTGTACCAGCGCCTCCAGTGTCGCGGCCGTCGCCACACCGGCGACGGCCAACCGCTCGCGCGCGCCCTGCCCCGGATCGAAGCCGGTCACGGCGACGCCGCCGCGGTGCAGGCGCTGCGCCATGTTGGCGCCCATGCGCCCCAGCCCGATCATGCCCAGTTCCATGTTCCACCTCGTTGGTCGATGTATGCGGTTTGCGCCGCGCAGTCGCGCAGCTGCGCCTGCAGCCAGCGCCGGAACAGCGTGGTGTGCAGATTGTGCAGGGCCAGGTCGATGCTGTACGGCGTGCGCGGGTTGCGGTCGAGCAGGCGCGCGATGTGATAGCCCAGCGGGCGGATGCCCTTGGGGTGCACGTAGAGCATCAGCCCGCGGTAGACCGGATCGGCGAGCAGTTCGTCCATCTGCGTCAGCAGCGGCCGCTGCGCTTCGGGCACCGCCGCGCGCAGCGCCGGGTCGCGTTCGTGCAGCAGCCGCTCGAAATAGCGCCCGCCGCCGCCGGGCATCCGCCGCGACAGTTCCCACAGGCGCCGGTTGAGATCGTCGTAATGGACGAAGCCGCCGTGCCGCGCCAGCGCCTCTGCAGCTTCCTCGCTCACGTCGACGATGACGAAGTTCTCGGCCTGGTTGTTGATGTCGTCCAGGTGGCCCTTGTCGAACACATGCTCGATGAAGCCGGGCACGCCCATGAACGCCTGCCGCCCCAGGCGCGCGGTGCGCACCGCCTTGCCGTCGGCGAAGAACTGGCCGGCGCTGGCGCCGAGCAGGATGCTGGGCGTGTCGTGCAGGGTGAGGAAGGTGCCGATGGACAACTCGCCCGGAGCGAACTCGCGGTCGAAACCGGCGTCGCCGTACAACTCGCGCTGCGTGGCCAGCTGCGCCACCTGGCGGCCGACGCCGCACTCCGAACGCACGTGGCCGCTGTAGAACGCCTCGATCGCGGCGGAATTGGAACCGTCCGGCGCGTAGCCGCGGCCGAAACTGCGGAAGCGCTGCCAGCCCTGCGCGCGGGCGCCGCGGAGCCCGAAGCCGATCCAGCCCAGCTGCAGCGCGGAGAACCGATACCCGCGGTTGTCCTGCAGCCGGGTGGCGGCGCGGCGCGCGGCATCGCCCAGCCGGAACGCGTAGGCGCACAGCGTCGCCGGGTCGTCGAGCAGGCCGCGGTAGAAGTCCGCGCGCCGCGCATCGTCATAGCCGCGGGGGACGTCGGCGCGCAGGTCGCCGTGCCGGCGCGCGTCGTCCAGCGAGGCGCGCCGGCAGGGTTCACCGCCATGGACCGCAGGCACGTCGGCCGCGGTTTCCCGCACCTGCCAGCCGAGCCGCTGCAGCAGCGGCAGCACACAGGAGGCGTGGTCCGCGGCCGGTGCCGGCGACGGCAGGCCCAGCAGCGCCAACGCGCACCCCGCCAGCCAGGCCGGGACACGGGCGGCGCGTATCACCGCGCGCCGTCCCCGGGCGCGGTCGCCACCGGCGCCAGGTACTGCCGCAGGCGTTCGAAGAAGTGGCGGTAGAACTGCGCATCCTGCACCGTGCTGCTGGCCACGCGCACCAGCGAATCGTCCTTGCCGCCGAACGGCAGCGACACCGAGCCCAGCGCGCCGACGCCGACGCTGGCCGAGGTCGGCGACTTCTTCAGCGCGTAACGGTCCTGCACCGCGCTGGCGAACACCTGCGCGCCGCCGTCGCCGCGCGGCGCGCAGGACACGCGCAGCACCAGCTGCTCGTGCAGCTCTTCCTCCGGCTGGAAATTCTTGTTGGCCTCGACGCTGTCGGCGCCGGCGCGGGTGATCGCGTAGCCCTGCCCCAGCAGCGCGCGGCGCGCGGCCTCGCAGGCCTGCGCGGGCGTGGCGTCGACATCGCGGGTATAGGTGTCGCCGGAATCGAACGATTCGCGCACCAGCGTGCTGTCGGCGGCGCGGTTGCCGCAACCGGCCGCGGCGGCGCAGGCCAGGACCAGCAGCATGCGGAAAGAAGGCCCGTGCATGGCACCTCCACGATCGGGAAGGCGCCAAGCATAACGCCGCCAGCGTGGAGGAACGCTGACGGCGCGTGGACAGGATGGAACGCCGTTTCCCGGGCGCTCAGTCGGCCCAGCGGCCCGGGCCGGTGGACTGCGGCAGCACCTGCGCCGACAACGGGCGGTCCTTCTCCAGCAGGTTCACCGCGTCGGCCAGGATCGAGGCCGATTCCTTCAGCAGCGGGTCCGGGCGCTTCTCGGCGGCCTTCTCGCGCGCGGCGTCCTTGACGATGTCGCGCTCGTTGCCGGTCAGGCCGTCGTCGTTGCCGTCGTCGGCCAGCGGGTCCAGCGGCAGGCCCAGCTCCTTGCGCACGTCCTGGCGCTGCTTGCGCTGCGCGTCCTGCCTGTCGCGCTCGGCGCGGCGCTCGGCCTCGTTGAGCGAGACGTACTTCTTGGCCGCCTCGGTGCGGAACTGCTGCACGTCCTCTTCCCACCACTTGAACTCGCGGTCGCTCTGGATGCGCGCGGCATGGCGCGTCTGGAGCCTGGGCAGGATCGGCGCGAAGTTGCCGTACTGGGTGTGCGGCACGGCGGCGATGCGGGTCCACGGCAGCGCGTTGTCGTAGGTGCTCTCGCCGAATTCGCTGGCGTCGACGCTGGCCGGGAAGGCCAGGTCCGGCACCACGCCCTTGTGCTGGGTGGACGAGCCGCTGACGCGGAAGAACTGGGCGATGGTCAGCTTGACCTGGCCGAAGCGCTCCTTCTCGCTGGCCGGCCAGCGGTCCAGCGGCACCACGTTCTGCACGGTGCCCTTGCCGAAGGTGGTCTCGCCGATCACCAGGCCGCGGCCGTAGTCCTGGATGGCGCCGGCGAAGATCTCCGACGCCGAGGCCGAACCGCGGTTGATCAGCACCGCCAGCGGGCCGTCCCAGGCCACGGCCGGGTTGCGGTCGCTGTTGACGGTGACGCGGCCGCCGGATTCGCGCACCTGCACCACCGGGCCCTGCTCGATGAACAGCCCGGTCAGTTCGATGGCCTCGTCCAGCGAGCCGCCGCCGTTGTTGCGCAGGTCCAGCACCACGCCGTCGAGCTTGTCGGCCTTGAAGCCGGCCAGCAGGCGGGCGACGTCGCGGGTGGCCGAAGCGTAGTCGGCGGCGTTGCGGCGCCGGCCCTCGAAGTCCTGGTAGAAGGTCGGCAGCTTGACGATGCCGATGCGGCGCTGGGGCTCGCCGGCGGCGCCCGGGATGGTCATGGTCTCGCCCTTGGCGGCCTGCTCGGCCAGGCGCACCTTCTGCCGGGTCAGCGTCACCATGCGGTGCTTGCCGTCCAGGCCTTCGGCGGCGGGGATGAATTCCAGCCGCACCTGGGTGTCCTTGGCGCCGCGGATCTTCGCCACCACATCGTCGATGCGCCAGCCGATCACGTCCTCCATCTGGCCCGAGCGCCCCTGGCCCACGCCGACGATGCGGTCGCCCGGCTTGAGCGTGCCGTCCACCGAGGCCGGGCCGCCGGCGATGATCTCGCGGATCACCACCACGTCGTCCTGGCGCTGCAGCTGCGCGCCGATGCCTTCCAGCGACAGCGACATGGCCTGGTTGAAGTTCTCGGCCGTGCGCGGGGTGAAATAGTCGGTATGCGGATCGACCGCGCGGGTGTAGGCGTTCATGAAGAACGAGAACACGTCCTCGCCCTTCACCTCATTGACCGACTTGAGCAGGGTGGCGTAGCGCTTGTCCAGGGTCTTGCGGATGTCCGCGGCCTGCTTGCCGGCCAGCCTGAGCCGCAGCCAGTCGTTCTTCACCGACTTGCGCCACAGGTCGTCCAGCTCGGCGCTGGTCGCCCACGGCACGTCCTTGCGGTCGTAGTCGAAACGCTCGCTGGTGGTGAAATCCGGTTCCTGCTTCAGCAGGCGCCGCGCGTAGGCCACGCGCTCGGTCACGCGCTGGCGGTAGACCGCGAACACCTGGAACGCCGGGTCCAGCTCGCCGGTGCGGATCGCCGTGCCGGCCTGCGCGGCCAGCGGCGCGAAGCGGTCCACGTCCTCGCGGGTGAAGAACTGCTTGCCGCTGTCCAGCGACTCCAGGTAGCGCTTGAACACGTCCTGCGAGGTCGCCGCGTCCAGCGGCCGCGGCCGGTAGGCGTAGCGGCTGTCGGACAGCAGCCCGTACACGAGCTTGGAGGTGGTCGCCTGGTCGACCGTCGCGGTGGACGGCAGCGCCTGGCTGTCGGCGCGCGCCAGCAGAGCGGCCGGCGCGGTCAGCGCGAAGGCCAGCAGGAAAGCGGGAACTCGGTAGTTCATCAAGGTACTCGTGGCGCCGGGCGATGGGGGAATACTGCGGATGACTCGGACAACGGGACAGTGCCGGAAGTTGCAGCGCTTGTCATCCGGGCCGCCCACAGCCTAGCCGCCCCACTGTAGCGGGACGTGAACCGGGCCGGCGGCGGACGAAAAGCAGGCGCCGTGCTGCCCTGGCAGAGGGCCGCAGGCTGAACCGTGGCGACGGGTGAACGGCCGGGGCCTAGGGGCTCGCCACGGCTTGGGTCGCGGAAATGACAGCGGGAGGAAGCCCTTGGATCGGGGCGCCGAAGATGCAGGCTGTGGGCCGCGCGAGGCGGCGGCCACAAGCTGGCATCAGGGCACCCAATACGGGCGCCGCCTTGCCATGCATCCATCTGCCGCCGCCCTCCTCTCCAGCGCCCTTCAAACAAGGCGGGCCTGGGGGCGGCGCGGCGTCTCAGCTGACGCCAGCGCCGGCGGCCTGCCGGTCGGCGTGGTAGGACGAGCGCACCATCGGGCCGGAGGCGACGTGGTGGAAGCCCAGCGCGTAGCCGTAGTCCTCCAGCGCCTTGTATTCCTCGGGCGTCCAGTAGCGCAGCACCGGGTGGTGGTGCGGCGTGGGCTGCAGGTACTGGCCGATGGTGACCATTTCCACGTCGTGCGCGCGCAGGTCGCGCAGGGTGGCCTGCACCTGTTCCAGGGTTTCGCCGAGGCCGAGCATGATGCCGCTCTTGGTCGGGATCGACGGATGCTGCGCCTTGAATTTCTGCAGCAGGGTCAGCGACCACTGGTAGTCCGCGCCCGGGCGCACGTTGCGGTACAGGTCCGGCACGGTCTCGATGTTGTGGTTGAACACGTCCGGCGGGCTGACCGCCAGGATCTCCAGCGCGCGCTCCATGCGGCCCTTGCCGCGGAAATCCGGGGTCAGGATCTCGATCCGGGTGCCGGGGCTGAACTCGCGGATGGCGCTGATGCAGTCCACGAAATGGCCGGCGCCGCCGTCGCGCAGGTCGTCGCGGTCCACGCTGGTGACCACCACGTACTTCAGGCCCATGTCCTTGACCGTCTGCGCCAGGTGCAGCGGCTCGGCGGCGTCCGGCGGCTTCGGCCGGCCGTGGGCGACGTCGCAGAACGAGCAGCGGCGGGTGCAGACCTCACCGAGGATCATGAAGGTGGCCGTGCCGTGGCCGAAGCACTCGTGGATGTTCGGGCAGCTGGCCTCCTCGCACACCGTCACCAGCCGGTTCTCGCGCAGCTTGGCCTTGAGCTGCTGCACGGCGTTGCCGGAGGGGATGCGCACGCGGATCCACGAGGGCTTGCGCAGCACCGGCGCGTCGGCGAACTGCACCGGCGAGCGGTTGATCTTGTCGCCACCGAGCTGCTTGGCACCGGCCTGGAGCGGCGCGGACGGAGTGTCGCCCTGCACGACCTGCAGGGGAATGGAGCGGCTGGTGGATTCGTTCATGGCGTTCCGGCGGCGTCAGGGCCGCATGGTCAGGTCGGGCAATCCGGGATCGTCGTGCAGGTCCAGTCCGAACTGCCGGGCCAGATGGGACAGCAGCACCGGCTTGACCGCCTCGATGCCCGAAGGACCGCCCAAGTCTAGCACCGAGGTCACCTGCATCCCGGCATAACCGCAGGGATTGATGCGGTGGAAGGGCTCCAGGTCCAGGCCGACGTTGAAGGCCAGCCCGTGGAAACTGCAGCCGCGGCGCACGCGGATGCCGAGCGCGGCGATCTTGGCGCCGCCGACATAGACGCCCGGCGCGCCTTCCAGGCGTTCGGCGACCATGTTCCACTCGTCCAGCGTGTCGATGATGGCCTGCTCGATGCGGCACACGTAATCGCGCACGCCGATGCCGAGCCGGCGCAGGTCCAGCAGCGGGTAGACCACGATCTGGCCGGGGCCGTGGTAGGTCACCTGGCCGCCGCGATCCACGTGCAGCACCGGGATGTCGCCCGGCGCCAGCACGTGCTCTTCCTTGCCGGCCTGGCCCAGGGTGAACACCGGGTCGTGCTCGACCACCCACAGCTCGTCGGTGGTGGCGTCGTCGCGCGCGTCGGTGAAGCGCTGCATCGCGTGCCAGACCGGCTCGTAGGCCTGGCGGCCGAGATCGCGCAGCGTCGCAGGGCGGACCCTGGCGGCGCGCCCGGCATCGGCCGGGCAGGCGCCTACAGCGTCCACTTCACTTCCGGGTGGTTGCGCAGGGCTTCGTGGGCGGCGTCGTACTGCTCGCGGCTGTCGGCCTTGAAGGCGATGCGCACGGACACGTACTTGCCGTTGGACGAATGCTTCCAGCTGATGCGCTCGTTGAGCACATCCACGCCGGCCTGCAGCAGCAGCCGCGGCAGCTCGCTCTCCAGCCCGATGTTGGCCGCGCCCATGGCGCTCAACTCGAAGGTGCCGGGAAACTGGAAGCCGTGTTCGGGGTTGTCGGACTTGATTTCCATGCTCGCCATTATCGGGGCGCGGGCCGGCAAACCCAAGGTCCGCAACGGCGAAAGGGCCGCTGCGGGCGGCCCTTTCGCGGAAAGCTGCGTTGTCTGCCCGTGATCGGTGCCGGCCGGCGGCCGGACCTGCCCCGGGCGTGCCGGCCGCGGCCGGCACGGCGCGCTTACTTGGACAGCTCCAGCAGGGTGGAAGACACCCAGCCCTTGTTGCCCAGCTCGTCCTCGACCTCCCACATCACGCCTTCCTTGTTGCCGGTCGGGTACAGCATCATGCCCGGGTCCAGCGAACGCACCGGCGCGCCGGTGCCCTTGGCGTTGGCCAGCAGGCGGCCCGGACGGGTCACCGTCACCGCCTGCTGGGCGTTGGCCGCCGAGGCGTTCTCCGGCAGGCCGCCGAGCTGGGCGACGATGTCGGTATAGGCCTGCAGGTAGGCCATGGTGATGACCTGGCCGATCTCGGTGTTGGCGTAGCCGCCCACGCCGGCCGCGCCGAAGCCGCCGCCGCCGAACAGGCCGCCGCTGGCGCCGAAGCCGACGTCGCTCTTGCGCGCCGAACCTTCGGAGATCGCGACCTGCTCGGAAGAGCGCACGTCGGTCACGGTCAGCACCACGTCGGCGGTCTTGCTGCGGAAGTTCAGGCCGCCGACGATCGCGCCGGCCTTGCCGCCGATCAGCCCGCCCAGCAGGCCGCCGATGGCGTTGCCGCCGGCGTCGCTGTTCTGCGAGACCAGGTCCGGGATCATCACGTAGTCGGCGGCCTTGATCTGGCCCTTGCCGACGTTGGAACGGCCGCGCAAGTCGCCGCTGGCGGCCAGCTCACGCTCGAACTGGCCGGCGGCCATGCCGGCGCCGCGGTCCACCAGGGTGAAGCAGCGCGAACGGTTGACGAACACCTTGATCAGCCGCGACGGGGCCGGCAGCTGCTGGCCGGTCCACCAGTTGGTGGCGTCTTCCGGCTCGATCACCGAGATGGTGCCGATCGGGCGCTGGCAGACCGGAAGCTCGGCCGTGGCCTGCTTGCGCTGTTCCTGCGCGCGGGTGCCGGTGTTCTTGAACGCTGCCTGTGCCGGCTGGCTGGACACGACCGCGGCGATGCCCACGGTCAGGGCAGCCGCCATCAACGGCGAAAAGACATTACGCATAGCTGTGTATTCCCCATTAACCTGCGCCTCGCGGAGGCGCGTTCCATTGGTCTGAAAACCCGGCGACAGGTCCTGGTCCTTGCGGGCAGCCAGTACTGGCAAGCGCGGAGCGTCGGCGGCGATGCTACCGCAGGGCCATGACGGTTTCCAACCTCCGTCCGTCACGGTTTGCGGCCGCCGCATCCCCGCCCCGGCGGCGGTCCGCGGCACTGCAACGATGTGATCCGCCGGTCCTCACTGCGTCCATGCGCGACCGGCCGGTAAGCTGCGCGCACCTCCCCCGAACCGGATCCGAGTGGATGGATATCCGCCCCTGGCTGCCCCTGGCCCTGGCATTGGCGCTCTTCGGCAACGATGACGCCCACGCCGCGACCACCCGCCCCGACACCTGCACCGGCAGCGCCCTGCGCGACCATCCGCCCGCCGTCAATTTCCGCGTCGACAACGACCTGTTCGGTGGCGCCCACCAGGACCAGGGCTACACGAACGGCGCGATGCTGACCTTTGTTTCGCCCAACCTGGCCGACTACACCGACGATCCCTGCCTGCCGGCGCCGGCGCGCTGGATCAACCGCCACCTGGAGCGGCTGCAGCCGGGCGGGTTCGAGCAGCAGAACATGATCTTCAGCATCGGCCAGGGCCTGTTCACGCCGACCGACAGCACCCGCACCGACCTGATCGAGGACGACCGCCCGTATGCCGGCGTGCTGCTGGCCAATTTCGGCTACAACGCGCGCAACGGCGACCGGCTGCGTACCACCCAGCTGGCGGTGGGCATGGTCGGCCCGTCGGCGCAGGGCAGGCAGGTGCAGGACGCGGTGCACAGCGTGCTGCACGACGAGAAGTTCATGGGCTGGAAGCACCAGCTGCGCGACGAGCCGGTGTTCCGGCTGCTGCACGAGCGCATGCGGCGCTGGCCGGCCAGTGCCCCCGGCGGCTGGGGCTGGGATGCGATCAGCCACTGGGGCGGCGCGGTCGGCAACCTGGCGACCTACGCCAATGCCGGCGCCGAGATACGTTTGGGCTGGAAGCTGCCCGACGATTTCGGCAGTTCGCCGATGCGCCCGGCCGGCGAGAACACCGCGCCGACCCGCGCCGGCCGCGCGCCGGGCTGGTCGACGCACCTGTTCGTGACCACCGACGCGCGCTGGGTGCTGCGCGACATCACCCTGGACGGTAATACCTTCCGCCACAGCCACAACGTGGACAAACGCCCGTTCGTGGGCGACATCGGCTACGGCGTGGCGGTGATGCGCGGCAAGTGGAAGTTCGCGCTGGCCCGCTACCACCGCACCCGCGAGTTCGAGGGGCAGAAGGAGCGGCCGGTGTTCGGCAGCTTCACCATCAGCCGCACGTTGTAAAAGGGAGCAAGGAGCCTTTCGGTGGCCGGCTTGACAATACTTATTTAATTCTTATATTCACCCCTCATGAACTCCGCGCTATGGACAGCCAGAGCCGCCAGACAGCTTCGCAAGCTGGACCGCAAAGCACAGGCCGACATCCGCGACGCCGTCTCCACCAAGCTGCCCTGTTTCCCGGACTGCACCGGCATCAAGGCATTGATCCACCATCCCTGCGACTACCGGCTTCGGGTCGGCAACTACCGCGTCCTGTTCAATCACGACAGCCTTGTCGAGATCGTCAGCATCGAAGAGGTCAAGAAACGCGATGAACACACCTACTGACATCCAGACCATCAAGGGCGCCGACGGCAATCCCGCGTTCGTCGTAATGCCCTACGACCTGTTCCTGCGCGAGTACGCCCACCGCAACGACCTGATCCCGAACGAGGTGGTCAGCGCCACCGTGGACGGCGCGAGCCCGATGAAGGCATGGCGCGAACATCTGCGTCTGACCCAGGCTGAAGTCGCCGCGCGCATGGGCGTCACCCAGGCCGCCTATGCACAGATGGAGGCCGCCGGCCGCCCGCGCAAAACCACGCTTGTACGCGTAGCCGAAGCGATGCACATCAGCGTGGAACAGCTGGATTTCTGATCGACGCCTGCCGGCGGGCCCCATGGCCCCATGCAGGCAGAACACCACAGTCGTCCCCCCTGCGGAAATGCAGAGCCCCCGGCGCTGGCCGGGGGCTCGAAGGGATCTCAGGTTGCCCGATCTGGGCCGCTCAGGACTTCCACCACATCATGAAGGCGTCCCACAGGCGCTTGAAGAAACCGCCCTCCTCCACCGCCTGCACCGCCACCAGCGGCGACTCGGCGACGATCTTGCCGTCCAGCGCCACCTTCACGGTGCCGATCTGCTGGCCGGCGGCGATCGGCGCCACCAGCTGCTTGGGCACGTCCATGCTGGGCTTGAGGTCGGCATAGCGGCCGCGCGGCACGCTGACCAGCAGCGGCTGCGCCACGCCCAACTGCACTTCGTCGGCGGCGCCCTTCCACACGTGCTGCGTGGTCACGGCCTTGCCGGTTTCGTAGAGGCGGTGGGTTTCGAAGAAGCGGAAGCCCCAGTTCAGCAGCGCCAGGCTGTCGTCGGCGCGCTGCTTCTCCGAGGCGCCACCCATCAGCACCGCGATCAGCCGCTGGTCGCCGCGCTGGGCCGAGCTCAGCAGGCAGTAGCCGGCCGCCGAGGTGTGGCCGGTCTTGATGCCGTCCACGCTCGCGTCGCGCCACAGCAGCAGGTTGCGGTTGGGCTGGGTGATGTTGCCTACGGTGAATTCCTTGATCTTGTTGTAGGCGTAGGTTTCCGGGTAATCGCGCACGAAGGCGCGGCCCAGCAGCGCCAGGTCGTAGGCGCTGGACTGGTGCCCCTCGGCGGTCAGGCCGTGGGCGTTGACGAAGTGCGAGTCCTTCATGCCGAGCTTGGCGGCATAGTTGTTCATCAGCGCGGCGAAGGCTTCCTGGCTGCCGGCGGCGTGCTCGGCCAGGGCGATGGCGGCGTCGTTGCCCGACTGGATCGCCATGCCCTTTTCCATGTCCTCCAGGCGCGCGGTCTGGTTGACCGGGAAGCCGCTGTAGCTGCCGTCGGTGCCGGCACCGCCCTCGCGCCAGGCGCGTTCGCTCATCATCACCTGGTCGTCGGGCTTGATCTTGCCGTTCCTGGTTTCGGCGGCCAGCACGTAGGAGGTCATCACCTTGGTGATGCTGGCCGGCGGCAGCGGCATGTGGATGTTCTCGCCGGCCAGCACCTGCCCGGAGGCGTAGTCCATCAGCACCCACGCGGTGGACGTGGACGGCGCCGGGGCCGGCGGGATCGCCACCTGGGCGGGTGCGGCGGCGGCCGGCGCGGGCGCGGGTACCGGGGTGGGCGTCTGGGCGGAGGCCAGGCCGATGGCGAACGTCGTGGCCATGGCGGCGGCGGCAAAGCGGAATTTCATCGGAAAGCGGTTCCTGTCGGGACAAGGAATGGAAAACAGGCGGTCATTGTAGGGCGTGCGGCCGCCGTCGCATGCGGGCGGCGGCCCGCGCCCGTCGCGCGGCATCCTTCCGGCGGAGCGTTGCGGCCGGCGGCGGGATCACGGTCAATCGCGCACGATCTGCGGCCTGCCGAACCCCAGACCGGCGATGCGGCCGGCAAGTTCCGCCGCCTTGGCCACGTCGTCGGCCGGCACGCGCAGGCGCCACAGCGTGCGTCCGCCGCTGACGACGTCGCTGAGCGTGGCGCCGGCGATGCCGGCCGCGCTCAGCTGGCCCAGGGCGCGGGAGGCGTTGTCGCGGCTGGAGAAACTGGCGACCTGCAGCAGGATCGCGCCCAGCGCGCGCGCCGCCGTGTCGGCGACCGGCGCCTGCACGGTCGATGCGACGACAGCCATCGCCGCCGGCGGGGATGCCACGCCGGCAGAGGCAGGCAAGGCCTGCACCGCCACCGCCTGCGCCGTGGGGCCGGCGGCGCTGACCTCGGCCGGGCGCGGCGCCGAAGGCGCCGGCAGACGCTCGACCAGCTGGTCCATGCGGCTCGGCGCCGGTGCGGCGGCGGTCGCGGCCGTCGTGGCCGGTACCGCGGCGCGGCCGCGTGCCGGGCGCGGCGTGTCGCCGGCAGCCAGCAGGTTGTCGCTGCCCGGCGCCAGCCCGCGCACCTCCACCCGGCCGGTGCCGCGCTGGGTGATGCCCAGCCGCACCGCCGCGGCGTAGCTCAGGTCGATCACGCGCCCCTCGTGGAACGGGCCGCGGTCGTTGACCCGCACGATCACCGATTCGCCGTTGTCCAGGTTGGTGACGCGGGCGAAGCTGGGCAGCGGCAGCGTCTTGTGCGCGGCGGTGAACTGGTACATGTCGTAGACCTCGCGGTTGGAGGTCAGGCGGCCGTGGAACTTGGCGCCGTAATAGGACGCGGTGCCCTGCTCGACGTAGTCGTCGACCCGCTCCATCACCCGGTATTCCTTGCCCAGCACCACATATGGCGAGCGGTTGCCGACGGCCGAACGCGGCTCCTGGCGCACCACCGGCTCGGGAATGCAGGCCACGTCCGGCACATAGTCGGGCGTGCTGTCCTTCACGCCGGGGCGGTACAGGCCGCCGGCGACGTAGTTGCCGCGCGTACCGGGGTCCTCCTGCGCCTTGGCGTAGGGCGAGCCTTCCGGGCAATGCGGCGGACGCCCGCCGCGGCCCTGCACCACGCTGCCGGCCGGCGCGCCGTGGCCAGGCCCGTGGCCGGCCGGTTTGGACTTGGGCGGCGCGCTACTGCAGGCGGCCAGCCCGAGCACGATCAACGCGGGGACCAGCCACCGCGCGTTCATGCCGGCGGCAGCTCGCGGCCGGCGATGGCCTGCGACAGCTGGAACACGGCCATCGCGTACATCTTGGAGAGGTTGTAGCGGGTGATCGCGTAGTAATTCTGGAAGCCCAGCCAGTACTGCTTGCCGGTGCTGCCTTCCAGCGTGATCGGCGTGGCGGTGACGCCGGCGGCGCGCACCGGCACGACCGGGTGGTAGCCGCTCGCGGCCAGCGCGTCCAGGCCCAGGGTCGGCGTCCAGTCCACCGGGTTGAGCTCCTCGCGGCCGGCGTCGAGCGTGGCCGGCACCGCGACCGTGCCGCCGCGCACCCAGCCGCCCTTCTTCACGAAGTAGTTGGCGATGGAGGCGAATACGTCGTCATGGCTGTTGAACAGGTCGCGGCGGCCGTCGCCATCGCCGTCCACGGCGTAATCCAGATAGCTGGACGGCATGAACTGGCCCATGCCCATCGCCCCGGCATAACTGCCCTTGAGCGCGGTGATGTCCAGCTTCTCCAGCGCGCCCAGTTCGAACAGCTTGGCCAGTTCGTCGCGGAAGAACAGTTCGCGGCGCACCTCGCGTTCGAGCTTTTCCGGATCGCCGCTGCGCGGGTACTTGAACGCCAGCGTGTACAGCGCATCGAGCACGCGGTGGTTGCCGGTGTTGGCGCCGTAGCTGGTTTCCACGCCGATGATGGCCACGATCACCTCGGCCGGCACGCCGGTGCGGTCCTGCACGCGCTGCAGCGCGTCGCGGTGCGTGGCCAGGAATTTCCTGCCGCCGTCGATGCGCGCCTGGCTGATGAACATCGGCCGGTATTCGTTCCACGGCTTGACCCGCTCGGCCGGCCGCGACATGGCGGCGATGATCGGCTCGCGGATCTGCGCCTGCGCCAGCACCGACTCGATGTAGGCGGGTTCGATGCGGTAGCGGGCGGCGGTGTCGCGCACGAAGTTGGCGCGCGCGGTCTCGAACGGCACCGGCGCCAGATCCACCGGCGGCAGATCCGGTTTGCGCTCCGGCGCGGCTTCGGCCGGCGCGGTGCCCTTGCCGACCGGTTTTTCCACCGGTTGCGGGGCGGGAGCGGGAGTCTGTGGCTGGGTCGCGCAGGCGACCATGCCCAGGGTGAGACAGCAGACCAGGACGCGTCGAATCATCGGTCGAGATTAACAGGTCATGGATGAATTTCCATCAATAACACCATGAATCGCAACGGGATTGAAGCGAATGCCAACGCATGCGTGGAGGCGATGACGCGATTCGTTGCAGAGCAGGAAAACTGAATACGCAGAATGCAAAGAGCCCGGCGGGTCGATGTCGGGCAAGGCCAGACACCGGCCCCGATTGTCTGACCGTTGTCGAGCGCAGACTGACGGAGAACATGGACCGACCATGCGCGGTTCGCGCGCCACCTTGTCGGGCGCAGCACCGGATCGGGATCAGGATCAGGATCAGGATCAGGATCAGCGGAAAGTATCGGGCCTCTGCGAAAACCGGGCACCGGCCGCACCTCCCATCCCGTGGGTGCGGCCGGTACCCGACCGGATTCCCGCGCTGGCCGGGCGTCTCCCCACGCCCGGCCGGCGAAGCCGGCCTTGCCATCCCGCGAACGGGACGGCTGCCACGGCGCAATGGCGTCCTGTGGCGGGCGCCATTGTGAGGCTTTTGTTAAACCGTGTGTTTGATCCAGATCAAAGCCCCGACCGACGTCGCAGTTTCGCGCCCCGCCCGAGGTCATCGTGCCGCGGCCACCCGCCGGCTGGGTGGACGCCTCGTGCGGGCGTCAGCCGTAGCCGCCGTGCACCGGGTTGTGGCTGCGCGCGGCCATCACCAGGCCGAAGCCGGCCAGCAGCGACACCGCGGCCGTGCCGCCATAGCTGATCAGCGGCATCGGCACGCCCACCACCGGCAGCAGGCCGGAAATCATGCCGCCATTGACCAGCGCGTAGACGAAGAACGACAGGCCGGTGGCGCCGGCGACCAGGCGTGAATAGCCGTCGCGCGACTGCACCGCGATCCACAGGCAGCGGCCGACCACGAACAGGTAGAGCGCCAGCACCGTGGCCACGCCGATCCAGCCGAACTCCTCGCTCAGCACCGAGAAGGCGAAGTCGGTGGTCTGCTCGGGAATGAAGTTCAGGTGCGACTGCGAGCCCAGCCCCCAGCCCTTGCCGGTCAGGCCGCCGGAACCGATGGCGATCTTGGACTGGATGATGTTCCAGCCGGCGCCGAGCGCATCGCTCTCCGGGTCCAGGAACATCATGATGCGGTCCTTCTGGTAGGGCATCAGGAACCAGAACCAGGCGACCGGCGCGGCGGCGGCGACGCCGCCCACGCCCAGGCCCACCCACCACCACGGCAGGCCCGCCAGCAGCAGCACGAAGGCGCCGCTGGCGGCGATCAGCATCGCGGTGCCGAAATCCGGCTGCAGCATCACCAGCGCGGTCGGCACGCCGATGATCACGCCGGCCACCAGGACCACCGGGATGCGCGGCGGCAACGGCATGCGGTGCAGGTACCAGGCGACCATCATCGGCATGCTTACCTTGAGCAGTTCGGCCGGCTGCAGGTAGAACAGTTTCAGGTCCAGCCACTGGCGGCCGTACTTGCCGGTGCCCAGCACGAACACCGCCAGCAGCGGCAGCATCGACAGCGCGTAGATCAGCGGCGTCCAGGCGCGGATGCGCAGGATCGGCACCCGCGCGATCGCCCACATCGCCAGCAGGCCGACGCCGAAACGCGCGCCCTGCGCCATCACCAGGCTGCTGCCGCCGGCGCTGTCCAGCACCGCCAGGCCCATCGCCATCAGCGCGCCCAGCGCGAGCAGCAGCGGCCAGTCCAGGCCGCGGGTGAGGCGCTGGGCCATCTCCAGCAGCCAGCGCAGGAAATCCCTCATGGTTGCGTCCTTCCGGGGGCCGGGGGCCGGGGACCAGAGGCCGGGGCGGAAGCGGCATCGGGCGCGGGCGGCTGGGGGGCGGGCTGGCCGGCTGCCTGTTCCGGCGTGGGAGCCGCGTTTTCCTGTTGCGGCGCAGGCGGGGAGTCAGCGGACGCCGGGTTCCCCCCCGTCCCTTGGCCCCCGGCCTCCGCCCCCTGCTCCTCCGGCATCACGCCGAGCAGCCAGGCGTCGAACACCTTGCGCGCGATCGGCGCAGCGGCGGAACCGCCGTAGCCGCCGCCCTCGACCGCGATGGCGATGGCGATCCGGGGGTCCTCGGCCGGCGCGAAGCCGATGAACAGCGCGCGGTGGCGCAGGTGCATCGGCAGGTTCTTCGGGTTCACCGCGGCAGTGCCCTTGCGGCTGATCACCTGCGCGGTACCGGTCTTGCCGGCCATCAGGTACGGCGCGCCGGCCGCCACGCGCCAACCGCTGCCACCCGGCTGCATGGTGCCCATCATGCCCTCGCGCACCGCCTGCAGGTTGGACGGATTGGGGCTGATCGGCCGCGACGCGGGCTGCGGCAGGGGCGCCCAGTCATGGTCGAAGCCCACTTTCTGCTCGACCACCAGGTGCGGTGTGCGCAGCTGTCCGGAGGCCAGGCCGCCGACGCCTCGCACCAGCTGCAGCGGCGTCACCTTCCACAGGCCCTGGCCGATGCTGGCGTTGACCATGTCGCCCGGGTACCAGCGCTCGTTGCGCAGCCTGGCCTTGGCCGCCGGCGAGGGCAGGATGCCACCGATCTCGCCGGCCAGGTCGATGCCGGTGGGCTGCCCGAAACCGTAGCGGCCGCCCATGTACTGGTCGTAGCGCTCCACGCCCATGTCGATGCCGAGCTGGTAGTAGTAGGTGTTGACCGACTGCGAGATCGACTTGCGCAGGTCGGTCCAGCCATGGCCGCCGCGGTTGGCGTCGCCCCAGCCGCGGCTCACGCCCGGCAGGTAGAACATGCCGCGCGAGAGGATCTTGTCCTCCGGCCGGCGCAGGCCGCTGTCCAGGCCGGCCAGGCCGAGGAACGGCTTGACCGTGGAACCGGGGGCCACGCCGCCCAGCACCAGGCGGTTGAACTGCGGCCGCGAGGGGTTCTCGTTGAGCCGCTTGAAGTCGGCGTGGGAAATGCCGTTGACGAACAGGTTGGGGTCGTAGGACGGCAGGCTGACCATGGCCAGGATCTCGCCGGTGCGCGGGTCGATCGCCACCGCCGAGCCTTCCTGCTCGCCGAACGCGGTCACCATCGCCTGCTGCAGGTCGACGTCGATGGACAGGCGCAGGTCGGTGCCCGACTGCGCCGGCACCCGCCCCAAGGTACGGATCGCGCGCCCCTGCACGTTGGTCTCGACCCGCTCGTAGCCGACCTTGCCGCGCAGGCGGTCCTCGTAGAAGCGCTCCAGCCCGGACTTGCCGATGTGGGTGAGCGCCGCGTTGCCCTCGCCCAGCTCCAGCAGGTCCTTGTCGTCGACCCGGCCGACGTAGCCGATGACGTGCGCGAGCAGGTCGCCGTAGGGGTAGCGGCGGGTCAGGTAGGGCTCCAGCTCCACGCCGGGATAGCGCCAGCGGTCCACCGCGAAGCGCGCCATCTCCTCGTCGCTGACACGCAGCTTGAGCGTGACCGGCACGAAGCTGCGCCGTGCCTTGCGCGACTGGTTGAAACGCTCGATGTCCTCGTCGCCGAGCGCGAAGATCGTGCGCAGCCCGGCCAGCGTGGCGGCCATGTCCTGGACCTTGTTCGGGGTCACGTCCAGGCGGAACGCCGGCACGTTCTCGGCCAGCAGCCGGCCCTTGCGGTCGTAGATCAGTCCGCGCCCGGGCACCACCGGCCGCGCCTTGATGCGGTTGGCCTCCGAGCGCGTGGCGTAGACGTCGTGGTCCAGCACCTGCAGCTTGAAATACCAGCCGCCCAGCACGCCCAGGCCCAGCAGCACGCCGAGGAAGCCGATCGCCGCGCGGCGCCGGAACTGCTCGACCTCGGCCTGCGGGTTCTTGTGCTGGCGCCGGCCGTACATGGCTCAGTGCCCGCGCTTGCCCAGCCGCGCGGCGTCCAGCAGCACGTAGATCGGCAGCCACAGCAGCATGCCCGGCAGCGGCGCCCACCAGTAGCTCCACGGCAGCAGCGGCTCGGCGGTGAACAGGCGCACGGCGGCGCTGATGATGCGGTCGTTGAGCAGCAGGCCGCCGATCGCCAGCGCCTGCTGCGACAGCGGGAAGAAGCGGATGCGGGCGCGGAAACGCTGCAGGATGAAGGCGAACACCACCAGCCGCAGCGCCTGCTCGCCGAGGATGCCGCCGTACAGCAGGTCGGCCAGCACGCCGATGCAGAAGGCGAAGCCCAGCCCGACCCGCTCGGGGGTTTCGATCACCCAGTAGCCCAGCACCAGCGCCAGCCAGTACGGGCGCACGGGCTGCAGCAGTTCCGGCAGCGGTACCAGGCCCAGCAGCAGGGCCACCGCGAGGCTGGCCGGCAATACCCAGCCGCGGCTGCGCAGGCGGCTCATTGGCCCACCTCCGCAGGAGTCGGACGGGACCGGGGACCGGGGACCGGGGACCGGGGGGAAGGCGGGTTGGCTGAGGGCTGCCTGTTTTCAGGCACCGGCGGAATCACGCGCGACGCATCAGCCGCCGCGCCTTGCTGTTCCCCGGTCCCGGGTCCCGGGTCCCGGGTCCCGGATGCTTCATTGCTCAGCCCCGGACGCGGCCCCGGCTCGGTGTCGCCACCGGCCGGCGGCTCCAGCCCGGTAGTCACCGGCATGCGCGGAATTTCAGGAACCGACCGCAGCAGCAGCACGTCGCGGCCGCGGTCCAGCTTGGCCGCCGGCTCCAGTTCGCCGACCAGGAAGGCGTGGGTATCGTCGGGCCGCAGCTCCAGGATTTTGCCGACCGGGAAGCCGGCCGGGAAACGCCCGCCCAGCCCGGAGGTGACGATCTCATCGCCCACTTCCACGCCGGCGCTGAGCGGGATGTCGCGCAGTTCCAGGCGGTCGCCGCGGCCGTAGGCGATCAGGCGCACGCCGTTGCGCGCCACCGTCACCGGCACCGCATGGTCGGGGTCGGTCAGCAGCAGCACGGTCGAATGCAGCGGGGTCACCACGATCACCTGCCCCATCAGGCCGCCGGCATCGATCACCGCCTGGCCGACGTGCACGCCCTCGCGGCTGCCGGCGTCCAGCACCAGGCGCTGCTTCACCGGGTCCAGGTCGATGTCCAGGATCGGCGCCAGCTGTACGTCCAGGCCGCTGCGCTCGGCCACGTTGAGCAGCTCGCGCAGCTGCGCGTTGTCCAGCGCGGCGGTCTGCAGGCGGGTCAGGCGCGCGTTGGCCAGCAGCAACTGGTTGCGCAGCTCGCGGTTCTCGGCGACCAGCTGGTTGTGGCTGGCGGCGTTGTCGCGCATCGAAGCGCCCAGGCGCCCGGGCAGACCGGCCAGCGCCCACACCGGCTGCACCGCCATGCCGGCCTGCTGGCGCAGGCGCGACAGCCAGCCGCCCTGGTCGTCCAGCACGATCAGGGTGATCGCCAACGCCAGGTAGGCCAGCAGCCGCAGCGTGCTGCTGGCGTCGCCCTGGCGGGAGGCTACGGGTGGACCGGCATAGGGCGGCACAGTGCGACTACCGGGAACGGGGAAATAGGAAAGGGGAACCGGCGCGCACGACGCCTTCGGCGTTCACGGCGCGACGCGGGCCGCGGATCGGGACAACGGCAATCACGGAACGGAAAAGGGCGGGAAAGCCGATGGTTCTTCATTCCCGTTTCCCCCTTCCCTGCTTCCCGCTTCACTCCGGCGCAAAGAACTCGTTGCCGTGCATGTCCACCAGCTCCAGCGCGCGGCCGCCGCCGCGGGCTACGCAGGTCAGCGGATCGTCGGCCACCTGCACGTGCAGGCCGGTTTCCTCGGAGATCAGGCGGTCCAGGTCGCGCAGCAGGGCGCCGCCGCCGGTCAGCACGATGCCGCGCTCGGCGACGTCGGCGCACAGTTCCGGCGGGGTCTGCTCCAGCGCCAGCTTGACCGCGGACACGATCCCCGACAGCGGCTCGTGCAGGGCCTCGAGCACCTCGTTGGAGCTGATCTTGATCATCTTCGGCACGCCCTCGGCGAGGTTGCGGCCGGAGATTTCCATCTCGATCACTTCCGCCTGCGGGTAGGCGCAGCCC
>Ga0206117_100412_pt1 | contig 47915 bp, 45 predicted proteins | sample 3A5Ametagenome_FD_177997 | JGI IMG/M metagenome (GOLD analysis project Ga0206117, IMG submission 177997) | Enriched microbial communities from leaf-cutter ant dump, University of Wisconsin, Madison, United States - 3A5A | ecosystem: Environmental > Terrestrial > Nest > Insects nest > Nest dump... | reverse complement strand
AACGACAAACCACACGAACAAAACTCTTCACAAACACAAACAGAACACCAAACAGCCCTCCGAGAGAGAAATCTCCGGAGGGCTTTTTGTTGCGATAGACAAACGGACTACAGAACGAGAGAGGGACCGGACAGGGCCGGGACCGGGCACGGGCGGACGACAAGGCCAGACAAAGAGAGGCAGTCGCGACAGGGAAGACAAGCTGGTCCGCGACGTCACAACCGGGAAGACAAGCCCGCGTCGGCAGATCGCACAAGAGCGCGATGATAGTGAAGCACGACGAGGTTGCCCTGCCGGTTGGGCGATTTGCGCGTGTGCTCGCCCGTCAGGCGGAAGCCCGCCCTCTCCAAAAGCTTCACGGAAGGGATATTGCCTCGATCCACGGTCGCGAAGATCGCGGTAAGTGAAGCATCCTGACGGGCGATCAGGCACTCGATGGCCTCCCGGACGAGTCCGAGGCTGCGGTGCCGAGGCAGAAGCCAGTAGCCGAGCTCGCCAATCTCACCGCTTCTGACCAGTCCGATGACACCGACGAGTTCATCCGTCGCAGGCGCGGCTATGGCGTAGGCCTGCGGCGGGGTCGTCGCCGCGCACTCCGAGATGAAGCTTTTGGCATCCTCGATGCGATATGGAAACGGCACCGTCGGCAGCCACTGCGCTGTGGTCCAGTCGTTCAATCCTTCGACGAGGCTCGCAGCGTCCCTCATCTCAAGGGAGCGCAGGCGAATGCGCGGTGTGGTTATGACATGCGCGGACATTTGCATCCTGCTTTGTTCAGTCGTGGTCGGCGGGTGAAGATACAAAACACCTCACTCCGGACGCGACCAGACGTAGATCCCGACCGACACGAATACCGTTGCCACGACCGCCATGAGCAACAGGCCGGGTTGGCTCCCTCTGTAGAAGGCATAGAAGCCAAGCGCCATGCCGACCGTCGACAGGAGCTTGCCCGAGCGCGGTATGGCGCCGCGCTCGCGCCAGGCGGCGAGGAGCGGACCGAAGCGCCGATGCGACAGCAGCCAAGCCTCGAGCCGGGGCGAGGAGCGGGCGAAACAGGCGGCGGCGATCAACAGAAACGGCGTCGTCGGCAACAGCGGCAACGCGACGCCGATCGCCCCGATGACCACCATCAGGCAGCCGATGATCATATAGGCCTGACGCATGCACCAAACCGTTCCGCCGACAGGTTCCGCCAACCGGGGTGCCCGGTTGAAAAGACGGCCGTTTCAGCCCTGGATCCGCAGTCTCGCAAGGCGACCGAATGTCGCCCTCCGGCCTGCGAAGGCTGCGGCGCCGATAGCATTCCGCCATCCAACTTTGGAGACTATGCGAGCCGTTCGCAATGGACAACTGCGGGCGAACATGCGGGGCAATGCCGCCGATGCAGGCCTGCTCGGCAGCCTTCGGTGGAGACTTCATGTCTTCTACGTAGTATCTCTTAGTGATCGCGGTCCCGTCATCTTGACGTCGCTTCGGGTAGATGATTTTGTCCGCGGGAAAGCTGCCGCGAACGCTGGCCGAAGTGTCGTCATCGACAAGGCCGCGTCGCTACGCCGGAAAGGACCGAGACTTGACCACTCTGAACCAGCCGTCCACCGCCTTCACCCGTTCGCTTGCCAGCTCCAGCCGCGCCGTCAAGGTCACGGCCGTGGTGTTCGGCTCGCTGCTGATCGCTGCCGCGTCGCAGATCGAGGTGCCGTTCTTCCCGGTTCCGATGACGATGCAGACGTTCGCCGTGCTACTGGTCGGCCTGCTGTTCGGCGCCCGTCTCGGCGCTGCCGCCGTGCTCGCCTATCTGGCCGAAGCGGCCGTCGGCCTGCCGGTGCTGTCGGGCGGCGATGCGCTGGTGTCGCTCCTCGTCAAGCCGGCCACCACCGGCTATCTCGTCGGCTTCGTCGGCGCCGCCTTCGTCGCCGGTCTGATCGTCGAGCGTACCGCCGGCCGGATCTGGGGCACCGTTGCGGCGGCCGTCGCCGGCGAAGTGGTGCTGATGACGCTCGGCGTTGCCTTCCTGGCCTGGTTGATCGGTGCCGAGAGCGCCGTCACCTACGGCTTCGTTCCGTTCATCCTGGGCGATGTTCTTAAGATCGTGCTGGCCGTGGCGGTTGCGCGCGGCGTCGGGCGGCTGTCGCTTCCGACCGCGCTCTGAGACGCCATATTTCGGCAGAGTTCCAGGCGGCCGCCGGTGTTCCGGCGGCCGTCGTTTTATGTCGATGACTCGCTTTTTGTGCGGTGTGATTCAGGCTTTGGCAACGATCACCTTTCAAACTCCCACCCTCGGGGGCGGTCGCGACGATTCTGTCGGGCCGGGGAGTGATGAGGGCGATGATCAGATCGGGCGCAATCGAGAAGAAGCGGCTGCGCGAGCTCTATCGCTACCGCATTCTGGATACGCCGCCAGAGCCCGAGTTCGATGGCCTTTGCGATCTCGTCCGCAGCCTGCTGGGCGCTGACGCGGCCGTCATTACCTTTCAGGATGCCGATCGTTCGTGGTGCAAGGCTTCCGCCGGGCGACACGTCGTCTCGTTGCCGCGTTCGACCTCGGTCAGCGAGCAGGCAGTGATCGCCGGCGAAGCAGTGGTCTATGAGGATCTTGCCGACGAGCCCCTGTTCCGCGAGCATCCCCTCGTTCAGGGCGAGACTGGCATGCGGGCCGCCGTCGGCGTGCCGATCGAGGTCAAGAAGGGCCTTTGCATCGGCGCCGTCGTGGCATTGTTCGACGAACCTCGCCAGATATCGATTGCCGACATCGAAAACCTGCTGCGCCTGACGCGCGCCATCATCGACCGCCTGCATCTTCGCCGCATTCGCATCGAGCGCGAGCTCGACCAGATCGCCCGTGCCAAGAAGGACGCCGAAATCGCCGCCCAGAAGTGGGAAATCGGCAAGCAGCGGCGCCTGCTCGAGCAGACGGCCCGTCTCGCCCGCATCGGCGGCTGGGAGTATGAGGTTGGCGCCGACCGCATGATCTGGTCGGCGGAAATCTATCGCCTGCTGGAACTCGACGAGACGGTCGCGCCCCCGAACCTGACGGCACTGCTGAGCTATTGCCAGGAAGAGGCGGCGGGCGAGGTGAAGCGGCTGATCGTTCGCGTGCTGACGCGTGGCGAGTCCTTCGAGACCGAAATTCCGTTGACCACCCAGTCGGGCCGCCGACGCTGGGCGCGTTGCGTCTGCGAGGCGGAAGTCCAGCGCGGCAAGGTCGTGCGGCTCCTCGGCACGGTGCAGGACACGACCTTGCAGCGGGCCACCGAGGAAGAGGTCAACTTCATCGCCACCCACGACATGGTGACGGGGCTTCTCAATCGCGCCGTGTTCCAGGAGCGGCTCGACCGCGCCCTCGCTTTCCGAACGCCGGCCCGTACCGTCGGCCTCTATCTGATCGACGTCGACCACTTCAAGTCGGTCAACGACACGCTCGGCCATCACGCCGGCGACGTGCTGCTGGCCGAAGTGGGGCGGCGCTTGCGCGAAGCGGTCGGCGAGCTCGGCATCGTCGCCCGGCTCGGCGGCGACGAGTTCGCGTTGATGATGCCGGACTGCGGCGGCGAAAGCGAGCTGGTCGCCATTGGCGAGCAGATGATGCGCGGCCTGCAAGAGCCGATCGCCTATGACGCCGAGTCGATCCCGGTGACTATTTCCGTCGGCATTGCCCGTGCGCCGTCGGGCACGCCGGCCGACCAACTGTTCAAGGATGCCGACATCGCGCTCTACGAGGCCAAGGGCGAGGGGCGAAACCGCTTCGTGCTGTTCGACCGGGCGATGCGCGAGGCGATCGAGCTGCGCCACTCCATCCTGCGAGCCATACGCCAGGCGATCGACAGGGGCGATCTGCGGCTTCACTATCAGCCCAAATACTCGCTCCGTACCGGCGTGCTGGCCGGCTTCGAGGCGCTGTTGCGCTGGCATCGTCCGGATGGCTTCATCGCCAGCCCGGGCTTCTTCGGCATCGCTCTCGACGATCCGCAGTTGGGCCTTGCCATCGGCGACCTCGTCATCCGCGAGGCGGTGCGGCAGGCGGCGGACTGGCGCGCGCGCGGCGTCGTGTTCGATCACGTGGCGATCAACGTCGCCACGCCGCAGTTTCGTCGCGGCGACCTTTGCGACTGCCTGACGGCCGCGCTCGACGAGTTCGGCGTGCCGCCGGCGGCGTTGATGGTCGAGGTGACCGAGAACGTGTTGCTGTCCAAGGTGGCCGACGAGGTGCAGACGACGCTGTCGCAACTGGCCGGCAAGGGTATCAAGATCGCCCTCGACGACTTCGGCACCGGCTATGCGTCGCTGAGCCATCTCAAGGACTTCCCGGTCGACCTCCTGAAGATCGACCGCTCCTTCGTGGCGACGCTGACCGAGGAGCGCGAAAGCCGTTCCATCGTGCGCGGCATCACCGCGCTCGCCCACGACCTCGGCATCCCGGTGATCGCCGAGGGCGTCGAGACCTCGGCCCAGCGGGACATGCTCCGGCATTTCGGCGTCGATTTCGGCCAGGGCTACTTGTTCTCGCGCGCCATGTTGCCGGCGCAGATCGAGACGTCGGGCCTGGTCAGCATGGTCGCCACACAAGCCCGCGCCTGAGCCGGATGCGATTTCGCCGACCGGTTTGAGCCGGTCGGCGACGCTTGGTTCTCAGATTTTGCAGAGGCTCAGACGGCGATCGCCGCGGCTTCCCTTGCCAGCTGCTCGATGCGTGCCCAGTCGCCGGCCTTGACGGCATCGGCCGGCGCCACCCAGGAACCGCCGACGCAGACGACGTTCTTCAGCTTGAGATAGTCGGTGGCGTTGTCGAAGCTGACGCCGCCGGTCGGGCAAAACACCATCTCGCCGAGTGGCGAGGCGAGGGCCTGCAGATACTTCGGCCCGCCGGCGGGACCGGCCGGGAAGAACTTGACGATGCGGTAGCCCTTGTCGCGGGCCACCATCGCCTCCGATGCCGTGGCGACGCCCGGCAGGAGCGGAACGTTGAGCTCGATCGCCGCGTCGAGCAGATCGGGCGTGGCGCCGGGGCTGACCAGGAACTTGGCGCCGGCCGCGACGGCGGCCTCGGCCTGGGCACGGTCGAGCACGGTTCCGGCACCGACCACGCCGCCGGGAATGGCGCTCATCGCCCGGATGGCGTCGAGCGCCGCCGGGGTGCGCAGCGTCACTTCCAGCGCCGGCAGGCCGCCCTTGACCAGCGCGGTGCCGAGCGGCACGGCATCTTCCAGGCGGTCGATGATCAGCACCGGAACCACCGGCGCACGGCGGAGAACGGCGAGAAGGGCGGACGTGTCGAACATGGCGGGTCCTTTTGCATCGGCGGTCGCGAGGGCGGCATCGACATTGCGTTCACGCCTTAGGGCATGACGATGTCGGCGCGCCAATCGGCAGGCGGCTGCGGGTTCGCTGAGGCGGCCTACCATTCCAGCCTGGTATGGCAGAAAAGCGCCCGATCAGCCACTCGATTCCCGAATGACCACGTGCGGAGCTATGAGTTTATGCTCGAACGGCGGCTCCTCGCCGACGATCAGGGCATAAATGGCGCGCGCCGCTTCCCGCCCGATTTCCTCGGAGCCGTTCTCGACGGTGGTCAGCGCCGGCGCCCAGGTTTCGGAGCCGTCGACATCGTCGTAGCCGGTGACGGCCATGTCGATGCCGGGACGGATGCCGAGGCGGGCGAAGCTGCTCATCAGGCCGAAGGCCAGGACGTCGTTGAAACAGACGACGGCGGACGGGCGCGGCGAGTGGTTGGCGATGATCTCGGCGGCCTTGCGGCCGTCGCCCTGCGTCATCAGCTCGGGGACGTCGAGCACCGGCGTGAGGCCGGCCTCGGTCATCGCCTCGCGGAAGCCGGCGTAGCGGTCGCGACCCGACGAAGTGGAGCGGAGACCGCCAACGAAGGCGATGTCCTTGTGTCCCTTGCCGATCAGCAGCCGGGTGATCTCGTACATGCCGTGACGGTCGTCGCCGCGCACGCTGGGGGCGTTGGCGCCGTCGATGTCGCGGCAGACCAGCGTCACCGGCGTGCCGGTGCGCATGATGGCCTCGATGTCGGCGACCGTGGTGCCGACTGACGGGCAGAGCACCAGGCCGTCGGCATTCTGCTGCTGCAGCACCTGGACGAAATTGCGCTGGCGCTCGATGCTGTCGCGGTGATTGCAGATGAGGATGGTGAGCCCGTATGTCTCGAGCTCGCTTTCGACGGCGCGAAACACCTCGGCGAAGTAGGGGTTGAGCACGTCATGCACGACCACGCCGACGATGTCGGTGCGGGCGGTGCGCAGCGAGGCGGCCTGCCGATTGTAGATGTAGCCCATCTCGGCGGCCAGCGCCTGCACGCGCTTGCGCGTCTCGGCCGAGACGGCCGGATTGTCGCGCAGCGCCAGGGAAACCGTCGCAGTCGACACCTCGAGCTGCGCGGCGAGCTGGCTCAGCGTCACGCGGCGACGGCGGAATCGGCGGAGGTCTTCCCGTTTGCTGGTGGTCATCTAGGGTCCCGTTTTCTGCCTTCTCAATCGATCACATGAAACATAAGAACGGCTGGCGTCAACTGAATTGCCTACGTACGGAGCCGGCTGCCGGCGGTTCCCTCAGGAACCAGCCGCGGCCGCCATCTCGCGAGCGTGCACGACGCGCTCGCGGTGGAGAAGATAGAGCCCGGAGGCAACGACGACGCCTGCGCCGATGACGGTCCAGATCGACGGCACGTCGGCGAAGACGAGATAGCCGGAAATGACCGTCCAGATGAGCTGGATGTAGCTGTAGGGCGCCAACGTGGCCGCCGTGGCGAAGCGATGGGCGGTCATCACCAGGAAGTGGCCGAAGCCGCCGGCCGCTCCCATGAAGATCAGGCCTGCCCAGACGACCGGCGACGACGGCGTCTGCCAGACGACGAGGAGCGGGGGAATCAGCAACACGGTCGGCACGGCGGCAAGCGAAATCACCAGCGAGCCCGGATTGACGCGGGTGGCAAGGTGGCGGGTGACGAGAGTGTACAGCGCACCGGACAGCATCGAGGCGAGCGCCAGCAGCATGGCCGGGTGAAAGTTGCCGAAGCCCGGTTGGGTGATCAGCAGCACGCCGAGGAAGCCGACGACGATGGCGACGACGCGGCGGATGCCGATCTTCTCGTGGAGGAAGATCACCGACAGCAGGGTGATGACCATCGGCGACAGGAAGCCGATCGACGTGGTCTCCGCCACCTGCAGGTAGTGCAGGGCGCTGAAGTTGGCGAGCGTCATCAACGTCAGGAGCAGCGCCCTGACGATTTGCATCCAAGGGCGTTCGAACCGCCAGGCGCCGGGCGAGGATATCGGGTTCAGCACCGCCATCGCCATCAGCAGGTTGATGGCGTAGCGGAACCAGGACACCTCGATCACCGGCAGATGGTAGCTCATCGCCTTGGCCGTCGTGTCGAGACAGGCGAAGACCATGGTCGAGCCGAACAGCGGGATCAGGGCCTTGAGCGGCGCTCGAGTAGGCGGAACGGACGGCTGGGGCGAGGGCGCACTTGGCCCGGGAGAGGTCATTGAAAACTTCGCTGGCGCGTGACAACGGGCACCGGAGCGGAGCCCGCCACCGGATCGGTTCAAAATCATACTAAAGTATTGTTCTGGCCGATGTAAGCCCGTTCGGTGGCCGTCAGTCGCTGGCGCCTTCCTCGGCTTCGTCGCGCAGGATCGGCGCGGCCGGCTTGGCACCGGCGTCGACCACCTCGTCGTCTTCGTCGTCGGCATTGCCTGAAACGCCGGCCGGCAGCAGATTCTTCTCGATCTGGCGCAGAAGCTTCTTGAGGCGCTTGCGATCCTTCTCGTCGAGGCCGGCCAGCGCCTCCTTCTCGACGCGCTTCCACACGGCATCCACCGCTCCGGCCCGTTCGCGACCGGCATCGGTCAGGAACACGCGGGCGAGGCGGCCGTCGGCGCTGGACGTCTGGCGGGTGAGCAGCCCCTGCGCGCCGAGACGAGAGATCATCTTGGTGACGGTCGGAGGCTGCACGGCAAGTTCGGCGGCGAGCTCCGACATGGATTGGCCGTCGCGTTCGGCCAGCGCCTTCAGCACCGCCTCCTGGCCGGGGTGCAGGCCTATGCGGCCGAGATGCACCGCGGCGCGCGTACGATGGACACGGGCCGCCTGCACCAGACGGTGGGTGACGCTCTTGCGATGGTTGAAGCTCATGCCGCCTCGTCTCCGTCGTCGGCGCCGGCTGGGCCGGTCACCGCTCTACACCTTTGAGTGATCCCCTTTTCACACGAAACTATGACACTTATTTAGGGGCCGAAGATTTTTCCATAAGCCGCCGTCCGCCTTTGTCGTGCGTCCGTCAGGAGGGCGTGCTAGGACAGCGGTCCTCTTATCCGTGGAGATGCGCATGTCCGCTCCGGCCGCCACCCCGTCCGTTCCCGTCACCGTCCTTACCGGCTACCTCGGCGCCGGCAAGACGACGCTGCTCAACCGCATCCTCACCGAGGATCACGGCAAGCGCTATGCCGTCATCGTCAACGAGTTCGGCGAGATCGGCATCGACAACGACCTCGTGGTCGACACCGACGAGGAAGTGTTCGAGATGAACAACGGCTGCATCTGCTGCACCGTTCGCGGCGACCTGATCCGCGTCGTCGAGAATCTCGCCAAGCGGCGCGGCGCATTCGACGCCATCCTGGTGGAGACCACCGGCATCGCCGATCCGGTGCCGGTCGCCCAGACCTTCTTCATGGACGAGGAAGTCAGGAAGTTCGCCCACCTCGATGCCGTCGTGACGCTGGTCGACGCCAAGTTCTTCCTCGACCGGCTCGGCGATGCGCCCGAGGCCGAGGACCAGGTGGCCTTCGCCGACGTCATCGTCCTCAACAAGACCGACCTCGTCAGCCCGGAAGAGCTGCGCGAGGTGGAGACGACGCTCCGCCAGCTCAACCCCTACGCCAAGATCCACAAGGCGACCCGCTCCGGCGTGGCGCTCGACGCCATCCTCGATCGCGGCGCCTTCGATCTCGACCGCGTGCTGGAACTCGATCCGTCCTTCCTCGATGTCGACGAGCACGATCACGACCATGATCACGTCTGCGGCCCGGACTGTGACCATGACCATCATCACCATGATCACGACCACGATCATCACCATCATGGCCACGAGACGCACCACGATACCGAGGTGACGTCGGTGTCGCTGAAGACCGGCGAGCTCAACCCCGACAAGATCCTGCCGTGGATCTCGGAAATCACCCAGGCTCAGGGTCCCAACATCCTGCGCCTCAAGGGCATCCTCGCCTTCCCCAACGAGCCCAAGCGCTACGTGGTGCAGGGCGTGCACATGATCGTCGAAGGCGATCTGCAGCGCGATTGGAAGCCCGGCGAGCCGCGCGAGAGCCGCCTGGTGTTCATCGGCCGCAAGCTCGACCGTGCCGAACTGGAGGCTGGCTTCAAGGGCGCGGAGGCTTGATCCAGCCTCAGGCGCCGGCGGCGACATCCGTCGCCTTGGCTTCCGCTTCGCTTTGCGCCTGACGGGGCGATGCTCGCCACGTCAGGCTCGCTTCGCGCGGCGCCGCTTGGCGCCGTAAGCCGCGTTGCGGCTTCTGGTCTTTCTGCCTCAGTCGCCGGCGGGCCTCCGGCCCTTGGCTTTCGCGCTTCGCGCGGGCGCCGCTTGGCGCCGGAAGCCGGATGGCGGCTTCTGGTTCACGGCCGCTCTTGCATTTGCAGCCTGAATGACGCACTCCCGTCGCACCATTTCCAACACCGCTCCGGAGCCGCACCCGTGCCCGAGGTTACCCCGCTTCCGCTTTCCGGCTATGTCATCGACGTCCACTACGTGGCCGGCGTGCCGACCTTCATCACCGGCGACGGCGCCATCGCGCTGGGGACGGCCGGCCGGGTGGTGAAGCCGCACGCGGGCGGCATCCTCGCCTCGGCGCTTGCCGCCGACGGCAAGTCGGTGATCACCGGCGGCGACGACGGCAAGGTGATGCGCACCACCGCCGACGGAACGAGCACGCTCGTCGCCGAGCGCGGCCGCAAGTGGATCGACGTGGTTGCCGCCGGCCCCGGCGGCGCCGTCGCCTTTGCCTCCGGACGAACGGTGGTGGCGGTCGATGGCACCGGCAAGGTGCATGAGCTCGAACGGCCGCGCGCCGCCCTCGGCCTGACGTTCTTTCCGAAGGGGTTGCGCCTTGCCATCGCCGGTTACAACGGCGTCGGCCTGTGGTTCCCCGGCACCGCCGCGCCGGTGCAGGAGCTGGAGTGGAAGGGCTCGCACATCGCGGTGACGCTGTCGCCCGATGGCGCCAATGTCGTCACCTCCATGCAGGAGATGGCGCTGCACGGCTGGCGCCTGCGCGACGGCCAGCACATGCGCATGTCCGGCTATCCGGCCAAGGTCAAGTCGATGTCGTGGTCGGCCAAGGGGCGCTACCTCGCCACCTCCGGCGCGGGCGTCTCGGTGCTCTGGCCGTTCTTCCACAAGGACGGGCCGATGGGGCAGCGACCGTTGGAACTCGGCGGTCGCCAGGAGCTAGTGACCCGCGTCGCCTGCCACCCCGCCGAAGAAATCGCCGCGCTCGGCTATGATGACGGCATGATCCTGCTGAGCCGCTTCTCCGACCGCGAAGAGGTGCTGCTTGCCCGCCCGAACGGCTCGCCGGTGTCGGCGCTCTCCTGGAGCAGCAATGGCCTGGAGCTGGCTTTCGGCTGCGAGAGCGGCGCTGCCGGCCTGATCGACCTCACACGCTGATGACCGCCCTTCGATCCTCCTCCTTGCACACGACGCCAGCCGAGCAGGGCGAACTCGACGCCGCCTACGCGGCGCTGGCTGCTCGCGAGCGGCTGCTGCCGATCAAGGTTCCGGCCTTCTACCAGCGCAAGCTCGACGAGGAGGCGGCGTCGCTCGGTCACACGGAGGGGCCGCTTCATCGCATGGTGCGTCCGACGCGCGAGCGCTTCGGCGCGCCGGCTGGAGGCGAGGTGCCCGATTGGGTCGACGACCGGGCCAACATGCCGGTGCCGGGCTCGCGGGCGATCATCCACAAGTATGCCGATCGCGTTCTGTTCATGCCGACGTCGGTCTGCGCCGGCCATTGTCAGTATTGCTTCCGGCAGGACGTGCTGACCGACGCCCACGCCGAAGGGGGCGACCTCAAGGGCCTCGCCGCCGAGGTGGAGCGGCTGACGGCCTATCTCGGCACGCGGCCCGAAGTGTCGGAGGTGGTGCTCTCCGGCGGCGATCCGCTGACGCTGTCCTTGCGGGACCTGGCGCTGGTGCTCGGGGGCATTCGCACCGTTCCGACCATTCGGTCGATCCGCCTGCATACGCGAACGCCGGCCTTCGCGCCCAAGATCTTCGGCGACGACAAGAAGCTCGACCTGCTCGCCGAGGCGGACGTCCGGCTCGTCCTGCACTTCGCCCATCCCTACGAGATCTGCGGCGATGTGGCCGAGGTGCTCGACCGGCTCGATCGGCACCGCATCCGCCTTTACAATCACTTCCCGCTGCTGCGCGGCGTCAATGACCATCGCGACGTGCTGGCGCGCCTGATCGAGACGCTCGACGACCATCGCGTGCGCACGCTGTCCGTCTACGTGCCCGAACCGATCCGCCATTCGGCGCCGTTCCGGGTGACGCTCGACCGCTTCTTTGCCTTGCAGGACGAGCTGACCGCCACGACGCCGAGCTGGATCAACGCCGTCCGCTTCACCCTCGACAGCCCGGTCGGCAAGGTCCGGCGCGAGCATATCGTGGCGCGCGACAGATCGGCCGGTCTCGTCACCTTCGAGAAGGCGGGCCAGCGCTTCGTCTTCCCCGATTTTCCCTCCGAGCTCGACGTTCCCGGCGACCGGGACACGCTGCTCTGGAAAGGCTGATCAGGCCGTCGCCTTCGGCATGAACAGCACCACGGCGAACAGGATCGCGCCGCCGAGCGCCAGGAACGAGGCCGCTGCGACCAGCGGCTCGAAGCTGGGGTGGCCGTTGAGCAGAAGCGCCAGCGAGGGAAACATCACCACGGCGGCGATGGTGTTGAGCGCCCAGAGGATCTTCGGCAGACGGCCGGTGCTCTTGGCCGGATTGAGGCCGAAGAAGATGCCGTAGACGGCCATCACCACGAACCCGATCAGGTTGAGGTGGGCGTGCGCGCCGGTCGCGGCGTGATTGCCGCTGGCCGACATGTAGATGCCGAACAACATGCCGACGATCAGCAGGACGGCGGCGGTGCGAAAGTACAGGAGCGAAATGGGATTGCTCACAATGGTCTCCATGCCGGCAAAAAACCGGTCAGGATGACCATACTATATTATACGTAAAAATACAGCCGGCAGGTTAGGCGCGCCGGTTCGTTCGCCCCTATCAGAAAACGCCGAACTCTCGCTCCGAGCCGCCGGAAATCGCCGCGCTCTTTGGTCCGGCATGGCCTAGCTCTCCTCAGGTTCCGCGGTGCCCGGTTATCCCGTCACCGCTCAGATGGAGAACCCGCTATGACTGCCTGCCACCTTGTTCCCATCGGCCGCGTCGTCCACACCGCCGATGGTCCTCTGATGGAGATCGAGCCCGCCTATCGGGAGGGCCTCGTCGGTCTCGACGCCTTCCGGTGGATCGTCGTTCACTGGTTCGCCCACCGGGCGGAACGGCCGAGCGCAACGCCTCTTGTTCTGCCGGCTCCCTATCGCGGCGCCCCGGACCGGTTGGGCGTGTTCGCGACGCGGTCGCCGCTCCGACCCAACCCGCTCTGCATGACCGTGGCGGCGCTTGCCGGCGTCGATGTCGCTGCCGGCGCGATCCGCCTCGGCTGGATCGACTGCGACGACGGCACGCCGATCCTCGACATCAAGCCCTATCAGCCGAGCTTCGACCGGGTCGAAAATCCCGAGCCGCCGGCATGGTGCGCCTGCTGGCCGCGCTCGGTGGAAACGTCGGGCGCGTTCGACTGGGCTTCGGTCTTTCCGGACTGACCGGTGCTTTTGTTTGCCGGTCGGCCGGTGCATGCTGCCGGCATGCGTGCGAACCGGCAGATCATCGAGGACGTGATGCGGTGGGCCGGCGAACGGCTCGCCGAGGACCTGAGCGTCGCGGTGATGGCGAGGCGATCGGGCTATTCCGAAGCCCACTTTTCGCGGTTGTTCTCGGCGGTGGCCGGCGAGAGCCCGGCCGGCTGGCTGACCGGGCGCCGCGTGACGCGGGCCGCCGAGTGCCTGCGGTCCAGCCGGACCCATGTGCTCGACATCGCCCTGGACTGCGGCTTTGCCGATGTGACCACCTTTGCGCGGGCGTTTCGCCGCCGTACTGGCCTGTCGCCGAGCGCGTACCGGCGGGCGATGGGGGCGGGTGTCGAACGCCCTGTCGGGTTGGTCCGGGAGGCGGGAACTGTTGCATCCCCCGCCTTCTGCCTCTCGGCGCTGACGGTCGATGTGGTGGACGATCCGACCGCGCCCGCCGGCCTCTGGCAGTCGGTGCGCCGATACCTGGAAGAGGCCGGCCTGCGAATCGATGGAAGGGACATGCGACAGGTGGCGTTCTGGCGCGGCGATCCGCAGACACGCTACACCTGTGCCGCGGGCTTCGTGTGCGGCGCGGGCGAGGACCTGCCGTTGCCATTCGCCCTGCTGCGCGTTCCGGCCGCCCTTTGCCGGCGGTTCGTGATCGAACGTCCGGGCGAGACTCTGGCGGCGGCCTACGAAGCGATCTACGGGGATTTGTTGCCGGCGGCCGGCGATCGGCTGGCGGCTGATTTCGTCATCGAGCGCCCTCGCCCGGATGGGGGCGAGGGCGTCGAAATCCTGGTTCCGATTGCCGGAACGGTGGATGGGATCGACCGCTGAAGTTACCGCACCAGGATGTTGCGGAAGCTCCAGGGATCGCTTTCGTCGATGTCCTCGGGGAAGAAGCCCGGGCGGCCGGCGAGCGGCGTCCAGTCGGTGTAGTAGCCCTTCACCGGCCCGAGATAGGGCATCTGCACTTCAAGGCAGCGCCTGTGGTCCATTTCGTCGGTCTCGACGATACCGGCCTGCGGATTCTCCAGCGCCCAGACCATGCCGGCCAGCACCGCCGAAGTGACCTGCAGGCCGGTGGCGTTCTGGTAGGGGGCGAGCTTGCGCGCCTCCTCGATGGTCAGCTGCGAACCGTACCAGTAGGCATTCTTGCCATGGCCGTAGAGCAGCACGCCAAGTTCATCGGCGCCGTCGATGATCTTGTCCTCGGACAGCACTTCGGTGGTCTGCTGTACCTGGCCACCCTGTCCGAACATCTCGTGCAGGGAGAGCACGGCGATGTTGGCCGGATGATAGGCGTAGTGGCAGGTCGGCCGGTACTCGGGGTGAGCGCCTTCGCCGACGGTGTAATAGTCGGCGATCGAGATCGCTTCGTTGTGAGTGACCAGGAAGCCGAACTGCGGACCCGGCGTCGGGCACCACGTGCGAACCCGGGTGTTAGCGCCGGGCTGGAGCAGGTAGATGGCCGCCTGGCAGCCTCCGTCGTGATGGCGGGCCGTTTCCGGCTCCCAGGTTTCGCCGGTTCCCCAGCCGAGTTCGGCCGGCTGCAGGCCCTCCGACACGAAGCCGTCCACCGACCAGGTGTTGCGGAAGACGTCCATCGAATGCGGGATCAGCGTGCGCTGGGTGTCGCGTTCGGCGATGTGGATGCCCTTGACCCCGGCGGTCTGCATGAGCTTGGCCCAATCCTCGCGGCTTTCGGGCTGCTTGTGGGCGATGCCCATGTCGCGGGCGAGGTTTTCCAGAGCCACCTTGACGAACCACGAGACCATGCCGGGGTTGGCGCCGCAGCAGGAGACGGCGGTGGTGCCGCCGGGGCTTGCCCGCTTCTCGGCGCGGACCGCCTCACGCAGCCAGTAGTTGGTGCGATGGGCCGGTTCGACGTCCTTGTCGAAATAGAAGCCTTCCCAGGGTTCGGCGACGGTGTCGATGTAGAGCGACCCGATTTCCCGGCAGAGCTTCAGGATGTCGAGCGAACCGGTATCGACGGACAGATTGACGCAGAAGCCCTGGCCGCCGCCTTCGGTGAGCAGCGGGGTCAGGATGTCGCGATAGTTGGCGGGGGTGATCTTCGCCTGGATGTAGCGAATGCCGTGGTAGGCGAGAATGTCCTTGCCGGCGTCGCTGGGATCGATGACGACGAAGCGTGATCGATCGAATTCAAGGTGCCGTTCGATGAGCGGCAATGTACCGCGTCCAATGGAGCCAAAACCGATCATGACAATGGGACCGGTGATCGTGCCATGCACGGGCCATGAATTCATTCAAACTTCTCCTGTCACGGCACCCCTGGTGCCGGAAGATCTCCGCGTCTTTCAGGTCAACGGGAATAGCGATTAACGGGTAAAACGGCGGCGCCTGTGCCTTCGGTGCCGTCCCCTGCAGCTATTAGAGCATGCCGGTGCAAAGTTTTCCAGTCGCGCCCTTGGAAGAAATCCCTAGGTTCGACATCGGAGCTCGTCCGAAAAAGCACGCACTAGTCGACGATGGCGCGAGGACGCGGCGCGGTGACCTTCGAGGAGGCGCGAAAGACCGCAACGCGGTCTACTAGAGTTTTTCCGGTGAACTCTGGTTCTCCGGAAAAGCTCTATCTCTCTGCCAAGGCGCCGTTCCGGACGCAAAACCGGTCCCCACTATTGCCGGAACGGCTCTAAACCCAGCCTTGAAGCTCGCGGCGCACCACGTGCTCGATGACCGCCATGCCGTCGTCGCCGTCGTTGAGGCAGGGGATACGGGCGAAGTTGACGCCGCCGTTCTCACGGAAGATGTCGGCATTCTCGACGCCGATCTCCTCGATGGTCTCCAGGCAGTCGGCAACGAAGCCCGGCGTCATCACGGCAATGGACTTGACGCCCGACCGGGCCAGCGCCTCGACGGTCTTGTCGGTGTAGGGCTGGAGCCACTCCTCCGGCCCGAAGCGCGACTGGAAGGTGATGCGGAGGCGGTCCTCGCTCCAGCCGAGACGCTCGCGCAAGAGGCGCGCCGTCTTCTGGCAGTGGCAGTAGTAGGGGTCGCCCTTCCTGAAATAGCTCTGGGGTATGCCGTGGAAGGAGGCGAGCACCACCTCCGGCTCGAAGGACAGCGTGGCAAGATGGCTTTCGACCGAGCGGGCGAGGGCGTCGATATAGACGGGGTCGTCGTGGTAGGGCGGCACGGTGCGCAGCGCCGGCTGCCAGCGCTTGGTGATGAGATGCGCGAAGGCCTTGTCGTTGACGGTGGCCGTGGTGGCGGCGGCGTATTGGGGATAGAGCGGGTAGAGAAGGATGCGCTCGCATCCCTCCGCCTGCAACGCATCGAGGCGGCTGGCGATCGACGGATTGCCGTAGCGCATCGCCCAGTCGACGACCACGCCTTCGAGGCGGGCGCCGAGTTTTTCCGCCTGCGAGCGGGTGTAGGTGCGCAAGGGGCTCTCGTCGCGCTCCCGGTTCCAGATGGTGTCGTAGTCGCGGCCCTTCTTCTGCGGCCGGACGTTGAGGATGATGCCGTAGAGAATGGGGTACCACTTGAGACGCGACGTCTCGATCACCCGCCGGTCGGTCAGGAACTCCTCGAGATAGCGGCGCATCGAACGGCGATCGGTGCCGTCGGGCGTGCCGAGGTTGACGAGAAGGACCCCGACCTTGCCATGGGGAACGACGGGATGATTGGACGGCAACGACATTTCGGCTCGACCCGGATTGTGATTTTAGAGAATTTCTAGCCGAAACCGGGGCGGTGCGCGAGACCCATGCGAGAGGATGGGCGCTTGCGGCGAGACGGGCGGCCTCGATGACGAAAAACAGCCAAGACCATATGGGTATTGCGTATTCCCTGCGGGTTGCTTGTTCCAGCTGCCGAAAATAGGCTATGGAAACCCGTTCTCCGCAAGAAAAGCGAAGGGGTGGCAGGGTGACGCGCACCGCTCGCGGGGAGCGGCGACCATCCGGCCGGGGGAAGACGATGCGAGGCTTGCTCAAGGTGTGTGCGGCGATCGACGCGCTGAACGTCGGCGTCAACTATTTCGCCCGTTGGTTGGTGCTGGCGGCCATTCTGCTGTCGGCGGGCAATGCCATCGTCCGCAAGCTGTTCAACTATTCCGCCAACTCGCTGCTGGAAGGGCAATGGTACCTCTTCTCGGCGGTGTTCCTGCTCTGCGCCGGCTACACGCTGCTGAAGGGCGAGCACGTGCGGATCGACATTCTCGCCTCGCGCTTCAATCGCCGGACGCAGGTGGTGATCGACATCTTCGGTACGCTGTTCTTCCTGCTGCCGTTCACGGTGGCGGCCATCTGGCTCAGCTGGCCGCAAGTGGTGTCCAAGGTTCTTTCCGGCGAAGTGTCGTCGAGTGCCGGCGGCCTGCCGTTGTGGCCGGCCTGGGTGCTGATCCCCATCGGCTTCTCCTTGCTCGGCCTTCAGGGCGTGAGCGAGATCATCAAGCGCATCGCTTTCCTCAGAGGTGACGGGCCGGACCCGCTGCCGACCCACGCCTCCCACAATTGATCGACGGGGATTGCTTGTTATGACCGCCTTCCTCGTCGCCAACCTCGCGCCGATCATGTTCGGCTCGATGCTGCTGTTCCTGCTGATCGGCTATCCCGTCGCCTTCGCGCTCGCCGCCTGCGGCTTCGGCTTCGGCCTGATCGGCATCGAGCTCGGCCTCCTGTCGCCGAACCTGTTCCAGGCCATTCCCGACCGCGTCTGGTCGATCATGAGCAACGATACGCTGCTCGCCATCCCCTTCTTCACCTTCATGGGGCTGGTGCTGGAGCGCTCGGGCATGGCCGAGGATCTGCTCGACACCATCGGACAGTTGTTCGGCCCGATCCGTGGCGGCCTCGCCTACGCGGTGATCTTCGTCGGCGCGCTGCTCGCGGCCACCACCGGCGTCGTCGCCGCGTCGGTGATCGCCATGGGCCTCATCTCGCTGCCGATCATGCTGCGCTACGGCTACGACCGGCGCGTCGCCTCGGGCGTCATCGCCGCCTCCGGCACGCTGGCGCAGATCATCCCGCCGAGCCTCGTTCTGATCGTTCTGGCCGACCAGCTCGGCCGCTCGGTCGGCGACATGTACGAAGGCGCCCTCTATCCGAGCCTGATCCTGACCGGGCTCTACGCCCTGTTCGTGTTCGTCGTCTCGGTGGTCAAACCCGAGTGGGTGCCGGCGTTGCCGCTCGAGGCGCGCACGCTGCGCGGCTGGCGCCTCGTGGGCAAGGTGCTGACGTCGCTGGTGCCGCCGCTGGTGCTGGTGTTCCTGGTGCTCGGCACCATCTTCATCGGCGTCGCCACGCCGACCGAGGGCGGCGCAATGGGCGCGGTGGGCGCGCTGCTGCTCGCCATCTCCAACCGCCGTCTGACGTTCCGTATGGTGGTGCAGGCACTGGAGCAGACGGCCAAGCTCTCCGCCTTCTGCATGTTCGTGCTGCTCGGCGCCCGCGTCTTCTCGCTGACCTTCTACGGCATCAACGGCCATCTCTGGGTGGAAAGCCTGCTCGCCGGACTGCCGGGGGGCGAGGTCGGCTTCCTGATCGTCGTCAACATCCTCGTCTTCTTCCTCGCCTTCTTCCTCGACTATTTCGAGCTGGCCTTCATCATCATCCCGCTGCTGGCGCCGGTCGCCGACAAGCTCGGCATCGATCTCGTGTGGTTCGGCGTGCTCCTGGGCGTCAACATGCAGACGTCCTTCATGCACCCGCCGTTCGGTTTCGCGCTGTTCTTCCTGCGCTCGGTGGCGCCGAACCATCCTTACGTCGACAAGATCTCCGGCCTGAAGACGGCGCCGGTCACCTCGTCGCAGATCTACATGGGCGCTCTTCCCTTCGTGCTGATCCAGGTGCTGATGGTGGCCCTGGTCATCATGTTCCCGGGCATGGTGACGCACTACAAGGCGGACCATCCGCAGGTCGATCTCGACAAGGTCAAGATCGACATCATGGCGCCGGCTCCGGCGGCTCCGGCCTTTGGCGATCCGGCCGCGGCCGGTGCGAGCCCGTTCGGGGCGCCGGCCGCTCCTTCCTTCGGGGCGCCCGCGCCATCCTTCGGTGCTCCTGCTCCTGCTCCCGATCTCGGCGCGTCGCCGACGACACCCGGCGCAAGCCCGTTCGGCAGCCCGGCTGCGCCTGACTTTGGCGCCGCACCCGCCGCTCCGGCCACGCCGGCACCGCCGTCCGGTCTGCCGCAGCCCGATTTCGGGGCGTCTCCCGCTCCCTAGAGCTTTTCCGGTGAACTCTGGTTCGCCGGAAAAGCTCTATCTCCTTGCCAAGACGCAGTTCCGGACGCAAAACCGGTACCCACTTTTGCTGGAACTGCTTGTCTTATGAGAATCCGTGCCGATAAGGCACAAAAGAACCGCTGAGAGAGGGTTGCAGCCTCTCGTCAGCGGCGAGGGACGGATCGTGGAACTGCCAGCCGTTTGACGGGCCGAGCTAGAGTCTGATCGCCCTCGTCTTTTCCATGTGGCCTGAACGGATACTCGGGGCTTCGACCCGAATGACAAGCAGAGGCACGGAAAAGATGACGAACTTTACCATTGGCATCGACATCTCGAAAGACAGTTTGGACACCCATCGCTGGCCCGATGGCGCGACAAGGCGCTTTCCCAACAAGCCGGCTGGCCATAAAGCGCTGATCGGCTGGATCGGGACCGATGCATCGCGCATCGTCTTCGAGCCAACCGGCCCCTATCATCGCGCTTTGGAATAGCGTCTGTCGGAGGCTGGTCTTCCCCTCGTTAAGATCAACCCTCGTCAGGCGCGTCGCTTTGCCGAGGCCACCGGCCGGCTGGCCAAGACCGACCGGATCGATGCGGCTCTCCTGGCCCGCATGGGTGCGGTTCTCGAGCTGCCGCCTCGTCCGACCGCAGATGACAAGCTCAATGCCTTGAAAGAGCTGCGGGTCGCCCGCGAGGCTCTGATCAAGGACAGAACGGCGGCGCTGAATCGCGCTAAGCAACTAACGATTGCCTTGCTCAAACGGCAGAACGCCGACCGGCTGAAGCAGATCGCGCGTCAACTGGCGCAGATCGATGCCGAAATCAGCCAAGGGATCGAAGCTGAGCCGGTGCTCAAGGCACGGCTCGACATCCTCGTCAGCATTCCGGGCATCTCTATCATCACCGCCGCGACCTTGCTCATCGACATGCCCGAACTCGGCAGCCTCGAACAAGCTCAAGCCGCCTGCCTGGCTGGATTGGCGCCGATCGCCCGGCAGTCGGGAAGCTGGACCGGCCGCGCCTTCATTCGCGGCGGACGATCCAGCGTACGCCGAGCACTCTTTATGCCTGCTCTCGTGGCCGCACGCTTCAACCCCGACCTCAAAGCCAAATACCAACACCTCATCGCAGCAGGAAAACCAGCTAAAGTCGCTTTGACTGCTATCATGCGAAAGCTCGTTGTCCTCGCAAACGCACTGCTCAAGGCAGGCAGGACATGGGCACCCAAAACCCCTTGATCAACACGGATACTCTAGATATCGAAGCCATGAAGGTTGTTCATCCGGGCTTGGTCCGCGAGGCTGGGGTTGCGAAGCACCAACCCCGACCGGATCGCCTGGATCGCCCATGAGAATGCGCGGACGAGTCCTTTTGGCCAAGCGGATCGTCGAAGCTGTTGGCGTAGCGTTGGCTGCGACGGCTGGCCCGCGTCGACTTCTTCGTTCGTGGCGAGGCCGATCTCGTCGGCAGCCGGTCAAACGAAAACCGCCCGGCCATGACGGTCGGGCGGCTCTCAAGGATGCGTGACGGGCGGCGCCGTTACTTGCCGGCGGCCTGCTGCGAGTAGACGTAGCTGTCGAAGTTGTACTCGGCGACGCGGAACCACTGGTAGCTCTCGGCGCGGAACTGCTTCCACGGCTCGTAGATCTTCTTGAAGGCCGGGTTCTTCGCCGCTTCGTCCTCGTAGAGCTTGAAGGCGGCGTCGTAGGCGGCGTCGAGAATCTCGCGGCTGAACGGACGGAGCTGCACGCCCTGCGCCACCAGCCGCTTCAGGGCGGCGAAGTTGCGGGCGTCGTAGGCGGCGGTCATGTCGTCGTTGGCGAGCGCGGCGGCGGCCTTCAGCACGGACTTGTAGGCCTGCGGCAGCTCCTCCCACTTCTTCTTGTTGATCATGTACTGCAGCGCCGACGAGCCTTCCCAGAAGCTCGGGTAATAATAGTACTTGGCCACCTGATAGAGGCCGAGGCGCTCGTCGTCGTAGGGGCCGACCCACTCGGTGGCGTCGATGGTGCCCTTCTCGAGCGCCGGATAGATGTCGGGCGCCGGGATCTGCTGCGGCACCACGCCGAGGGACGACAGCACCTTGCCGCCGACGCCGCCGACGCGGAACTTCAGGCCATTGAGATCGGCAACGGTGTTGATCTCATGGCGGAACCAGCCGCCCATCTGCGTGCCGGTGTTACCGCCGAGCAGCATCACCGCGTTGTAGTTGGAGAGGAAGTCGTTGAAGAGGTCGAGGCCGCCGCCCTGGAGAATCCAGGCCTGCTGCTGGCGCGTGTTGAGGCCGAAGGGCAGCGAGGTGGCGATGGCGAAGGTCAGGTCCTTGCCGATGAAGTAGTAGGAAGCGGTGTGGGTGATCTCGACGGTGTCGTTCTGGACGGCGTCGAGCACCTGCAGCGCCGGAACCAGTTCGCCGGCCGGGAAAACCTGGATCTGGAACTTGCCGTCGGTCGCCTCGGAGACGGTCTTGGCGAACAGCTCGGACGATCCGAAGATGGCGTCGGTCGACTTCGGGAAGCTGGAGGCAAGGCGCCACTTGATCTCCGGCATGGATTGCGCGATGGCCGGCATGGCGAGCGTTCCCACGCTGGCCGCGGCGCCGGTGGAGACGAGCCCGGCCTTCCTGATGAACTGACGACGATCCATGCGATCCTCCCCTTGCCCTTATTCACTGACCCCGCATGCGCGGCGGCATCGTTGAAACTCGAAAGCGCGGTTCGATCCGCAAGCGGGCCGAGCCGGCACGGCGGGCATTACAAACGGAAAAACCGGCATTGCGCAATTAGGTGATGCTCCAATCCTGCAAACTTTTCCGAAAGTTGCGCAAAATCGTCGTGGTGGCGCCAAAAGCCGCTCGCGCTCAAAGAATGCTCTTCCCGCCTGTCCGGCGGATCGGTTAACAAGGAAGCGTTCTCAACGCTTCGGATCCGTCCATGACCACACCCGTCGTCCTCTTCACCGCCGACTCCCGTGATTTCGACGGCTACACCTGGCACTGCGCACCCACGACCTATCTGGAGGCGGTGCTCGCGGTGTCCGGCGGCATGCCGCTGATCCTCTCGGCATTCGGGCCGCGTCTCGATCTCGACGCCGTGCTCGACCGGGTCGACGGCGTCGTCGCGACGGGTTCGAAGAGCAACGTTCACCCCTCCCACTATGGCGTCACGGCCACCGAGGCGATGGGCCCCTATGACGAGGTGCGCGACGCCACCAGCCTGCCGCTGATCCGGCGGACCATCGAACGGGGCATCCCGCTGCTCTGCATCTGTCGCGGTTTGCAGGAACTCAACGTAGCGCTGGGCGGCACGCTTGCCTCGGACGTGCAGGATCTGCCGGACCGCATGGACCACCGCCATCCGGACGTCGCCGACATGGACGGCAAGTTCGCCATCCGCCACGGCGTGACCATCGCCGCTGGCGGCTGCCTCGGCCGCATCGTCGACGGCGAGATCCAGGTCAACTCGCTGCACCGGCAGGCGGTGGCGCGGCTGTCCGATCGGCTCGCCGTCGAAGCGACGGCGCCGGACGGCACCATCGAGGCGGTGTCGGTGAAGGGGGCGGCCGGTTTCACTCTGGGCGTCCAGTGGCACCCCGAGTATTGGGCGACGACCGATGGCCCGTCGAAGGCCATTCTTCAGTCGTTCGGCGCGGCCATTGCCGCCGCGGCCGCCAAGCGTTGATGAACTTGAGGTAGGTCAGCCCCAGAGCGAGGCGCCGAACATCAGCAGGCCGAACAGCAGCACCGCCACGGCGGCGGCGGCCTCGACGACGGTGTGCAGACGATGGGCCGCCTCGCCACCTCCGCTGGCGGCGATGCGGACGGCGAGCCCCCGCGTCGTGACGGCGGCGAGCGTCAGCAGGGCGACGGTGAGGCCGGTGCCGAGCGCCATGGTGAAGGCGGACGCGATGCCGGCCAGCAGCAAGCCCTGGCTGAGGGCGAAGACCAGCACGATCAGCGCGCCGGTGCAGGGACGGAGGCCGACGGCCACCACCGCTGACCAGGCCTTCTTCCAGTCGAGACGGCCGGCGGCGATCTCCGGCGCCGGCGCATGGACGTGGCCGCAGCTATCGTCGTGGACATGGCCGGGAGACGGGCGGGCCGGCTTCAGCCCGAATCGATGCTCGTGATCGCAGCCGTCATGGGTGGCGATGCCGAAGCTGGTGGTCATCAGCGCCGGTGCGCCGCCCACCGTCACCATGACCGGCGCGTAGCGCTCGGCAGACCACTGGAGAAGCGGGCGGGCGATCTTGCGCCAGACCAGCCACAGGCCGAGGAGGACGATCAGCGCGAAGGAGCCGGTCTCCAGCAGGGCGGCGGCGCGCGTCATGGCGATGGAGGTGGCACCGAGCAGCACGGCGGCGACCAGCACCATGGCCACGGCCGTGACGGCCTGGGCAAGCGCCGAGACGAAAGCAAGAATGGCGCCGTTCCGGGCCGTTTCCCGGTTGGCGAGGACGTAGGTGGAGATGACGGCCTTGCCGTGGCCCGGGCCTGCCGCGTGCAGCACGCCGTAGAGGAACGACAGTGCCATCAGCCAGATCCCGGCCTTGCCGTCGGCCTTCATGGCGGTCAGCGTCGCCGTGAGGTCGCGATAGAATCCCGCCTGCCAGATGGCGATGGTGCGGAACAGGCCCGGAAGGAAGCCTCCGCCGGTGGCGGCGGGCTCCGGCAGGCCGACGCCGAATGGCCCGTTCGAGGCGAGAACCGGCGTCGCGGCGAGAAGCAGGATGGCGACGAGGCCGAGGCGACGGACGGTCAGGGACATGTGATGTCGGCCCCGTTGGTCTGGCCCTCGGTCAGGAGCTGCAAGGCCGGCGGCAGCTCGCGCTGGTCGGCCGGCACCGCGGCGAGGGCGGCGGCGGCGGCCGGGTCCATGTCGGGCGGGCGGAAGGTCTTGGTGGCGCAGGCCTGGGGGGCGCCGTCGAGGACGATCGGCCCGTCCTTGTCGTCGATCATGCGGAAGGCGACGAAGAAGGTGGGATCGTAGATCTCCAGCCGGATCGATCCGGCCGCCTTGACCGGCGCTTTGGTCGGCAGCGTGAAGAACAGGATGAGACGACCGCCGTTATCCTGCAGCCAGTATTCGGTCGGCTTGTCGAAATCGACGTCCTTGCCGTCGGCGGCCGTGATGAAGGTGAAGTAGGCGTAGTCCTTCAGCGATTCGACGTTGATGTCGGCCAGCGGCTTCAGTTCGTCGACGCTGAGCTTGCCGTCGCCGTTGGTGTCGAGCCCCTGGCTGGCGAAGGCCGAATAGGCATCGTCGAATTGCCAGATGTTGCGGATGGCGGTGATCTCACCCTTGTCGTCGAACACCACCTCGGCCTTGGCGTCGACCCAGACGTGGGGGTGGGCAAAGGCCGGTACGGCGGCGAAGACGCCGGCGAGCGCTGCGGCGAAGGCAATCGTCCTCTTGATCACGAGCGGCATCCGTGGCGATGGCGGCGACTGGGCGCCGCCTCCGGCGAGACATCGCTGCCAAACAAGGCGGCACGATGTCAACCCGGCTCGTCCGCCTCCTCCGCCGGGCTGGTCGGGCCACCGCTGCATTCGTCGCCGTTCTTCTGGAACCAGTCGGCCATGAAGTCGACGAAGGCGCGAATCTTGGCGGAGAGATGCCGGCGATGCGGATAGACGACGTAGATGTTGGCGGCGCCTAGCTCGAAATCGGAGAGAACGATCTTGAGGCGCCCGGCTTCGATGTCGTCCTCGACCATCTTGTAGGGCACCGACCCGTATCCGAGGCCGGCCAGCACGGCGAGGCGCACCGCCGAGGGCGAGTTCACTTCGACGCGGCCGGATACCGGCACCGTCTGACGGACGCCGTCGACGAGGAAACGCCAGTTGAAGCGGTTGCGCAGATTGGAATCGATGATGCAGGGGAGCTGCGTCAGGTCGTCGGGCGTGGCGGGCAGGCCATGCTGCTCGGCGACGTCGGGCCGGACCACGGTGGCGAAGCGGTAGTCGGCAAGCTTGCGGGCGATCAGGCTGGAATCGGAGAGCTCGCTGACGCGGATGGCGCAGTCGAACCCCTCGTCGATCAGGTCGACAAAGCGGTCGTCCAGCCGAAGGTCGAGGCGGATGGCGGGGTTGGCCGCCACGAAATCCATGATCGCCTTGCCCAGCATCGAATCGCCGAAGGTGCGCGGGGCGGCGACGCGCAGGAGGCCCGTGGGCTCGCCGTGGCGCTCCCTCACCATGTCCTGAAGATCGTCGACGCGCTGGAGGATTTCGCCGGCATCGCGGAAGTAGGCCTGACCCAGTTCGGTCAGGGAAAGGCGCCGCGTCGTGCGGTTCATGAGACGGGCGCCAAGTTCGTCCTCGAGTTCCTTAACGTATTTTGAAATCAAGGCCTTGGATCGGCCGAGCTTCCGCGCCGCCGCGGAGAAGCCGCCCGCTTCGACGACCTCCACGAAAGTACGCATGCGAGTGAAAGTATCCATTATCCGCCGCCAGTTTGAGGACATGTCCGTCTTTCGACGAAATCGCGCGACCGGTTCCGTGGCCTCCGGAACGTCTGCGCGCTGCCGAAAGCGCTTTAGGGCCGACCATGTGACAGCCCAAGCAATCGGCTTACCGGCAGTCGCGCCCCATTAACTCTAATGACCTGAATTCAACGAGTTCCGTCAATATGAAAAATCGGGTCTCCATCGCAGAATCATGCGATTTTCTGCTCTTTTACGTATAGTTTCCCGTGGGTGGACAATCGAATTCTTCCGGCTGAACTAATGCCGCTTTGGCAGCGCCTTTTGCACTTGTCGGCTGCGGTGACGGAGGGGGCTCCGGGCGCCTCCCGGCCGAGGTGTCGCCCCAGGGGCACACCGCATGAAATTGTCGTCACAAACGGATTTTCCAAGCGCGGGGTCTTGCAGAAGGGGGCGACGCAGAGTACATGCGTCCTTGCCCAATTTCGCACGTGCCTGTGGTTGCGTGCCGGTTTCGCTAGGGCCGCTAACGGCGGTTCCGGCGAGGGCAACCGGTGACCGGAGTTAAACCGGGTCTAAGCTGCTTCTCAAGCGGCGGACGCGACTTAAAGCAACGACGTAGAGGGCTTTTTTGGTCTCTGCCTGCGCTCCAAACGCAGGCGTTACTGAAGAGGCACTACTTCCTTGCCGGACGTGCGGACTGGAGCAATCCGTCCAATCAAAGGCTGCACGACCAAGAGTCTCGACCGCACGGCGCATCTTCGCCGCAGCGCTGAGGTTTCAAGGTCATACTGATATCCGCCGTCTTCCGTAAACGGGAGGCGATGAGGATGCATTTGCTCACGCGTGCCGGGTCCACACCGGTCGCGGAGATGCGGGTGCTCATCCTCGAAGAAGAGTTTGGACGACGGAGTTCCACGGCCATGACCGCGCGCATTCTTGACTTCCTTGCCAACCGACGACCCGAAGGCCCCTGCCTGGTGGTCGACCTCGATGTCGTCCGCGACAATTTCAAAGCCTTCCGCCATGCGCTGCCCGACACCCGCATCTATTATGCGGTGAAGGCCAATCCGGCGCCGGAAGTGCTGCAGCTGCTCGCCGATCTCGGTTCGTCCTTCGACTGCGCCTCGATCCCGGAAATCGAGATGGTGCTGGCCACCGGCGCCACGGCCGACCGCATCTCTTTCGGCAACACCATAAAGAAGGAGCGCGACGTCGCTCGCGCCCTGGAGCTCGGCGTCGACCTGTTCGCCGTCGACTGCGAGGCCGAGGTCGACAAGGTCGCCCGTCAGGCTGTCGCGACCGGCAAGGCTCGCGCCCGTGTGTTCTGCCGCATCCTCTGCGACGGCGCCGGCGCCGAGTGGCCGCTGAGCCGCAAGTTCGGTTGTGATCCGTCGATGGCGGCCGAGGTGCTCGAGCACGCTCATCGCGCTGGGCTCACCGCCTATGGCATCTCCTTCCACGTCGGCTCGCAGCAGGCCAACCTCGACGCCTGGGACGGCGCGCTCTCTTCGGCGGCCGCCATCTTCGGCGAGCTGGCCGAGCGCGGCATCCAGCTCAAGATGGTCAACCTCGGCGGCGGTTTCCCGACCCGCTATCTCAAGGACGTTCCGGCGACGGAGGCCTATGGCCGCTCGATCGACGAGGCGGTGCGCCGTCACTTCGGCAACCACGTGCCCGAGACGATCATCGAGCCGGGCCGCGGCATGGTCGGCGGCGCGGGCATGATCAAGGCGGAAGTGGTGCTGATCTCCAAGAAGCATCGCGACGACGAGCAGCGCTGGGTCTATCTCGACATCGGCAAGTTCGGCGGTCTCGCCGAGACGATGGAAGAGGCGATTCGCTATCCGATCCGCACCCGCCACGACGGTGCCGCCACGGCGCCCTGCGTGCTGGCCGGCCCGACCTGCGACAGCGCCGACGTGCTCTACGAGAAGACGCCCTACGAGCTGCCCATCAGTCTGGAGATCGGCGACGAAGTGCTGATCGAAGGAACCGGCGCCTACACGACGACCTATTCGGCGGTGGCCTTCAACGGGTTCTCGCCGCTCAAGTCGTACATCATCTGAACTCGCTCCGGGCGGCAGCCTCCGACCGGTATCCTTTGTGACTTCATCGCCCCGCCGGTTGCGGCGGGGGACGGGGTTGCCTCGATGATCGCCTACACGAACGAACAGGCGGGTGACGTTTTCGCCCGCGAGACGCTGCTCGACCGCGCCTTCGGGCCCGGCCGCTTCCGCAAATCCTCGGAGAAAATTCGCTCGGGGCGTCTGCCCTCCGAGGGGTTGGCGCTCGTTGCCCGGGACGATGATCGTCTCGTTGGCAGCGTGCGCCTGTGGGAAGCGGCGGCCGACCGGACGCCGCTCCTGCTGCTCGGCCCGCTCGCCGTCGACGACGAGTGCCGTGGCGCCGGCATCGGCGCCGCGCTGATGCGTCTCGCCATCGACCGGGCGCGGACGCTCGGCCATGGCGCCGTCGTTCTGGTGGGCGACGAGCCCTACTACCGGCGCTTCGGCTTCTCGACGCGCGGCATGGACAAGCTCGCCATGCCCGGCCCGTTCGAGCGGAACCGCTTTCTCGGTCTGGAACTCGTGCCCGGCGCGCTCGCGGGCGCCTCGGGCGTGCTCCGGCCGACCGGTCGTCTCGCGCCCGTCGAACACGCGACGGTTGCGGCCTGATGCGGCGGTCGCCGACGGCGACCGTCTTGTCCCGCCTCAAGTGCGGGTGGACCGCCGGTCCCCGGCTTTCGCGCTCCATTCGGGCGCCGGAAGCCGCTCATGCGGCTTCAATCTGTCCGTCCGTTCGGTGTGCCATTTGATATCCTTCTCGGAAATGCCTAGACTTGCTTGGTGTTTTCCGGGAGGGCTGTCATGGACGTGTTCTTGAGCGGCGGTGATATCGCGATCATCGCACTGGTGCTGTTTGCAATCGTCGTCCTGTTCGCCGGCATCAAGCAGGTGCCGCAGGGCTACAACTGGACGGTCGAGCGCTTCGGTCGTTATACGCGGACGCTCCAGCCGGGCCTCAACCTGATCATTCCGTTCTTCGACCGCATCGGCGCCAAGCTCAACCGCATGGAGCAGGTGCTGGACGTGCCGAGCCAGGAGATCATCACCCGCGACAACGCCACCTGCACGGTCGATGGCGTCGCCTTCTATCAGGTGCTCGACGCCGCGCGCGCGGCCTATGAGGTCTCCAACCTGCAGATGGCCATTCTCAACATCACCATGACCAACATCCGTACGGTGATGGGCTCGATGGACCTCGACAACCTTCTGTCCAACCGCGACGAGATCAACGCACGCCTGCTGCACGTGGTCGACGCGGCGACCGAGGCCTGGGGCGTCAAGATTACCCGCGTGGAGATCAAGGACATCAACCCGCCGGCCGACCTTGTCGCCTCCATGGCCCGTCAGATGAAGGCGGAGCGCGAGAAGCGTGCCCAGATCCTGGAGGCCGAGGGCCTGCGTCAGTCGGCCATCCTGAAGGCCGAGGGCGAGAAGCAGGCGCAGGTGCTGCAGGCCGAGGGCCGGCGCGAAGCCGCCTTCCGCGACGCCGAGGCGCGCGAGCGTCTGGCCGAGGCCGAGGCCAAGGCGACATCGATGGTGTCCGAAGCGGTCGCCAAGGGCGACGTGCAGGCCCTCAACTACTTCGTCGCCGACAAGTACACCCAGGCGCTCGGCCAGTTCGCCCAGTCGCCCAACCAGAAGATCCTGATGCTGCCGGTCGAGGCCTCGGCGCTGATCGGTTCGCTCGGCGGCATCGCCGAGCTGGCCCGCGCGGCCTTCGGTGGCGACGGCCCGCAGGATGCAACGCCGCGCCGGCGCGGCGCCGTGCCGCCGGTCGGCGGCTGAGGGGCGCGACATCATGGGGCTCATCGAAGGGCTGATCGCCTCTCTCGGTCCGTGGTCTTGGCTGGTGCTGGCGCTCGTGCTCGCCGGCATCGAGGTGGTGGCTCCCGGTACCTTCTTCATCTGGTTCGGTGCGGCGGCGCTGGTCGTCGGCCTCCTGGCGCTCGCCGTAGTGATGAGCTGGCAGGTGGAGCTGGTGCTGTTCGTCGTGCTGTCGGCGGTGGCGGTGCTCATCGGGCGCCGCTTCTATGGCCGGGCGTCCAAGGAAGGCGACGGCTTCGCCAACGACCGGCTTGGCCGGCAGGTCGGCCGCTTCGCCGTGGTCGATCGGGCGATCGAGGGCGGCTCCGGTCATATCCGGCTCGACGACACCGTCTGGCGGGCCGACGGGCCCGACCTGCCGGTGGGTGCGCGGGTGCGGATAACGGGCCATCGCGACGGCCGTTTCCTGGTGGAACCGGTATCGTCCGATTGATGCGCATTGGCCGTTCATCATGCGCCTAACGAGTCGTTAACTAATTCCCTTTACCTTTCGTCAACACTGGATACCGCTCGGGGCGGTTGGCGCGGCGACGGAGGCGAGGCGTGCATCGGCGGCAGACCTTTCGGGCTCTGGCGATGGCGTCGGTTCTCCTCGCCGTACCCTCGTTTGCGCAAGACGCGGACGACACGGACGCCGTGCCGGCGCTGAAGGGCGCGTTGCCCGCAAAGACGGTCGATACGGCTGCCGATCCTTCGCTCGACAACACTGATACGGCCGAGCCCAGCAAGTCGAGCGACACCGATTTCGCCATTCCTCCGCTGCGGGCGAGCTTGCCGTCGGACGAGCTCCGGGCCGTTGTTCGCCCCGTGCCGCCCAGTCAGTCCGCGAAGCTGCCGGCGGTGGCGCCGAGCCTGCCGGCCGTCACCCGCGAGGCCGATGCCCGCGCCGAGTACGAGCCGCTGGGGCTCCGGCTCGGCAGTTTCGTGGTGAATGCCACCTCGTCGACCGGCATCGGCCTTCGTCACCATTCGACGCAGGGCAACGAAACCTTCTTCCGCTCGACGGGCGAACTCGCGGCCCGCTCGGATTGGGATAGCAACAGCGTTGACCTGCGCGTTGGCGGCGCGTTTCGCCGGTCGCTTGCCGGCATCGATGAAAAGCTGCCGGAAGGAGACGCGCGCATTGCCGGCCGTTTCGACGTCACCGGCGCCGATCGTCTCACCGCGGCGGCCGGCTGGACGCTGCGCGACGACACCTCGGGGAGCGGCAAGGAAAACACCTTCTCCGGTTCGCTCGGCTACGAGCGGTTCGGCGGTCTGATCGGCCTCAAGACGGGGCTCGGCATCGACAGGACGGTCAACGAAACCGACGGCACGCTCGACAACACGGCGCTGTCGCTGTCGCTGCGTTTGTCGCACGACAGCGGCGCCGTCTTGCAGCCCTTCGTGGAGGTCGGTGCGTTCGGGCGCGAGTTCGACCGGCCGGCGTCTGGCGACGGTCTCAGCCGCAGCGGCGTCGGGGGCGAGGCGAAGGTCGGCGTCACCGTGGCGCAAGACGATCTGACCGGCGAGGTCGCGCTCGGCTACGGCTACGAGTGGCTCAAGGAGGATGGTCTCGACGACATCTCCGGCCTGATCGGCTCGGCCTCGCTCTCCTGGGATGCCACCGAGCTTCTGCGCCTGACGGCGACGGCCACCACCAGCTTCGAGCCGACGTCCACGGCCCGCGCGTCGGGCGTCCTCAAGCGGATCGGCGGGGGCACCGTCACCTATGCGCTGGCGCCCAACGCCTTCGTGGTGGCCGGCGGCGAGCTGACGCTGGAAGATTATGTCGGCATCGACCGAAACGTGACCACCACGGCGCTGAAGGCCGGCGTCGGCTACAAGCTTAACCGCTCGGTGGAACTCGGTCTCGACGGCGAGCACAAGATCGTCCGCTCGAGCGAGGCGGGCGGCGACTATACCGACAGCAGCGTCACCGCCACCCTGACCTTGCGTCAGTAAGAACCGGGACGGCAGTAACGGCGGCGGCTTACGCCGTCTCGCCGCGCTTGCTCCATTCGGCCCAGAATATGCCGCCCAGCACCAGGGCCAGCGCCGCCGCGTGATAGAGGCGGAAGCTCTCGCCCAGCACGAGAACCGCCAGGATCGAGCCGAACACCGGGATCAGGTTGATGAAGACGCCCGCTCGACCGGGGCCGACCAGCTCGACGCCGCGCACGAAGAAGATCTGCGACACCACCGAGGGGAAGACGGCGCAATAGGCCACCAATCCCCAGCCGAAGGGTGTCGGCGCCACATATTGCCCCATGGCGATCTCGGCGGCGAGGAAGGGCAGCGAGGTGAGCAGGGCGGCCACGGAAAGCCCGGCGAAGAAGGATAGGCCGGCGATCTTCGGCCGGCGCGGCAGCAGCACGGTATAGAGGGCGTAGACGACGCAGGCGCCGAGCATCATCAGGTCGCCGGCGTTGAAGTCGAGCGAGGCGAGGGTGTTGAGATCGCCCTTGATCGCGATGACGCCGACACCGACGAGCGTCGTCGCCATGCCGGCAAGCTGGCCCGCGCCGGCCCGCGTGCCGACGATCAGGTAGGCGAAGACGAAGACGAGGCCGGGCAGGGCGCCCTGGATGATGCCGATGTTGACCGCCGAGGTGAAATGGGCGGCGATGTAGTAGAAGGCGTTGAAGATCGTGAAGCCCAGCGCACCCATCACCAAGATGTAGGGGAGGCGCTTCTTCATCGCCGGCCAGTCGGCAAGGACGGGGCGGCGGGCGAACAGGACGAGCAGCAGCAGCACGCCCGACCAGCGGTAGGTGGTCAGCGCCATCGGCGACACTTGTCCGACGGCAAGACGGCTCGCCACCGTGTTGCCGGCCCAGAACAGCGGCGACAGCATGAGCAGCAGATAGGGGCGGCCGTAAAGGCGCGACCAGAGACCGTCATCAGCCACGAAACACCTCTCGTCAAAGCACTTTGTCGGTTTCTTCCTAGAGGGTCCGGTGGCCGTCCGCACGCCTCTTTGGCGGGTTCCGGTACGCCCGAAGCTGGACAAATGGCAGATTTCCGACATCGCGGCTTTCATTGGGGTGCATGGGTCGCTATAGTCGGTCAAGCCCCGGTGCCCATGGTATCGGGGCTTTCCGTGTGAGTGCTGCCGTCGGCGGCATGGCGCGGAAAGGTCTGAAACTTGAACGACGGGACCTTTTCAATGGCGAACGTAGTGGTGGTCGGCTCCCAGTGGGGAGACGAGGGCAAGGGCAAAATCGTCGACTGGCTGTCCGAGCGTGCCGACGTGGTCGTCCGCTTCCAGGGCGGTCACAATGCCGGCCACACGCTGGTGATCGACGGTGTTTCCTACAAGCTGTCGCTGCTGCCGTCCGGTGTCGCCCGCCCGGGCAAGCTCTCGGTCATCGGCAACGGCGTCGTCGTCGATCCGCGCGCTTTCGTCAACGAAGTGACGCGCATCCGCGAGCAGGGTGTCAAGATCAGCCCGGACAACCTGCGCATCGCCGAGAACGCCACGCTGATCCTGTCCATCCATCAGGAGCTCGACGAGCTGCGCGAGAACGCCGCCTCGCCGACCACGCGCATCGGCACCACCAAGCGCGGCATCGGCCCCGCCTATGAGGACAAGGTCGGCCGCCGTGCCATCCGCCTCGTCGATCTCGCCCATCCCGAGACGCTGAACAATCGCATCGAGCGGCTGCTCGCCCACCACAATCCGCTGCGCCGCGGCCTCGGCCATGCCGAGATCGCGCCCGAAATCATCCGCGACGAGCTGATGGCGGTGGCCGATTTCATCCTGCCCTACATGGACGTCACCTGGCGCCTGCTCGACGAGAAGCGCAAGGCCGGCTCCCGCATCCTGTTCGAAGGCGCGCAGGGCGCGCTGCTCGACAACGATCACGGCACCTATCCCTTCGTTACCGGCTCCAACACCATGGCCGGTCAGGCCGCCGCGGGGTCGGGCATGGGACCGGGCGCGCTCGACTACGTGCTCGGCATCACCAAGGCCTACACGACGCGCGTCGGCTCCGGTCCGTTCCCGACCGAGCTGTTCGACGAGGTCGGCGACTTCCTCGGCGAGCGCGGCCGCGAGTTCGGCACGGTCACGGGTCGCAAGCGCCGCTGCGGCTGGTTCGACGCCGTGCTGGTGCGCCAGACGGTGGTCGCCTCGGGCATCAACGGCATCGCGCTGACCAAGCTCGACGTGCTCGACGGTCTCGACGAGATCAAGGTTTGCATCGGCTACGAGATCGACGGTCGCACGCTCGACTACCTGCCGGCCAACCAGGAAGATCAGGCGCGGGTGAAGCCGATCTACGAGACCATGGAAGGCTGGAAGGAATCGACCGCAGGCGCCCGCTCCTGGGCCGAGCTTCCGGCACAGGCGATCAAGTATGTGCGCCATATCGAGGAATTGATCGGCGCGCCCGTGGCCATGTTGTCGACCAGTCCTGATCGTCTCGACACGATTCTTGTGCGTGATCCGTTTCAGGATTAAGTGATTCACCACGTTTTGCCGGCCTTCCCGCCGCAAAAAAGCCCGGCCGCCGTCGCAAGGCTGGCCGCCGGGTGTCCTATCGAAACAGCGTTCCGCCTTGAGGCGGGGCGCCAAGCCGAGAGATGCGGTACATGGCCGACTACTATCCCGTATTGAAGCGTGCCATTTCCTCGCTGCCGTCGGGCTCGGGCGAGGCGCGGCGCGCCGTCTACGAGAAAGCTCGTGTCGCCCTTCTCCGCCAGCTGAGTTCCTACAATCCGCCGCTGTCGCCGACCGAGATCGCGGACCAGCGCGTGGCGCTCGAGGATTGCATCCGTCGGGTCGAGGCCGAGGTGGCCGGTGTGCCGGAGGATGCTCCGGCCAGCGCCGATTCCCACACTCCGGCGCCTGCCGCGCCGCCTCCGCCGGCCGCGCCCGCCGCTCCCAAGGTCGAGCCGCCGCAGGAAGCGCCTCCCCGGAGCGAGCCTGAGGCGCGCCTCGAAGCGAAGCGCGAAGAGCCGGCACCGCGCCGGAGCGGGCTGACCTCGCTCTCCCAGCCCGACATGAATCCCTTCCGGCACATCGAGCCGCTCGCTCAGCCGGAGATGAACCCCTTCCATCACATCGAGCCGCTGGCGGCCCGCAGCAGCACGCCCGCCCGCGCCGCGCCCCAGGAGCGGGCGCCGGTCAGCCTGCCGACCGAACGCCCCCGCTTGCCCACCGTCCGCCTGCCCGACGAGCATGGCGAGCCGCGCATCGGCGTCGGCGTCAGCGCGCTGTCCCGCACGCTCAAGCAGGCCGATTCGCTCGGCGAGGCGTCGTCCACCGCGGTGCGCGCGGCGCGCCACGCCATGAACGAGGTCGATGAAGTCGACGAGCCGGTGGTGGGCGAACGGGTCGAGCCGGATCTCGGCGATGTCCGTCAGGCCGGCCTGCGCCCGGATTCGTCCGTCGGCGGCGTCGGCGACAAGCTCGAAACCGAACGGTTGCAGCCGCAGCGCGAAGCGGCGACGTTGCCATGGCCCGACGACGGAGCCAGCAATGGCCGCCGCGTTCGAATGCTGTTGATCGGCGTCCTGGCCGTCGTGCTGGTGGGGCTTTTCGCCACGCTCGCCTACAGCTTCCGTGGCGCGCTGGTCGACCTGTTCACCGGTGAGCCGCAAACCCAGACGAGCGCCGCGACGCCCGGCGACGACGGCCTGTCGCCGAAGATCCTCGACCGTCTGCCGGCCGAGGGCGAGGCACCGGCCGCGCCCGTCGCGCCCGATGCCGTGTCGGTCCAGACCGAAGCCGTTCCCGCGCCGGCGGCCGTCGACCCCGACCTGCCGCCGCCTCCCGGCACGGCGACGGCCATGGCTCCGACGATGTCTGCCGCCGCGACGCCCGCGCCTGCGGCCGGCCCAACGCTCGCGGCTCCCGCCGCGCAGACGGCTGCGCCGTCCGCCTCGGCGGGCCAGGCGATCGGCGTTGCCCAGAAGGCGATTCTCTACGAAGAGCCCATCCCCGGTTCGCCCGGCACCAAGCTCGACGGTTCGGTGGTCTGGTCCTTCGTCAACGAGCCCGCCTTGCCCGGCGACAAGCCGGTGCCGCAGATCCGTGGCGACATCGAAGTACCCGAGCTCGGCCTCAAGATGCGGCTGTCGATCCACAAGAACGACGACCAGGCGCTGCCGGCCAGCCATATCGTCGAACTGTCCTTCGATGTGCCGCCGTCGTTCGCCGGCAAGTTCATCGACGCCGCGCCCGGCATGATCGCCAAGCAGACCGAGGAAGCGCGCGGCGATACCATCGCCGGTGCCGTCGCCAAGGTGTCCGACAGCCTGTTCTGGCTGGCGCTGTCCGGTCTGGAGCAGGATGTGGCCCGCAACATCCAGCTGCTGAAGGACCGGCCGTGGATCGACATTCCGATCCGCTACGGCAACCGCCGCCGTGCCATTCTCACCTTCGAGAAGGGCGCACCCGGCGAGAAGGCCTTCGCCGACGCGTTCGCCGCCTGGGGTCAGTGACTTGCAAAACGGCGCCGCCTCATGGGTGGCGCCGTTTTTCTAAGCGGAAGTCCCCGGGATCCACCTTTGCCGAATGGCTTCAGGCTGGGCTCGACAGCTTCATCAGCACGAGGCCGGCGAGAATCAGCGCCGCTGCGAGGAGCCGCGTCGCGGTGACCGCTTCACCCAGCACGACGATACCGACCGCGAAGCTGCCGACGGCACCGATGCCGGTCCATACCGTGTAGGCGGTGCCGAGCGGCAGCGACTTCATGGCGACGGCGAGCAGGCCGAAGCTCATGAGCATGGCGATGATGGTGACGACGCTGGCGCCGATCTGGGTGAAGCCGGCCGACAGCTTCATGCCGTAGGCCCACACGACTTCCAGCAGTCCGGCGATCAGAAGATAGATCCAGGCCATGGCGGCCCTCCTTTCGGTCGGGCCGGGCCGTCCCGGACTTGGAACTCACCCGTAGGGATGAGGGAGGACGTTGCCTCGGCGCCCAAAATGGGTCGGCCACCGGCCGGCGTCAAGCGGTGACCGAGGTCACTTCGACAGGAGGACGGCGCGGCCGATCAGTTTGCCGGACGGCAGGTGGTGGATCTCGATCACCTTGCCCTCGGGGCCGTCGATGGTCAGCGAGAGCCGGTCGCCGTCGACATCGGTGGCGACGACGGTGCCGGGCGTCGCCACCTCGACCAGGGTCTGGAATGGCGTGCCGGGCGGTGGCGCGTCCTCGCCGCTCTTGGCGACGCGGAAGGCGATGGCGACGAACACGGCAATCAGGCCGATGCCCAGCGTGCTCCCGGCGATCAGCATCATGGTCTTGAGGCGGGCCTGCACCCGGGCGATGGCCGGGTCGAGCGGTGCCTCGCGTTCGTCGTCGGTCGGCCCTGCCATGATGCTTTCCTTCAGCGCGGATTTCTGCGATAGGCGCATTTAGCGAATCCGGCGCGGTTTGTCGACGCGCCGTCCAAGCAAGCGGCGATCCTGCGACGCGCCTTTTGCCGGTCGACTGTTTTCATGCACCCGCTCCTGCGAAAAGTCTTCCGGCTTTTCGGGTGGGTGCCCAAGAGGTGACGATGGCGGACGAGGACGATATCGCCTTGGAAGACGAGGCCGGCGAGGCGCGGACGGCCACCATAGAGGCGGCCGCCAAGACGCGGTTCGACAAGCTGGTCGCCGAGGCATTCCCCGATATCAGCCGGTCCCGCCTGAAGGCACTGATCGAGGCGGGGGCGGTGGCCGTCGACGGGTACGTTGTCACCGACGCCGCCCGCAAGATCTCCGGCAGCCTTTCGCTCACCGTCCTGGTGCCGCCGGCGGAGGATGCCGAGCCGCAGGGCGAAGACATTCCGCTCGACGTCGTCTACGAGGACGACGAACTGATCGTCATCGACAAGCCGGCCGGCCTCGTGGTACATCCGGCGGCCGGCAACTGGACCGGCACGCTGGTCAATGCGCTGATCGCCCATTGCGGCGACAGCCTGTCGGGGATCGGCGGCGTCCGCCGGCCGGGCATCGTTCACCGGCTCGACAAGGACACCACCGGCCTGATGGTGGTGGCGAAGACCGATCGCTCGCATGCGGGGCTTGCCGCCCAGTTCGCCGATCACGGCCGCACCGGCCCGCTGGAGCGCGGCTATCTGGCGCTCGTCTGGGGCAGCCCCGAGCCGTTTCGCGGCACCATTGATGCGCCGCTCGGCCGCTCGTCGTCCGACCGTACCAAGATGGCTATCGTGAAGGGCAGCGGCGGCAAGGAAGCCATCACCCACTATGAGGTGGCGGAACGGTTTCCGGCCGAGGCGGGGCGCGGGGCGATCGCCTCGCTGGTCGAATGCCATCTGGAAACGGGGCGGACGCATCAGATCCGCGTGCACCTGACGGCGGCCGGCCATCCGCTCGTCGGCGACGCGGTCTATGGCGCGCATTTCCTGACCAAGGCCAACCGGCTTCCCGAGGCGGTGGCGGCGGCGGTCCGGGCGTTTCCGCGTCAGGCGCTGCATGCCTATTTGATCGCCTTCGAGCACCCGGTGACCGGAGAGTTGCTGCGTTTTACCAGCGAACTGCCGCCGGACATGGCCGCCCTCGTGGAGGCGTTCGGGGAACTTTAGGCTTTTTCAGCAGTTTCCCCATGAAATTGCCGGGATTGTTCCTATATTCGGCTTTCGGCGCGCTTGCCTGCCAAGGCGCCGAGGGGATGCCGTGTCCGTCCGGGAGCGGTCCTACGAACGAAAAGGGGGGTGCTCGATGGCCCGAACCACATTGCCGATGATCGCCGCGGGAGAGGGCGGTCTCAGCCGCTATCTCGACGAGATTCGTCGCTTTCCGATGCTTGAGCCGCAGGAAGAATACATGCTGGCCAAGCGCTACGCGGACTATGGCGACCGCGACGCCGCCCAGAAGCTCGTCACCTCGCACCTGCGCCTCGTCGCCAAGATCGCCATGGGCTATCGCGGCTACGGCTTGCCGATCGGCGAGGTCATTTCCGAGGGCAACGTCGGCCTGATGCAGGCGGTCAAGCGCTTCGAGCCCGACAAGGGCTTCCGCCTTGCGACCTATGCGATGTGGTGGATCAAGGCGGCGATCCAGGAGTACATCCTGCGCTCGTGGTCGCTGGTCAAGATGGGCACGACGGCCAACCAGAAGCGGCTGTTCTTCAACCTGCGCAAGGCCAAGAGCCAGCTGCAGGCGCTCGGCGACGGCGACCTCAAGCCCGACCAGGTCGAGGCGATCGCCACCAAGCTCGGCGTGACCGAGGAAGACGTCGTGTCGATGAACCGGCGCCTTTCGGGCGATGCCTCGCTCAATTCGCCGCTGCGCTCCGACAGCGAGAGCGGCGAGTGGCAGGACTGGCTGGTCGACGACCGCGACAACCAGGAAACGGTGATGGCCGAGACGGAAGAGCTCGACCAGCGCCGCGCCATGCTAAAGCGGGCGCTGGGCGTGCTCAACGAGCGCGAGCGTCGCATCTTCGAGGCACGGCGCCTGGCCGAGGATCCGATGACGCTGGAAGACCTGTCCACCGAGTTCGGCGTCAGCCGCGAGCGCGTGCGCCAGATCGAGGTGCGCGCCTTCGAGAAGGTGCAAGAGGCCGTCAAGGCGCAGGCTCGCGAGCAGGTGCCGGCCGTCGTCGAGGCCGACTGACCGAAAGCGGCGCGGATCGGCGCGAAAAGCGCTGGCGCGCCTCCTCGGTGCTTGTCCGCGCCGAGCCTTTGCGCTATAGAGGCGCCCGACCGGGCCATGCGGTGGACCGGAGACGAGCCGCTCGAGGCATCCTCGGCGCGGCTCGTTCCTCTGATGAGCCGCCGCGCGGCCGATACCCAACACCGGGCGCCCCGACAAGGCCGGCGTCAATGATCGCGTCCTTGCGACGCCCGAAAGGATCGACAAGATGAAGCAGGGCATTCATCCCGACTATCACGACATCAAGGTCGTCATGACCGATGGCACCGAGTTCATCACCCGCTCGTGCTACGGCGCGAAGGATGCGACGCTGAACCTCGACATCGACCCGAAGGTGCATCCGGCCTGGACCGGTGGTCAGCAGCAGCTGATGGACCGCGGTGGCCGTCTGTCGCGCTTCAATTCCAAGTTCGGTGGCCTGTTCTCCACCAAGTAAGGTTGGGCGACAGGACGAACATGAAAAACCCCGGCGAGTGCTGCTCGCCGGGGTTTTTGTTTTGAACTGGAGCAACTCCAGCAAAAGTGGGAACCGGTTTGCGTACGGAGTTGCGCAAAAACAAAGAAATAGAGCGCGTTGGCGAACCAAGTTCGCCGTACGCGCTCTAGGAACGGCTGCAAGACGGATGGCGGCGGGGTCGGCGCGGGGCGCGCCGACGATCTGCCTTTAGCGATCAGTTGTCGATGCGGCGGGCGCCGAAGGCGCTGGCGAGGCGGTCGAGATCGCGGGCAACGAGGTTGGCGGCCGGCTCGGCGGCGGTGTAGATGGCCTTGTCCATGTGGACGATGCGGCCGTGCAGACGGTCGGTCCGCTCGATGATCGAACGGAGGGCTTCCGGCAGTTCGCTCCACAGCGGGCCGGACATGACCGGCGGCTGGAAGTCGAGGCGCACCTTGTTCTTCTCGCTGCGGGCCTGCTCGGGCGACATCTCGCCCTCGTTGACGGCGCGCTGCATCAGAAGCCAGGAGGCGATCTGCATCAGGCGGGTCGTCAGGCGCATCGATTCGGTGGAGTAGGACAGCGTGGCGGCTCGGCTGAGATTGCGGCTCTCGATCCGTCCGTCGCCATCGAGATAACTCGCCGTTTCCTCGACGAGCGCCATGCCCTCGCGGAACAGCTCACGGAACAGCTCCGAATTGAGCGCACGCGCACCGAAGGCGATGGCCTCCGTGCCGGAATGGGACTTGCCGGTAAAATCACTCATTACGCCACCTCTGCACCAGACGCTCGGACGATTGGCCCGGCCGGCTTCACGCCCATGTGGACCGCGAAAGCGCCGTCGCAAAGGAAAAGCTGGCGGGCGCCGCCGCTCTTCCCCGCAATCCCCAAAGGGTGACCTGAGTCCCCTTCCGGAACAGTCGTCCGACTTTGCGGTCAAGGTCGCAACCGGCATGCCAGGAAAGGCTAGGCCCGGCCCGAACGTGAACGAAAGGTTAACGCAAAGCGGGGAGGGAGTCTCGACAAATCCTCGACGGCAGCGATTCGGCCGGAAAGCGGGAAATGGGGCGGTGCCTCGTCCCGCGGCGGGAAAGGCCGGACAAAAAAGAAGGCCGCCAGGGGCGGCCCTTCATAAGTTGAACAGGGAGGCGTCAAAAGAGTGACAGGAGCCACTCGTGATCCAACCATACGGATCGGATTCTTGATAAACGAAACTGGTAAACGCGTCCTTAACAATGAATATTTTTCAATGGAGTCCGTTAGCCATCCGCCTCAGAACTTGAACAGCGAGTCGGCGGCGCTGCGGACATCGTCCTTGAGGCGAAGGGCGTCCTCGATCCTGGCGATCTCGGCGTGCAGGAGGTCGATGCGGGCGCGGAGTTCGGCCACCGAAAGGCGCGACAGGTCCTGGCCGACGACATGGGCGGGCGGCGGCGTCTCTGGCCGATCGTCATCGCTGATCATCTCAACCCTCCTCGTTATGGCACAGGGAAGTGAAGGCTCGCCCGGCCGGCGTGTCAAGTCGGCTCAGTGGACCATCGGCGGCAAGACGGGATAGAACGGGGCCAGACCAGGACAGCGTGCCGGTGGCGCACAGGTGCCGCCTCGCGATCGGAGCTTCGGATGGCCTTGACCATCGTCACGACCCGGGATCGTCCCGATCTCGCGCAGATCACCGGCAGGTGGCGGTGGGAGGCCTTCTTCAAGGCCGATGGCGTTTCCCTGGAGGACACGCTCGCTTTCGAAGCGGACAGCGCGCGAAGCACCGACCTGATGCCCACGGTGCTGGTGCTGCTCGACGGACAGCAGCCCATTGGCATGGTGGCGCTCTGCCTCGACGATCTCGAGGGGCGGCCGGAGCTCAATCCGTGGCTGGCTGGTCTTTACGTCGCTCCGACGCATCGCGGACAGGGGCACGGCTTGCGTCTGATTGCCGAGCTGGAATCGCTGGCGCGCGCCTCGCGCATCCCCCGTCTTTCCCTGTACACTGCCGGCGCCGTGGGGCTCTATGCAAGGGCAGGGTGGAAGACGGTCGAGACCTTCGACCTGCATGGCGAGCCGTTCTCGATCATGCAGAAGCATTTCTAGGAGACCGAAGACATGGCCGCTTTGCCGTCCGACATGCTGGCGATCGAGATTTCCCGCCCCGGCGGGCCGGAGGTGCTGAAGCCGGTGCGACGGCCCCTGCCGGCGTTGCCCGCCGACGGCGTGCTGATCGCCGTCGAGGCGGCCGGCGTCAACCGGCCAGACGCGCTGCAGCGGCAAGGTGCCTATCCGCCACCATCAGGCGCATCCGACATTCCGGGCCTCGAAGTGGCGGGCACGATCGCGGCGGTTGGCGCCGAGGCGCGCGGGGTTTCCATCGGGGACAAGGTGACGGCGCTGGTAGCCGGCGGTGGCTATGCCGAGTATTGCGCGGCGCCGGCCGGCAGCTGCCTGCCATGGCCGGCCGGCTTCGACGCCGTGCGGTCGGCCGCCCTGCCGGAGACCTTCTTCACCGTCTGGTCCAACGTGTTCGATCGCGGGCGGCTTCTGGCCGGCGAGAGCTTTCTCGTCCATGGCGGCACGTCCGGGATCGGCACCACGGCGATCCAGCTCGCCCGCGCCTTCGGGGCGCGTGTCTTCGCCACCGCCGGCAGTGCCGAGAAATGCGAGGCCTGCCGCCGGCTTGGCGCCGAGGTCGCCGTCAACTATCGCGACGAGGACTTCGTCGCCGTGCTGAAGGCGGCGACGGACGGGCGAGGCGTCGACGTCATCCTCGACATGGTGGGCGGCGATTACGTCGACCGCAACTATGAGCTCGCCGCCGTCGACGGCCGCATCGTGCAGATCGCCTTTCTCGGCGGCGCGAAGGCTTCGGCCAACTTCGCCAAGCTGATGCAGAAGCGGCTCGTCCATACCGGCTCGACGCTGAGGCCGCGCGAGCCGGCCTTCAAGGCCGGTATCGCCGCCTCGCTTCGCGACAAGGTGTGGCCGCTTCTTGCCGCCGGCAGCGTGGCGCCGGTGATCGATGTGGTGGTGCCGGCCGAGCGGGCTGCGGAGGCGCATGCCCACCTCGAAGCCGACCACATCGGCAAGATCGTGCTGACCTTCGGCCGAAACCCGGATTTTCCGGCTTAGCTCGATTGCGGAACGGTGGCGCGATCTGTATATAGGAGGCATTCCCCAGTCATCGTGATACGAGACGGAGGGCCGCCGGCGAAAGCCGGTGGACCAGCGAAGAGGATTTATCGATGTCGACCCCGTTGATGCCCAAGGCAACCGCCGTCTGGCTGGTCGAGAACACGGCTCTGTCGTTCGACCAGATCGCCGCCTTCTGCAAGCTGCACGCCCTCGAGGTCAAGGCCATCGCCGACGGCGAAGCGGCCCAGGGCATCAAGGGTCTCGATCCGATCCTGACCGGCCAGCTCAGCCGCGACGATATCGAGAGGGCCGAGAGGGACGGTTCGATCCGCCTGAAGCTGCTCGACCCCAAGGTCCGCGTGCCCGAGGCCAAGCGTCGGGGCCCGCGCTACACGCCGGTGTCGCGCCGCCAGGACCGGCCGAATGCCATCCTCTGGCTGGTGCGCAACCATCCCGAGCTCAAGGACGCGCAGATCATGCGCCTCGTCGGCACCACCAAGACGACGATCGCCCAGATCCGCGACCGCACGCACTGGAACTCCGCCAACCTGACGCCGGCCGATCCGGTCACGCTCGGCCTCTGCTCGCAGATCGAGCTGGACATGGAGGTCGAGAAGGCGGGCAAGGTGTCGCCGGAGAAGGTGCTGACGCAGACGCTGCTGCCGGTCGAAGAGACCACGTCGCCCGACGCGCTGTCCGGTTTCCGTGCCCCGTCGCGCGACGACGAGGAGGAGCTCGACGCCGATGCGGTGTTCGCCAAGCTCAACGCCCTCTCCGGTCCGAAGCCCGACGAGGACGACGATCTCTGAGGCAGCAGGTCAAACGCGGCCGCTCAGCGTGGCGTAAAAAGGCAAGGCTCCGGGTTTCCGGGGCCTTTTTTCATTCTGCAGCTCTGGCGATCCGGGGCTGACGGCTCTTTTCGTTCTGCGTCATTGTTTTGCGCCAGCCGTCACTAGGCGGTGGGCTGACGGCCCGATTTTATTGCCCAGTCGACCCCATCCGCACGCGAACCCGAACAACTGGTGGCTCGCGACGAAAGGCGGGATCGGCAGTTCTGGGAGGGACCAAATGAGACGCAGGGCATTGTTGGCCATCGTCGGCGCGGTGATCATGCTGGTGGGCGGGTTGCTGGCCCATTTCACGCAGACGTCGGGCGGTGTCCGGATCGAGGACGTGCGCTTTACCGGCGAGAAGGGCAACAGGATGAGCGCGCTCGTCTATGTGCCACCGAACGCCACGGAGCAGACTCCGGCGCCGGGCATCCTGGCGGTGCACGGCTATCTCAACTCGCGTGAGACGCAGGGCGACTTTGCAATCGAGTTCGCCCGGCGCGGCTATGTCGTCGTGGCCCTCGATCAGGCCGGCCACGGCTACAGCGATCCGCCGGCCTTCGGCTATGGTTTCGGCGGCCCGGATGGCCTCAGCTACCTGCGCAGCCTGCCGTTCGTCGACAAGAACAACATCGGCCTTGAGGGCCATTCCATGGGCGGCTGGACGGTGCTCGCGGCGGCGGCGGCGATGCCGGACGCCTACAAGGCGGTGGTGCTGGAGGGCTCGTCGACCGGCGCGCCGTTCGCCAAGGAGGGTGACCCGAGCTGGCCGCGCAATCTCGCCGTCGTCTTTTCCAAGTATGACGAGTTCGCCGGCGTCATGTGGGGAAGCCCCAAGCCCACCGCGTTGGGCAGCACGCCGAAGATCCAGGCGGTGTTCGGCGTGCAGGAGCCCATCGAGGTCGGCAAGATCTATGGCGATATCGGCCAAGGCACTGCCCGCATCCTGCAGCAACCGGCCGTGACGCATCCGGGCGACCATATCAGCCATGAGGCGATCGGCTATGCCATCGACTGGTTCGGCCAGACGCTGGACGGCGGCACGCCGCTGCGCGCCGACGACCAGATCTGGCTCCGCCGGGAGCTTGGCACTGGCGCCGCCTTGGTGGGCTTCGTGGTTCTTCTGCTTGGAGCCTTCGACCTGTTGCTCGGTCTGCCGGCTTTCGCCGCCTTGCGCTCCGATGCGACCGGTGTGGCGGTTGCCGAGCGGCAGCCGGAAGGGCGCACCAGGGGCGCGTTCTGGATGACCGTGCTGATCCCGCCGCTCACCTATTATCCGGCCTTCATGCTTGGCGAGATCCTCCTGCCGGCGTCGGCGATCTTCCGCCAGACGTTCACCAGCCAGGTCATGGTCTGGGCGATCGTCAACCTGATCGTCACCCTGGCGCTGCTGCGCTGGGCACCCAGATCCTTCGAGCGCAGGGGCGTCGTCCTGCCGTCGCTCGCCGTCGCTCTCGCCGTCGTTGCCATCGGCTATGTGGTCGTCTGGCTCGCCGATGCGGCGCTCAAGATCGACCTGCGCTTCTGGTTCTTTGCCCTGAAGCTGCCGAGCATGGTCCAGTTCAAGGCATTCCTCCTCTACGTGCTGCCGTTCACGGCCTTCTTCGTCGTGTCATTGCACATGTTGCAGCGGAACTTCGGCGCGCCGGGCACGTCAGCGGTCCGTCACTATGCCGTGACGGTCATGGCTCTCGTTCTCGGCTTCGCCCTCCTCGAGGCCATCCAGTATGGCCATCTCTGGCTGACGGGCGAGCTGATCAACCCGCTCGCCACCAATCCGTCGCTGGTGCCGCTGTCGACGATCGTCGGCCTGAACTTCCTGCCGGTCTTCACCGCCGTGGGGTTCATCTCGACCTTCACCTGGCGACGCACCGGCTCGTCGCTGCCCGGCGCGCTGATGTCGGGTCTGCTGGTGACATGGTACCTCACCGTCGGTACGGCGACGCATTATGCCTGAGGCGTACGGGTGTTGATCTTCCGGCCGGCGGGGCGACCCGCCGGCCTTTTTGCGCCTGCCGGGCTACATCCTTCGTCTGATAAGGGGCAGTCCGTAATCAAGATAAGATGACGAGCGTGCCGGGCCGATCGGCACGGAAACGGACCGTGGATCGAAGCTTCGCTTGGGAGGCCAGGGCAAATGCCATCGCGGGTGGTCGTGTCGACGGCCGATGTCTCCCAGGGCGACAGGTTCTCCTATTTCCGTGAGAAGGTCGCCGGCTATTTCGATGGGCTCGAACTCATGGAGCCCAAGAGCAAGTTTCTGGATGCCCGGTTTGAAACCATCGAAGTGGGCGATATCCAGATCTGTCGGATCACGGGCTCGGAACACGCGGTGCGCCGCTCCACATCCGCCTTGCGCTGCCTGCCAAGCGACAAGATCAGCGTGAACTATTGCGACGGCGGCGACTATTTCCTCGATGACGTCCTGGGAGGCGGCTCCGTTCGTTACGGAGCGCTGCGCATCATCGACAATGCCCATGAGTTCGAGCTGCGCCTGCCCAGGGAGAAGCGGGTGGTTCTCCACTGCTTTCAGGTTCCGCGCATGGCCTTCGGCGAGGGCGTGTCGTTCCGAACAATCAATACCCTCCTGTCGGAGTCGCCGTTCGGTTCGCTGATGTCTGACCAGTATCGCGTGCTGATCAAGGCGTTGCGCCTCGGCAGTCTCGCCGCCGTCCATGCGGCGGCCAACGCCACCAAGGTGATGCTTCTGTCGCTCGGCGAGGTCACCCACCAGGATGGCCGGGCGCGCGACGTACCGAATGTCGGCATCGCCTCGCTGAAGAGCTACGCCCTGAGCCGCCTGTCGGAGCCCGATCTCAGTGTCGAAGCGGTGGCTCGCGCCTTCCATTGTTCCGAGCGCACCGTGCAGAATCGCTTTGCGGCCGAGGGCGAGACCTTCTCATCCTGGCTGCTGTCGCAACGTCTGGCGCGGGCGGAAGAATTTCTGCTGGCCCCGGCCTATGCGCTCAGAAGCGTCGAGTGGATCGGATTTTCCTGCGGGTTCGTTGCCACCCCGCATTTCCACCGCGCATTCAAGGATCGGTTCGGAACGACGCCGCGGGCCTTCCGCGAGCGGGGCTACACCCACGGCCGGCAGGCGGATGGGTTCGCGCAAGCCCTGCCGATATGAGCCGACCTTGAACCGCCGGCTCAGGGCGGCGAGAAGCGGACGTCCGGAAAGATCGAGCTGATCCAGTCGCGATGGGGCGATACGCGGCAGAACCAGGACGTCTCGCCATAGGCCGCTTCGCCGGTGCCGTTGGAGTTGACGCCCACCAGCACCCAGCCAGCGGACTTGGTCTTCATCCAGGCGGACCCGCCGCTGTCGCCCGAGCCGAGCAGGCCGACCAGCGGCGTGGCGGGGCGGCTGGAACCGCCGAGCGAGTTCTCGATCGACTCGTCTTCCTTGGGCAGGAAGATGCCGAGTTCGTTGCCGGCCTCCTCGCCGTCGACCGGCGGGCGCGTCAGCTCTTCCCAGCTGTCGACAACCCCTTGGGCCGCCGCCTTGTCGGAGCCCTCGTAATATTCGTCCCGTTCGCCCGTGGAGCCGATGCCTCGGCTGCCAAATCCGACGAAGGTGATCAGTTTCCCCGCTTCGCCGGTCCCGGTGTAGAGAACCGGCTCCGGCCCGGCGTCATCGATCTCTCCGTCGAGGCGTAGGATGCTGAGGTCATAGCCGGCGCGGGTGTCCGGATCGCCATTCCACTCGGGCAAGACCCAGACGCGGTCGATGTCGAGCGTTTCGCCGCCGGGTGTGCGGACGACATACTGGTCGGTCGTGGCGGGCAGGTCGAAGATGTGGGCCGCCGAGAGTATGTAGGCCTTGCCATCCCGGTTCCCCAGCCAGGTTCCGGACGCTTCGCCCCAGGACTCGCCATCGGTGGACAGGGCCACGACGGACCGGAACTGCGGCTGGGCGGCAAGGCGCAGGGCAGCGCCGAAGCCGGCCGCTTCGTTGCCCGGCTCACCGCCTTGCTCGGACCAGGTGGAGTCCAGGATGACGACGGCGCCGGCCGGCACGGCGGCGGACGCGAGGACGAAGGCTGAAACGAGGGCGGAGAGTTTTCCGGCGCGCATGGTCACCTCAGGATGGGCGAAAGCCATCGCGACGGCGCGCGACGCTTCCATGCGTTCACGTCCTAACAGCAAACATTTGGCGTTTGGTTGACAGGCAGGATTGGCCGCTCGCGGGCCTCCGGCAGGCGCCGGCAGGGTCATCAGGGTTTCTACTCAAAGCGGGCGCCGTTTTGGGCCCGACGATGAGACCTTGGTCGATAGCGCAATTTTCGAGATCATGAACGGCCAATCCGCGCAATTATACACAATAATTACCTGAATAAGCGCAATTTATAAACACAGGCCGGCGCCTTGAAGTCTGCGACCATCGACTTCATATCAAAATTGTGACACGATGAATGTGTTGAGGCTTAGCCCACAGCAAGGAGGCCCGAATGTCTGTTCAGTCGCACATTGCAGAACTTGA
>Ga0206117_100411_pt1 | contig 48152 bp, 44 predicted proteins | sample 3A5Ametagenome_FD_177997 | JGI IMG/M metagenome (GOLD analysis project Ga0206117, IMG submission 177997) | Enriched microbial communities from leaf-cutter ant dump, University of Wisconsin, Madison, United States - 3A5A | ecosystem: Environmental > Terrestrial > Nest > Insects nest > Nest dump... | reverse complement strand
AGCACGTCCTGCAGGTCGGAAGCCTCCGGCGACTTGCCGCAGACGCCGCGCGTCACGCAGCCGGTTCCGCGGGCGGTCTGTTCACACTGATAGCAAAACATCTGTCCGTCTCCATCCTCGGGGGCTTTCAGCCCTTCTTGCCGGCCGAGCCGGCGGAATGGAGGGGACCGTAGAAGGGACGCCGAGGGGGGACGTTGCGCGGGCACAAATTTGCCAGCGATTTCACGGCAGCTTGACGTAGTGGGCTCGAGTCATCTCTCTCAAGGTCATCTCGTTCGCCGAGGCGAGGGCCTGCGTCACGCTCATCTGGCCGACGACGGCGGCGGCGAAAATCTGGCCGACGGCATCACCGATCCGTTGGAACTCGGGAATGGCCACGAACTGGCTGCCCGTGTAGGGCGCGGGCTTGACCGTCGGCTGGTCGGGGTTGGCCGTTTTGATGGCGGTCAGCGTGTAGCTGGAAAACGGCGCCGCAGACCGGTAGCCGGGGTTGTTGTAGAGCGACACGCGCGTTCCGGGCGGCGCGTAGGGCCATCCCTCATGCGCGGCAACCAGCTCGGCATACTCCCGGTCGGTCGCCCAGGCGATGAAGCGCTGGGCCGGGCCCGCCTTGCTGGTGCTGGTGGGAATGGCGAGGTTCCACGTCCACAGCCAGTTGCCGTGGTTGCCGAGGGTGCCGAAGGTCGGGAACGGCGCGTAGCCGACGCGCCCGACGACGCTCGACGTCTTGGGATCGCTGAGGGTGGATGCGGCGACGGTGGAGTCGATCCACATGGCACACTTGCCCGCCCGGAACAGGTCGAGATTCTCGGGATAGCCGTAAAAGGCCGAGCCCGGCGGTCCCGCCGTCTGAAGCAGATCGACATAGAACTCCAGCGTCCGCTTCCACTCCGGCGAGTTGAACTCCGGACGCCAGTCGAAGCCGAACCAGCGGGCGCCGAAGGAGTTGGCGGCCGCCGTGAGCAGCGCCATGTTCTCGCCCCAGCCGGCCTTGCCGCGCAGGCACATCCCATAGCGTCCGGCGACCTTGTCGGTGAGTTTCAGCGCCGCCTCGCGCACGAATGTCCAGGTCGGCGAGGGCGGCATTTCAAGGCCGGCGTCCCGGAACAGGTCGGTGCGGTACATCAGCATGGCGCTCTCGCCATAGAACGGCGAAGCGTAGAGCTTGCCGCGATAGGAGACCGCCTTGCGGATGGCCGGCAGCAGATCGTCCTCGTCATAGGTGTCGCCCAACTGGTCGAGCGGCTGTAGCCAGCCTTGCCGGGCCCAGATCGGGACTTCGTAGTTGCCGATGGCGATGATGTCGAACTGGCCGCCGCGCGTCTCGATATCCGTGGAGATCTTCTGCCGCAGGACGCTTTCTTCCAGCAGCACCCAATTGAGGTGGATCCCCGGATTGCGTGCGGCGAAGTCGTCGGTCAGTTCCTGCATGCGGACCATGTCGGCGTTGTCGACGGCAGCAATCGTCAGCATTTCGGCAGACATCGCGGCGCTGGTCGCGCCGATCAGCGTCGCAACTCCCACAATCGCGCTGGAACGCATCGCCTTCCCCTCCACCGACTCAACGCGGTCACTCGGGGATGCTAGTGCGGCAATGGTTCAGAAGGTATTGGCGAAGGGTCGCGGAAGAGGTCGATTGTTCAGAAACTCAGGGTCAAGGGGCCGACGGCAGCAGTGCCGCGCCGGTCATGTCCTCCTTGAGTTCGACGCCGGTGAGGCCAAGCCTCAGCGCCTCCCGGATCAGCCAGACAATCTTGTCGGCCGCGACCTCGTGCGCCAGCCCGTCGGCGTGAATGTTCGAGAGGCAGTTGCGCTCGCTGTCGCGCCGGCCGACCTTCGGGCCGAAGGTCAGGTAGGCGCCGAGACTGTCGGGAACCGACAGGCCGGGCCGCTCGCCGATCAGCACGACGACGATGCGGGCGCCCAGCGCTTCGCCGGCTTCGTCACCGAAGGCGACGCGGGCTTGTTCGCCGAGTACGACAGGGGCGGTCCTGAGGTCGCCGAGCCGGCGCAGGCAGGCGGACAGCACGATTTCGGCGTGGGCCTCGACGGCGGCGGCCGAAAGACCGTCGGCGATGACGAAGGCGACGTCCCAGTCGCCCGCTTCGATGCCGGCGAGAGCCGCCGGCTCCACGCGCCGGCCGAGGTCGGGGCGCGCGAGATAGGTCGGGCGGTCGGCGGCGCGCGACCTCAGCCGGATCGCCGGATGTTTCGCGCCGATCCGCTCCGCCATCGCCGCGAAGTCGACATGGCCGTGCACGGCGTCGCGGGCGCGGGCGTGGGCGAGCTGGAAGTCGAGCACGGCGCGGATCGGCAACGAGTCGCCGGCGCGGCCGAGGCCGATGCGGGCGCGGGTGACGGCCCTGAAGCGGGCGAACGGATCGAGGTCGATGGGATTGCTCATGCCGACGCCTTGTAGTCGATGAGGCGGCGCGCGACGGAACTGGCCTGCGGCGCCAGGCGCCCCTCGCTGTCGAAAAGGCCCATGCGGTAGAGCCAGGCCTCGAACTCTGGTGCCGGCGGTCGGCCGAAGGAATGCCGGAGGCTGACGATGTCGTGGTAGCTGAGCGACTGGTAGTTCAGCATCACGTCGTCGGCGCCGGGCACGGCGATCAGGAAGTTGACGCCGGCCGAGGCAAGCAGGAACATCAGGTTGTCCATGTCGTCCTGGTCGGCTTCGGCATGGTTGGTGTAGCAGACGTCGACACCCATCGGCACGCCGAGCAGCTTGCCGCAGAAGTGGTCCTCCAGTCCGGCCCGGATGATCTGCTTGGCGTCGTAGAGATATTCCGGGCCGATGAAGCCGACCACGGTGTTGACGATCAGCGGCTTCAGGTGGCGGGCGACGGCGTAGGCGCGCGCCTCCACCGTCTGTTCGTCGACGCCATGATGGGCGTCGGCGCTGAGTGCCGATCCCTGGCCCGTTTCAAGATACATCACATTGTCGCCGACGGTGCCGCGCTTCAGGCTGAGCGCCGCCTCGCGCCCTTCACGGAGTACCTTCAGATCGACGCCGAAACCGCGGTTGGCGGCCTCGGTACCGGCGATCGACTGGAACACCAGGTCGAGCGGCGCGCCGGCCTCGACGGCCTTGATCGACGTCGTCACATGCGTCAGCACGCAGGACTGCATGGGGATGTCGAAGCGCTGGCGAAGCCGGTCGAACAGCTCCATCAGCCGCATGCAGGCTTCCAGGTTATCGCCGGCCGGGTTGATGCCGATCACCGCGTCGCCCACGCCATAGGTAAGGCCGTCGAGCGTCGAGCCGGCGACGCCCTCGGGATCGTCGGTCGGATGGTTCGGCTGCAGGCGGCTGGAGAGGCGTCCCTTGAGGCCGATGGTGGTCCGGAAGCCGGTGACGACGCTGGCCTTGGCGGCCGCGACGATCAGGTCGTGGTTGCGCATGATCTTGGAGACCGCGGCGACCATTTCCGGCGTCAGGCCGGGGGCGAGGGCGGAGAGCGCTTCGGTCGTGCACTCGTAGGAGAGCAGCCAGTCGCGAAACTGTCCGACCGTCATGTGGGCGACCGGCGAAAACGCGGCGTCGTCGTGGTCATCCAGGATCAGCCGGGTGACTTCGTCGATCTCGTAGGGGATCAGCGGTTCTTCGAGAAACGTGCGAAGCGGAACGTCGGCCAGAAGGTAGCGGGCGGCGACGCGGCGCTCGTTGGTGTCGGCGGCGATGCCGGCCAGCCGGTCGCCGGATTTTTCCGGCGAAGCCGCGGCCATGAGGGTCTTGAGATCGTCGAAGACGTGACGTTGGCGGCCGAGCAGGATGGCGTAGCTGGACATGCCGCCAGTCTATCATCGCTCAAGGATTGGCCAAGGCGTTTTGTTGGGCAGTCGCCGCCTCGTGCGAAGTCACATTGGGGACGCTACCGATGCGCCGAGGTGGCTTTGATGAACAATCGGTAAGGTCTGTTTTTGAACACGATTTCGCCAAGAATCCGATATCCCTGCTTGCCCGCCCATGGTAGCTCCGGCCGTACCGGCTCGGTGCCGCTGGGCGCCCAGATGGACGATTTCGAACGCTGGAGGAAAAGGCATGCAACTCGTTCAGGCCAGCGGCCTGGTGAAGACGTTTTCGAGACTGCGCGCCGTAGACGGCGTCAGCCTTGAGGTGAGCCGTGGCGAGGTCGTGGGCTTCCTTGGCCCCAACGGTGCCGGCAAGTCGACGACCATGAAGATGCTGACCGGTTTTCTGGAGCCGGATGCCGGCACCGCCTCGATCGCCGGCCATGACGTCTTCTCCGACCCGATCGCCGCCCGCCGCCATCTCGGCTATCTGCCCGAGGGTGCGCCGGCCTATGGCGACATGACGGTTGCCGACTTTCTCGCCTTCGTCGGGCGCATGCGCGGCCTGTCCAGCGCCGTGCTCGGCGAGCGTCTTGCCGAAATGGTCGAACGGGTCAATCTCACCGCCGTCTGGAATCGCCCGATCGACGCCCTTTCCAAAGGGTTCAAGCGTCGCGTCGGCATCGCCCAGGCGCTGGTCCATGATCCGGAAGTGCTGATCCTGGACGAGCCGACCGATGGCCTCGACCCCAACCAGAAGCATGACATGCGCGAGCTGATCTCGGCGATCGCGCCGGGCAAGGCGATCGTCATCTCCACCCACATCCTCGAGGAGGTCGAGGCGATCTGCAGCCGCGTCGTCATCATCGCCGAGGGCAAGGTGGTTGCCGACGCGACGCCGTCCGCTCTTCTCGACGCCGCCGTTGTCGATGGCCAGCGACCGACGCTCGAAACGGTCTTCCGCTCCATCACCGGCAGCAAGGCCGCCTGACGCCGCTTCCCTTCCGGAGACGATCCGAGATGAAAACCTCTTTCCGCACCATTGCTCTGGTGTTCGGCCGCGAGTTCCGCGCCTATTTCGCGACACCGCTCGCCGCCGTCTTTCTCCTGGTATTCCTCGCCCTTTCGGCCGGCCTCGCCTTTTTCGCCGGCGGTTTCTTCGAGCGTGGACAGGCCGACCTCGGCCCGTTCTTCGCCTGGCACCCCTGGCTTTTCCTCATTCTGATGCCGGCGATCGGCATGCGGCTCTGGGCGGACGAGCGCCGGTCCGGCGTCATCGAACTCCTGATGACGCTGCCGGTGCGCGCCCATGAAGTGGTGATCGGCAAGTTTCTGGCCGGCTGGGCCTTCACGGCGGTGGCTCTGGTGCTCACCATGAGCTTCTGGCTGGTGACGCTCTACCTGGGATCACCCGACAACGGCATCGTTCTGGCGAGCTATCTCGGCTCCTTCCTGATGGCCGGTGCCTTCCTGGCGATTTCCGCCTGCATCTCGGCAATGACCAAGAACCAGGTGATCGCCTTCATTCTCGCCGCCATCGTGTCGTTCCTGCTGGTGATGTCCGGCACCAACCTGGTGCTGGCGGCCTTGCGCGGCTGGGCACCGGCCTTCGTGGTCGATCTTGTGCAGTCGCTGTCGTTCATCACCAACTTCGACCGGCTGACGCGTGGTGTCCTCGAGGCGCCGGCCGTCATCCTGTTCCTGTCGACCATCGTGCTCGCGCTCTGGATCAACGTCCAGGTCGTCGATGCCAAGAAAGCGGCCTGAGGTTCCACGATGTCGAAACTCAACCGAATTCCGAAGTCCCGCCTCGTCGCCGTCGGCGCCGTCCTGGCGGTCATCCTCTACCTCGCCGTGAACTCGCTGTCGGCGACGCTGTTCCGCTCGAGCCGCATCGACCTCACCGACGGCGGCCTCTACTCGCTCTCACATGGCACCGTGACCATGCTGGACAAGCTCGACGAGCCGATCCACATGCGCCTGTTCATGTCGGCGGGCCTGCACGAGGCGGCGCCGGCGCTGTCCGCCTACGCCTCGCGCGTCCGCGCCATGCTGGACACCTACGAGAGCCTGTCGCACGGCAAGATCACCCTCGAGGTGATCGATCCCCAGCCCTATTCGGAGGAAGAGGACCGTGCCGTCGGCCTCGGCATCAACCGGATCAGCCTCGACGGCAGCTCCGACCCCATCTACTTCGGTCTTGCCGCCACCAACTCGACCAACGGGACGGCCAACATTCCGGTGTTCACGCCGGATCGCGAGGCTTTCCTCGAGTATGACCTGACGCGCCTCGTCGCCGAACTGGGACAGCCGAAGAAGCCGGTCGTCGCGCTTCTCGACGGTCTCGGCATGGCCGGAAACCAGATGATGGGGCAGGAGCCGGCCCAGATCCTCACGATGCTAAAGGAAACCTACAGCGTCGAGACCGTCGGCGGCGACATCGACAAGCTGCCGGACAACACCCGCGTCGTCCTGGTGGTGCAGCCGCAGAAGCTCAGCGACCGCACGCTCTACACGCTCGACCAGTGGGTGCTGGCGGGCGGCGCCACGCTGGTGTTCGCCGATCCGTTCGCTGAGACCCAGGCCGGCCCGCAACCCGGCGTGCCGGTGGAGAACAACGCCACCGACTTCCAGAAGATGTTCGATGCCTGGGGCGTCGGCTTCGATGCCAAGAAGGCGGTCGGCGATCCCGACTGGGCGATCCGCACCCAGCGCAACATCGGCGGCCGGCAGGCCGAGGTCGCGAACTATCCTTGGTTCGCCATCCATGACGATGGCTTCGACCGGGGCGACGCTGTCACCTCCAAGCTCAACGCCGTGGTGATGACCACCGCCGGCAGCTTCACCGCCACCGGCAAGGATGCGACGCTGAAGCCGCTGATGTACGCCTCCGCCGACGCGGGCCTTCTTTCCGCCGGCGAAGCAGCCGATCCCTATGGCGATCCGCGCGCACTTCTCTCCAAGATCGAGAAATCCGGTGGCCGTCCGGTGGTCGCCGCCCGTCTCGAAGGCAAGCTTCACACGGCCTTCCCGGACGGCAAGCCTAAGGACTCGGCTGCCGAAGCCGCGCCGATCAAGGAAAGCGCCTCGGCGCCCAACGTCATCCTTGTCGGTGACGCCGACATGCTGTCCGACCGCAACTGGCTGCAGAAGCAGAACGTGCTCGGCCGGCAGGTGGCGCAGGCCTTCGCCAACAACGGCGATTTCCTGCTCAATGCCGTCGAGCAGATGGCCGGCGGCGTGGCGCTGGCCGATCTTCGCAGCCGCACCGTCTCCTGGCGTCCGTTCACGCGCATTGACGCGCTGGAGCGTGCCGCCGAGGAACGCTTCCTCGCCAAGCAGCAGGAGCTGACGCAGCGTATCTCCGATACCGAGAAGAAGCTGAAGGACGCCTCGACCTCCGGCGAGGCCAAGGATGGCGAGCTGGTCTCCACCGAGCAGGCCAAGACGATCGAGACCTTCAAGTCCGATCTCCTGTCGGCCCGCGCCGAACTGCGTGAGGTGCAATACAACCTCCGCGCCGACGTTGCCCGGCTCAAGAACTGGATCATGGTGCTGATCATCGGCGTCGTGCCTGCGGCGGTGGCGCTTATCGCCCTCGTCTTCGCCCTGCGCCGGCCCCGTCGGCCGGTGCCGGTCCGCAAAGCCTGAGTCCAGCGAGGAGTTACCTGATATGACGCCGAAATCGCTCATCGGTCTTGCCGTCGTCACCGCCGCCGCCGTTGTCGCGGCCGTGGTCGTCGCCGGTGGGACCGCCGCCGACAGCGCCGTCGCCGATCGTGGCCGGGCGCTTCTGCCGGACCTCGTGAAGACGTCGTCTTCGGTGGAAAGCCTTGCCGTGACCGTCGGCAAGGACACCACCACGCTGACGCGTGAAGGAGACCGCTTCGTCGATGCGTCCGGCTATCCGGCCAAGATCGACGCGGTGCGCAAGCTCGTCTCGTCCCTGGCGACGCTGACCATCGATGAGGACAAGACCGACAAGCCCGACCGCTACGTCGACCTCGGCCTTGCCGATCCCGCTGCGGGCGCGGGTGCGTCCACCAAGGTGGCGCTGCTCGACAAGGAGGGCAAGCAGCTCGCGGCCGTTTATGCCGGCACCAAGGACTTTACCGTCGGCGGCAGCCGGGGCGGCCAGTATGTGCGCCTCGACGGCAACCCGCAGTCCTATCTGGTGCGCGGCTCCCTCGACGTGCCGACAGCCCGCGCCGACTGGTTCGATGCCCGCTTGACCGACATCAAGCCGGCGACCCTGTCGAAGGTGACGCTGACCGACGCCGGCGGTGCCACCGTCGACTTCGTGCGGACCGGCGACAAACTGCTGCCGGCGGCGCTGCCGGATGCAAAGGCGCCGGATGAAGGCAAGGCCAACCGCGTCACGGCCTTCCTGCAGGGCTTCGACTTCAGCGATGTCCGCAAGGAGACGCCCGCTACGATCGCCAATACGACGCGCCTTCGCTACGAGACCACCGACGGGCTGGCGGTGACCGCCACGGCGGTGCCGGCGGCCGACGACGCCGGCAAGGGGTGGATCCGCATCGTCGCCGAGGCGATCGATACCAAGGCGGCCGACGCCGCCAAGGCGATCAACGACAAGGCGGCCGGTTACGAGTTCAAGGTCAACATCATCCACACCGAGATGTTCGGCTGGACCGTGGCCAACCTCGCCAAGGAAGGCTGACCGTAACGGGCTGAACCGAGTGAAGTGCACGGCCGGCGGGGAGACTCGCCGGCCGTCGCATGTCCGGGCTACCCCTCGATCTCCAGGGTGGCCAGAAGGCCGCGCGGCGCGTTGTCGGCCAGCAGGATGCACCCGCCGTGCGCTTCGGCGACGTCTCGGGCGATGGTCAGGCCAAGGCCGAAGCCGGAGTTGGGCACCGAACCGCGGGCGCTGTCGCCGCGTACGAAGGGCTCCAGCAGATGCTCCCTCTCTCCGGCCGGAATGCCGGGGCCGTTGTCCGCCACCGAGATCGCCAGGCGACGTCCAGGCAGCTTCTTCAACGACACCACCACCTGGTCGCCATAGCGCACGGCATTGTCGACGAGATTGGTGACCGCCCTCAGAATGTCGCGGCGACGTACGCAGGCGGTCAACCGGCTTGGTCCCTCGTAGGATACCGTGTGCCCGAGGTCGGCGAACTGGTCGGCAATGGTTTGCAACAGACTCGGCAGGTCGATCTGGTCGAAGGGTTCGGGGCTGTCGGTGCCAGAGAGATGCACGAGCGCGACCTGGGCCAGCGCCGCCATATGGTCGAGGTCGGCCAGCATCGGTTCGCGGATCGTCTCATCGTCGATGAACTCGGCGCGCAATCTCAGGCGGGTGATGGGTGTCCTGAGGTCGTGGCTGACGGCGGCGAGCATGGTCGTTTTCTCGGCCATCAGCTTTCCGATGCGGGCACGCATGCGGTTGAAGGCCGATATGGCCGCGCGCAGTTCGCGCGGCCCGATCTCGGGCACCGAGACGTCCGAGCGCATGTCGCGCAGACGCTCCACGGCGCCCTCGAAGCGCCGGAGTGGGCCGATGATCACCACAATGGCCCAGCTCACGAGCACGATCGTCGTGATCGCAAGGAAGCCAAGCATGGTCATGCCCGGACCAAAAAAGCGAAGCGCTTCGGCTTCGGGCAGCTCCAGCCGATAGCAGGTGCCGTCGGAAAGCTCGAGGAAAAGCGGACCGATCAACTCGTCCCCGGGAGAGGGCCGGCCATCGAACACCTTGCGGGCAATGGCGGCTCTGCCGAGCCGCGCCGGCAGCGGGCCGAACCTGATCTCGGCAGCCTCTTTCGGCACGGGGCCGACGCAGGCGGCGAGCGATGGCAGGTTGTCCTTCATCAGCTCCATGAGCCGCGGTCGTTCGTCCGGCCTGGCCGTGTCCAGAATATGGGCGGCGGCGCCGATCTCGCCGGCCTTTTCGCCTGGGGAGGTACTGAAGACCGAGCGCGGATTGGACAGGAAGAAGTAGGCGGTCAGCCCTCCTTGCATCGCGACGATCGACAGCACCAGCAGGACGATGACCTGGCCGGCAACGGAATCGAAGACCAGGCGCAGGGCCTTGCCGATCATGAGGCGGTCACTTCCGGGGTGAACAGGTAGCCTTCCGAACGGATGGTCCGAATGAACTCGGACTTTTCGTCGTCCGGTGACAGCTTGCGTCTCAGGCGGCTGACCAGAATGTCGATGGACCGCTCGAAGGGAGCGGCGAGCCGCCCCTGGGTCAGTTCGAGGAGCTGGTCGCGGCTGAGCGTGATGCCGGAGCGTTCGGCGAAGGCGACCAGGAGATCGAACTCGGCGCCGGTCAGCGTCGCCTTGGCGCCCGACGGCGTCGTCAGGCTGCGTTCGCGCGTGTCGATCACCCATCCGGAAAAGCCGAGGCGGCGCGCCTCCGAGCGCGTCGTCTTGGCGGCCGGCAAGCTGCTTCTCCTCAGAATGGCCCGGATGCGTGCCAGAAGCTCGCGGGCGCTGAACGGTTTGGCCACATAGTCGTCGGCGCCGATCTCGAGACCGACCACCCGATCGATTTCCTCGCCGCGCGCCGACAGGATGATGATCGGCATGGTCGAACTGTTGCGCAGGCGCCGGCAGATGCTGAGCCCGTCCTCGCCGGGCAGCATAATGTCGAGCAAAACGATGTCGACGCGCGAGGTCGTCAGGATGCGATCCATCTCACGGCCGTCGCGGGCCACAGATACGCGACAGTCGTTCGCCTTGAGGTAGCGCGAGACCAGCGTATTGATGTCGTTGTCGTCTTCAACCAGCAGGATGTGATTTTGCATGAAGAAAGGCCATCTCCATTCAACGGCCGAGCTTTAGCATTCGGGCGTCGGGCCACGACAGTTATTTTGTATCCGGATGTTTCCTTTCGTGACTGCCGAAACGCATCGTTACCGCGTGGATGAGTTGGTTACCGCTCGTTAACGAACGCGGCGCTTGGCTCCTCGGAGGTACTGCGTAAGACTCTAGCCCGAGGGTGAAAATGACCTCGATTTCCTCCACAAACGCCTATCAGTCGCCGCTCGCACGGTTGCAGTCGACGCTCCAATCCGACATCAGCACCGGCAGCATCCAGTCCAGCAGTCAGTCCGCGCTCGCATCCGCGCTTGAGAACATCGACGAGACCCTGTCGAGCAATCGGTCGAGCGATACGGCGTCCAGCAAGCCACCATCGCCCGACGAGATGAAGGAAAAGATCGCCGACCTCATCCAGCAACAGGTCGATGCCGGCACGCTCACCTCCGACCAGGCCGATGACCTGGCGAAGGTCTTCGACGAGACCTTCTCGAAGGGGCCTCATGGTGCCGGTGGGGCGCAAGGCGCCGGCGGGCCGCCTCCGGGGCCGCCGCCCCAGGACGGTGACTCCGCCGAGGCCACCGACAGCAGTTCGTCGTCCGGCACGTCGATCGCCGATATGTTGAAGGAGTTGCAGGAAGCGCTGGCCGAGAGCAGCCAGACCTCCTACAGCGCCGACGGTTCCTCGACCTCGTCGAACAGCACCAGCTATCTGTTCGACCTGGTCGCCTGACGGCCTCTCCATCGGATCACGCGCGGAACGGCGAGGTTTTGCCTCGCCGTTTTTTGTTCCCGGTCGACAAGCCACGCCGCGGCATGACGGCCGCGCGAAAAAAGCACTCTTCGCTACGAAAGCACTAGTGATATCCAAGTGCTTGTGCGCAATCTTGATCATGGCGCGCCAGCGGGCCGGCGAGGGCCGTCGTCCGTTGGGTGCCTTGCATGTTCAGACCCCCGGAGAATCGCCTGATGAACCGCCCCGCCGCCGGATGGATCGACCGCCTCCCGACCGACCACCTGATCACCGAATTCTCGATGTGGTCGTCGGATCTCCTGCGCATCGCCGACGAAGTGGCTCGTATCGACCCCTATGCCAACGTCATCCACATCGACGCCTCCGATGGCGTGTTCGCAGATACGCTGCTGATGTTCCCGGAGATCGTTGCCCGTATCCGCTCCATCACCGACAAGCCCATTCACGTCCATCTCATGGTGGGCGAGCCGGCGCTGATCAATCAGATCAACCAGTTCGCAGCCGCCGGCGCCGACGCCATCTCCATCCACGCCGAGAACACGCTGCTCACCGATAGCGGCATTGCCCGCATCAATGAGCTCGGTCTCGTGGCCGGCGTCGTGCTGAAGGTCGACACTCCGGTCGCCAAGCTGATCCGCCACCTGCCGCGCGTGCAACTCGTGACCTTGTTCGGTGCCGGCATCGGCGAGCGCGAGGGCATCAGCCAGTCCGCCACGCAGCGCCTCGAGGAGGCGCGCAAGTACATTGCCGGGGTTCCGAGCGATCACCGCATCGTGCTGGTGGCCGATGGCGCCATTCGCGAGGACACGGTGCCACTCTTGCGCAAGGCGGGAGCCGAGGCGATCGTCGCCGGCAAGCTGGTGTTCGATGCGCCCGATCTCGGCAAGCGCATGGCGTGGCTGAACAGCCTTTGAGGCGGAAACAAAGGCCGCCGCAACGAGGTTTCAGAAACGCTTTTCAGACCTATGGAAACAAGAAGGCGTGGGGGCGTTGCTCCCGCGCCTTTTTGTCGCGAGGGGGCGTCAGCCTCCTGCCACCAGCCACTCCGGCTTGAACCAGCGGTCAGCAGGGCCGTCGTAGGGCAGTCGGTTGATGTCCCAGTGGCGGATGAACCGCGCATAGGCCTCCCACACCGCCGGTCCCCCGGCGACATATACGACCCGGTCGGGAAAGCGGGCGAGCACATCCTCCGGCCGATCGCTCGACCGGACGGGGCAAAGCGTGCGATCGAATTTCATGAAGCCGGGCAGGGTGGAAGTGGTGTGCGGACCGGCCAGCATGACGTGGCCGCGCGTCACTTCGTAGAAGCGTTCGACGTCGGCGACGAACTCCCTGTCCGGATTGCCCTCCCACGGCAATTCGCCGTTGAGCCCTATCTGACCCCGCTGACCGATCGCGCAGATTGCCCTGACATCCGCCATGATTTCATCCGCCTGCTGTTGCGATTGCCGTCGAACATAACAACCCCTAAGCGGAAAACCCAATAGGGCATTTTCGGGTAAGCGGGGTCGCGAGCAAAGAGGCGACGGTATGCCGGAGAAAGAGGCCTCGACCCGGTGGGCGAAAGCGCCGGCGCCGTTCTACGAGTGGCCCCAGACGGCCGCCTGTCAGGCAGTCAGGCCGGCGCCGGTAAACGACCAATGCGTCTGGATGATGCGCCATCCCTCGGGCTCGCGCCGGTAAACCTCGGTACAGTTCCAGGCGACGCGGTTTCCCTCGCTGCCGTTCCAAGACACGAAGCGGAAGGTGAGCACGGCGGCCTCGCCTGCGACCTGCACCTTCGGCTCGATCATCTCGTGACGCGGCGCGAAGATCTTGCCGCGCAAATCGTCATAGAGGGCGATCAGCGCGGCCTTGCCATCGAGCCGCGTCTCGCGGAAGGGATCGAAGTAGGTCACGTCGTCCGCCGACAGATCGAGGAAGGCATCTGGATCGCCGGCACACCAGCGGTCGAGCGCTGCCTTTTCGAGGGCAATGATTTCATCTGCGACGGTCATGGCAATCTCCCTTGTCTTCATTGGGAAATTAGGCCTGAACGGTGCCGATGCCTGTCAGCAGTGAGAAGGCGGAAGCGCCATCAGCGCCTCGGCCGTCTCGACATCGGTGGCGACGGCGTTGACGAGGCCGCCGGAGACGGCGGCTCGTATCGCCTCGGCCTTCAGCGGCGACAACGCCGCGGCGATGGCGAGCGGCACGCGGGCGAGGCGTTCGAGCGAGATGGAGAGAGTGCGATCGTCGAACTCGGTGCCGACGGGCCGGCCATCCTTGCCGAAGAAACGGCCGCAAATCGTGCCGACGGCACCATGGGCACGGATTTCTTCCAGCTTGCCGGGAGCGATGAACCCCTCACGGAAGACCGTGGCGTTCGCCGAAATGGCGCCGACGCCCACCACCGCCATGGCGAGGCGATCCATCATGGAGAAGACGCCGCGCACGGTCCCTGTGTCGCGCAGCAAACGCGCCGCCCCGGCATCGTCGACGATGGCCGGGACCGGCAGTTGCCAGGCCTGACCGCCCAATCCGGCGGCGAACCGCCGGCAGACTTCCGATGAGTGGGTATAGTGCTCCGGTGCCCCCACGCCACCCACCAGGGCGACGACATTGAGGTCGCGCGCTGGCGAACGGCGCGTGGCCGCGGCGATGGCCGCCGCCGTGGCACCATCGGATACGCCCAGCACGTCGCCGCTCTTTAGCATGTCCTCGATGACGCGGGCGACCGCCTTGCCCAGCGTGTCGGCATGGGCGCCGGCCTTGCTTTCGACGACGACCGCGAGGCGGAGGCCGAGGTGGGCCTTCAGGCGCTGCTCGGAGGCGCTGTCGCGGAAAGCCTTGGGCGTTACCTGGAATTCGATGTAGCCGAGGTCCAGTGCCGATTTCAGGGCTCTGCTGACGGTCGCCTCGGAGATGTCCAGGAGACGTGCGATTTCGGTCTGCGGCAGGCGCTGCTCGTAGCGGAGGCGGGCGATCTCGACGATCATGTCTTCGCTGCGGCGGGGCCGGGGCATGGTGCGCGCCTTGGGTGGAACGTGAAACCGCCGATCACCGGCGTCCGGCACGTCGTCCGTCGTCGACGTGCCGGCCCGGGGAGAGGGCCGGGGCGTTGGCTTGAAAACGCCCCAGCCTAAGGTCGTCAGGCGACGAAGCGCTTGGCGACGATATTGCGCAGCTCGCCGAGGTCCTTGGCGAACAGGCGAATGCCCTCGGCCAGCTTCTCGGTGGCCATCGGGTTCTGGTTCATGGCCCAGCGGAAGGCCTTCTCGTCGAGCTTGACCACCGGCGGCTTCGGGCCGGGCTTGTTCGGCGACAGGGCGCGCTTCAGCGTGCCGTTGTCGGCAGCCAGTGAGTCGAGCAGAGCCGGGGAAATGGTCAGGCGGTCGCAGCCGGCCAGGGCTTCGACTTCACCCTGCGAGCGGAAGGACGCTCCCATCACCACGGTCGGAATGCCATGGGCCTTGTAGTAGTCGTAGATGCCGTGCACCGAAACCACGCCCGGATCCTCGGCCGGCGTGAAGGTGCGGCCTTCCGCCTTGACGTACCAGTCGAGGATGCGGCCGACGAACGGCGAGATCAGGAAGGCCTTCGCATCGGCGCAGGCGATAGCCTGGGCGATGTCGAAGATCAGCGTCATGTTGGTGTCGATGCCTTCCTTCTGCAGGATTTCCGAGGCGCGGATACCTTCCCACGTGCCGGCAACCTTGATCAGGATCCGCTCGCGCTCGACGCCGTTGGCCTTGTAGGCGGCAATGATGGCGCGGGCCTTCTCGACGGTGGCGGCGGTGTCGAACGACAGGTCGGCGTCGACCTCGGTGGACACGCGGCCCTCGACCAGCTTGGTGAGCTCGGTGCCGACGGCGACGGCGAGGCGGTCGCCGATGGCCTTGACGGCGGCTTCCTGCGTGCCGCCCTGCTTCTTGCCCCACGCAACGGCGTCGGCCAGGATCGGCTCATAGGCCGGCAGGCCGATCGCCTTCAGCACGAGCGTCGGGTTGGTCGTGCAATCGACCGGCTTGAACTTCTTGATGGCGTCGATGTCACCCGTATCGGCGACCACGACGGTCATCTCGCGCAATTGGTCCAGCTTGGAAGCCATGTCCTCAACTCCATATCTGGCCGACACATCCTCCGATGCTCGGTCGCTTTCCATCCTCAGTGACTATGGCCCTCTGACTTTCAAAATGCAAGAAATGGATAAAAAGAAATTAATTGCAGATTCGGGTTGCAAATGGAACGGGCGGGCCCTGGAAGAGCCCGCCCGCTTCCCTCTCCCCCCGAAAACCGTCAGGCGGCCATCACCCGGTTGATGAAGCTCTCCACGACCGCACGGAGGCGGGTGGCCTGATCGTTCATATCGTTGGACACTGCGAGCACTTGGCTTGCCGACTGCGACGTCTCGCCGACGACGCGGGTCAGCGCCTGCGTCTCGTCGGCGACCGACTTGGTGCCGCCGGCCGCCTTCTGGGCGTTGAGCGAGATCTCGGCCGTGGCGTGGCCCTGCTCGCCGACCGCCGTGGCGATGACGTTTGTCGTCCTGTCGACCTCGCCCATGATGTCGGAGATGGCGCGGATGGCCGAAACGGCTTCGCCGGTCGAAGCCTGGATCTGGGCGATCTGCGAGGCGATCTCCTCGGTGGCCTTGGCGGTCTGGCCGGCGAGGTTCTTCACCTCCGAGGCGACGACCGCAAAGCCCTTGCCCGCCTCGCCGGCGCGCGCCGCCTCGATGGTGGCATTGAGGGCGAGGAGGTTGGTCTGCTCGGCGATCGCCTTGATCAGCGTGATGACGTTGCCGATGCGCGTTGCGGCGTCGGCAAGTCCGGAGATGGTGGCGTCGGTCTTCTTGGCCTCGCCGGTCGCGCGCTGGGCGACGGCGGTGGCCGTTTCGGTCTGGCGCGAGATCTCGCCGATCGAAGCAGACAGCTCTTCCGCCGCGGCGGCGACGGTCTGGACGCCGTCGGACGCCAGCTCGGATGCCGAGGCGGCGGTGCCGGCGCGGTCGCGAGCTTCCTCGGCGATGGCGGCCAGCGCACGGGCGGTCGCCTCCATCTGGTCGGCATTGCCGGCGACGACGCCGACGAGCTGCTCGATCTCCAGGCGGAAGTCGTTGATCAGCCCCTCGATGGTTTCCTGACGAAGAGCGCGCGCCTGTTGCTCGGCCTCGGTCTGCTCGGCGAGGCGGCGCCGCTCGATGGCATTGTCGCGGAAGACGCGCACGGCGCCGAACATGCCGCCGATCTCGTCCTTGCGGCCGGCGAGGTCGAGCGCCATGTCGGTGTCGCCGGTGGCCAGACGGCGCATGGCGGTGGTCAGGATGGTGATCGGCCGCGTGATCAGCCGCGACAGCACGATGCCGACGATGAGCGCGAACAACAGTGCCGCGCCGAGCGTGCCGGACATGGTGAAGGTGCTCGATGCGCGGTTGCGGCTGGCGGCGGCGGCGCGATCGTCGACGACGGCCTTGATGGCGGAGATGGCCGCGGCCGACTGGCTGCGCGAGTCTTCCCGCGCGCCGATGAAGGCCTTGGAGGCATCGACCAGCTTGGTGAAGGCGTCCTTGAACCGGTCGATGTCCTTGGACGGGTCGGCGCCTCCGGCGGCCACGATCTTCTGGCCGGTATCCTTGGCGGCATCGGCTGCCTTGAGCATCGCCTTGGTGCTGATCGCATCCGGATCGTAGCGGTAGGTCGTGGTCTGCAACGCCAGTTGGTCGATTTCCCCGCCGAAAATGGTCGCAAGATCCGAAAGGGTACGGGCTTTGCCGGCGTCCTCGAGCAGGGACTGCATGTTGTAGCTGGCGAGATCGCGCTGCTGCCCGGCCAGACGGATGATTTCCTCGGTGCCGGTGCTGAGCTTGCCGAGACCGTCGAGGGCGAAGAGGCGTTTCTGCTCGACCGCGAACGGATTGGAACTGCTCCGCATTTCATCCAGTAGCGGGACCAGATCCCTGGCCACCTGTTCGATGGTGCCGGCTTGGGCCTTGATCTCGTCGTCGGCTCCGAGGGCCCTGATCTGGTTGACGATCGCCCGAACCGACATCACGGCCTTCAGAGCCGCCTCGACATTGGCGCTATCGCCGCTGGCGGCGAACTTGGCCAGCAGCTCGTTGGCCTTGAGAGCGGAAATTTCGATCTTGTAGGCGGTAACCGCCAGATTGGCCGCCGAGTTGGTGGCCAACGCGGACTCGCTGGCCTTGGTCTGGAAATCCTTGGCCTTGGTGGCGGCGTCGGTCTCGATCTGGCTGGCCCGGCTCTGCATGTTGGAAAGCAGTTCCATGGTGGAGGCGGCGCTGGCCGCGACGGCGTCCGAGGATGCCGACAGCACGCCGATCGAGGCGCGGAACTGGTCGACGGCCGCGTAGGCCGGGGCGAGCCCGGGATCGGCCTTTCCGCCAAGCTCGTCGAGGCTGGCGTTGACCCGGTCCAGCAGTTGGCCGGCCTGGGACACGGCGCCGTTGTCACGGTTCTGGATGAAGGTGGTGACGGCATTGCCGGCATCGTTGACCGTTGCCAGCACCGAGGCCGACTTCGAGGTCATGTCCACGGCAAGGCCAAGGCGGTTGAGGCCAAGGAACCCGGCTCCGCCAACTATGGCGGCCAATACCGCGAGAGAAATCAGACCGCCGCCGATTTTCATTGAAATCGATCGGTTCGACAGGAAGGCCGTGAGCGACATGTTCTCCCCCCGGATTGGCGCCCGCCACGAGACGGCGCGCAAGCTCCACGCGCATATCGGCGGAATGTGCGGCGAGGCCGGTAAAGAAAACGTGGATGAAATACGCGAACTACGCGAAAAATTGTCGGCTTCACAATCGTTTGCGCGGGAGGTTAATCCCCGTTGTGCCAGGAGTTGCCGCTATCGTTCCATCGACGGTTGAAAACGGCGGAAAAACCAAATCGTCCATGACGGTTCATGGATATGAAAAGACGAATACAATCTGTGATTGCCGTGACTAGACTTTAGTTCAGTCCGCAGTCGAACGGAGGTCCAGCGCGACCTTGATGATTTCGGGGCTGTCGGTGTCGGGCGTCAACCTGAAGCCCAGGCGCTCGCACATGCGGAGCATCTGCCGGTTTTCGGCAAGCACCTCGCCGTGAATGCGCCCATAGCGCTCTCGGCGGGCGTAGCGGATGATTTGCATCATCAGCGCTCTTCCGAGGCCGACGCCCTTGAGATCTGAGCGCACCGACACAGCATATTCCCCGTCGCCACCGCCGGGGTCACCGTGCAGCCTGACGCCGCCGAGCATCTCGCCGTTCTCCGGATCGAGCGCGACGAAGGCCATGGCGCGCGAATAGTCGATCTGCGTCAGGCGAGCGACGAAGGCGTGACCAAGATCGTGGACGCGCTGGAAGAAGCGAAGGCGCATGTCCTCGGCTGTCATCTTGGAAAAGAAGGCGAGATAGCGGCCCTCGTCTTCCGGCCGCACCGGCCGTACGAACACCGACCGGCCGTTGGGGAGGGCGATGAACTCCTCCCACTCGGTCGGATAGGGGCGGATGGACAGGCGCGGGTGATGCACGGCGCCGCCGGATGCCGGCGAGTCGGCAACGAGCGTCACCCGCGCGTCGACGACCGTCAGCCTGTCGGCCTCGGCGATCAGCGGGTTGAGGTCGATATCGGCGATGGCCGGATGCTCGGCGACGAGTTGGGCGAGCCGTTGCAGGATGATGGCGAGCCGATCGACATCGACGGGGCGACGGTCGCGATAGCCCTGAAGTTGGCGGGCAACGCGCGTCCGGGCGATCAGGTCGCGGGCGAGGTTGGCGTCGAGCGGCGGCAAGGCCAGCGCCCGGTCGTTGATCACTTCCACGGCGGTGCCGCCGCGTCCGAAGACCATCACCGGTCCGAAGATCGGATCGTCGGTGACGCCGGCGATCAGTTCCACCGCCTTGGGCGCCACGATCATCGGATGGAGCGTTACCCCATCGATGCGCACACCCGGCCGAGCCGCCTTCGCGCGGGCGATCACCTCGTCGGTCGCCGCTCCCACCGCCTCGGGGGTGGACAGCTCCAGCTCCACGCCGCCCACGTCGGACTTGTGAACGATGTCGGGCGAGGCGATCTTGACCACCAACGAACGGTGTTCGGCAAGCAGCATCGCGGCAAGGCGCCTGGCCTCGCCGGAGTCGGCTGCGGCCAGAGCCGGCACGATGGGAATGCCGTAAGAGGTCAGGAGCTCGACCACTTCGCTCGCCTTGAGCCACAGACGGTTGTCGGCCTGCGCTGCCGTGATCACGGCCGCTGCGCGGGCCCGGTCGGGAGAAAAGCCGGCCAGAACGTCGGCCGGCGTTGCCGTCAGCGCGGCTTGAGCCTCCGCGTGGCGGACGAGCTGCATCAACCCCTCGACGGCGCCGTGTGGCGTTTCGAGCGCCGGGATGCGTGCCCGCGCGAAGGTGGCGTTCCAGCCGTCGTCCTCGCCGAGCCAGGCGGCGATCAGCGGCTTGCCGTCGTAGCGACCCCGGCGGTAATCGGCGACGGCCTCGACCACCGCTTCGGCCGCGAGCCGGGATGGGGCGAGCGGGGTCGGGCAGTTGATCGCCACCACCGCATCGACGCCGCTATCGTCCAGAACCGCCCGCGTTGCCGCGCCGTAGCGATCGGCGGCGGCATTGCCGATGAGATCCACCGGGTTGCCGCGCGACCAGCCGGCTGGCAGCACTTCATCGAGCGCGGCTATCGTGTCGTCGCTTAGCGTGGCGAGCTCACCCCCGAGGTCGACGACCCGGTCGGCCGCCAGCACGCCGGCACCTCCGCCGTTGGTGATGACGGCGATGCGCTTGCCCTGGATGCGCGGCACGAGACTGAGCGTTTCGGCGGCGGCGAACATCTCGTCGAGATCGGCGACCCTGAGTAGGCCGGCCCGGCGGAACGCGCAGTCATAGACGGCGTCGACGCCGGCCAGCGCGCCGGTATGCGACCGGGCGGCGCGGGCGCCTGCGGCATGCCGCCCGGCCTTGATCACCACCACCGGCTTCGAGCGCGCGGCGGCCCGCGCCGCCGACAGGAAAGCGCGGGCGTCGCGAATGCTTTCGAGATAAAGGAGAATGGCGCGGGTGCGATGGTCGAGGGCGAAATGGTCGAGCATTTCGTCGAAGTCGACGTCGACCGCATCGCCCAGCACGGCAATGCCCGAAAAGCCTATGCCGTGCCGGGCTGCCCAGTCGAGGGCGGCATGGGTCAGCGTTCCCGATTGCGAAACGAAGGCGAGGTCGCCGGGCACGGCGGCTCGCTGCGCAAAGCTGGCATTGAGGCCGATGGGTGGAATCTGCAGGCCGGCGCTGTTGGGACCGAGAACCCGGATGCCCCTGGCCCGCGCCACCGCCGTCATGGCGTCAAGAAGGCTGCCCGGCCCGCGGCCGAGCCCGGTGGTGATGACGACGGCGTGGCGAATGCCGGCGGCACCGATCTCCTCCATCACGCCGACGATCGCCTCCGGCGGTACGGCGACGACCGCAAGGTCGGCGGGCGCGGCGAGGTCGGCGACCGAGGGGTGAACTGCAACACCATCGATCTCGGAAACGAAGGGATTGACGAAGGCGATCCGGTCCTGACCGAAGGCGGCGAGGTTGCGGGCAAGCACCGAGCCGACCGAATTCGGCCGGGCGGTCGCGCCGATCAGCACGACGCGCTTCGGCCGAAAGAAGGGGTCGAGGCTCTGAAGGCTCATGTCGGGCCAAGGCTCGGCGAAGGAGGGGCCGGAGCGCAGCCGGACGGCGGCGTTCCGGTTCGGACGATCAGTGGGTCATCAGAGTGGGAATGGTCATCTTCTCAAGCATGTCGCGGGTGACGCCGCCCAGCACGAACTGGCGGAAGCGGTTGTGCCCGTAGCCGCCCATGACCAGCATGGTCGCGCCGCTTTCGGCGGCATGGGTGTTGAGCACCGTCGATACTTCCGACGCCGAGCGCGGCAGCGTCGTGACCGTGACCTTGTGGTCGTGCCGTGCCAGGTAGGCAGCGACGTCGGCGCCCGGTTCTCCGGACCAGTTCTTGGAACCGGCCACCATCACCACCTCGATCGAAGTGGCCACCCTCAATGCCGGCAGGGCGGCATGCACGGCACGCGCCGCCGTCGACGAACCGTCCCAGGCGATCATGACCTTCTCGGAGGTGATCGGCTTGTTCCAGGCAGACGGGACGATCAGAACCGGCACGCCGGATTCGAACAGTAACGTCTCGATGATGGCGGCGCGCATCGGCTCGCCATGCTCGGGGTCGTCCTGCCCGATGACGATCAGGTCGGACAGCTGCGCCTGCCGGACGATGGCCGGCGTCCCGCCCGAATAGACGGTGGCGGTGCGAGCCTCGGCGTCGACGCCATATTTCGTCGCCTCGGCGGCAAAGGCGGCGGCAGCCTCCTTGGCCGAGGTCTCCGCATTGGTGATCGCCTCGACGAGGTACTCCGCCGGAACCGGTGACGCGAGGAAGCCGGGTGCGATCGGTTCGAGCGCCAGTGCCAGACCCGTGACATGGGCCTTTCGCCGCGAAGCGAGTTCAAGCGCCGCAGTGGAGGCGTTCATCTTTTCATTGTAGATGTCGATGATGGTGAAGATGTCCCTGACGGTCATGGCAGCGCCTCCTCAACGACTTCAAGACTGGGGTCCTGCGACCCCGGCGCCGGCGGCAAGGCCTTGTTGGAGACCAAAAATCCGTCGGACGCCATAATCCTTAGATAGGTCTGGGCGCCGATCAATTCACCTGATGGCCATCTCCACCTTTCGCCTACGCCGGAAGGCCGTGAGCACGGGCTCCGTGTAGCCGTTCGGCTGGCGGTCGCCGCTCAGGACGAGCTCCACCGCCGCCTGGAAGGCCAGCGATCCCGCAAAGTCGTTGCCGATCGGACGATAGGCCGGATCCCCGGCGTTCTGCCGATCCACGATCGCCGCCATCCGCCCAAGCGTCTCCATCACTTGTTCGCGACTGACGACGCCATGCTTCAGCCAGTTGGCAATATGCTGGCTGGAGATGCGGAGCGTGGCCCGGTCTTCCATCAGGCCGACGTCGTGAATGTCCGGTACCTTGGAGCAGCCGACGCCCTGGTCGATCCAGCGGACGACGTAGCCGAGAAGGCCCTGCGCATTGTTGTCGAGCTCCTCGGCGATCTCGGCTCTCGTCCACGGACGGTCGGTGGCGATCGGCAGCGTCAGGAGAGCGTCGAGGGAGGCCCGCTCGCGCGTCGCAAGCTCGGCCTGGCGAGCGGCGACGTCGACATCGAGATAGTGCAGGGCGTGCAGCGTTGCCGCCGTCGGCGACGGCACCCAGGCGGTTGAGGCGCCGGCGCGCGGATGGCCGATCTTCTCGGCGAGCATGGCCGCCATCCGGTCCGGCGCCGCCCACATGCCCTTGCCGATCTGGGCGTGGCCGGCAAAGCCGAGGGCCAGACCGGCATCGACGTTGCCCGCCTCGTAGGCGGCAATCCAGGACGCCGACTTCATGTCGCCTTTGCGGACCATCGGTCCGGCCAGCATTGAGGTGTGGATCTCGTCGCCGGTGCGATCGAGAAAGCCGGTGTTGATGAAGAAGACGCGCGACTTTGCCGCGGCGATCGACGCTCGAAGATTGACCGAGGTGCGCCGCTCCTCGTCCATGATGCCCATCTTCAGGGTGAGGGGCTTGAGGCCCAGGGCCGTTTCCACCGCCGAGAACAGCCGGTCGGCGAAGGCAACCTCCTCGGGGCCGTGCATCTTCGGCTTGACGATGTAGACGGCGCCGGTGCGGCTGTTCGCATGCCGGCCGTTCGGGCCGACGTCGTGAAGGGCGATGGCCGAGGTGACCAGTGCGTCGACAAGGCACTCGGCCGTCTCCCTGCCGTCGGCGTCCAGCACCGCGTCGGTCGTCAGAAGCGAGCCAACGTTTCGCACCAGCATCAGGCTGAGCCCCTTGAGCGTGCCGTCCGAATCGTCGGGCCGGATGAAGCTGCGGTCGGCGGCCAGCCGACGCGTCGTGCTGACGCCGGCCTTGTCGAAGCTCGCCTCGAGATCGCCGCGCATCAGCCCTAGCCAGTTGCGATAGACGGCCACCTTGTCTTCGGCGTCGACCGCGGCGACCGAGTCCTCGCAGTCCATGATGGTGGTCAGCGCGCTCTCGACGAGGATATCGGCGATGCCGGCCGGATCGCCGGCGCCGGTCGGCTGCCCGCGATCGAAGTGCAGGTCGATGTGAAGGCCGTTTCGCACCAAGATGATGCCGGCTGGTTCCTCGGGATCGCCGCGATAGCCGACGAACGCCTCGGGATCGGCGAGTTCCTCTTCGTTGCCGTCGGAGAAGCGGACCTTGAGCTTGCCGTCGACGACGACATAGGCAACGACGTCGGCGTGGCCCCGGGACTCGAGCGGGGCCGCCCCGTCGAGCACCGCCTTTGCCCGCGCCACCACCGCCTTCGCGCGTTCGGCGTCGAAGCCGCCCTTCGGAGGCGGCGTGCCAAGCGCGTCGGTGCCGTAGAAGGCGTCGTAGAGAGAGCCCCAGCGGGCATTGGCGGCGTTGAGGGCGTATCGGGCGTTCATCACGGGAACGACGAGTTGCGGGCCGGCGACCTCGGCGATTTCCGGATCGACGCCGGTCGTCTCGATGGAAAACGGCGCCGGCTCGGGAACGATGTATCCGATCTCCGTGAGGAATGCCTTGTAGGCAGCGGGATCAACGGCGCCGGGGTGGGCCGTGTGCCAGGCGTCGATCTGCTGCTGCAACGCATCGCGCCGGTCGAGAAGGCGCTGATTTTCGGGGCCGAAGCGACCGATGATGTCGGCAAGCGCCACCCAGAAGCGATCGGGTTCGAGGCCGGTGCCGGGCAGCGCCTCCTGTTCGACGAAGCTGGCGAGCTCTTCGGCAACCTTCAGGCCGTTCAGCGTGCGATAGGCGGTCATGTCGACATCCTGATTCCTTGGGGCTCCGGAAAACCCCGCATGGTTCGGTGCCACACAAAAGCCGTTGCGCTCCGCTCTGTCCAGTCCCGAACGCGCGCTTTGCCACGCTCACGGGTGGCGAGCGCATAAAATTGAAACCAAATGGAAAGGCTCCGCAGGATATATGCCCCCGAATCATTTTTTGTAATCTATTTCTGCGGAGCCATTCACGTGCAGCCGGCCGCCGTCATTTTGGCACTTGTCGTAGTCGGGACCGCCGCGACCACCTGGCATACGCTGCGCATTGGCAGCTTTCCGGGGCGCACCGACTATCTCATGCTGATGGCGTCGGGCTGCTGGTGGGCGATCTGCGCCATTCTGGACGTCAGCTCAGAGGCGCCGGAACTCAAGCTGTTCTATTCCGAGCTCGCCTGGTACGGCATCGTCACCACGCCGATCTCGTGGATGCTGTTCATGAGCGCCTATGTGCGGGGCGGCGATCTGCCGAACGCTTCGTTTTACACCGGTCTTTCGATCGCCGCCGGTCTCGCGATGCTGGCCATCGCCACCTCCAACGAACTGCACCATCTGATCTACGTGGCCGTGAGGCCCGACCCCACGCCGGCCTATCCGGACCAACTGTATTACGAACACGGTTCGGTTTTCTTCGCGACGATGATCGCCATCTATTTCTTCATGGCGCTGACGACGGTTCGGACCATCTGGGCGGCGATTCATGCGCCGCCGGTTCATCGCGCCCAGTTCGCCGGCCTCCTCATCTCGGCCATGGTGCCCTGGGCTGCCAATATCGCCTACAACCTTGCAGGCGTGCGTGTCTTCGGTTTCGACCCGACGCCGCTCGCCTATGTCGTGGTCCCGGTGATCTACAGCTTCCTGGTCAGCCGCAACCAGTTCCTGTCGCTGGCACCCGTCGCTCTCAGTGCGGTGGTCGCGGCCCATCCCGACGGCATTCTGGTGGTATCGGGAAACGGTCTGATCGCCGAAGCCAACGCCGCGATGCGGGCGATCTTCGATGGCAAGCCTCTCATCGGCCATCCCTTCTCCAGCCTCGGCGCCACCTTCGGGCCGGCGGGGCGGGCCAGTCTGTTCGACGATGGCGAGCTGGTTCGACGCTGGCAGCGAGGCGATCGGACCTATGAGGTGCGGACCGTCGTCGTAGGCGGTGTGCGCCACTCCGAGAGCTTCGCCTATGTGCTGCGCGACATCACCGACTATCTCCGCGCCCAGGAGAGGCTCCAGGTATCGACACGGCTGATGGAGGAGCGCCTCGAAGCCAACCTGAGCCTTCAGGAACAGCTGCACGAGATGGCCCACCGCGACAGCCTCACTGGTCTCAACAACCGGCGCATTCTCGAGAGCATTTCCCATCGACTGATCGACAGCGCCGATGCCGTCGGCCGGTCGTTGGTTGCCGTTTCGCTCGATCTCGACCACTTCAAGCGTCTCAACGACACCTTCGGCCACAAGGCCGGCGACGATGCTCTGGTGGCGATGGCGGGCGTTCTCAGCCGTTCGCTTCGGCCGGGCGAAGTGGCGGTGCGCATGGGGGGCGAGGAGTTCCTGGTGCTGATGCCCCACGCCGACATCGAGGAGGCCCGCGCTCGTACCGAGGCGTGGCGGGCGGTGATCCGCTCCCTGCCGGTGACGACCGCCCAGGGAATGGCCGAGATCACCTTCTCGGCCGGCATCTCCGCCTATCCCGACACCGCGGCATCCTTCGAGCAGATGCTGCAACAGGCCGACAAGGCCGTCTACGCCGCCAAGCGCGCCGGTCGCAATCGCGTCGTCGTCGCCCGTCAGGCTGGCGAGGCGAGCGAGGGACGCCTTCGGTCGGTCTGAGCGTCTCGCTCAGAAAAGATTGCCCTGATCGTCGGGATCGGTCTTCGAGCGGGGCCGGCGCGGCGCCGGCTTTGCCTCAGCGGCCGGGGAGGGCTCGTCGCCCACCCGACCGCGCACCCGGCCGTCGGCGAACTCGATTTCGACCGCGGCTCCTGCCGCCAGCCCGCCGGCGCGGAACACCGGCTTTCCCTCGCCATCGCGCACCAGCGCATAGCCTCGCCTCAGCGTCGCCATGTGGTTGACCGCGTCGAAGACCGAAGTCACCTGTTCGAGACGTCCCCGCCGTCGGGCGATCAGCTCGCCGGTGGCGCGGCCGCCGCGCGCCGACAGGACGGACAGCCGCTCGGCAAGTTGCGCCTGGGTTCTCAGAAGGCTTGCCGGCGTCAGGCGGGCCGTGACCCGCTCGAACTGCCGGGCGTGCCAGGTGGTGTTGGCGCTGAGGGCTTTCGGCAGGGCGTTGGCGGCGCTGTCGAAGCGCTGGCGGGGCAGGGCGAGGATATCCGCAGCGCGCGGCAGGGCGCGTGCGGCGGCAACGAGCCGCGTCCGCCTGAGATCGACCGCCCTGAGGCTGGCGCCGGTGAGGCGCCGGCCGAGGTCGTCCACGCGGTCCATGAGTTCGCGCCGAACGGGCACCACCATTTCGGCCGCGCCGGTCGGTGTCGGGGCTCGCACGTCCGCGGCGAGGTCGATCAACGTCCAGTCGGTCTCGTGGCCGACCGCCGAGATCAGGGGAATGTCGCTTGCCGCCGCTGCGCGAACCACGACCTCGTCGTTGAATCCCCAGAGGTCTTCGAGGCTGCCGCCGCCGCGCGCCACGATGATGACGTCGGGTCGCGGAATGGGGCCATCCTCGGGCAGTGCATTGAAGCCAGCGATGCCGGCAGCCACCTCTGGCCCGCAGTTCTCGCCCTGCACCTTCACCGGCCAGACCAGCACATGCACCGGAAAGCGATCGGCGAGACGATGCAGGATGTCGCGGATGACGGCGCCGGTCGGCGACGTGACGACGCCGACGACGCGCGGCAGGTAGGGCAGAAGCTGCTTCCGGCCCGGGTCGAACAGTCCTTCGGCGCCCAGCTTGCGCTTGCGCTCTTCGAGGAGCGCCATCAGCGCGCCGGCCCCGGCCGGTTCCAGCGCATCGATGACGATCTGATACTTGGACGAGTTGGGGTAGGTGGTGAGGCGCCCGGTGGCGATCACCTCCATGCCTTCCTCGGGCTTGAAGCGCAACTTGCCCATCACGCCGCGCCAGACCACGGCCTCGATGCGGGCGCCCTCGTCCTTCAGCGCAAAATAGGCGTGGCCGGACGAATGTGGTCCGCGATAGCCGGAGATTTCTCCCCGTACGCGCACGAAACCGAACTGGTCCTCGACGCTGCGCTTGAGCGCGAAGGAAATCTCGGAAACTGTAAATTCGGCAGCATTGGAAATGGCGTCGGTCACCGAGGATCATCCGGCAAGGCTGAAGCGAGCCGCGCGCGGCGACTCGCGAGAGCGGCGATCATGGAGGCTGGAGGCCGGGGCGTCAAACGCCACCGGTCACCGGAAAGGGGCGTCAGAGGCAGCCGAGGTCGCCCATCGGCTGCATGTCGAGCGCGCAGAAGATGCCGTCGAGATTGTTGCCGAACTTCTCAAGCAGCACTTCGGCTTCCGTCTTGCCGCGATCGAGGATGATGTCGAGCGGCTTCAGATAGCACGTCTCGTCCTGGCCGCAGCGGTTGAGCCGGGCGCGCCGGGTGAGGCCGGCCCGCGACAGAGCCACCACTTCGCGACCGATGTCGCGCACCGTTCGCCCGCCGATCTCCGCCTTGAGAGCCAGCGCCGGCACGTCGTCGCGCAGGCGCTGCCGCTCCTCGGCGGTCCAGGTCTTGACGAGGTCCCAGGCGGCATCGAGCGACACCTGATCGTAGAGAAGGCCGACCCAGAAGGCAGGCAGCGCCAGGATGTGGTCGGTGGAGCCTGAATCGGCACCGCGCATTTCGAGATAGCGCTTGAGCCGCACTTCCGGGAACAGCGTGCCCAAGTGATTGTCCCAGTCGCCGATGGTCGGTTCGACACCCGGCAGCCGGTCGCGGAAACCGCCGGCCATGAACTGCCGGAAGGTGATGTCGGTGGCACGGTGGTAGGTGTCGCCACGCTTGATGAAGTACATCGGCACGTCGAGCGCCCACTCGACGTAGCGTTCGAAGCCGAACCCCGCCTCGAACACGAAGGGTATCATGCCGGCTCGCGCATTGTCGGTGTCGCGCCAGATCTCGGAGCGCTCGGACAGGCGTCCGGTGGCCCGGCCGTCGAGATAGGGGGAGTTGGCGAACAGCGCCGTGGCGATCGGCTGCAGTGCGATCGACACCTGCATCTTCCGACGCATGTCGGCTTCGGAGGCGAAGTCGAGATTCACCTGCACCGTGGCGGTCCGGAACATCATGTCGAGGCCGCGCGTGCCGACCGTCGGCATATAGTCGGACATGATGGCATAGCGCGACTTCGGCATCACCGGCGTTTCGGGCAGCGTCCAGATCGGACTGGCGCCGAGGGCGAGGAAGCCGATCTTGAGGGGCGTGGCGATTTCCAGCACCTGCATCATGTGCGCCTGCAGTTCGGTCGCCGTCTGGTGCAGGTTGACGAGCGGCGCGCCGCTGAGCTCGAACTGGCCACCCGGTTCGAGGCTGATGGCGCCGCCGTGCGTCGGATCGAGCAGGCCGATCGGCTGGCCCCGGTCGGCGATCGGCTCCCAGCCGAGCAGACCTTCCATGCCCTCGAGCAACTGCCGGATTCCGCCCGGCCCCTCATAGGGAACCGGCGCATGGCTGAACTTGCGGAAGCCCACCTTCTCGTGCTCGGTGCCGATCCGCCAGCGTTCCCTGGGTTTGCAGCCGCCGGCGATCCTCTCGACGAGATCGGCGACGGAAGTGATCGGCGTAGTGTCGGACGTGTCGCGCGCCATGAAGAGGCCCCCTCGGATTGGGCGGCAACCTAGCCGCACGGTGAGGTTTGTTCAATTGTCGCCAAGTCGTCGGTGAGAAACGTTTTGCTCCTCATCCGCTCACGATCGTGTCAGTGACCGGATCTACCAGTCGCCGAGCGTCGCCTGGATGACTGCGAGGGCCGCTACGGCCGCCGTGTCGGCGCGCAGAATGCGCGGCCCCAGCGGAATCGCGGTGACGAAGGGCAGGGCCCTGAGGGTCCGCCGCTCGTCTTCCGAAAAGCCGCCTTCCGGTCCGATCAGCACGGCGAGCGGCCCGCGAGGCAGCGCCGTCAATGTCCCCAGCGGGTTGGTCGTCTCCTCGCCCTCGTCACAGAAGATCAGCCGGCGGAGTGGCTCGTCGCGTTCGAATCGGCCAAGTGCTCGGTCGAGCTTTTCTTCGTCTTCGACGGCGGGCACGTGGAGCACGCCGCATTGCTCGGCCGCCTCGATCACGTTGGCCCGCATCCGCTCGGTGTTCACCCGGCTCGCCTGGGTGTGCTGCGTCAGCACAGGACGTATCCGGCCGACGCCCATTTCCACCGCCTTTTGCACCATGTAGTCGAGCCTGGCGTGCTTGAGCGGTGCGAAGAGATAGAGAAGATCCGGAGCGGGCGGCTGAGGTCGGCTTGGCCGGAGGTCCAGGAGTTCGGCCGATTTCTTTCCGGCAAGCCCGAGCCGCCCCCGCCACTCTCCATTCTGCCCGTCGAATACCAGCACGCCGTCGCCCTCCCTGAGGCGCAGCACATTGAGCAGGTAATTGCTCTGGTCGCGGTCGAAGGACACCGGCGTGCCATCGAGCGGCGTTGAAACAAAGACGCGCGGCGTACGGAAATCGGAATGGGCCATGGGCAAGCCAATAGCACGCCGCCAAGGGACAAAAAAAGAGGCGGCGCCTTGCGGCACCGCCAGTTGTTCCGGCAGGGGGCCGGGATAGGAAGGGTCCGGAAGGGAGGCGGATGGCCGGACCCCGTACGGGCGCACCGGGGTGGGGGTGCGCTCGCAGAAATACCTCAGGCCGCTTCCAGCTCCTTCTGGCGCTGCTTCTTGAGCGGCATCGAGTAACGGACCTCCGGCGGCGGCTGGATGGCCGTTTCGAAGGCCAGCATCGCGGCAAGGAAGGTGTCGCGCGCCTGTCTGTCGGCAAAACCGACCACCTTGCCCTTATAATAGGTCAGGGCATCGGGGCTGACGGGGCGGCGGGTGATGGGGCAAAGATCGTTGACGCAGTCTTCCAGTCTGGGTGCGATCATTCTTCCCTCCCCCTGACCAAGGGCGTGAACTCCACGCTCTCTGCGCGGCGCGCGACAACACTGTTCATGTTCACCGAATTGCCACGAGCGATCGCGGCGAGCCTGAGCGACGGATCGGCATGAAGCGGACCGTCGAGGGCTTCGCGTACGTCGGATCGGCTGAGACCGATGTCGGCCAGCTCGTGATCGGTGAAGTCGCAGAGTTGTTTGGCCATCCAGCGATTGACCATAATCTTCGCGACGAACCCCGTGCGCTCGGCAGCGGCGCGCACCAGCGAGGTGAACGTCGTAACGAAAGCGGCGGCGAAGGTGGTGGACGCGAGGGTCGTGGACATGATCGGCTCCATCAAGGGGCTTTGGATGGTTCGGCGTTGCGTTGGGTCAGGGGTTGAGGTTTGAGTTGAGGCACCAACGGGGCTCCACCTGGAAGCCCCGTTGACATTTCGTTTACCACTTCATAACTCCGACGAATGTTTCCTATCGGACTTATGCGTATCTCTTATGAAACACGTACGTGTTATTCACGAAGCGCAGCGGCGGCTTCCAAGACCTGTTCCCGTTCGGCGCGGCGGGCTTCGGCGCGTCGGGCGGCCAGCGTGTAGCTCGGCTTGCGATCGATCGGTACGAGCAGCGCGCCTTCGACATCGGCGTGGGAAATGCCCATGTCCTTGAGCGCCCGTGCATCGAACTCCAGCAGTTGCATGGTTTGCCGGCGGTCGATTTCCGCTGCAATCAGGGCGCCAATACGGCGGAACAGCGCACCCGCGAGACGAATCGCCTCGTGAACGGGGCGAAGGGAGGAGACGCGGTGCGAGGATGCATGATCAAGGATCAGGGTCATTCTCTTGGCTCCTGCGTATTTGCTCTGCCGGTCGAGCAGAACATTGCGGCCTTGCATCTCTGAGGTGGGTATGCCGCTACGGTGTTTCGATAGTGGATTTATCTCATGTGGCTATCAATCAGTCCAACGCATGTTTTTGATGCTTTTCATGACGAAATTTGATATCACCGTTCTGACTGCATGAGACCACTCCGGGCGATGGGAAGCCACCCGAAAACCGACGGTCGTCGCTGGACGGGCTGTCGACGGGCTATTCATCAGGATTGTTGAAGATGAACGTTCTCGACCTTGATCAACTCAGAACCTTTGTCGCCATTGCCGAGGTGGGCTCGTTCACGGCCGCCGCCGACGTCGTTCACAAGACGCAGTCTGCCGTCTCCATGCAGATGCGCCGTCTTGAGGATCGGGTCGGCAAGCCGATCTTCTCCCGCGACGGCCGCCAGAGCCGCCTCACCGAGGATGGCCGGCGGCTGCTCGAATACGCGCGCCGTCTCATCCGCCTCAACGACGAGACGCTCGCCGCCTTCGAAGACCCTGGCCTGACGGGCTCGGTTCGCCTCGGCATTCCCGACGACTACGCGGATCGGCTGCTGCCACCGGTGCTGGCCGGCTTCTCGCGCATCAATCCGATGATCGAGATCACAGTCGAGTGCCAGCGTTCGGTCACCGTCTCCGACATGATCCGCGACGGCCGTCTCGACCTCGGCATCATCAATCACGGCTACTATGGTTCGCTGCGCGGCGAGGTGATCCGGCGCGAGCCTCTGTTCTGGGTCGGATCGCGCGACCATAGCGTCCACGAGCTCGATCCGGTGCCGCTCGCCCTCGGTCCGGACGACTGCTGCTGGCGCGCCAATGTCGTCCGCGCCCTCGACCGCGAGGGGCGGCGCTTCCGTGTCGCCTACATTTCAAGCGCGGCACTGGCGCTGTCGGGCGCAGTGCTGGCCGGTCTCGCGGTATCGGTGCTGCCGGAAAGCGCCCTCAAGGCCAACATGCGCATTCTCGGTTTGCGCGAGGGCTTCCCCGAGCTGGAGCCGGCCGAAATCGGCCTCCTGCGCGCCGAGCACGCCAAGAGCCCGATCCACGACGCGCTCGCCAAGCACATCGTCACGTCGCTCGGCAACCTCGGCGCCACCGATCAGGTGATGAATCTGGCGGCGGAGTAGGCTCGAAAGAGCTGATGCCGCCTACCGCGCCACCACCGCGGCCGCAGCGCCGGCCATCATGGTGCCGGCGGTGCGATTGAGACGCCGCAGAGCCTTCGGGCTGCGGAAAAACTCCCGCGCTCCGGCTGCCGCAGCCGCGTAGACCACGCCGACCGCCGTCAGGGTCACGATCGATATGCCGATCAGCTCGACGTATCCGGTCAGCGTTATACTCTCGATCGGCATCAGCGACGGCAGGAGCGCCATGTAGAAGACGATGGTCTTCGGATTGCCCAGCGTCAGCGTGAAGCCGCCCAACACCGTCCGCCACGCGCTCTCCGAGCGCGCTTTCGCGGCCACCTCGGCCGGATCGGCGCGCGAGGTCCAGAGCTTGTAGGCAAGATAGAGCAGATAGGCCGCGCCGACATAACGGATCACCAGGAAGGCGAGGTTGAACTCCTGGGCCAGCGAGGCAAGGCCGAAAATGGCGAGCGTCAGGTAGAACAGGTCGCCGAAGACGATGCCGACGATGAACAACATGCCGGCCCGAAAACCGCCGCCGAGCGCGCGTGCCACCACCGCCGTCATGCCGGGGCCGGGAGAGGCCGCCGCGACGGCGAGGGCGCCGGTGTAGAAGACGAGCGTCAGGATCGGCATCGGTTACCCCACCACCAGAATGTAGAGGCTGCGCGGGCCATGGGCGCCGAGCAGCAACGTTTCCTCGATGTCGGCCGACCGCGACGGACCGGTTACGAGGTTGACGGTGCGCGGCATGGCTCCCGCACCGAAGCGTCGGCGAAGATCGGCCCATACCGTCTCATAGTCGCCGGCCACCGTCGAGGCATCGATCACCACGATGTGGTGATCGGGCAGGAAGTTGAGCGTCGTCGGATTGTCCGGACCGGACGTCAGCACCACCGTGCCCGTTTCGGCGACGCCGGCGTCGGCGTGGCTGATACCGACAAGATCCTTGCCGTCACTCGGACCGACCGTCACCGCCAGTTGCGCTTCACGGTCCCAAGGCAAAGTCGCAAGGCGCGGATCGTCACCGCGCCTGACCGCCTGCGGCAGATTGCGGTCGCGCAGGTAGTTGGCGACGGCGGCCGGGATGTCGTCGCGCCCGTCGAGGCGGGCGACGCTGGCAAACACCTCGCTGGCCTTGCGAACGAACAGTTCGACCCTCTCGGCGCTCGGCAACTGGCCGCGTGCCGGCACGACGTTCACCGGCGTCTCGGTCAGGCGATGGCGCGTGGCGGCGAGCCTCGTGGCGTCGGAACCAGATACGCCGAGCGACCGGCGGATGCGTCCGAGGATGGCGTCACGGTTTGACATCACGTTCTCCCCCGCTTGGCCCATTCGGTTCGGAAGGTGCCGCCCTCCGGTGCCGGCAGGTCGCGCCAGCGCGTCCAGCCTCCGGCCAGCGGCACCTGGCGGAGCGCACCATCCCGTCCGGCAAGGCGCGCCAGCCCCCAGGCGGCAAGGCGGGTTGCGAGACCATAGAGGCTCGGCCGTGTGGCGAGGAAGCGCCAGACGGCGAGACCGAAGCGAGCCTTCCTGGGCGTCAGGTGACGTTCGAACTCCTTCTCCCGCCAGTGACGCAGCATTTTCGGCAGGGGAATGCGCATCGGGCAGACGCTCTCGCAGCGGCCGCAAAGCGTCGATGCATTGGCAAGATGCGCCGATGCGTCGAGGCCCTGCAAGGATGGCGTCAGTACCGAACCCATCGGGCCAGGATAGACCGAACCGTAGGCGTGACCACCGATCGAGCGATAGACCGGGCAGTGATTGATGCAGGCGCCGCAACGGATGCAGCGCAGCATGTCCTCGAATTCGTTGCCGAGCATGGCCGAGCGGCCGTTGTCGAGCAGGACCACGTGGAAGGCTTCGGGGCCGTCGGGGTCGCCGGCGCGGCGAGGGCCGGTGGAGAAGGTGGTGTAGACGCTCATCTCCTGTCCGGTGGCCGAGCGGGCAAGCAGCCGCATGATGGTGGCGACGTCTTCGAGCGTCGGGACCACCTTTTCGATCGAGGCCAGCACGATATGCGTCTTCGGCAGGATCTGCGTCAGATCGCCGTTGCCCTCGTTGGTGACGATCACCGTCGATCCCGTCTCCGCGACCAGGAAGTTGGCGCCGGTGATGCCGACATCCGCCGAGAGGAAGCGCTCGCGCAGCACGCCTCGCGCCTCGGCAAGAAGCGAGGTCGGCTCGTCGAGATTGCGCTTTGGGTCGAGATCGGCATGCACGCGTCGGAAGTCAGCCGCCACCTGTTCCTTGTTGACGTGAACGGCCGGCGCGATGATGTGGCTCGGCGTCTCGCCCCGGAGCTGGATGATGTATTCGCCGAGATCTGTCTCCACGGGCGTGATGCCGTTCGCCTGAAGGAAGGCGTTGAGGCCGACCTCCTCGGTGATCATCGACTTGCCCTTGGTCACTCGACGGGCGCCAACTTCCCGACAGATGCCGAGGATGATGCGATTGGCATCGGCGGCATCGGCCGCCCAATGCACCACGCCGCCGGCCTCAAGCACTTTCCTCTCGAAGGCCTCAAGGTAGAGGTCGAGATGCTTCAAGGTGTGGGCCTTGATGTCGCGCCCCGCATCGCGCAGCGCGTCGAACTCGGGCAGCGCCTCCGTAGCGCGCCGGCGGCCGTTGACCAGCGTTTCCTCGATGTGGGCAATGGCCTTCAGCAGGGGCGGGTTGGCCAGCGCCGCGCGGGCATTCTTCGGAAAGGACAGGGGGGAGAGACCGCCGCTCATTTTCTCGTCTCTCCAATGGCCGGTCCCGACGCCATGCCGGCCAGAACCTCGGCAACATGGCGGACCTCGATCCTGGAGCCCTCGCGCTTCAGCTTGCCGGCGATGTTGAGAAGGCAGCCCAGGTCACCCGCCAGCAGTAGGTCGGCGCCGGTGGCCCTGACGTCGGCTACCTTTCGCTCGACGATGGCGTTGGAAATCTCATCATACTTGACGCAGAAGGTGCCGCCGAAACCACAGCAGGCTTCCGGATCGCGCATTTCCTTGACGGCAAGGCCATCCACTGCCGACAGCAGCCGGCGCGGCTGTTGCTTGACGCCCAGTTCCCTGAGGCCGGAGCAGGAGTCGTGATAGGTTGCCGTACCTTCCCAAGTGGCGGGCAAGGGGGCGACGCCCAACACGTCCACCAGGAACGAGGTCAGCTCGTGCGTCTTGGCGGCAAGCGCCTCGGCGCGGAGCCGCCAGCCGGGTTCGCCGGAAAACAGATCCGGATAGTGCATCTTGATCATACCGGCGCAGGAGCCGGATGGGATCACCACGTGATCGAAGCCTTCGAAGAGACCGATCACCCGTTCCGCAAGCGCACGTGCGCCGGCCTTGTCACCGGAGTTGTAGGCGGGTTGGCCGCAGCAGGTTTGGTCGGCTGGAACGGACACGTCGTAGCCGGCGTCTTCCAGCAGCTTGACGGCCGAAAAACCGACTGTCGGGCGGAAGAAATCGACGAGACAGGTCACGAAGAGTGCGACCCGCGGTTTCGGCGTTGTCATGGCGGTCCCATTCTATTTATTTCGCGGCCAAGGTGATACGCGCAACGATCGATCTTCGCAATCAGGGAACAGAGATCGAAAATGACCCTTGCCGGCGACGAAACCCGGAAACTCAAATCGACTAGCAATTGTCGGCTTTCGCCCCCAAAAACGTCGTCTTTATGGGGTCTTTTAACGTGAACGGCCGCGCCGCCACTCTAAGGCGGCCATGGACGGGCAGCGTGATCATGCGCTAGTCTTGCGCGACTGGCGCGACGCTTCCGGGCGGCAGGCGGCTTCGGCCGAAAGACGTCGTTCTACGAAAGGAAACGGCATGAGTGGGTTGGCGGCAGGCACGGGCATCGTTGTCATCGTCCTGATGGCGATGTTGACGCTGCCGGCCACGGCGGCGCAACCCAGCTTCGATTGCGATGGCGCCAGGTCCGAAGTCGAGAAGATGATCTGCGGCGACGATGCGCTCGCTGATCTCGATCTGCGCCTTGCCAGGGATTTCGCGCGGGCGCTCTCCCGCGCCAGCGCCGATCAGGTTCCCGAGCTCAGGGCCTCGCAACGCGAATGGCGAGCGCAGATGTTGAAATGTGCCCGTAATGGCGACCCGCGAGGCTGCGTGCTTGAAGCCTATACCAAGCGGATCGCCCAGTTCTGAGGGGATGCCTCAGCGCACCACCACGCGCGTTCCGACCTTGACCCGCTCGTAGAGGTCCATCACGTCGGCATTGGCCATGCGGATGCAGCCCGAGGAGGCGTTGGTCCCGATGCTCTTCGGGTCGAACGTGCCATGGATGCGGAACAGCGTATCCTTGGGGCCGTCGTAGAGGTAAAGGGCGCGGGAGCCGAGCGGGTTGCCGATCTGGCCTTCCATCATGTCGGGAATGGTGCGGCCACGCGCCGCCTCGCGGGCGATCATTTCCTTCGGCGGGAACCAGCGGGGCCACTTCTGCCGGCTGCCGATCTCCACGGTGCCCTTCCAGGAGAAGCCCTGACGTCCCACGCCGACGCCATAGCGAAGCGCCTTGCCGCCTTCTTCGACGAGATAGAGATGCTTTTCCGAGGTGTCGACGATGACCGTTCCCACCGGCTCTTCGGTCTGGAAATCAATCTCGGCGCGGCGGAACGGCTCGGGAGGCAACTGGTCGCCGACGAGATCGAGGTCGCGCGCGTCATCGGCGGTGTCATCGGGCAGATAGGACATCGGCTTGACGACGGGCTTCTCGACGACGGGCGGCTTGGGCGGCTCCACCGGTTTGGAGGAAACGCAAGCGGAAAGGACGAGACCGGCGGCGAGCGCCAGCATCAGCGGACGCACCGGAACGGCGGACAGTTGCATCATGGGGAGACCTGAAAGACTGGCGCCGGGAAGCGGCGCAACAAAGGCGAATCACGACAATTCCCGGTAATTAGAAGGCGGCGATCTCGATTGTCGAGACCGCCGCCGTCCAAAAGGGTACGCGTGACCGGGCCTTGGGCGAAAAAGGCCTGGGGTGAGGCGACTACAACACGATCACGCGCGTTCCGACCTTCACCCGCTCGTAAAGGTCGGTGACGTCTTCGTTGCGCATGCGGATGCAGCCCGAGGAAACGGCGTGGCCGATGGTCCACGGTTCGGCCGTGCCGTGAATGCGATAGAGCGTCGAGCCGAGATACATGGCGCGGGCACCGAGGGGATTTTTCGGCCCGCCCGGCATCATGACCGGCAGCCCGGGCTGCCGCCGCCGCATTTCGACCGGCGGACGCCAGTCGGGCCATTCGGCCTTGCGGGTAATCCGGTGTTCTCCCGCCCAGGTGAATCCCGGCCGACCGACGCCGACGCCGTAGCGGCGGGCCGTGCCGCCGTCTTCGACGAGGTACAGGAAGCGATTGATGGTATCGATGACGATGGATCCGGGCACGCCGGGGCCGTCATAGGTCACCTCTTGCGGCAACAGCTCGGGCGCAAGCTGCAAGCGGCGCGGATCCACCTTGCGGGCGGCCTTGGCCTCCGCTCCCGTCGGTGCCGACCAGGCACGCGGGGTGCGGGGCTCGGGCGCCGCATAGATCGGCACGTTGCCGGGCTGGAGCTGCATGACCCAGGGGTCGGTGAGATTGGGCGACAGCACGACCGGCGGTGGCGCGAGATAGCGACCGGCCTGGGCGACGGCCGAACCCGTCGTGACCACGACGGCAGCAACCCCGGCGAGGAACAAGGCGGCAGCTCTCATCGTTGGAACCTCGATTGATGGATGTCCGCGCGGCCGATGTCTCCGCCGGCCATTCGCTGGAAACGAGGCTAGGGGCGGGCGGTCTAGGAATGGTGAACGGAGTGCGACCCTTTTCCGTTCAAATCGACCGAATTGTCGCCATGGTTAAGGAACCGTATCGGCTCCCCTTCCCAACTGTCTGAAACTCCGCCGGAAATTTTGCGGCGCAATGTTTCCGGCATACACGTTGTTAACCGCCTGACCCTAAAATTCGCTCACTTGGCGGTGTCGCCTGTGGGTGGCGGCCATTTCGACCGCGGATGCGAGGAGTGGAATATGGCGTTGGCTCGCAAAGCTTATCGTATTGAAGCTATGCTTGGCGTCGGCGCGGTGTCCGGGCCGACAAGCGACATCCGAGCCGACACCATCCTCCAAGAGCTCAATGAGATCAAAAAGCTGGTCAAGCCGCATCAGGAGATCAGCAAGGACATCATTGCCGATTACCAGAAGCAGTTCACCGAGGCCTACAAGCTGAAGTCCGAGATGGAAACCATCCAGGAGGCCATTTCCCGCACCAAGCAGGAAATCGCCAGCCTCCACGTTTCAGGCTTCAAGGGCGAGGACATGAGCCGCGTCACGGACGAACTCGACGCCGTGGTGAAAGGCACCGAACACGCCACCGAGAGCATTCTGGCCGCCGTCGAGAAGATCGACGAGGACGCCAACAATCTCGTGGCTCACCTCAAGGGCGACAAGCAGGCGATGGCCGCCGACATCCAGGAGCGCGTGCTGGCCATCTATGAGGCTTGCAACTTCCAGGACCTTACCGGACAGCGCATCACCAAGGTCGTCAACGTCCTTCGCTTCATCGAAGACCGCGTCAACCGCATGATGGAGATCTGGGGCGGCATGGAGGCCTTCAACTCGATCGAGGCCGACGAGTCGCTTCGCCGCGTCGGCGACGCCGCGCTGCTCAACGGGCCGGCCCTGCCGACCGCCGATCGCGCCACGCAGGACGATATCGACGCGCTGTTTGCCTGATCGCTCTTCCGAGACGATTGTTTCGCGGCGGCCGGCAACGGCCGCCGTTTTGCTGCTGCCAGTTCATGACAACTGCCGCCAATAGGGTTCGCGGGACTCAACAACTGACGAGGGGCAGGCGGCATGGACGGCATCATCACGGACGAAGACGGCGTCAACCGCTGCTTCTGGGCTGGACCTGATCCGCTTTATCGCCGCTATCACGACGAGGAATGGGGCAGGCCGGTCGCCGACGATACCCGCCTGTTCGAAAAGCTCTGCCTCGAGGGTTTTCAGTCCGGCCTTGCCTGGATCACCATCCTGAGGAAGCGCGAGAATTTCCGTGCCGCCTTCGCCGGCTTCGACATTCCGACGGTTGCCGCCTTCACCGACGCTGACGTCGACAGGTTGGTCGGCGATGCCGGCATCGTGCGCCACCGGGGCAAGATCGTCTCGACGATCAACAACGCCAGACGCGCACTCGACCTTCAGGCCGAGGCCGGCTCGCTGGCCGCCTTCATCTGGCGCTTCGAGCCGGACCCGGCGAGCCGGCCAGCCGTCTTCACCATGAAGGATATCGAGCCGAAAACGGCGGAATCCACCGCCCTTTCCAAGGAGCTTCGCAAGCGCGGCTGGAGCTTTGTCGGGCCGACTACGGTCTACGCCTTCATGCAGGCCATGGGATTGGTCAACGACCATCTCACCGGCTGCGACGTCCGCGACGCCGTCGAGAAGGACCGAGCTGCCTTCATACGGCCGAAGTGAGCGGTCGGCGGTGCGGGACGAGGTCTCGCGCCGGCTGCATGTCAGGCTAGCTTGGCTTCAAGCTTTTCGTAGAGCGCGTTCTTCGCTTCGAAGACATACTCCACCGATGAGACGACCGCCGTCGTCGCGCCGCGCGCGATCAATGCCTCGGCTTCGGCCTGGGCGCGCGCCTTGGGGGCCAGCAGGCTCAACCCTTCGTCATGCATCGACAGGAGTGTCAGGTCGGTGCGCGCCCTGAGCTCCTCGGGCAGCACCGACGACGGCTGCATGACGGCATCGATGCGCCGGACCGACCGGGCTCGATCGTCGGCGGCGATGCGGATGAGCATTCCACGGCAGGCGGCGCGGGCCGCTTCCGTCCAGCGGGCGGCGAGCGAAGCGGCGAGCGCAGCCTCGGAGCGCATGATGACGCCGTCGTCGACGATCTTGAGGCCATTCTCGACCAGCGTCTGACCGGTCGAGGTGATGTCGACGATCAGTTCGGCCGTGCCGGCGGCCGGCGCTCCCTCGGTGGCACCCGGACTCTCGACGATCAGGTAATCGTGGACGCCGTGGGCGGTCAGGAAGCGGCGCGTCAGGGCGACATACTTGGTGGCGACGCGCATCGGCCTGTAGTGCTTCAGCCGGAAGCGGGCGGCGACGTCGGCAAGGTCGGCCATGGTGTGCACGTCGAGCCAGGCTTGCGGAACGGCCACCACCACGTCGGCGCGGCCGAAGCCAAGCCGCGTCACGATGTGGGCCGGATGGGGCGCTTCCTCGGCCACCACGCGGGCGCCGTCGTCGCCGCCCAGCGTTTCGTGCAGCAGGTCGATTCCCGTGACGGCGAGGTGCACGTTGCCGGCGCCGATCTCGCGGGCGATCTCGGAGGCCGAACGGAACTGCACTTCGACACCCTTTAGCCCATCAATGGTGCCGAAATAGTCGCGAGCGCCGCGGGCCTGACGGATCGGCAATCCCGCGCGCTCGAAGAAGGCCAGCGTCTGCTCCTGCAGCCGCCCCTTGGACGGTACGGCAACGATCAGCGGTTCGGTCATGACGCCCTCCGGAAGCGCTCGGGCCAGACGGCGAAGCCGACCGCCTTGACCGCCTCGGCGGCCTTGAAGTGACGGACCAGACCATCGTAACGGCCGCCGCCGCTCACCTGTCCCACCTCGACGCGCGTGGCGTCGTGGATGTCGAACACGAAGCCGTCGTAATAGCCGAGCCGGCGACCGAAGCCTGCGGCGTAGTGCAGCGTCGAAAGGTCGACGCCGAGCGCGGCAATGGCCGCGACGCGTGCCTTGAAGCGATCGACGGCGGCGCGGAACGGCACCCGGTCGCCAATGCGGGCCGACAAGGCTTCGAGGCGAAGGACGCCATCCGCGATCGACAGATCGCCACCGTTCTCATCCTGCATCGACATGAACTCGGCGATCGCAGCGATGGTCTCGGCCGGTACCCCGTCCGAGGCGGCAAGCATCGCCTGTTCGAGAACTCGCTCGGCTATCTCGCCGGTGCTTCGCCCACCGACCGTCTTCACGCCGGCGATCGACAGGATGTCGGCGAAAAGCTGACCGACCTTCTCGGCCGGGAAGGCGGAGAGCGCCTCGATGATCTCGGTGTGGGCGGCAAAGCCCGGAAAGCCGAAGCGGCGCTGTTCAAGGCGCGCCAGCGTGTCGGCGATCTTCTCGGGCTCGCCGAACAGGGTGGTGAGGCGTGCCCTCCAGGCCGGAGGGATGTCGAGGGCGGCAAGCAGCGCCGAGAACAGCGCCACGTCGCCGACGATGATGCGCTGGCGGGTGGCGCCGCAGGCTGCGGTGATCGCCACGGCATGGGCAAGGGCGGCCGCATCGGTTGCCACGGGGTCATGGTCGCCGAGAATCTCGCCGCCCACCTGCCAAACCTCGTCGGCTTCGCCGGGACGGCCGTTCCGGAAGACGCGACCGGAATAGCAAAAGCGGCCGCCGGCCGGTTCGGCGGCCAGCATGGTGCGCACCACGGGAATGGTGAACTCCGGACGCAGACACCAGTCGTGGCCATTGTTCGACGAGGTCACGAAGATGCGCCGGCGGAACTCCTCGCCGGAAATGCGAACGAAGTCCTCCATCGGCAGGAGAACGGGCACGTCGACGGCGGTGAAGCCGGCCGTCTTGAAACTGTCGAGTGCGATCTGGACGGCGTCGGTCATGCCGCGCCCCCCGCCGCCTCGACGATCGCCCTGACTTCGGCGATCAGATCGGCGCGGGCGACTTCCTTCTGGGCCGGACGCGAGGCACGCCACTCGGCATTGTCGGTGATGCCCGCCGACAGTTCCTTGCCGAGCGCCAGATCCTTGATCTGAACGATGCCGGCGTCGCGCTCGTTGGAGCCCTCGATGATGACGCAGGGAGCGTTGCGCCGGTCGGCATATTTCATCTGTGCCTTCATGCCGGAGGCACCGAGATACATCTCGGCGGCGATGCCGGCGGCGCGCAACTCGGCCACCATCTTCTGATAGCCAGCGAGCGCCTCGGTCGTCTTGTCCATCACCAGGACGCAGACCGGACCGTTGACCTTGTCGACGCCGACCTTGCCGAGCGTCCGAAGCGCCGCCATCAGGCGCGAGATGCCGATCGAGAAGCCGGTGGCCGGCACCGGTTCCTTCAGGAAGCGGCCGACGAGGCCGTCGTAACGGCCGCCGCCGCCCACAGCGCCGAACCGCACCGGGCGACCGTCGTCGCCGGTCACCTCGAAGGTGAGTTCCGCCTCGAACACCGGGCCGGTGTAATACTCGAGACCGCGCACCACCGACGGGTCGATTTTCACCTTTTCGGCGTAGCCGGCGGCGTCGACCAGACTGGCGATCAGCTTCAGCTCCTCGACGCCCTCGCTGCCGCGCGTGCTGCCGGCGACAAGCTTGCCGAGATTGGCGACGGTATCCGACGCATTTTCGGCGCCGCTGGCCACGAAGGCCAGCACCACGTCAGCCGCCTCGGGCGAGAGACCGGCACCCTTGGTGAAGTCGCCCGACTTCTCCTCGGGGTTCTCCCAGCGGCCGGCGCCCAGAAGGTCGCGCACGCCGGAGGGGCCGATCTTGTCGAGCTTGTCGATGGCGCGCAGCACGGTGAGGCGCGTGCCCGCCTTGTCGTCTCCGGCAAGGCCGATCACTTCCATCACGCCATCAAGCACCTTGCGATTGTTGACGCGGACGATGAACTGCCCCTTGAGGCCAAGGGCTTCCATCGTGTCGGCCATCATCATGCAGATTTCGGCGTCGGCGGCGACCGACGGTGCGCCGACCGTGTCGGCGTCGAACTGCATGAACTGGCGGAAGCGGCCGGGACCGGGCTTCTCATTGCGAAACACCCAGCCGTTGCGATAGCTGCGATACGGCTTGGGCAGCTTCTCATGGTTCTCGGCATAGAAGCGGGCGAGAGGCGCGGTGAGATCGTAACGCAGCGAAAGCCACTGCTCGTCGTCGTCCTGGAACGAGAACACGCCTTCGTTCGGCCGATCCTGATCGGGCAGGAACTTGCCGAGCGCGTCGGTATACTCGATCAGCGGCGTTTCCACCGGCTCGAAGCCGTAGATTTCGTAAGTATGTCGGATGGTCTCGATCATGGCCTCGGTCGCCTTGAGTTCGGCGGGGGTACGATCGACGAGACCGCGCGGCAGGCGCGCCTTCAGATAATCCGACATCAGTCCTGTGCCCTGAAATAGCGGCCATAACTGGCCAAAACGCGCGAAAACCCGCGAGCGGGGCGCGCGGGTTTTCAAGTAATCGATAAGCGGCGAAAGGGCAAGGCGAACCGGCCGTTCGGCCCGTGTGCCTGCCCCTTCGGGTTGTGTTGTGAGGTCAGGCCTTGCCGAGCTTGGCGTCGACCGACAGCGCGCCGGCACCGGAACCAAGCAGCGTGAGGAAGCCACCGGCGATGGTGACGTTCTTCATGAAGGCCAGCCAGTTCATCATGTCCATCATTTCCTGGCCGGCAGTTCCGGTGATCCCCTTGTAGTGGAACAGGTAGCCGGAGACGACGCAGAAGCCGGCCAGCAGGAAGGCGGCGATACGCGTCTGGAAGCCGACGAGAATGGCGAGACTGCCGCCGAGCTCGGTCAGGATGACCAGCGGCAGCAGGATGGACGGCACGCCCATGGCTTCCATGTAGCCGGCGGTCCCGGCATAGCCGGTGATCTTGCCCCAGCCGGAGGTGATGAAGATGATCGAGAGAAGAATACGTCCGGCGAGCAGAGCCGGGGCCTTGATGCTGTCCATGTCTGAAACTCCGCGTTCGAGAGAGGGCGGCATCGCCTGACGCCGTTGCTGTCCGTATAGCTACGGAGACGCCGTCGGCATAGACATGAAAAAGACGACGCATTGTTCCTGTCAAGGAAACAATGCGTCGCTTCGTACCGTTTGGTGTTCGGATTCCAGGCCGATATCTCAGCCAGCGGCTATGGGCGTCGCCGTACCGAGCACGAAGGGACCGTCCTGCTGCCTGTGCAGCTCGATGAGCTCGTCGTGGAGGGACTTGAGCGACGAGCGATGGCCGATGGACACGATCGCCGTCTCCGGTAGCCGCTGGCGCAGCAGCTGGTAAAGGGTCGCTTCCGACGCCTCGTCCAGCGAAGCGGTGGCTTCGTCGAGCAGCAGGAAGTCGGGTTCCGCCAGGATGGCGCGAGCGATGGCGACGCGCTGCTGCTCGCCGCCGGAGAGACGGGAGGCGAGGTTGGGTCCTTCGGACAAGTCGTCCAGCCGGTCCGCGAACGCACCCAGGCCGACGGCGGCGAGCACGTCGCGCACCTTGGCGTCGTCATGTTTCTCGGCCGAGTTCGGATAGGCGAGCGCTTCGCGCAACGTGCCGAGCGGCAGATAGGCCGTTTGCGGCAGCACCATCACGCGCGCATCCGCGGGAACGTCGAGCTCGCCGCTGCCGAATGGCCAAATGCCGGCGAGCGCCCGAAACACCGACGTCTTGCCGGCACCGGAGGGGCCGGAGATCAGAACCGCCTTGCCTCTCTCGAAGACGGTATTGCCCAGGCGAACCAAGGGTCGGCCGTTGGGAAGGGAGACGACGGCGCCATCGGCCCTGATCGTGTTGCCGCCGGCCGGCTTCAGCGCCAAGCCCGGCTTGGCCGCGTCGGCTTCGGCAATCGCCATCGCCCGCTCGAACGTGGTGAGACGGTCGAGGACCGCCTTCCAGTTGGCGATGGTGTCGTACAAGGAGACGAAGACGGAGAAGTTGTTCTGTACCTTGTCGAAAGCCTGCGAGGTTTGCATCAGCACGCCGAGCTGCATGGTCGAGCCGGCGGCGAAATAGGCCGGTGCCAACATGAGGAGCGGAAAGATGACGGAGAGATTGCCGTAGAAGCCCGTGACGATGTTGAGATTACGCGTCACGTCCATGATTTCATAGAAGTTCACCTTCAAGCGTTCGAATGCCCCCTTGAAGACCCGCTTCTCGGGCTCCTCGCCCTTCAGCAGGGCCACCTCCTCGGCATTTTCGCGCAGACGCATCATGGCAAAGCGGAAGTCGGCTTCGACGTGCTGCTGGCGGAAGCGCAGGGTGATGAGCTTGCGACCCGTCATATGGGTGAAGTAGGTGCCGATGATCGAGTAGATCACCGCCGCCCAGACGAGATAGCCCGGGATGAGGGACAGGTCGAAGCCGCCGATCGAATAGGGGAACTCGGCCGAGATCGACCACAGCACCATGGTGAAGGCGTAAAGCGTCAGCACCGTGTTGAAGATCTGGACGAAGATGGTCAGCGTGTAGCTGATGAAATCGCGGATATCCTCGGCAATACGCTGGTCCGGGTTGTCAGTGCCGCTGGCGACCTGCGACAGGCGGTAATAGTTGGCATTGCTCATCCAACGATTGACGAAGTGGTCCGTCATCCAGTCCCGCCAGCGAATGCGCAGCCAGTTGGTGAGGTAGATCTCGACGACGAGCGAAGCGATGAGCGGAGCGACGATCACGCACCACAACACCAACTGTGCCGAGAAGGCCGGACCGTTCCGGTCCTGCATCGCGGTATAGAAGGTGTTGTACCAACTGTTGAACCAGACGTTGAGATAGACCTGGGCGACGTTAAGCGCGAGGATCGTTCCCAGAAAGCCAAGTCCGATCCAGCGCTCCTGCATCCGAATCTTGAACCATCGGAAAACCAGCTCGCCCTGTCGCTTTTCCTTGAAGTAGGGAACGGCGAGGCGCCAGGCCAGCGCGAGCGTCGCAAAGAGTGCTTTCATGTGGTGTCCCCGGAACGGCGGATAGTCGACGAACTGACGCAGAATCCCTTCGCGGTGACAATCAAATTCGGTGCCACCGGAATGAAATCTCTGGATTTTGTCGATGCGACAGCACGGCCCGATCACGGCAACATTGCGGCGGCGCGGATGAAGCTTTCGTAAGGCGACCGATAACTCCAAAAAGAAAGGGCGCCGCTTTCGCGACGCCCAATTTCTCGTTTCGGCTTTACGGACGTTCAGATCTTCTAGATCAGAAGTCCATGCCGCCCATGCCGCCGCCGGGCATGGCAGGCGCAGCGTCCTTCTTCGGAAGCTCGGCGACCATGGCCTCGGTGGTGACCAGGAGACCTGCGACCGAAGCGGCGTCCTGCAGGGCAGTGCGCACGACCTTGGTCGGATCGATGATGCCGGCCTGGATCATGTCGACATAGGTCTCGTTCTGGGCGTCGAAGCCGAAGGTTTCACCCTTCTCGAGCACCTTGGAGACGACGACCGAGCCTTCGACGCCGGCATTGACGGCGATCTGGCGGATCGGGGCCTCAAGGGCGGCGAGAACGATCTTGATGCCGCGCTCGATGTCCAGGTTGTCGGACGAGAGCTTGGCAACGGCGGCCTTGGCGCGCAGGAGAGCGGTACCGCCGCCCGGGACGATGCCGGCTTCGACGGCAGCGCGGGTGGCGTTGAGCGCGTCGTCGACGCGATCCTTCTTCTCCTTGACTTCGACTTCGGTCGAGCCGCCGACGCGGATGACGGCAACGCCACCGGCGAGCTTGGCCAGACGCTCCTGCAGCTTCTCGCGGTCGTAGTCCGAGGTGGTCTCCTCGATCTGCGCCTTGATCTGGGCAACGCGAGCCTCGATGTCGGCCTTGGCGCCAGCGCCGTCGACGATCGTGGTGTTCTCCTTGGAGATCGACACGCGCTTGGCATGGCCGAGCATGGCGAGCGTGACGTTCTCAAGCTTGATGCCGAGGTCTTCCGAGATCACCTGGCCACCGGTCAGGATGGCGATGTCCTCGAGCATGGCCTTGCGACGATCACCGAAGCCCGGCGCCTTGACGGCGGCGATCTTCAGGCCGCCACGCAGCTTGTTGACGACGAGCGTGGCAAGGGCTTCGCCCTCGACGTCCTCGGCAACGATCAGCAGCGGACGCGACGACTGGACGACAGCCTCGAGCACCGGCAGGAGAGCCTGCAGGTTCGAGAGCTTCTTCTCGTGGATGAGGATGTAGGGGTCGTCGAGCTCGGCGACCATCTTCTCGGCGTTGGTCACGAAGTAGGGGCTGAGGTAGCCACGGTCGAACTGCATGCCTTCGACGACTTCGAGCTCGGTCTCGGCGGTCTTGGCTTCCTCGACGGTGATGACGCCCTCGTTGCCGACCTTCTGCATCGCGTCAGCGATCATCTGGCCGATTTCGGTCTCGCCGTTGGCGGAGATCGTGCCGACCTGGGCGACTTCGGCCGAGGTGGAGATCTTCTTCGAGCGAGCGTTCAGGTCCTTGACGGCCTCGGCGACGGCCATGTCGATGCCGCGCTTCAGATCCATCGGGTTCATGCCGGCGGCAACCGCCTTGGCGCCCTCACGGACGATGGCCTGGGCCAGAACGGTGGCGGTGGTGGTGCCGTCGCCAGCCTTGTCGTTGGTCTTCGAAGCGACTTCGCGGACCATCTGGGCGCCCATGTTCTCGAACTTGTCGGCAAGCTCGATTTCCTTGGCGACCGACACGCCGTCCTTGGTGATGCGCGGAGCACCGAAGGACTTCTCGATCACGACGTTGCGGCCCTTGGGACCCAGCGTGACCTTGACGGCATCGGCGAGGATGTCCACGCCGCGCAGCATCTTCTCGCGGGCGTCGGAACCGAATTTGACTTCCTTGGCAGCCATGGAATTCTTCCTTGAAATGAGAGGTTAACGGAGGACGAGACAGGCTGAGTGGATCAGCCGATGATGCCCATCACGTCGGATTCCTTCATGATCAGGAGGTCCTGACCGTCGATCTTCACCTCGGTGCCCGACCACTTGCCGAACAGCACCTTGTCGCCGGCCTTGACATCGAGAGCTACGAGTTCGCCCTTCTCGTTACGGGCGCCCGGACCAACGGCGACGACTTCGCCCTGCTGGGGCTTTTCCTTGGCGGTGTCCGGGATGATGATGCCACCAGCGGTGCGCTCCTCAGACTCCAGCCGACGAACGACGACGCGGTCGTGCAGGGGACGGAACTTCATGTTCGGCTCCTCA
>Ga0206117_100409_pt1 | contig 48274 bp, 49 predicted proteins | sample 3A5Ametagenome_FD_177997 | JGI IMG/M metagenome (GOLD analysis project Ga0206117, IMG submission 177997) | Enriched microbial communities from leaf-cutter ant dump, University of Wisconsin, Madison, United States - 3A5A | ecosystem: Environmental > Terrestrial > Nest > Insects nest > Nest dump... | reverse complement strand
GGGCGACCTGTACGTGGAAATGACCAGCGTGCGCCTGCTGACCAAGTCGCTGCGCCCGCTGCCGGACAAGCACCACGGCCTGACCGACACCGAGCAGCGCTACCGCCAGCGCTACGTCGACCTGATCGTCAACGAGGAGACCCGCGAGACCTTCCGCGTGCGCTCCCTGGTCATCTCGCACATCCGCAGCTTCCTGGCCAAGCGCGACTTCCTCGAAGTCGAGACGCCGATGCTGCAGACCATTCCTGGCGGCGCCGCGGCCAAGCCGTTCGAGACCCACCACAACGCCCTGGACATGCCGATGTTCCTGCGCATCGCGCCGGAGCTGTACCTCAAGCGCCTGGTGGTCGGTGGTTTCGAGAAGGTCTTCGAGATCAACCGCAACTTCCGCAACGAAGGCGTCTCGACCCGGCACAACCCTGAATTCACCATGCTCGAGTTCTACCAGGCCTACGCCGACTACCGCGACAACATGGACCTCACCGAGGAACTGTTCCGCGAGCTGGCGCAGCTGGTACTGGGGACTACCGACGTGCCGTATGGCGACAAGGTGTTCCACTTCGGCGAGCCGTTCGCGCGCATGAGCGTGTTCGACTCGATCCTCAAGTACAACCCGGAGCTGACCGCGGCCGATCTGCTGGACGTCGACAAGGCCCGTGCCATCGCCAAGCAGGCCGGCGCCAAGGTGCTGGGCCACGAAGGCCTGGGCAAGCTGCAGGTGATGATTTTCGAAGAGCTGGTGGAGAGCAAGCTGGAGCAGCCGCACTTCATCACCGAGTACCCGTTCGAAGTCTCGCCGCTGGCCCGTCGCAACGACCAGAACCCGAACGTCACCGACCGCTTCGAGCTGTTCATCGGCGGCCGCGAGATCGCCAACGCCTACTCCGAGCTCAACGATGCCGAAGACCAGGCCGAGCGCTTCCTCGCCCAGGTGGCCGAGAAGGATGCCGGTGACGACGAGGCCATGCACTTCGATGCCGACTTCGTTCGCGCCCTGGAGTACGGCATGCCGCCAACCGCCGGCGAAGGCATCGGCATCGACCGCCTGGTCATGCTGCTGACCAACTCGCCGTCGATCCGCGACGTGATCCTGTTCCCGCACATGCGTCCGCAGGCCTGATCGCAGCAGGCTTGAGGTCCCTATCGCTCCCACAGGTCCGGTGCACGCCGACCCTTGTGGGCGCTGGCTTGTCGGAGCGCCGAACCGCAGCGATGAGGACCCTGAGGACACCTTGAATCAGCCGCCCAGTGCGGCTTTTTCATGCCCGTGAATTCCCGATCCCGAGGTAACCCCCAGTGACTCCCGCAATGGCTCAACCAGGCGCCGCCGGCGTCGCCACCGCGGTCGCGGAAAGCGTCCAGTACCAGGGCCGCAAGGCCAGCCGCCAGGGCAGCGAGCAGCGCCGCCAGCAGATCCTCGACGCCGCCATGCGCATCGTCGTCCGTGACGGCGTGCGCGGTGTGCGCCATCGTGCGGTGGCAGCCGAGGCGGGCGTGCCGCTGTCGGCTACCACCTACTATTTCAACGACATCCAGGACCTGCTCAGCGACACCTTCGCCCAGTACGTCGAGCGCAGTGCCGCCTACCTGGCCAAGCTGTGGGAGAACACCGAGGTGGTCCTGCGCCAGCTCGTCGCCCAGGGCGACCACAGCCCGGCCTCGCGCGCACGGCTGGCCGACGAGGTGGCGAAGATGACCGCCGAGTACGTCCAGCGCCAGTTGCACAACCGTCGCGACTTCCTCATGGCCGAGCAGGCCTTCCGCCAGGAAGCCCTGTTGTGCCCGCGCCTGGCCGAGCTGGTGAAGGCCCACGAGCAGATTCTCCTGCGCGGTACCTGCCAGTTGCTGCAGGTGGTCGGCTCGCGCCAGCCGCAACAGGACGCCATTGTATTGACGGCAATCATCGAGCAGATGGAGTATCAGGGGCTGCTCGATGCCGCAAAACCGCAGGCTGAAGGGCAGATGCTCGCTATTCTTGTCCGTTACCTGCATCTGGTGCTGGCGGCCGAGTAAGCGGCGAGCGCCTTCAAGGAGATTTCGATGAAAGCCTGGCGTGTGCTGCTGGCCCTGTCTTTCCTGCTGTTGAACGGCTGCCTGGTGACCTTCAACGAACCGATCCCGAGCAACCAGGCAGCGCCCAAGGCGCTGCTCGGCACTTGGTCGAGCAAGGACGCCTGGGGCGAGCCGTTGACCCTGCAGATCAGCCGCTCCGGCGGCAACGCCTACAAGGCCGTGGCCACGGCCAAGGGCAAGCCCCGCGAGGAATACGCGTTCACCGTGTCGCGCCATGGCAACCGCTGGTACCTCTCCGCCGGCGTGCCGAAGAAACTCGGCGGCAATTTCCTCATCGGCGGCTTCGAAGTGATCGATAACAAGGAACTGGTGGTCTACAACCTCGACGTCGAGCAGGTCACCCAGGCCCTGGACAAGAAAGAACTGAGCGGGCGCACGATCGAGGTGCCCGACGAGAATGGCGACGGGGTGTTGATCGACAGCCCGGCCGAGCGTGTGCTGGCATACCTGGATGATCCGGCCAACTCCGACCTGTTCGTCGAAGTGGCGCGGTTCCAGCGGGCTGGCAAATAACGAGGAGCGAGGAGTGAGCGTGGACGAGTACCAGCAGACGATCCGGGCCCTGTCCGACCGCATAGTCCAGGCGCAGACGCCGATTCGCGTGCTCGACGCGGTGAAGTGGGACGACAGCATCCGCCAGGGATTCCTCAAGGCCAAGGGCAAGGAGCCGCCGGCGGTGGACCGCGCCTACTACCTGAACCGGCCACTGTCCTTCGACTCCAGCGCGCTGAAGCTGGAGTTCCAGAACATCGAGCGTGACATCACCCGCCAGCTGGGCCAGTTCAATCCGGTGGGGCAGATCATGCGGCGCATGTGCAAGGAGTACCGCATGGTGGTGCGCATGCTCGAGGCGCGCGGCACCGAGGACTTCGGCCTGATCTCCCAGGAACTCTACGGCGCGGCGTCCGATGCCTTCCACGCCGGCGACCCGACCCTGGCCGACCTCGGCCTGATGCTCTCGGACTACCTGAACAACATCGACGGCCGTGGCGACCTCAAGGACGAGCCGAAGAACCTCAACGCCAAGCAGGCCGTGGACATCCTCCAGCGCCGCCTGAACAAGGTGTTCGGCGAGGCCGAGGAAACCATCCGCGTGTTCGAGTCCGACGGCATCGTCGCCGATGCCGCGGCAGGCGCCGACTACATCAAGATCCGCGCCGACGCCATGTTCAACAGCCGCGACGTGCGTGCCCTGGAGGTCCACGAGGGGCTGGTGCACGTCGGCACCACCCTCAACGGCCTCAACCAGCCGATCTGCACCTTCCTGGCCAAGGGCCCGCCCTCGTCGACGGTGACCCAGGAAGGCCTGGCGATCCTCATGGAGGTGATCGCCTTCGCCTCCTACCCGAGCCGCCTGCGCAAGCTGACCAACCGCACCCGCGCCATCCACATGGTCGAGGAGGGCGCCGACTTCCTGCAGGTCTACGAGTTCTTCCGCGCCCAGGGCTTCGAGATGCCGGAAAGCTATTCCAATGCCAGCCGGGTGTTCCGTGGTTCGGTGCCCAATGGCATGCCGTTCACCAAAGACTTGTCCTACCTCAAGGGCTTCATCATGGTTTACAACTACATTCAGTTGGCCGTGCGCAAGGGCAAGCTCGAGCAGATCCCGCTGCTGTTCTGCGGCAAGACCACCCTGGAAGACATGCGTACCCTGCGCCAACTGGTGGACGAAGGGCTGGTGGAGCCGCCCAAGTACCTGCCGGAGCAGTTCCGCGACCTCAACGCCCTGTCGGCGTGGATGTGTTTCTCCAACTTCCTCAACCACCTGAGCCTGGACCGGATTGAAGCCGACTACTCGAACATTCTCTGAGCGCTGGCGCGGGACCCTGGTCCTGTGCCTGGTGCTGCTGGGGCTGTCCGGTTGCAGTTCGCTGCTGTTCTATCCCGAGCCCGGGCAGCCCTTCACCCCCGAGAAGGCGAAGATCGCCTGGCGCGACGTGACCCTGACCGCCGCCGACGGCACCCGCCTGCACGGCTGGTGGCTGCCGGCCAGGGAGGGCGTCGAGGTCAAGGGCACCGTGCTGCACCTGCACGGCAATGGCGGCAACCTGGCCTGGCATCTGGGGGCCAGCTACTGGCTGCCGGAGCAGGGCTACCAGGTGCTGATGATCGATTACCGCGGCTACGGATTGTCCGCGGGCAAGCCGACGCTGCCGGAGGTCTACCAGGACATCGGCGCTGCGTTCGAATGGCTGGACCAGGCCCCGGAGGTACGGGGCAAGCCGCAGGTGCTGCTGGGCCAGAGTCTTGGCGGGGCCATGGCGATCCACTATCTGGCGCAGCATCCAGAACAACAGGCGCGCTTCAAGGCGCTGGTGTTCGATGGGGTGCCGGCGAGCTATCGGGATGTCGGGCGCTTCGCCCTGGGTACGTCATGGCTGACCTGGCCCTTGCAGGTGCCGCTGTCGTGGCTGGTGCCGGACGGCGACAGCGCGATCCGCTCCATGGGCCAACTGAAGGCCACGCCAAAACTGATCTTCCACAGCATCGACGATGCCCTGGTGCCCCTCGACAACGGCATCCGCCTGTACCAGGCCGCGCCGCCGCCGCGGGTGCTGCAACTGGTGCGAGGCGGGCATGTGCAGACCTTCGGCGATCCGACCTGGCGCCAGGTCATGCTGCGTTTCCTCGATGACCCCGAACATTTCAACGGCCTGCGCCGGCTGGCCGAAGTCCCCAATTACCCTGACGAGAAGTCGCAATGAGTGAAGAACGCAACGCCATCCCCCTGATCATCACTGGAGTCTGCAGCATCGTCGGCACGGTCTGCGCCCTGTGGTACTACGGCTACCTGCATTTCGCCAAACCGGAGGATGCGCTGCTGCTGTCGGAGTTCACCATGCTCAAGACCGTGCCGGGGGAGGACTACAGGCTTTCCCTCAACCCTGCGCCACAGATGGCCCAGTGCATCGATGGCGTGCTGGTGCTGTTCGACATGCAGCAGAAGGGCCTGACCGGCGTGCTGGTGGACAACAAGAAGCAGGCGGTGCGCTGCATGGGGCAGGAGACGCCGCAGGAGGTCAAGTGACCTTGTGCTGAGCTTTCGGGCCTCATCGCTGGCAAGCCAGCTCCCACAATGTCCGCGTCGCACACAGATCCTGTGGAGCTGGCTTGCCAGCGATGAGGCACGCAAGATCCCAGCCAATGTCAGTCAGTTGCCGCTTCCTTCGGCGTCTGCGATGAGTTCATCGATGTCTACCCTGACGGTGGGCTTGCCACGGCGCTGGCGTACCAGCTCTGCCAACTGGGCATCGTCGATCAGATCCATCATCGCTTCGTAGCGGTCAGGCGGGACCGCATAGAAGGCCGGTGCGTTTCTGTTGAGGATGACCACGGTTTCGCCTTTGCCTTCGCGCAGGGTGCCCATTGGATCTTTCTTGAGGTCGGTGACCGACGCCGCCACATCGGCCAGCACCGCGAATGTCATTGCCATGGCAACACTTCCTGTCGAATTCTGCTGTCAGGGGAAGGCTTCGGGATGGGTAGTCTTCATCCGGATCGAAACCAGTGAAACCGGATGGAGATACTAACCCTTTAAAAAGTGTCTTTAAAGGTGCTTTTAACGCACCCTTTCTTGAGCCTTCGCAAAAAAAATCCCGCCAACCGGCGGGATTTTTCGTTACAGCCTGACGGTCACTGCACGCTGCTCATGCTCCGCGGCGCCACCGGCTGGTTGTCGTTGGAAATGGTCACTTCCACCCGACGGTTCTGCGCGCGACCCGAGTTGCTGGTGTTGTCGGCAACCGGGTATTCCTTGCCGTAGCCCTGGGCCACGATGCGGGTCGGGTCGACGCCAGCCCGGACCAGGGCCATGCGCACCGAGTTGGCGCGACGCTCGGACAGGGTCTGGTTGTAGTTGGCGCTGCCGACGCTGTCGGTGTAACCCTCGACGATCACCTTGCGGTCAGGGTTTTCCTGGAGGAACTGCGCCAGCTTGGTGATGTTCGGGTAGGCGCTGCCTTTCAATTCGGCTTTGTTGAAGTCGAACAGCACGTCGCCGAAGGTCACCAGGGTGCCGCGTTCGGTCTGCTTGGCGTTGAGGCTTTCCTGCAGTTTCCTGATCTGCGCATCGCGGGCGTCCAGGCGGGCCTGGGCGCGCTGGGCCGCAGCGTTCTTCAGGTTGGCCTCGGCCGTGCGCAGGGCGATGGTCTGCTTGGCCACCTCGACGCGCTGGTTGGTCAGGTAGGCCAGCTGGTCGACCTTCTTCGCGTCTTCCTTGTCCATGTACGCCTTGTCGGCCTTGTTCAGCCAGTCCTGGGCGTCCTTGGTTTCAAGGGCGGCGACCTTGCTCGCCTGCGGATCGCTCTGCAGGGCGGAGAAGTTGGTCCGGGCCGACTCCAGGTTCGGGTTCGGCTGCGTGGCGCAGGCCACCAGACCCATGCTCAGGGCCAGGAGGGCGGGGATCATCACGTGGTTACGCATAATGTTCATCCTTTGATCGAGTTCGAATGCACGGGGCGCCAGTACTCAGGGCTGCGGCTGCATGGGGTCGGCGGCGCGCATGCCTTCCTCGCGCACGTCCTCGACGCCCTGGCGGGCATCCTGCAGGGCCTTCTGGGCTTTCATCGCCTGGGCCTTGCGCTCGGCGACGCGGGCATCCCACTCGGCTTGCTCGGCAAGCCTCTTCGCTTCGTCGTACTTCTTGTCATGCATGGCGATTTCCGCCTGCTTGAACTTGTCCTGCGCGGCTTTCATTTCAACGGCGGCGTATTCGGTGCCACCGGCGCTGACCGCGGAATTCACCGCCGACTGGGTCACGGCGTACTGCTCGGTGGGTGGCTTGCCGGCACAACCGGCCAGAACCAGGCTGCTGCCCAGGGCCAGGGCGGTCAGCTTGATCCCGCGTAGCTGGAAGGGGGATTTCTCGATGCGGGTCTTCATGGTGGTCAACTCCATTGGATCACTCCTGATGAACGACGAGGTCCGTAACAGTCCATCGACACACCCCACCGGATCAGGGCCCGGGAGGCGTTTTGCCGTAGTGGCTAATGGCTGGGAGTCGGGCGTTTTCGCAAAAGTTCAGAAAAAGTGCCGCTTGATGACGACTTTTTCTGACTGATTGGTCAGTGGGTGAAGGCGGGAACTTTTCCTGTGAAACAGCGGTAGGGGCCGCCTGGCGGCCCCTGGCATTTCAATGGCTGGAGCCGTCCTCGGGGTGGCTCAGGGCCTGCAGATGACGCCGCGACAAGGCGAGGAAACGCGGGGTCGGGCCGACGTCCTCATACAGCGGGTCACCTTCTTCATCCGTGGCGATCACCTGTTTGCCCTGGATGTAGGGAAAGCTGGCTTCCAGTTCCTCCAGCGCCGCCCCGAGCAGTTCGCCGAGCAGTTCCTCGGGGCTGCGTTTCGGGTACATCTCGGCCAGTGCCGCGAGGCGTGCCGAGGCTTCGACATCCAGGTGCAGGGTGTGGCCGGTGGGGCTCAGACGTCCTTTGGCGTTCTGTTCCCAGTTCTGCGCAAGTTCGCGAATCTTCATGATGCCCTCCGTAAAACCATTGGGACTGGTTAAAGCGTAGCCAGTTCGTCCGCAGCCGTGCCTTGAAAGCACGACCGGTACTGGGGCACTCTGCTGGAAAGGCAATTTTTCCAGGGCGGAGAAGGTTGATGACCGATATCGATGTGCGCTTGCGCGAAGATGTTCATCTGTTGGGCGAACTGCTGGGGGACACCGTGCGCGAACAGCACGGCGAAGCCTTCCTGCAGAAGATCGAGGCGATTCGCCACAGTGCCAAGGCCGATCGCAGCGGTGGCGAAGAGCAACTCAGCTCGACCCTAGGCGATCTCGCCGACGACGAGCTGCTGCCGGTGGCCCGGGCCTTCAACCAGTTCCTCAACCTGGCCAACATCGCCGAGCAGTACCAGTTGATTCGCCGCCGCGATGCCGACCAGCCGGAGCCCTTCGAGGCACGGGTGCTGCCGGAGCTATTGGCGCGGCTGAAGGCCGCCGGGCACAGCAACGACGCCCTGGCCCGCCAGTTGGGCAAGCTGAATATCGAGCTGGTACTGACCGCGCACCCCACCGAAGTGGCGCGCCGCACGCTGATCCAGAAATACGATGCCATCGCCGCGCAACTGGCCGCCCAGGATCACCGCGACCTGACCCCCGCCGAGCGCGAGCAGGTCCGCGAACGCCTGCAGCGACTGATCGCCGAGGCCTGGCACACCGAGGAGATCCGGCGTACCCGGCCGACCCCGGTGGACGAGGCCAAGTGGGGCTTCGCGGTGATCGAGCATTCCCTCTGGCAAGCCATCCCCAGCCATATGCGCAAGGCCGACCAGGCCCTGCACGCCGCCACCGGCCTGCGCCTGCCACTGGAGGCGGCGCCGGTCCGCTTCGCCTCGTGGATGGGCGGCGACCGCGATGGCAACCCCAACGTCACCGCCGCGGTGACCCGCGAGGTGCTGCTGCTGGCGCGCTGGATGGCCGCCGACCTGTTCCTGCGCGACGTGCAGTCCCTTGCCGCCGAGCTGTCGATGCAGCAGGCCAGCGCCGCCCTGCGCGCCAGGGTCGGCGATTGCGCCGAGCCCTACCGCGCGGTGCTCAAGCCGCTGCGCGAACGCCTGCGCGAAACCCGCGCCTGGGCCCAGGCCGCGCTGGCCACGCCGCAGGCCCCCGGGCCCCAGGTGCTGCAGGACAACCGCGAGCTGTTCGAGCCGCTGCACCTGTGCTTCGAGTCCCTGCACGAATGCGGCATGGGGGTGATCGCCGATGGCCCGCTGCTGGACTGCCTGCGGCGTGCAGTGACCTTCGGCCTGTTCCTGGTCCGCCTCGATGTGCGCCAGGACTCCTCCCGGCACAGTGCCGCCCTGAGCGAGATCACCGATTACCTGGGCCTCGGTCGCTACGCCGAGTGGGACGAGGACACCCGCATCGATTTCCTCCAGCGCGAGCTGAACAGCCGTCGGCCGCTGCTGCCGGCGCATTTCAAGCCCCAGGCCGACACCGCCGAGGTGCTTGCCACCTGTCGCGAGATCGCCGCGGCACCGGCGGCCTCGCTGGGCTCCTACGTGATCTCCATGGCCGGCGCCGCCTCGGATGTGCTGGCCGTGCAACTGCTGCTCAAGGAAGCCGGCCTGTTGCGGCCGATGCGCGTGGTGCCACTGTTCGAAACCCTCGCCGACCTGGACAACGCCGGCCCGGTGATGCAGCGCCTGCTGGCCCTGCCGGGCTATCGCGCCGGCCTGCATGGCCCGCAGGAAGTGATGATCGGCTATTCCGACTCGGCCAAGGACGCCGGCACCACCGCCGCCGCCTGGGCGCAGTACCGGGCGCAGGAGACCCTGGTGCGGATCTGCCGCGAGCAGGAAGTCGAACTGCTGCTGTTCCACGGGCGTGGCGGCACCGTCGGGCGTGGCGGGGCGCCGGCCCATGCGGCGATCCTGTCGCAGCCACCGGGTTCGGTGGCCGGCCGCTTCCGCGCCACCGAGCAGGGCGAGATGATCCGCTTCAAGTTCGGCCTGCCGGATATCGCCGAGCAGAACCTCAACCTGTACCTGGCCGCGGTCCTCGAAGCCACCTTGCTGCCGCCACCGCCACCACAGCCCGCCTGGCGCGAAGTGATGGACCAGTTGGCGGCGGATGGGGTCAGGACCTACCGCGGCGTGGTCCGGGAGAATCCCGACTTCGTCGAATACTTCCGCCAGTCCACCCCGGAACAGGAGCTTGGCCGCCTGCCGCTGGGCAGTCGCCCGGCCAAGCGCCGCGCTGGCGGCATCGAGAGCCTGCGGGCGATCCCGTGGATCTTCGGCTGGACCCAGACCCGCCTGATGCTGCCGGCCTGGCTCGGCTGGGAAGCGGCGCTGAACAACGCCCTGGCCCGCGGCCAGGGGCCGCTGCTGGCGCAGATGCGTGAAGAGTGGCCGTTCTTCCGTACCCGCATCGACATGCTGGAGATGGTCCTGGCCAAGGCCGACGCGGAAATCGCCCGCTCCTACGACGAACGTCTGGTGCAACCGCAACTGCGACCTTTGGGTGCGCATCTACGCGACCTATTGTCGCAGGCGTGCCAGGTGGTGCTGGGCCTGACCGGCCAGCCGGTGCTACTGGCACACAGCCCGGAGACCCTGGAGTTCATCCGCCTGCGCAACACCTACCTGGACCCGCTGCACCTGCTCCAGGCCGAACTGCTGGCCCGCTCGCGGGAGCGCGAAGCCGCTCTGGACAGCCCGTTGGAGCAGGCCCTGCTGGTGACCGTGGCGGGTATCGCGGCGGGTTTGCGCAACACCGGTTGAGTGTCGGATGAATAGCTTCGTGGTGTCAGATGGCGCCACGAAGTTCGTAGGAAATGGCTGTATGAATGGTCGGTTGCGCTGGGCGCAACCTGTATACACCGTGGCTTCGTGTCGCAGGTTTTTCCGACTTTCGACCGCTTGTATGGTCCCGGTGCGCTGTGTATCTTGGGCAGCCTTTTGACCGATTTATGGTCATCGCCCGATTTCCTGCGATTCGCCAATCCTGCGAATCCATTGATTTGCTTATAAAAAATGAGGAGCACAAGATGCGCGTAATTCTGCTGGGAGCTCCCGGGGCCGGTAAAGGTACTCAGGCAAAGTTCATCACCGAAAAGTTCGGTATTCCGCAGATCTCCACCGGCGACATGTTGCGTGCCGCGGTCAAGGCCGGTACTCCGCTGGGCCTGGAAGCCAAGGCCGTGATGGATGCTGGCAAGCTGGTCTCCGACGACCTGATCATCAACCTGGTCAAGGACCGTATCGCCCAGCCCGACTGCACCAACGGTTTCCTGTTCGACGGTTTCCCGCGCACCATCCCTCAAGCTGAAGCCATGGTCGCCGCCGGCGTCGCCCTGGATGCCGTGGTCGAGATCGCTGTCGACGACGAAGAGATCGTCCAGCGTATCGCCGGTCGCCGTGTGCACCTGGATTCCGGCCGCGTCTACCACGTGGTCTACAACCCGCCTAAGGTCGAAGGCAAGGATGACGTCACCGGCGAGGACCTGGTCCAGCGCCCGGACGACAACGAAGAAACCGTGCGTGGCCGCCTGAAGGTCTACCACGAGCAGACCAAGCCGCTGGTGGACTTCTACCAGAAGCTGGAAGCCGCCGATGGCAAGCCGAAGGTCAGCCACATCCCGGGCGTCGGCTCGGTCGAGGCGATCACCGCCAAGGTGCTGGCAGCCCTGAGCTGATCCCGTTCGTTGTGTCGCCAACGGCCCGCTTGCGGGCCGTTGTCATTTCCAGCCATAAGCTTCAAGTCGCAAGCTGCAAGATAAAGGCAGTGTGTGCACCGGCTGGCTTCTTCTTGGCGCTTGCGGCTTGAAGCTTGAAACTGCGGTTATAATGCCGCTCTTTTTTCTCTCGCCTGGAACCCCCGATGACCACCTTGCTGGCCCTGGATACCGCCACTGAAGCCTGCTCTGTCGCCTTGCTGCACGACGGCAAGATCACGAGCCACTACGAGGTGATCCCGCGCCTGCATGCGCAGAAGCTGCTGCCGATGATCCAGACCCTGCTGGCCGAGGCTGGCGTGGCCCTGGCGGATGTCGATGCGATCGCCTTCGGCCGCGGCCCTGGGGCCTTCACCGGGGTGCGCATCGCCATCGGCGTGGTCCAGGGCCTGGCCTTCGCCCTGGAGCGTCCGGTACTGCCGATCTCCAACCTGGCGGTGCTGGCCCAGCGTGCCCTGCGTGAGCAGGGCGCGAGCCGGGTGGCAGCGGCCATCGATGCACGAATGGACGAAGTCTACTGGGGCTGCTATGAGGAAATAGCAGGGGAGATGCGTTTGCAGGGGGCGGAGGCGGTACTGCCGCCCGAGCAGGTTGCACTGCCCGAAGGCGCCAGCGGCTCGTGGTTCGGCGCTGGTACTGGCTGGGGCTACGCGGAGCGTCTGGCGGCCAAGGTGGATGGCCATGACGCCAGCATGCTGCCCCATGCGCTGGACCTGCTGACCCTGGCGAAATTCGCCTGGGAGCGCGGCGACAGCGTACCGGCCGAGCAGGCCCAGCCGGTCTACCTGCGTGACAACGTGGCGACGCCCAAGAAGAGTTGACGACCTCCGGTCGGTTATCGCCACTGGCGGTAAACCAAATTGTATATATGTGGTCCAGTTATCAGCAGCGCATTTGCCAAGGAACTCAGGTGCCGCTAAATTGCCATCATTGCCCCCGAGTTTGAATTGCCATGCGCATCGACGGCTTTTCCTCATCGAGTTACCCGCTCAAGCGCCCCCAGCGCAAGGGGCCGGTGCGCGTGGAAGAGTCGGAAGACGACATCGCCGGTGAGTTCGAAGTCGAGGCGCAAGCCGTCGGCAATGCTGGCAATGCCCAGCGCGCCACGCCCAACCTGCCGGCCCGCCCGCAGGACATGATCTTCCCCCGGGCACGCGACCGGCGCACCGCTGGCGCCCTGGCCAGCTACCTGACCACCGCCGGTTTCGTCGATTGGGAGATGGAAGTGCTGGGGCTGGACCTGTACATTTGAGCGAATGAGCTCAGCATCCCTACCTTATTTCCTCGGTTGTCCCTCCTGGAGTGAAAACGCCTGGCGCGACTACCTGTATCCCGCCGACGCGAAAAGCACCGATTTCCTGGGCCTGTACAGCCAGGTGTTCAATGCCGTCGAAGGCAATACCACCTTCTATGCCCGCCCTGCGCCGGCCACCGTCGAGCGCTGGGCGCAGATCATGCCGGCGCATTTCCGCTTCACCGCCAAGTTTCCCGGCGACATCAGCCACAGTGGTGACCTGCACGCCCAACTGGAGGCGGCGCGGACCTTCGTGCAACTGCTCCAGCCGCTGGCCGGGCGGGTAGCGCCTTACTGGCTGCAGTTGCCGGCGAGTTTCGGCCCGGCGCGCCTCGGTGAGCTGCTGCATTTCGTCGACGAGATCGGCGTGCCGGTGGCCGTCGAGGTGCGCAACGACGCCTTCTTCGCCAAGGGTGATGAGGAGCGCCAGCTCAACCGACTGCTGCACGAGCGGGGCATCGAGCGCATCTGCCTCGACCCGCGGGCGCTGTTCAGTTGCACGTCGCGCGAACCCAGCGTGCTGCATGCCCAGTCGAAGAAACCGCGGGTGCCACCGCGGCCCACGGCCTTCAGCCAGCACCCGCAGGTGCGTTTCATCGGTCATCCGGAGCTGCCGGCCAACGAGCCGTTCCTCCTGCCGTGGCTGGACAAGGTCGCGGCCTGGATCGAGGAGGGGCGCAGCCCCTATGTCTTCCTGCATACCGCCGACAACCGCCTGGCCGCGGCCCTGGCCCAGCGTTTCCATCAGGGCTTGATGGAGCGCTTGCCGGGGCTGCCGGCCCTGCATGAACCCGATCGGGGACCTGCGGTCGAACAACTTGGCCTGCTGTGATTTCCCGTCGTCTGCCTGGGAGTTCCACCATGGATGTGCAAACCCTGCGTGCCGAAGCCTTCAAAGCGCTGCATGAGCGCCCCGGTACTTTCGTCATTCCCAACCCGTGGGATGCCGGTTCGGCGAAGTTGCTCGCCAGCCTCGGTTTCGAGGCCCTCGCCACCAGCAGCGCGGGCCTGGCGTTTTCCCTTGGCCGACCGGATGCCGAAGGCGCGATCAGTCGCGACGAGACCCTGGCCAATGCCGCCGCCATCGTCGACGCCACGGCCCTGCCAGTCGCCGCCGATCTGGAAAACGGCTTCAGCGACGAGCCCGCAGGCTGCGCCGAGACCATCCTGCAGGCGGCGCGTAGTGGCCTGGTGGGCGGTTCCATCGAGGACGCCACGGGCCGCAGCGACGAGCCGATCTACAACTTCCATCGCGCGGTGGAACGGGTCGAGGCCGCAGTGGCCGCCGCGCGCAGCCTGGATTTCCCCTTCATGCTCTGCGCCCGCGCGGAAAACCTGCTGCACGGACGCCATGACCTCGACGACACCATCGCCCGCCTGCAGGCCTTCGCCGAAGCCGGCGCCGATGTGTTGTACGCCCCCGGCCTGCGCACCGCGGAGGAGATCCAGCGAGTGGTCAAGGCGGTGGCGCCGAAGCCGGTCAACGTGCTGATGGGACTGGCCGGGGTCGATCTCGGTTTCGACGAGTTGCAGGCCCTGGGGGTGAAGCGCATCAGCGTAGGCTCGTCCCTGGCCCGGGTCGCCTACGGCGCGTTCTTCGAGGCGGCGACGCGGATTCGCGGGGAAGGGCGTTTCGACCATGTCGACAAGGCGCTGTCGTTCGCCCAGCTCAACGACCTGTTCCGGCGCTGAGCCAGCATGCGCCACGGCACGCTGGCGCTGCTGACGGTAGTGACTGGTGTAGCGTGGTTCGGCTGGTGGCAGGGGTGGCGCCTGCCGGATGCGTGGAATCCCTGGGCGCCGCTGGATGTGCGTCAGCCGCCCAACGTCCTCACCTCATGGAAACTCGATCGTTTGCGCGACGACCCACAATTGTGCAGCACGGTACTGGCTACTTCCGGCTTGCGTTATAGCCGGCAAGCGGACACCAGCAGTGGCAGTTGCCCGCTGACCAATGTGGTTCGTGTCGAGGGCGCAGCAGTGACGCTGAGCAGCAGCTTTCTCGCCACGTGCCCGGTGGCCGTGGCCTTTGCCCTGTTCGAGCGGCATGGCTTGCAGCCGGCGGCGCATCGGGTATTCGGGCAGCCGGTGGTGCAGGTCGATCACCTTGGCAGCTATGCCTGCCGCAATGTCTACAACCGCGCACAAGGTCGGCTCAGCCAGCACGCCACGGCGAATGCGCTGGACATTGCCGGGTTTCGCCTGAAGGACGGTCAGCGTATCGAGTTGCAGAAGGACTGGGGCGCAGAGGGGAGCAAGGCACGTTTCCTGCGCGACGTTCGCGATGGCGCCTGCGAGAGTTTCAATACGGTGCTGGGGCCGGACTACAACGCTGCCCACCACAACCATTTTCACCTGGACATGGGGCGGTGGCAGGTCTGCCGTTAAGCGGCGATCCGCACGTTGTTCAGGACCACCGGTCGTGCCCAGTGGAGATCGAACTCCAGATCATGCTGCTGCTTGGCCAGGGTCGCTTCGTCGAACGGTTCCGGTGCCGGGTCCAGCAGCTTGCGCTCCAGTTCGGCGATCGGCAGGTGCAGCGGATACGACGCCGGTGCCGGGCCGGGTTCCGGTTGCGGATGGCCCTGGCTCATGACCACCGGGCGCACCCAGTTGTTGCTGATGTCCAGCTGGCGCTGCTGCTCGATCAGTTCGGCAGCGCTGAAGGGCGGGGCTGGTTTGTCCAGCAGGTCCAGCTCGAATTCGGCGATCGGCAGGAACAGCGGCTCCGGTGGCGCGACCTCGGTGTCGGTCACGTTGCACAGGCGCTGGCTGTGGATCTGCGCCAGGGTCTGGCTGCCGGTGATCGGCTCGCCGGTGGCGACATCCACTTCTTCCACCGGCAGCGGCTCGCGCACCACGCCTTCTTCCTGCTGCGCGGCCAGGGCGCGGGCGAAGAAGTCCTGCCACAGGTGGCTGACGCCGCCCAGGGCCTGGGTGTTGTGGCGGCTGTAGTCACCGACGGGTGACAGGTAGCCTGAGGGAAGTTGGAGAATCTCTGACATCGGCGTCGAAGAGCTCTGGCAAAATGGCGCGTACTTTGTGTATCGGCCGTGGGCGCCGATCTTTAACTTTTTTTGCAGCAGGAAGGTGAGCGTGGAGCAGCAGGTCGAAGGCGGGATCCGGGTCGAGGCGCTGACCGCCGACTATCAGGCGCGGGCCGAGGAGTGGGCGGCGCGGCTGGGCTTGCCCTTGAGCAACGACGGCGCCGCGTTCGCCGTGCAGGTCGGCGCGGACGGCCTGCAGATCCAGCAGCTCGGCCCGCAGGCGCCGGGGCCGGTGCGGGTGGACTTCCTCGAAGGTGGCGCTGCCCACCGACGGCTGTTCGGCGGTGGCAGCGGGCAGATGATCGCCAAGGCGGTGGGCATCGCCCAGGGCGTGCGACCGCGGGTGCTGGATGCCACCGCCGGACTGGGCAAGGACGCCTTCGTCCTCGCCACGCTGGGCTGCGACATGCAGTTGATCGAACGCCAGCCGCTGGTGGCGGCGTTGCTGGAGGATGGTCTGGCGCGGGCGGCAGCGGACGTCGAGGTCGGCCCGATCGTCGCGCGCATGCAGTTGTTGCCGGGCAATGCCATCGAGCGCATGCGCAACTGGCAGGGCGAGCCACCGCAGGTGATCTACCTCGACCCGATGTTCCCCCATCGCGACAAGAGCGCGCTGGTGAAGAAGGAGATGCGTGTGTTTCGCCCGTTGGTGGGCGATGACCTGGATGCCCCGGCGCTGCTGGAGGCGGCCCTGGCCCTGGCGACCCACCGGGTGGTGGTCAAGCGCCCGCGCAAGGCGCCGATTATCGACGGGCCGAAGCCGAGTCATGGCCTGGAGGGGAAATCCAGTCGGTATGACATCTATCCGAAGAAGGCCCTCAAGCCCTGACCCGACCCGGAGGCTGGGAGCTGGATCACGCGCGATAGGCCCGCAGGAACAGCTCCACCACCTCCTGCACATGCGCCTCGGCAGCCTCTGCCGTCAACGGCTGCGCACACCCCAGCAACAGTCGGAAATTCGCCCCGCCCTTGAGCAGGCAGAAAAAATGCTCCGCCGCCGTGGACGGATTGGCAATCCGGAGCATGCCGCGCTCACTGGCCAGGCGCAGCAGCGCCTCGGTTTCGCCGAGGATCCGCTGCGGTCCCGCCTCGTAGAAAATCTGCCCCAACTGGGGATCCTGCGGGCCCTGGGTGATGATCAGGCGATGCAGCTTGATCGAGTGATCACTGTTGATCAGCACCTGGAAACCCCGGCCGATATTGATCAGCACCTGTTCCAGCGGCACGCCCTCGGGCAGCTCGAAGATCAGCCCGGGCAATTGCGCCTGGCAGGTGGCGAGGATGGCCGCGGTGAACAGGTTTTCCTTGTCGTTGAAGTGACTGTAGACCGTCAGTTTCGATACACCCGCCGCTGTCGCGACCGCATCCATGCTGGTGCTGGCATAACCATTGGTGAGAAACAGGTCCTTGGCGGCTTCGAGGATGGCATGGCGCTTGGCCAGATCCTTGGGCCGTCCTGGGCCGCTGGATACGGTGGATTCTTGGGACATGGGTCACGTTTGCAGGCTTTGAAGCGCTAGATAGTACAACGTGCAGGCGATGCGGTCAGGTCGGTCTGCCGAACTGCGCGCATCGCCACCCGCTCGGCCAGCGATCCGGTGTTATCCCTCCTTGGCGCGATACTCGGTGGTGGTCATTCCTGCATAGCCCCAGTTATCCGTGTCCACTTCCTCGATCACGATATGGGTCAGGTCCGGGCGCTTGCCGAGCACTCGTTCCAACGTTTCGGTGAACTCCCTGATGACCTGGGCTTTCTGTTCCCGGGTTACTCCGTCGCGGGTGATGCGAAGGCTTACGAAAGGCATGTCGCGTGCTCCTGTGTGATGGGGTTTTCCGCTTACCACTTGCCCGTGCTCATGCCGCCATCCACCGGCAGGACCACACCGGTGGTGAAGTCGGCACCGGCCAGGTACAGCACGGCCTCGGCGATGTCCTCGATGCGTCCGATGCGACCGCTGGGCTGCAGTCCGGCGAGGAAACCGTGGATCGCCGGGTCGTGCATCGGCGTCTCGATGATCCCGGGGGCCACCGCGTTGACCTGGATATTGTGCGGCGCCAGTTCCAGAGCCAGGGCGCGGGTCATCTGGTTCAGGCCGCCCTTGATCAGCACCGGCAGGGCCGCCGGTACCGCCTGGTTGGCCTGCAACGCCACGGCCGCGGTGATGTTGACGATACGGCCCTGCTGGCGACCGATCATGTGCCGCGCCGCGACCTGCGAAGCGTAGACCACCCCCTTGAGGTTGGTTTCCAGCAGGTTGTCCAATTCCGCCGGGGTGTACTCGATGAAGGGCTTGGGCAGGAAGAAGCCGGCATTGTTGACCAGCACATCCACCGCGCCGAAGGTCTCGATCGCCGCCTTGAACAGCTGTTCGGCGGTCTGCGGCCGGGCGATGTCGCCGGCCACGCCGATGTAGTTGGCCGGGTTGCCCAGGGCCTGTTTGCTTTCCCATAGCCGCTCTTCGCTGCGGGCATTGCCGACGACGTTGTAGCCGCGCGCCAGGAAGGCCCGGGCCAGGCCCAGGCCGATACCGCTGGAAGTGCCAGTGATCACGACGGTCTGCTTGCTCATGGTGTTTCTCCGCAAAGGTTTCGAGGGGGTGATCAGCGCGCTGTTGGCAGCCACTATATTTTTGCGGCGAAAAGGGATAAACAAGCCTGCTGGCACTTCAGTTGATACATGGTGTAATCAATGCCGAAACGACAATTCGACGATGTACTGCTGGGCAGCATCGAGCTGTTCTGCCTGGCGGCGGAGGAGGGCAGCTTCACTGCGGCGGCGTTGTCCGCGGGCGTGACGCCGGCGGCGGTGAGCCGTTCGGTGGCGCGTCTGGAGGAGCGACTCGGTGTGCGCCTGTTCGTCCGCACCACCCGCAGCATCCGCCTGACCGAAGGCGGCCGCAGCTATTACGAGCAGAGCCGGCAGGCCCTGACCCAACTGGTCGATGCCGAGCGCGAGGTCATGGGGCAGCAGGTGGAGCCCGCCGGCACCCTGCGCATCAGCCTGCCCACCACCTACGGTCATCACCGTATCCTGCCGCTGCTGGTGGAATTTCGCGGGCGTTATCCGAAGGTCTGCATCGATATCAACCTGAGCAACCACAACATCGACTTCGTCGGCGGGGGTTATGACGCGGCCATTCGCGTGCGGGCGCAGCCGGATTCGACGCTGATTGCACGGCTGCTGGAGGACGCCCCGCTGGTGGTGATCGCCGCCCCCGAGTACCTGGCCCGGGTGGGCGAACCGCTTGTGTTGGCCGATCTGGAGCAACATGAGTGCATCCAGTTCGAACTGCCCAGCAGCGGGCGGCGGATATCCTGGCTGTTCAACGAGAACGGCGAGCCCCGGGAGATTTTCGCCAGTGGCAGCTATGTCTGCTCCGAAGACGTGCTCGGTGGCGTGACCCTGGCCAAGAGTGGGGTGGGGTTGTTCCAGACCTATCGCTTCATCGTCGAGCGGGAGCTGGCCGACGGTACGCTGGTGGAGGTGCTGAAGGACTTCGGCGGCTGCTCGCGCCCGTTCAGCCTGCTATACCCGCACGGGCGGCATGTACCGCTGCGGTTGCGGGCGTTCATCGATTTCCTGATGGAGAAAAAGGGCGCGTGGGAACGCCCTTGAGGTCCTGCTCGACTTCGGGGTGAAAGCGTACGTTCCATCGCATCGGTGCCTGCCTACTTGAAGCGAGCCTCCATGTCCTTGAGGCTCACTGTCTTGTCTTCGTCCAGTGTGGAAAGCCGGTCGATGGCCTTGCGTTCGGCGCGCAGGTCGGCGAGTTCATCCTGGAGGGCCTGGAAAGCCGCGACGCCCATCAACACAGCGGCTGGCTCGTTGTCCTTGAAAATCACCAGGTGGGAGACTTTCCCGCTGGTAACTTCCTTCAATTTCGCACTGAAGCCGCGAACCATCGCGGTAGCAGACACCGCCTGCTCGGCACGGTGAAGAAGTGCACTCATGGCTTTTGCCTCAATTTGTTTGCGTAGGGCTGTCACCGTAGGCGGTGACGCATGTCGTGCAGTGTATGCAATGTAATACGCAAAAAAATACACATACGTATTGCTCACCCTTTCAGAGATCGGCTGTGGCAAAGTGCCTGTCGCCATCTTTCGCCGCGCAACACGCTGATTTAATATACCCGCCAGTCCAAGAATTCGAAGCACCCTCGCGAAAGGTCATTTCCCATGTTGCGCCATGCCTTGCCCGTCGCTTTGCCCGCCGTTCTGGTCGCGCTGCTGTCCGCTTGCGGACAGGAAAGCGTTCCGCCCACCGTCATCCGCCCTGCCATGGTGGTGCAGCCGCAGCCGGCATCGGCGGCGGTAGACAGCTACCCCGGCGAGGTGCGCGCGCGCTTCGAGCCGGAACTGGCGTTCCGCATTGGCGGCAAGGTGAGCAAGCGCCTGGTGGAGGAGGGGCAGCGGGTCAAGGCCGATCAGCCGCTGGCCGAACTCGACCCGCAGGACGTGCGTCTGCAACTGGAAGCCACCCGCGCCCAGGTCGCGGCCGCCGAGGCCAACCTGAGCCTGGTGCAGGCCGAACGTGATCGCTACAAGAAGCTGCTGGACCGGCAGATGGTCAGCCATTCCCAGTACGACAATGCGGAACACCTCTACCGCGCCGGTCAGGCGCGGCTCAAGCAGGTGCGCGCCGAATTCGACGTGGCCGGCAACCAGGCGGCGTACTCGGTGCTGCGTGCCTCGCAGGACGGCGTGGTGTCCAAGCGCCAGGTTGAAGTCGGCCAGGTGGTGGCTGCCGGTCAGACAGTGTTCACCCTTGCCGCCGATGGCGAGCGCGAGGTGCTGATCAGCCTGCCGGAGCAGAATTTCGGCCGCTTCGCCGTGGGCCAGCCGGTGGCCGTGGAGCTGTGGTCGCAACCGGGCCAGCGCTTCGACGGACGCATCCGTGAACTGTCGCCGGCCGCCGATCCGCGCTCGCGCACCTTCGCCGCGCGCATTGCCTTCAACACCGGCAAGGTCCCGGCCGAGCTGGGCCAGAGCGCGCGGGTGTTCATCCAGCACGCCGAGCAGATTCCCCTGGCGGTGCCGCTGTCGGCCCTCAGCGCGGAGAACGGCAAGACCTATGTCTGGCGGGTCGACGCCAACAACACCCTGCAGCGCACCCCGGTGCGGGTCGGTGCCTACGGCCAGGACAGCGTGCCGGTGCTCGAAGGCCTCAACGCCTCGGACTGGGTGGTCGCCGCCGGCGGCCACGTGCTGCATGAAGGACAACAGGTGCGGCCGGTGGACCGGTCCAATCGCACGGTGAATCTGGCGGCCAAGGAGTAAGTCCCGATGGGTTTCAACCTTTCCGCCTGGGCCCTGCGCAACCGGCAGATCGTGCTGTTCCTGATGCTCCTGCTGGCGATCGTCGGAGCGCTGTCCTACACCAAGCTCGGCCAGAGCGAAGACCCGCCGTTCACCTTCAAGGCCATGGTCATCCGCACCCTGTGGCCCGGTGCCAGTGCCGAGGAAGTCTCGCGCCAGGTCACCGAGCGCATCGAGAAGAAGCTGATGGAGACCGGCGAGTACGAGAAGATCGTCTCGTTCTCGCGTCCCGGTGAGTCCCAGGTCACCTTCATGGCCCGCGACTCGATGCACTCGGCCGACATCCCCGAGCTCTGGTACCAGATCCGCAAGAAGACCGCGGACATCCGCCACACCCTGCCGCCGGGGATCCAGGGGCCGTTCTTCAACGACGAGTTCGGCACCACCTTCGGCAATATCTACGCCCTGACCGGCAAGGGCTTCGACTACGGCGTGCTCAAGGACTACGCCGACCGCGTGCAGATCCAGCTGCAGCGGGTCAAGGACGTGGGCAAGGTCGAGCTGCTCGGCCTGCAGGACGAGAAGATCTGGATCGAGCTGTCCAATACCAAGCTGTCCACCCTCGGCCTGCCGTTGCACGCGGTACAGCAGGCCCTGGAGGAGCAGAACGCGGTGAGCACGGCGGGCTTCTTCGAGACCCCCACCGAGCGCCTGCAACTGCGGGTCACCGGGCGTTTCGACAGCGTCGAGCAGATCGAGCAGTTCCCCATCCGGGTCGGTGAGCGCACCTTCCGCATCGGCGACGTGGCCCAGGTTCATCGTGGCTTCAACGACCCGCCCGCCCCGCGCATGCGCTTCATGGGCGATGACGCCATTGGCCTGGCGGTGTCGATGAAGGCCGGCGGCGACATCCTGGTCCTGGGCAAGGCCCTGGAAGCCGAGTTCGCCCGTATCGCCAACAACCTGCCGGCGGGCATGGAGCTGCGCAAGGTTTCCGACCAGCCCGCGGCGGTGAAGACCGGCGTCGGCGAGTTCGTCCGCGTGCTGGTGGAAGCCCTGGCCATCGTCCTGCTGGTGAGTTTCTTCTCCCTCGGCATGCGCACCGGCCTGGTGGTGGCCCTGGCCATCCCGCTGGTGCTGGCGATGACCTTTGCCACCATGTACTACCTGGGCATCGGCCTGCACAAGATTTCCCTCGGTGCGCTAGTGCTGGCCCTGGGCTTGCTGGTGGACGACGCGATCATTGCCGTGGAGATGATGGCGATCAAGATGGAGCAGGGCTTCGACCGTCTCAAGGCGGCCAGCTACGCCTGGACCAGCACGGCCTTCCCGATGCTCACCGGTACCCTGATCACGGCGGCGGGCTTCCTGCCCATCGCCACCGCGCAGTCCGGCACTGGCGAATACACCCGCTCGATCTTCCAGGTGGTGACCATCGCCCTGCTGGCTTCCTGGGTCGCCGCAGTGGTGTTCGTGCCTTACCTGGGTGAGCGCCTGTTGCCGGACCTGGCCAAGCTGCACGCGAAGAAACATGGCACCACCGACAGCGGCGAGACCGACCCCTATGGCACGCCGTTCTACCAGCGCATCCGCCGCCTGGTGGGCTGGTGCGTGCGCCGGCGCAAGACGGTGATCGTCCTCACCGTGGCGCTGTTCGTCGCCAGCGTCATGAGTTTCCGCTTCGTCGAGCAGCAGTTCTTTCCGGCGTCCGGGCGCCTGGAACTGATGGTCGACCTGAAGCTGGCCGAAGGCGCCTCGCTGAGCAACACCGCCGAACAGGTCAAGCGCCTGGAGGACATGCTCAAGCAGAAGGAAGGCATCGACAACTACGTGGCCTACGTCGGTACCGGCTCGCCGCGTTTCTACCTGCCGCTGGACCAGCAACTGCCGGCGGCCAGCTTCGCCCAGTTCGTGGTGCTGGCCAGGACCATCGAGGACCGTGAGGTCCTGCGCACCTGGCTGATCGACACCCTGAACGAGCAGTTCCCCGACCTGCGCTCGCGGGTGACCCGTCTGGAGAACGGCCCGCCCGTGGGCTACCCGGTGCAGTTCCGCGTCACCGGCGAGCATATCGAGGAAGTCCGCGCCCTGGCGCGCAAGGTGGCGGCCAAGGTCCGCGAGAACCCGCACGTGGCCAACGTCCACCTGGACTGGGAAGAGCCGAGCAAGGTGGTCTACCTGAACATCGACCAGGACCGCGCCCGCGCCCTCGGCGTGAGCACGGCAGCCTTGTCGAGCTTCCTGCAGAGCTCGCTGACCGGCAGCAGCGTCAGCCAGTATCGCGAGGACAACGAACTGATCGAGATTCTCCTGCGTGGCACGGCACAGGAGCGCACCGAACTGGATCACCTGGCCAGCCTCTCGGTACCCACCGACAACGGGCGCAGCATCGCCCTGTCGCAGGTGGCTACCCTGGAATACGGCTTCGAGGAAGGCATCATCTGGCACCGCAACCGCCTGCCGACCGTCACCGTGCGCGCCGACATCTACGGCAAGGACCAGCCGGCGACCCTGGTCACGCAGATCCTGCCGACCCTGGAACCGGTGCGTGCGCAACTGCCGGACGGCTACCTGCTGGAAGTCGGCGGTACCGTGGAGGACTCCACCCGTGGGCAGAACTCGGTGAACGCCGGCGTGCCGCTGTTCATCGTCGTGGTGCTGACCCTGCTGATGCTGCAACTGCGCAGTTTCTCGCGCATGGCCATGGTGTTCCTCACCGCGCCGCTGGGGCTGATCGGGGTGGTGCTGTTCCTGATGGTGTTCCGCCAGCCGTTCGGTTTCGTCGCCATGCTCGGGACCATCGCCCTGTCGGGGATGATCATGCGCAACTCGGTGATCCTGGTGGATCAGATCGAACAGGACATCGCCGCCGGGCTGGGCCGCTGGCAGGCGATCATCGAGGCGACGGTGCGTCGCTTCCGGCCGATCGTGCTGACCGCGCTGGCGGCGGTGCTGGCGATGATCCCGCTGTCGCGCAGCGTGTTCTTCGGGCCGATGGCAGTGGCGATCATGGGCGGGCTGATCGTGGCGACGGCGTTGACCCTGCTGTTCCTGCCGGCGTTGTATGCGGCGTGGTTCAGGGTCAAGAAAGACGAAGTGTGAGTTTGACGCGGGCCCTGTGGGAGCTGGCTTGCCAGCGATGGCTATGGTGAATTCACTACAGCCATCGCTGGCAAGCCAGCTCCCACACGGTTTGTGTTCAGCTTCTACATCGGCTGCAGATCACAGCGCGCCGAAGACCTTCTTCGCCAGGCTGGTCGCCGCCGCCGCCGGGTTCTCGCGGATGCTGGCTTCCTGCTTGCCAATCATCTTGAACAGACCGTTCAGTGCCTGCTCGGTCACGTAGCCCTCGATATTGGCGCTCTTCTGGTCCACCACGCCGAAGCTCGCAGCCTGGCCGGCGAACTGGTTGTACTTCTGGGCCACGCCGACCTTGTCGGTGGCGCTTTTCACGATCGGCAGGAACTTCTCGCGGATCTGCTCGCGGCTGGTCTTGCTCAGGTACTGGGTCGCCGAGTCCTGGCCCCCGCTGAGGATGCCCTTGGCGTCGTCCACGGTCATCTTCTTCACCGCGTCCAGGAGAATCGCCTGGGCTTGCGGCACGGCAGCCTCGGCGGCCTTGTTCATGCTGGTTTCCAGCTCGTCGACCTGGGCGCCCATGCCGAACTGCTTCATTTTCTTCGCGACCTTGCCCAGGTTGCCCGGCAGTTCGATGCGTACATCGGGGTCGTTGCTGAAGCCACCGGGCTTGCCCAGTTGCTTGACGGCGAGCTGCGCGCCTTGGCTCAGGGCATCCTTGAGGCCGCCGGCGGCGTCCCTCTGGCTCAGGTCGCCCAGGGACAGCGCCAGGGCACTGGCGGACAGCAGCAGGCCGGCGCACAGGCCGGTGAAGGTGAGGGTACGGCGGAACATGGCGGCATCCTTGATCGGAACGGGTGAACGAAAGAATCAGCGAACCGCGTCAACCTTGATGCGCAGCGGTTGCGGGTCGCTGCCGTCCAGTTTAACGCTGTGTTGCTCGGTGTTGATGAACAACAGCTTGCCCTCCACCTCGATGCGCGCGCTGACCGCGTAGCGATGGCCGGGCTTGAGCTGCGCGCGGTCATAGGAGAGGTGGAAAGGCAGCGGCACCTGGCCCTTGACCGGGCCGTTCTGGCTGGCGAGGGTCACCGCGGGTGCGTCGGCCAGGGAAATGTCCTGCAGGGCGACATTCAGGGTGGCGGTCGGCGGCAGGGCGATGCGTTGCAGGTAGAACACTTCGCCATCGAGGCTGGCCTTGTCGGCGGGGCTGTGGCTGGAACAGGCGGCGAGCAGCGAGGCGCAGCACAGCAGGAAGAGTTTTTTCATGGGGTCTCCGAAATCTGAATGCCGGCTTGAGGCCGGCATTCAGGACTTTAGCGGATTTTTGGGTGGCTCACTTCCTGGCGCCTTGTAGGAAATGTCTGGCAGATGGGGTCACGAGGGCAGCTCGTGACCCGTCTCGTCGCGGTGCAGGGCGACCTGGCGGATCGACAGGCGCACCTCCGCGGACAGCACGCGCTTGGCCGCGCCTTCGGCCAGTTCGCCGAGTTTCTCGTGGAAGCCCAGCTTGCCGGCCTCGTCCGGGCGCAGCACGCCCTGTTCCAGCAGGGTCTGGATGAAGTGGCGGAACAGGCTCTTGTCGAAGAACTCCGGAGCGTTCAGGCCATGCAGGATCGACAGGCGCTGGGCCATGACCACGCACAGGTCCTCCAGCTCCTCGGCGCTGAGGCTGTGCTGGCCGCTGTTGAGCAACAGCGAGGTGGCCATGTAGAAGCGCTGCAGGGTCTGGGTGATGGCCCGGGCCAGCAAGGTCAGCAGGACGAACTGCCGTGAGCTGGGCGCGGGGCGCAGGTACACGCCGTGCTCTTCGCGCAGCAGGCCCTGCTCGACGAAGGCCGCCAGCCACTGGTCGATCACCGCGTCCAGTTCGTCCAGCTCCCAACGAATGAACAGCTCCGACTGCAGGTACGGATACAGCGCGCGGGCGTACTGCAGGATCAGCTCGCGGCTCATCCGCGAACTGCTCTGGAAGAAGCTCGCCAGCAGCGCCGGCAGGGCGAAGATGTGCAGGACGTTGTTGCGGTAGTAGGTCATCAGCACCGCGTTCTGCTCGTCCAGGTACAGGATGCGGCCGAGGGCGTCGCGCTGCTCGGCGAGCAGGTCCATGCCGCGGACATGCCCGATCAGTGCCAGGCCGTCGCCTTCCGGCAGGGTGGTGTGCGGTGAGTACGGCACCTGGCGCAGCAGCGCCAGGTAGAGGTCGAGCACGCGGGTCAGGGCGCGCTCGTCGAGGGCCAGGCGGCTGGTGGAGAGCAGGGCCAGGGCGACCAGGTTGACCGGGTTGATCGCCGCGGCCTCGTTCAGGTGGCGGGCGACTTTCTCGCCCAGGCGCGAGGTGGTCTCGTTCAGCCAGGCCGGACGGAACTGCGGCGCCAGTTGCTGTTCGCGCCAGCCCGGTTGCTGCTGGTCGAGGAACTGGTTGAGGCGGATCGGCTCGCCGAAGTTCACCGAGACCTGGCCGAAGCGCTGCTTGAGCGCGCCGAGCACCTTGAAGATGTCGAAGATCGACTCCTTCTTCTTGCTCGCGCCGCGCAGTTCGCCCAGGTAGGTGCGGCCTTCCAGCACGCGCTCGTAGCCGATGTACACCGGGACGAAGACGATGGGCGTGCGCGACGAGCGCAGGAAGCTGCGCAGGGTGATCGCCAGCATGCCGGTCTTGGGCTGCAGCATGCGCCCGGTGCGCGAGCGGCCGCCCTCGACGAAGTACTCCACCGGGAAGCCCTTGGTGAACAGGGTGTGCAGGTATTCGTTGAACACCGCGGTGTACAGCGGGTTGCCCTTGAAGGTGCGGCGCATGAAGAAGGCGCCGCCACGGCGCAGCAGGCCGCCGATCACCGGCATGTTGAGGTTGATCCCGGCGGCGATGTGCGGCGGGGTCAGGCCGTTACGGAACAGCAGGTAGGAGAGCAGCAGGTAGTCGATGTGGCTGCGGTGGCAGGGCACGTAGATCACCTCGTGGCCGGGGGCGATGCCCTGGACCTGCTCGATATGGTTGACCTTGATGCCGTCGTAGATCTTGTTCCAGAACCAGCTCAGCACCACCTCGAGGAAGCGGATCGCGGTGTAGGTGTAGTCCGAGGCGATTTCGTTGCCGTACTTGAGTGCCGTGGCCTCGGCCTTGGCCAGCGGGATCTTCTCGCGCTCGGCTTCGTCGAGGATCGCCTGGCGCACCAGCGGGTCGTGGACCAGGCCCTTGACCAGGTTGCGCCGGTGGGAAATGTCCGGGCCGATCACCGCGCTCTTGAGGTTGCGGAAGTGCACGCGCAGCAGGCGCTGGGCCATGCGCACGGTGCGCTCGTGGCCCTTGTTGTGCTGGACCAGCTCGCGCAGGTGGATCGGTGCGGAGAACTGCACGCGGGTCTTGCGCCCGAGGATGAGGATGGTCAGCAGCCGGCGCAGGCGCCCGGTCACCGCCCAGCTGTCGGCGAACAGCAGTTTCCACGGGCTCGACTCGCTGGCGGGGGACTGCCCCCAGAACACGCTGACCGGAATGATCTGCGCATCCTGCTCCGGCTGCTGGCTGACCGCGCTGACCAGGCGCCCCAGGGTCGGTGGCGCGCCGCGTTTGTACTGGCGGCCGAGCCAGTCCGGCTCGGGGGTCAGGTAGAAGAACGCGGCGGGCTCCATCAACTCACCCACGGCCACGGGCAGGACCGGGCGTGGCAGCCCCGCTTTGGTGCATTCGCGGTCGAGCACGGCGAGATCGGTCAGCGACGGCGACTGGATCGCGTAGAACACCGGACGGCTGCGGTCCAGGTTGAGGGTGAAGGAAGACTGGTTGATGGTCTCGGAGCGAACCCACAGGTACAACAGTCGGCGCAGGGCGCCGAAGATCAGGCGGCGCAGGGGAGAACGGGTCATACGGAGTGTGCTCTGGAAAATGGGACGCAAGTACAGACAGCGGGCAAGTGTGCCGTATCCGCGCAAGTTCAGCAAAAACCGGCCAGGTCATGAAAATTAATTTATGTCTGTCTTATACTCGGTCCGCCCCTTGCAGGGATTTTCCGCAAGCGGCGTACGCAGGGGCTGAAAAACCTGCAGACAAGGCGAGTCCAAAATAAAAATCCGGAGTGTTACAGATGTCGTCTCGTGAGACTGGAAGTGTGAAATGGTTCAATGACGCCAAGGGCTATGGCTTCATTCAACGGGAAGGCGGGGCGGACGTTTTCGTTCACTACCGTGCGATCCGTGGCGAGGGTCACCGTACCCTGCTCGAAGGGCAACAGGTTGAATACAGCCTGACCCAGGGCCAGAAAGGCCTTCAGGCCGAGGATGTCGTCGGTCTCTGAGGGGATGGCTACAGGCTGCGGGCCGACCGTGGGCGCTCGCAGCCTGTAGCTGGAGATCAGGTTCTCCAGGTGATTTCTTCTTCTCCGTCGGCGCTGATGCGGATCCAGCGGTCGGCGTCTTCCTCCCCTTCCTCCTCGACCCAGCTACCCGGTGCGCAGCGCACTTCGACGTGCAGTGCGGCATGGGCGGCGCGGGCACAGGCGATGTCGTCTTCCCACGGGGTCTTGTCACTTTCCAGGTAAAGACTGTTCCATTTTCCTACGGCCTTGGGCAGCCAGGTAACAGGAATGTCACCGGCGGTGCATTTGTAGGTCTGGCCTTTCTGCTTCCACTCGCTGCAAGGACCGAGGGCAGCCTCCAGCCAGGCGGCGATCTGCTTGTGATCGACGTCGGCGTCCTTCAGGTAGATCTCGATATCGGGTTGGCGCATGGGGATTCTCCGGGAAGGCTCAGTCCTGCAGGACAAAATAGTCGTAACGCATCGACACCGTCACCTCGAACGGGGCGGCCTGGTCGATCACCGCGGCGCGTCGCTCGGCGCTGGCACGCCAGCCATGGGGCGTCATCGCCAGCAGGTTGGCGCGGTCGGCGGGGGTGGCCAGGCTCAGGCGGAACTCGAGGGTTTCGCCGTGGGCATGGTGCATGTCCGCCGGGACCAGGGCCAGGTGCTTGTCGTCGGCGTAGTCGCGGACCTCGTCGTAGAGCTGCTCGCGCAGTTCCATCAGGTGGCCGCTGGTGGGGCCGACGCGCATCAGGCCGCCACCGGGGGCGAGCAGGCGGCGGGCCTCCTGCCAGTCCAGCGGGCTGAAGACGCTGGCGATGAACTGGCAACTGGCATCGGCCAGCGGCACCCGTGCCATGCTCGCCACCAGCCAGGTCAGTTGCGGGCTGCGCTTGCAGGCACGCTTGACCGCTTCGCGGGAGATGTCCAGGGCATAGCCGTCGGCCAGCGGCAGCGCATCGGCGAGCTGCGCGGTGTAGTAACCCTCGCCGCAGCCGATGTCCAGCCAGCGCGCCGGTGCGCGCTCGGCCGCCAGCGCGGCCAGGCGCGCGGCCACCGGGGCGTAGTGGCCGGCGTTGAGGAAGTCGCGGCGGGCTTCGACCATGGCCTGGTTGTCGCCGGGGTCGCGGCTGTTCTTGTGCTGCACCGGCAACAGGTTCAGGTAGCCCTGGCGGGCCCGGTCGAAACGGTGGCCGGCGGGGCAGCCGACGCCGTTGTCGAGTTCGCGCAGGGGTTCCCGGCAGAGAGGGCAGGTGAGCATCAGGCGAGCAACCGGGTCAGGGTCTGGTAGTAGATCTCGGTCAGCACGTCGAGGTCGCTGGCCAGGATGCGTTCGTTGACCTGGTGGATGGTGGCGTTGACCGGGCCCAGTTCGACCACCTGGGTGCCCAGGGTGGCGATGAAGCGGCCGTCGGAGGTGCCGCCGCTGGTGGAGGCCTTGGTCTCGCGGCCGGTGACCGCCTTGATGCTGGCGGATACCGCGTCGAGCAGTTCGCCCGGCTCGGTGAGGAACGGCAGGCCCGACAGCGCCCACTCCACGTCCCAGTCCAGCTGGTGCTTGTCGAGGATCGCCGCGACGCGCTGCTGCAGGCCTTCGACGGTGGATTCGGTGGAGAAGCGGAAGTTGAACAGCGCGACCAGCTCGCCCGGAACCACGTTGGTGGCGCCGGTACCGGAATTCAGGTTGGAGATCTGGAAGCTGGTCGGCGGGAAGAATGCATTGCCTTCGTCCCAGTGCTCGGCGGCCAGTTCCGCCAGGGCCGGGGCGGCCAGGTGGATCGGGTTCTTCGCCAGGTGCGGGTAGGCCACGTGGCCCTGCACGCCACGCACGGTCAGCCTGGCGCCGAGGGAGCCGCGGCGGCCGTTCTTGACCACGTCGCCGACCAGGGTGGTGCTCGACGGCTCGCCGACGATGCACCAGTCGAGGCGCTCGCCGCGCTCGCGCAGGCGTTCGACCACGGCCTTGGTGCCGTGATGGGCCGGGCCTTCCTCATCGCTGGTGATCAAGTAGGCGACCTTGCCGCGGTGGTTCGGGTAGTCGGCGACGAAGCGCTCGGTGGCGACGATCATCGCCGCCAGGCTGCCTTTCATGTCGGCGGCGCCACGGCCGCAGAGCATGCCGTCGGCGTCAACCAGCGCCTCGAACGGATCGTTCTGCCAGGCCTGCACCGGGCCGGTGGGGACCACGTCGGTGTGGCCGGCGAAGCACAGGACCGGACCGTCCTGGGTGCCGTGGGTGGCCCAGAAGTTGTCGACGTCCTCGATGCGCATCGGCTCGAGGGTGAAACCGGCATCGCCCAGGCGCTGCATCATCTGTTTCTGGCAATCGAAGTCGAGCGGGGTCACCGAAGGCCGGCGGATCAGGTCGCAGGCCAGTTCGAGGGTAGGCGAGAGTTCGGCGGGGGCCGTCATGAAGGACTCCGGGAGCAAGGCGGGGGGTACGGTTTTGGGGCGTTATCTTATAGCAAATGTGTGACGGGAGGACGGCGGATCGCTGCTGTTTGTCCGGGAAGGGAAGGGCCATGACAGGACCTGCACGGACCCTGTGGGAGCTGGCTTGCCAGCGATTGCAATGGTGAATTCACCACAGTCATCGCTGGCAAGCCAGCTCCCACAAGGGATGATGGCGCGCTTGAGTCAGGCGGCAGGAGCCGGTTCCGCTGCATCCGCAGGCTTGGGCAACGACGACAGCATCGCCATCACCAGCGCCGCCACATACGGCAGCGACTGCACCAGCAGCATGGCCACCCAGAAGCGCATGTCATTGCTCGGCATGCCCTGGACCAGGTAGATCCCCGCCGCCGCGCCCCACAGCAGGAGCATGATGAACAGCTCCTCGCGCGCTTCGGACAGCGCCACCAGCAAGCCATGGCTGTCGGCGTTCTTCGGCGTGCGGAAGAACGGGATGCTGCTGGTGAAGAAGCCGTACAGCACTGCCTTGGCGATGGTGTGCGACAGTGCCAGTCCGGCCAGCGCGGCGGCGAACGCGTCCTTCATGTCGACCCCGACCGCGCGGCGGTAGAGGAAGACGATCTTGCCCACCTTGAACACGAACAGCGCCAGCGGCGGGATCGCGAAGATCAGCAGCGGCGGGTCGACCCGCTGCGGCACGATGATCATCGCCGCCGACCACAACAGCGCGCCGACGGTGAAGAAGATGTTCATGCCATCGGCGATCCACGGCAGCCAGCCGGCGAGGAAGTGATAGCGCTGGCCACGGGTCAGTTCCGAATCCTTGCCGCGCAGCAGGCTGGCGGCGTGGCGCTTGATGATCTGGATCGCACCGTAGGCCCAGCGGAAGCGCTGTTTCTTGAAGTCGATGAAGGTGTCCGGCATCAGCCCCTTGCCGTAGCTGTGGTGGGCGTAGGCGGCGGAATAGCCTTTCTCGAATACGCGCAGGCCGAGCTCGGCATCCTCGCAGATGCACCAGTCGGCCCAGCCCAGTTCTTCCAGGACCGAACGCCGGGTCATGGTCATGGTGCCGTGCTGGATGATCGCGTCGCGGTCGTTGCGGGTGACCATGCCGATATGGAAGAAGCCCTTGTATTCCGAGTAGCAGAGCTTCTTGAAGGTACTTTCGTTCTGGTCGCGGTAGTCCTGCGGCGACTGCACCACGGCGATCTTCGGGTCGGCGAAGTGCGGGACCATGTGCTTGAGCCAGTTGCGGTCGACGCAGTAGTCCGAGTCGATCACCGCGATCACTTCGGCATCTGCCGCGGTATGCGGGATCAGGTAGTTCAGCGCACCGCCCTTGAACCCGGCCAGGGGCGCGACGTGGAAGAACTTGAAGCGCTCGCCGAGCAGCTCGCAGTGGGCCTTGATCGGCTCCCACACCGCCGGGTCCTTGGTGTTGTTGTCGATGATCAGGACTTCGTAGTCCGGATAGTCCAGGGCGGCCAGGGCGTTGAGGGTCTGCTTGACCATCTCCGGCGGCTCGTTGTAGCACGGCACGTGCACCGAGACCTTCGGCCGGTAGGCCTGGTCGGCCTGCACCGGGAGGAACTCGCGGCGGCGTTTGTTCCACACGGTCTCGGCCAGTTCGTGGGCCTCGGTGAGCAGGACGATGAACACCCCCAGCGCGCCCAGGGCGAGCAGGAAGCCCACGGTCAGGCTGAACCAGGTGCTGTACTGCTGGCTGTAGTCATAGCCGATCCACACCAGCACCGAACCGCAGAGGAACGCGATGAAGGTCAGGAAGGTGCGGCCACGCTGGCGCAGGGCCGAGCCGTCGATCAGCAGCAGGGTCAGCGACAGCAGGGCGAGGACCACCGAGCCCACCGCCAGCACGCGCCACTGCGGGATCGCCACCACCGGGCCTTCGAAGTTGAATTTCTGCTGGCGGGCAGCGTTGAACACGCCCCAGTAGGCGCCCACCGAACCTTCGTCACTGGCTTTCCAGGGCTGGTCGTAGGCTTCGATGACGAAGTAGTTGTAGCCCTGGCGGTTGAGCTTGTTGACCAGGGTGCGCAGGTAGATGGCCTGGTCGGCCTGGGTCGCGTCGGCACCGCCGCGCATGCGCCCGTTGCTCGGCCAGCCGACCTCGGAGAGCAGCAGCGGCTTGCGCGGGAACAGGTGCTTGAGGTCGCGGGCGCGATCGAGGACGAACTGCCCGGCGTCCTTCATCGGGATGAATTCCCAGTAGGGCAGGATGTGCGCGGCGATCAGATCGACGTGCTTGGCCAGTTCCGGGTGTTCCTTCCAGATGTGCCACTGCTCGGAGGTGGTCACCGGTACTTTCACCGCCGCACGTACCCGGTCCAGGTACTGGATCAGCGCCTGCGGGGTGATTTCCTCGCGGAACAGCGCCTCGTTGCCGACCATCACCCGCACCACGCTGCGCGAGGTGTTGGCCAGTTCGATGGCCTTCTGGATTTCCCGCTCGTTGCGCTCCTGGTCCGGGCTGATCCACACGCCCAGGGTCACGCGCAGGCCGAACTCCTCGGCCAGCCGCGGGATTTCCGCCTGGGTGCCTTCGACGGTGTAGATCCGGATGCTGTCGGTCAGCTTGCTCAGTTGCTCCAGGTCTTCACGAATCTCCGCTTCGGTGGGGTACTGGCCCTTTTGCGGGCTTTCGCCGAGGCGGAACGGTGAATAGGAGAAACCGGAGATCTGCTCCGGCCAGTCGGGAGCGGAAACCGGGCGGTTGATCAACGCCCAGAACCCGGTGAAAAGCGCGGCGATCGCCATGACGATCACCAGGTTGAGGCCAAATTTACGCGATGACATAAGTTGTTCGAGTTCCGGAGAGTGGAACGGGCCCGCGTCGAGAGCGCGGATCCAGGGCGGTGTCAGGTCAATTCTTGTAGGGAAAGTGACTGAGCAGCCATTGGATTTTCTTCAGTTGATGAAGTTCTGAATCCCGTTATATGTCGTCCAAGACTTTTTGCAGCGTAGGACACTTCATCGGACATTAAAGCAGCTTTGCCATCACCCTGACCAATGCGCGCGCCGTCCGAAGACCTCGGCGGCGGGCTGTCATTGCCTGCGCAGGGGCCTATAATGCGCGCCGGTTTTTTGCGGGGTGTGCGGCATGAGTACTGAAGATCCACGGTTCGCCGGCATTGCCCGGCTGTACGGCGTCGAGGGCCTGAAGCGCCTGGACGCGGCCCATGTGGCGGTGGTCGGCATCGGCGGCGTCGGTTCGTGGGCGGCCGAAGCGCTGGCGCGCAGCGGCGTCGGCGAGATCTCCCTGTTCGACCTGGACGATGTCTGCGTGAGCAACACCAACCGCCAGGCCCATGCCCTGGAAGGCAACGTCGGACGGGCCAAGGTCGAGGCGATGGCCGAGCGCCTGCGGGCGATCAACCCTGCCTGCAGGGTGCATGCGGTGGCGGACTTCGTCACCCGCGAGAGCATGGCCGAGCACATCACCGAGGACCTGGACGGCGTGATCGACTGCATCGACAGCGTGATGGCCAAGGCCGCGCTGATCGCCTGGTGCAAGCGCCGCAAGATCACCATCGTCAGCACCGGCGGCGCCGGCGGGCAGATCGACCCGACGCAGATCCAGGTCGCCGACCTCAACCGTACCTACAACGACCCGCTGGCCTCGCGGGTGCGTTCGACCCTGCGCCGCGACTACAACTTCTCGCGCAACACCAGCCGCAGCTACGGCGTGCCGGTGGTGTTTTCCACCGAGCAACTGCGCTACCCGGGCGAGGACGGCGGAATCTGCCTGAGCAAGAGCTTCGTCGGCGAAGGGGTCAAGCTGGACTGCGCCGGCGGCTTCGGCGCGGTGATGATGGTCACGGCCACCTTCGGCATGGTGGCCGCGAGCAAGGTGGTGGACAAGCTGGTGGCCGGCGCGCGTCGGCCGTCCGAACGCAAGCCGCCTCAGGCGCCGGCGGCGAGCTGAGCCATGCGCTGCAGCACGGCGTTCAGGCCATTGCTGCGCGAGGGTGAGAGCTGGCGGCTCAGACCGAGCTGAGTGAACCAGGCGGGCAGGTCCAGCTGTTGCAGTTCGGCGCTGGACAGGCCGTCGACCCGCACCAGCAGCAGGGCCAGCAGGCCGCGGATCAGCCGCGCATCGCTGGACGCGTTGAAGTGCCAGCGACCGTCGTCCTGACGAGCGACCAGCCAGACCTTGCTTTCACAGCCGTGCACACGTTGCTCGTCCGACTTTTCCTCGTCGGTCATGGGGGCCAGGCGTTCGCCCCACTGCATCAGCAGGCGGGCGCGCTGTTCCCAGCCGGAGGCTGCGGTGAAGGCGTCGAGCGCGTCCTGCGCGGCGTTCGGCAGGCTCATCGCAGCAGCTCCAGGGCCTGGTCCAGCGCGCTGAAGAAGCGCTGCAGGTCATCGGAATCGTTGTACAGCGCCAGCGACACGCGAATGGCGCCGTCCAGGCCGAGGCTGTTGACTAGCGGCATGGCGCAGTGATGGCCGGCGCGCACGGCAATCCCTTGTTCGGTCAGCAGGTGCGCGAGGTCGGCGTTGTGCACGCCGTCGACGACGAAGCTGGCCAGGGCGGCCTGGGGCTGGCCGAGGATGCGTATGCCTTCGCGATCGTTGAGGCCGCGCAGCAGATGGCGGTGCAGGGCCGCTTCATGCTCGGCCACGGCGCTGGCGTCGAGGCTGGCCAGGTAGTCCAGGGTCGCGCCGAGGCCGATCACGCTGGCGATCGGTGGCGTACCGGCTTCGAAGCCCAGTGGGGCCGCACGGAAACTGGACTCCTGGTAGCCGGCCAGTTGCACCATCTCGCCGCCGAACTGCCAGGGGCGCAGCAGGGCCAGGGCCTGGCTGCAGCCATAGAGCACGCCGAGGCCGTCCGGGCCGTACAGCTTGTGGCTGGAGAAAACGTAGAAGTCGCAGCCGAGCAGGTCGACGTCCTGCCGGCCATGGACGATGCCCTGGGCGCCGTCGACCACGGTCAGCGCGCCTTGCGCCCGGGCATGGGCGAGCAGGGGTTGCAGCGGCTGCCAACTGCCGAGCACGTTGGACAACTGGCTGACCGCCAGCACCCGGGTCCGCGGGCCGATCAACTGGAGCGCGGCGTCGAGGTCGATCTGGCCGTTCTCGGCCAGGGGCAGGATCACCAGCTTCAGGCCGCGACGCCGGGCCAGTTGCTGCCAGGGCAGCAGGTTGGCGTGATGCTCCAGGGCGCTCACGGCGATTTCCTCGCCGGCCTCGAAGCGGGGTTCAAGGCCATAGGCCAGGAGGTTCAGCGCCGAGGTGGCGCCGTGGGTGAAGACGATCTGCCCGCTGGCACCGACATTCAGCCAGGCGGCGACCTTGTCGCGGCTGGCCTCGAAGGCCTGGGTCGCGAGGGCGCCGGGCAGGTGCTGGGCACGGTGCACGTTGGCCGCGCCATGGCCGTAGTAATGGCTCAGGGCGTCGAGCAGGGCCTGGGGTTTCTGGGAAGTTGCCGCGCTGTCCAGATAGGTCTGGTGCTGGCGCTGCAGGGCGGCGATGGCGGGAAAGTCCGCGCGCCAGGGAGAGGGTTGGAACATGATCTTCGGGCCTGGATATCGGGTCTGGCGAATGGCCAGACCCGATCGTACCACTTAGTTGTGGGCGTGCAGTGCTTCGTTCAGCTCGATCGCCGACTTGTGGGTCTTGCACTCCACCGCGCCGCTCACCGAATTGCGACGGAACAGCAGGTCGGTCTGGCCGGCCAGGTCGCGGGCCTTGACCACTTTCACCAGCTGGTTCTGCTCGTCGAGCAGTTGCACCTTGGTGCCGGCCGTGATGTACAGGCCGGCTTCCACGGTGTTGCGGTCGCCCAGCGGGATGCCGATACCGGCGTTGGCGCCGATCAGGCAGCCTTCGCCGACCTTGATCACGATGTTGCCGCCACCGGACAGGGTGCCCATGGTCGAGCAGCCGCCGCCCAGGTCCGAACCCTTGCCGACGAAGACGCCCGCGGACACGCGGCCTTCGATCATGCCCGGGCCTTCGGTACCGGCGTTAAAGTTGACGAAGCCCTCGTGCATGATGGTGGTGCCTTCGCCGATGTAGGCGCCCAGGCGCACGCGGGCGCTGTCGGCGATGCGCACGCCGCTCGGCACGACGTAGTCGGTCATCTTCGGGAACTTGTCCACCGAGAACACTTCCAGCAACTCGCCCTTCAGGCGGGCTTCCAGCTGTGCTTCGGCCAGTTCGGCCAGGTCGACGGCGCCCTGGCTGGTCCACGCCACGTTCGGCAGCAGCGGGAAGATGCCGGCCAGGCTCAGGCCGTGCGGCTTGACCAGGCGGTGCGAGAGCAGGTGCAGCTTCAGGTAGGCTTCCGGGGTCGAGCTCAGGGTGGCGTCTTCGGCCAGCAGGGTGGCGACCAGCGGCTTGCTGCTCTCGGCCAGGCGGGTCAGCAGGGCGGCCTGCAGCGGGTCGATCGACTTGACCGCTTCGGCCAGCTGGCCGGCCTGGGCCGGGCTGAAGGCGATGGCCTGGTTGCCACCTTCGTAACCCAGCAGCGGGCTGACCGCGGCGACCAGCTCGGCGGAGGGGGCGAGCAGCGGTTGGGCGTAGAAGACTTCCAGCCAGGCGCCTTGGCGGTTCTGGGTGCCGACACCGAAGGCCAGGCTGAACAGGGATTGGGACATGCGGTTACCTCACACTGAATTGGATTGAAAGCGGGCGGCTCACTGCAGGGCGGCCGCGTACAGGTCCGGTTTGAAGCCCACCAGGGTCTTGCCGCCGAGGTCGAGCACCGGGCGCTTGATCATCGACGGCTGGGCGAGCATCAGCTCCACGGCCCTGGCCTGGTCGAGGTCGGCCTTCTGCGCGTCATCGAGCTTGCGGAAGGTGGTGCCGGCGCGGTTCAGGATCTTTTCCCAACCGTGCTCTTCGCACCAGCGGTTCAGGCTGTCGCGGTCGATACCCTGGGTCTTGTAGTCGTGGAAGTCGTAGCCGATGGCTTGTTCCTCAAGCCAGGTACGCGCTTTTTTCATCGTGTCACAGGCTTTGATGCCGTAGAGAATGTAAGCCATTGAACGTCAAGGGTCGCCAGGGGTACCTGGGGTGACCCCGCAACTCCTGGGAAATTGGGGTGGCGGGATTATGCGACATCAATCGGCACGGCGCCACGGCTGTGGCGCCGGCTTCTGACCGATGCGTTCTCAGGCGTTGCCCGGCAATTGCCGGGACTCGATGAAGACCACCCCCGCGCGCAGCATCTCGTTCATCGCATTCTCCAGCGAGCCGTCGTTGTCGATGGCCCGGCAGGCGTCCAGCACCACGTAGGTGGCGAAGCCTTCGCGACGGGCGTGCAGGGCGGTCCAGGCCACGCAGAAGTCCAGGGCCAGGCCGACCACGTAGACCGTGGTGATGGCCTTTTCCCGCAGGTAGCCGGCGAGCCCGGTGGTGGTCTGCTGGTCGGCTTCATAGAAGGCCGAGTAGCTGTCCACCAGCGGGTTGCCGCCCTTGCGCACGATCAACTGGGTGTGCGGGAGGTCGACGCCGGGGTGGAACTCGGCGCCGTGGCTGCCCTGGATGCAGTGGTCCGGCCACAGCACCTGGGGGCCGTAGGGCAGCTCGATGATGTCGTAGGGTTCCTTGCCGGGGTGGCTGGAGGCGAAGGAGATATGCCCGGCCGGATGCCAGTCCTGGGCCTGGACGACGTTGCGAAAACCGCTGGCGATCTGGTTGACCAGCGGCACGATCTCGTCGCCGCGGGGCACTTCCAGGGCGCCACCGGGGGTGAAGTCGTTCTGGATGTCGATCACGAGCAACGCGCGATCAGGGCTATCGTTGTGGGGGATGGTGCTCATTGGCGGGCCTTCCTGGTATCACGGTAACGGCAATTAGCCGGGGTTACTGCGGGTTCCTGCTTTGTAGCATGGTGTTACATATTGTCTGGCCAACTGCGACTTAGGTGCAGCGGCCCGAACGGCCGACAGCTCGTTACTATATGTGTCCAATGGCCTGCTGCTGTCCAGTGCGCCAGGAATGCAATCGATTCGAACAGGGAAACACGCCGCATGCAATCAGCTTATACCGTCCTCATTCTGCTGATGCTGGTCAGTGTCTCCAAGCTGGTCGGGCGGCTGATCCCGCTGCCCCTGCCCCTGGTGCAGATCGCCGCCGGCGCGCTGCTGGCCTGGCCGACCCTGGGCCTGCACGTGGCCCTCGATCCCGAGTTGTTCCTCTTCCTGTTCCTGCCACCGCTGCTGTTCTCCGACGGCTGGCGCATGCCCAAGCGCGAGTTCTGGCGGTTGCGTGGCCCGATCCTGACCCTGGCCGTGGGGCTGGTGCTGTTCACCGTGGTCGGTGCCGGTTATTTCATTCACTGGATCATCCCCAGCATTCCGCTGCCGGTGGCCTTCGCCCTGGCGGCGGTGCTGTCCCCCACCGACGCCGTGGCGGTCTCCGCCATCACCCAGGACCGCCTGCCGACGCCGCTGATGCACATGCTCCAGGGCGAGGCGCTGATGAACGACGCCTCGGGCCTGGTGACCTTCAAGTTCGCCCTGGCCGCTGCCATCACCGGGGTGTTTTCCCTGGCCGAGGCCAGCCTGACCTTCGTCCTGGTGGCGGTCGGCGGCCTGGCCATCGGCGTGGCCCTGAGCTGGCTGGTGGGGCGTCTGCGGGCGTGGATGATCGCCCGCGGCTGGGACGATCCGGCGACCCATGTGGTGTTCATGCTGTTGCTGCCGTTCGCCGCCTACGTCCTGGCCGAGCGACTCGGCGCCTCGGGGATCCTCTCGGCGGTGGCGGCGGGGATGATGCAGAGCTGGCTCGACCTGCTGCCCCGGCAGACCAGCACGCGCCTGCTCAACCGCAGTGTCTGGTCGCTGCTGGAGTTCGCCTTCAATGGCCTGATCTTCCTCCTGCTGGGCCTGCAGTTGCCGGACATCATCAAGGCGGTGACCAGCCACGAGGCCTCGCTGTGGCCGACCCTGGCCTGGCGCTGCCTGGACGTGGTGGCGATCTTCGCCGTGCTGGTGCTGCTGCGTTATGTCTGGGTGCAGAGCATCTGGCGCCTGATCGGGGTGATCCGCCGCTGGCGTGGCAAGAGCGATCTGGTGCTGCTGCCCAACGCCCGTTCCTGCTGGCTGCTGACCCTGGGCGGCGTGCGCGGGGCGGTGACCCTGGCCGGCGTGATGTCGGTGCCGTTGCTGATGGGGGCGGGCAAGGCGTTTCCCGAGCGCGACCTGCTGATCTTCATTGCCGCCGGGGTGATCCTGCTGTCGCTGGTGGCGGCGTGCATCGCCTTGCCGTTGCTGTTGCGCGGCGTCCAGCGAAGCCCCGACGACACCCTGCAACAGGAGGCCGATGACGCCTGGCGCCGCACGGCCGAGGCGGCGATCCATGCCCTGGAAGCGGAAGAGACCGCCGAGCCCGGCGCCGCGCAGGATGCCGCCCAGGCCGCGCTGGCCGCCGAACTCAAGGCGCGCTTGATGGCCGAGTACCGTCAGCAGCTCGATGCCTACAACGACAGCGCCGAGGCCCGCGCCCTGGCCGCGCAGATGGACCAGCTGGAGCGCCGCTTGCGCCTGCGCGCGCTACGGGCACAGCGCCTGGAACTGTACCGCCTGCACCGGCATCACGAAGTCGGTGACGACGTGGTGCGCAAGGTGCTGGGCGAACTGGACATGAGCGAGGCGAACCTGGGGCCGGTGAAGTAAACCTGCCGCAGGGCTTGTGCTGCCCTGCGGCGCCATCAGTCCAGCGGCCCCAGCACCTGGCGAAAACGCTCCTCGCCCTGGGGCGTTGCCCGGCTCAGCTGGATCTCCAGGCCTCGCGGGCCGTTCTTGCGATTGCCGCTCAACTGACGCCAGCCTTCGCCGGGCGCCCAGATGCGCACCTGCAGGCCGGTGATCCCGCGCAGTACCGCCACGCCCTCGCGCGGTGTGGGCGCGGGCAAGGGAAAGCGGTCCCGGGCAGCCGCGCTGGCACGATACAGGGTGTCTCCCTGCAGCCACCAGCGAACCCGCTGCAGGCCATTCTCCGAGGTTGCCGCACGCCGGATCAGGTCGAGACGGAAACTGTTGCTGTCGGTACCGCGGACGCTGATGGCCTTCGACTTCGCAGCGTGCTCGGGATCGCTGTTGGTCAGGTCCGGCTCCTGCAATTCGACGTTCGCCCGCAACGCCACATCCCGTTCCAGTTGCAGCAGGGCGTGCAGGACCTCTCTGCTCTGTTGCGCGTCGATCCGCAGATGGCTGTCGGTGCGCGTCACGCTGTCCAGGCCACGCCAGGCAATCAGGCTGACGACTGCCATCAGCAGGATCGCCACCATGACTTCGATCAGGGTAAGGCCGCCCTGCCTGCGCTTCATGGCGCGCTCACCACCCTGATCTGCCCGTCGGCCGTTTGCTGCACGACAAGCCTGTTGCGGCCGTCGGAGAGCTCCAGTTGCAGGGGCGGGTTGAACCACTCCGCATTCAGGACCACCCGCTGTTTCGGGGTGACGCGGATCTTGAGGGACGGTGTTTCCCAGGTGCGCGGATGCAACTGGGGATCCTGGGTGAAATGATCGAAACCGAATCCCTCGTCACTGCGCCGGCTGAACTGAAAGCCCCTGCCATTGTGCTCCCAGCTGATCGGGCGGCCATCGGCGCGTGCCTCGGCCTGGGCGATCTGCAGCAACTGGACCAGGCGATTGGCATCCTTGCGCAATAGTTGCAGCGGATCAGGCTTGATGCTGATGCTCACGGCCGCGCTGGCGATGCCAACGATGACCAGCACTACCATCAGTTCGATCAGGGTAAAACCCTGTTGTCGGTATTGGGGCATGACCAACGTTCCGTCGTTGTTTATCGATCCTGTAGACTGCGCGACCAGACAACAGGGAGGTTTCGTCTTGGCATTCACCTTTCGTGCGGCAGCGCCACAGATCCTGCAGGGCGTGGCCCTGATCGCGGCGCTGGCGGGAGTGCTGTTCTGGTCGTCGCTTCTGCTGACCTCGGCCGAATCCAATGCACCACTGGCAGCACGCCCGGATGCGCTGGCCCGGGTCGCCACGCCAGCGTTGCAATGGTTTTCCAACCAGCCGGTGACGATGGACATCAAGGTGTCCGGGGTGATGGTCGGTGCGCAGGGCGCGTTGGCGATCATCAGCATCAACGACGCGCCACCCCGCGGTTTTCTCACCGGCGAACGCCTGGCCAATGGTGTGCGCCTGCTGGCGATAGAAGAGGCTGCCGTGATCGTCGAGCGCGGCGCGCAGCAGAGCCGATTCAACGTCAGCACGCTGCCGGAACCCCCGACGCTGCCTGCATTGACCCGGCCATGAAACGTCCCTGGCGTCATTCCGTTACCCGGCTCAGGAGCGTGTCGAGCCGGGCCAGGGGCGGTGCCTCGCGCAGGCGATCGGAAACCAGCAGCGTGACGCGCATCAGGTTCTCGTCGGCGCTTGGGGCGATGGTCTGTTCACAACGCAGTTGCAACCTTCCCTGATCACAGTCGAAGCGCTTGATGCCTGCGGCAACCCGCCCTTCGAGTCGCAGTTCGGCGATCTGGCTCTGTGCCGCCAGGAGAGCGAACGAGCGATCACGCAGGCGTTCGTTGCCTTGCGTCATCAGGCCCGCGATGCGTACGGCCGCCGACATCGCAACGGCAATGATGGTCAAGGCCACCAGAACCTCGATCAAGGTAAAACCACGCTCCCTGCGCACCCGCTCCATGAATGACCCTTGGCCAAGAACCGGCGCGCAGAATAGCACCCGGACCCGAGGAGATGGCGAGTCGTTCCACGTAGTATTTTTACTTTCCATGGGGTCGGTTTTGTTACACTGCGCGCCGAATTGCAATCAAGCCAAGGAAGGTCGAAATGGATTTCGCGCGGGTCAAGTATCGCTCTGGGCGCTGTGGCGGGCAGCGTGGATTCACGCTGATCGAAATCATGGTCGTCGTGGTCATCCTCGGCATCCTGGCGGCCATGGTCGTACCCAAGGTGCTTGACCGTCCCGACCAGGCCAGGGCGACGGCGGCGAAGCAGGATGTCGCGGGTCTGATGCAGGCGCTGAAGCTCTATCGCCTCGACCATGGCAGCTACCCCAGCATGAACCAGGGACTCAAGGTGCTGGTGGAGCGTCCGGCCAACGCGAACGACAGCAACTGGCGTTCCTATCTGGAGCGCTTGCCCAATGACCCTTGGGGTCGCCCTTATCACTATCTGAATCCCGGCGCCAACGGCGAAATCGACATCTTTTCACTGGGGGCCGACGGCCAGCCGGATGGCGAAGGCGTGAATGCCGATATCGGCTCCTGGCAGTTGTAAGCGTCACCATGGCGTCGTATTCGCGCCCATTTGCCAGGCAGCGGGGCATGGCCGTCATCAGTGCCCTGTTGATCGCGGCCGTGGTGGCGGTGATCGCTGCCGGCATGCTCACCCGCCAGAGTGTGTCCACGCGTTCGCTCGAGGCGGAGCAATGTCGCGTGCAGAGTCATGCTGCCCTCCTGGGGGGGCTGGAAGTCAGCCGGCAGCTGTTGCTGGATGCTCGTCGGCGGAATGTGCTGACCCGCCCCGACCAAGCCTGGGCACTCCCCATCCAGAGCACCTTGCCGAACACCAGGCTGGGGCCGTTCGAAGGTCGGCTGGTCGATCAGCAAGGCAAGTTCAATCTGCGCAACCTGCTGGTCAACGAGCGCGTCGATGCCGGTCAGTTGCGCAGTTTCGAGCGGCTGTGCGAAATGATCGGCATCGATGCCGGTCTCGGGCAGCGCATCAGTCAACGGGTCATCGCCTCGTATCCGCGAGTCCTGGGGCCGCCGGCTTCGGCGCAGACGAGCGTGCAGAACAGCTTTGTCAGTGACCGTTCCACCTCGCCGGGTGCCTTTCAACGACCGGTGCCGGCGACCCAGCCAATGTTGCGCAGCCTGGACGGATTGCGCGGCCTGGATGGCATGAACGAGGGGCTGCTGGCGCGCCTGGATCGATTCGTCAGCATCATTCCGTTCAATACCTGGGTCAACGCCAATACCGCCAGTGCCGAAGTCCTCGCGGCGACGGTGCCGGGGTTGTCCCTGACGCAGGCAAGAGCAATGGTGGTTGAGCGTGACAACGGCCTCTGGTTCATCAACCGCGGCGACTTCGTCAATCGCCTGCGCCTGCCGCAGTTGAGCATCGACGCCCTCGACGTGGGCATCACCAGCGAGTGGTTCCTGCTGCGGGGCCAGGCGCGCTGCGACCAGCGTCGCGTCGGCATGGATGCGCTGCTGTATCGTCCGACGCAAGGCATCCCCAAGGTGATCTGGACGAGGCTGGGGGTATGACGTTGTTGAGAATTGCCTTGCCGCCACTGGAACACCTGACGGCAGACAGCGAGTGTGAATTCGCCCGCCTGGATCAGCGTGGTCGCGTGGCCCAGACCGGTGTCGGCACCCTCGTGCAGATAGGGCAGCAAGCCAGGTCGCAAGCCGTCGAGTGCTTTCTGCATCCTGTCGACAGCGTCCTGACCTGCATCGAATTGCCGCCGCTTTCGGCCGCGAGGGTTCGGGCCGCGGTGGAGTGTGCCGCCCAGGTCTTGATTCTGGGGGACAAGGCGCAGATGCATGTCGCCCATAGCGCCCGGGACGGCAATGGGCAGGTGCAGGTGAGCTGGGTGTCCAGGGCTGACGCGGAGCGCCTCGCGCGGCTGCTCGCGCAGCATCGGTTGACGTTGCGTGGCCTCTATCCTGCCCCTTACCGGCTTGCCTTGCCGCCTGCCGGGCAGATCAGCGCCAGTGTGCTGGACGATCACCTGCTGTTGCGCCAGAGCGCTGAGCAAGGGGCGGTGGAACCCCTGGTCAAGGGTCGCCTGGATGATTTTCTGGCGAATGGCGACAGGGTGCACTGGATGGGGCAGGGGGCGTGTGCCGAGCCTTCCGAAGCACAGCCTGTCGCGTTGTCCTGGTCAGGTATCGCGCCGAGCTGGGGACTGCACGACGGCATCCGGCGTGCAAGCAGCGAACCGCGTGGCTGGGGGCGGGCGCTGGCTTGCGCTGCAGTGGCATTGGCGGTCTGGGTGACCGGTTTGAATCTGTATGCCGCCCGTGAGGCCAGCCAGGGCCAGCAGCTCAAGGCGCAGATGGTGCAGCGGGTGCAGCAGGCGTTCCCCGAGTTGCCGGTGATCCTCAACCCGTTGCAACAGGCCCGTCAGCAACTCGCGGCCCGCCAGCAAGGCACGGTGGACGACCCCGCCCAAGGCTTCAATCGCCTGGTGTTGCAGGCCGGCAGGGGCATGCCGTTCATGGCAGGGAGCGTTCAGCGGCTGGTGTTCGTTGACGGCGCATTGCACGTGAGCCTGCTGGCCGAGGCCTCCCGCTCGGGCAACGACAAGGACTGGCAAAGTGCCTTGGCCCAGGCTGGCATCAGCGTCAGCGCCGTCGATGACGGCTGGATTCTGCGTCCAGGCGAGCTGGCCTCCAGCGACAACGACCACAGCAGCGGAGCAGAGGATGAATAACCCCTCGTTGGCGAAGTACCGCGCGGCCTGGCAACGCCTGAACCTGCAACTGCAGGCCCGATGGCAGGGATTGAGCCTGCGCGAGAAGCGCATGGTCGGCGGCATGGCAGTGCTGTTGCTGGGGTTGCTGGTCTGGGTGGCATTGATCGAGCCGCCGCTGAAGAAGATCGCCTACTGGCAAGCCGAGTCACCGAAACTGCGCGGCCAGGCCGAAGCCTTGAACCTGTTGCTGCGTGACGTCGACACCCGGCCCGCAGGACAAGACCTCGAGCGCTCGCTGCGACAGACCTTGCAGGCCGCTGGGCTTGGCGGGCACTGCCAGTTGCAGGCTGTTCCCTCCGGCGGCTGGCAGTTGACCTTCGACGCCGCGCCGGCCGATGCCGTGCTCGATTGGCTGCTGAGCCGTCCGCGGCAATTTTCGCTGCACGTGGTCGAGGCGCGTCTGCAACGTGCAGACGGCGCCGCGACCGATGATACCGCCGGCACTCTGTCAGGCACCGTACGCATGGATCAGGCGCTGGGCGCTAAGGAAGCTTCATGAAGGGGTCAGGTTTCAACCCGGTGCGCAAGGCGTTGCCAATGCTGTTGATGGCGTTGAGTGCGTGCACCACCACCGCGCAACACCCGCCGCCGTTGCTGGTGGACAGCGAACTGGGTCGGCCCTTGGCCAATACCCAGCGCGCTGGCGACGCGGTGCTCGACCGCGAGCGGCTGCAGGCGCAGGCCAGGCCCGCCCCCCGGCAACGGCACACCATCACCGAGCGTGCCCGCAACGCGGCAGCGCCGCACACGGCACACGCGGCGGTCAATCCGCTGGGCGACCAACCGGTGACCCTCAACTTCGTCGAGGCCGACATCCAGGCCGTGGTACGGGCACTGTCCCGCTCCACCGGCCAGCAGTTTCTGCTCGATCCCCGGGTCAAGGGCAACCTGACGCTGGTGTCCGAGGGCCAGGTGCCGGCGCACCAGGCCTACGACATGCTCCTGGCGGTGCTGCGCATGCAGGGCTTCAGCGTGGTGGACGTCGATGGCGTGGCCCATGTGGTGCCGGAGCCCGACGCCAAGTTGCTTGGCGGACCGATCTACAGCGCCGACAAGCCGGCCGGCAACGGCATGCTGACCCGCACCTACCGCCTGCAATACGAGAACGCGGTCAACCTGATCCCTGTTCTGCGGCCGATCGTCTCGCCGAACAACCCGATCAACGCCTATCCCGGCAACAACACCATCGTGGTTACCGACTACGCTGAAAACCTCGAGCGGGTGGCGCGGCTGATCGCCAACATCGACACCCCGAGTGCCATCGACACCGATGTGGTGCCGATCCAGAACGGCATCGCCGCCGACATCGCGCCGATGGTGGCCGATCTGCTGGACACCCAGGGCAATGACCCGACCCAGAAGATCGCGGTGATCGGCGACCCGCGCTCCAACAGCATCATCATCCGTGCCGGCAGCCCCGAGCGCACCGAACTGGCCCGCAACCTGATCTACAAGCTCGACAACGCCCAGAGCAACCCGAGCAACCTGCACGTGGTGTACCTGCGCAACGCCCAGGCGAGCAAACTGGCCCAGACCCTGCGCGGCCTGCTGACCGGCGAAAGCGCCAGCAGCGACAGCGGCGACAACGCACGCGCGACGCTCAGTGCCATGGGCAACACCGGCAACTCGAACGGGCAGGGCAGCCAGGGCGGGACGCAAACCAGCGGCGCCAGCGCTACCCCCTACAACGGCAGCACGGGCAGCAGCTACGCCCAGGGCAGCAGCAGCGGCACGACGCCGAGCAACGAACAGAACGTCGCGTTCAGCGCTGGCGGGGTGACGATCCAGGCCGACGCCACCACCAACACCTTGCTGATTTCGGCCGCCGAGCCGCTGTACCGCAACCTGCGGGAAGTCATCGACCTGCTCGACCAGCGTCGCGCGCAGGTGGTGATCGAAAGCCTGATCGTCGAGGTCGGCGAGGACGACGCCAGTGAGTTCGGCGTGCAATGGCAGACCGGTAATCTCGCTGGCAAGGGGGTGATCGGCGGCGCCAACCTGGGCGGTTCCGCTCTCAACCTCAACGGCAAGACCAGTCTCGACGTGCTGCCCCAGGGGCTGAACCTCGGTTATGTCAATGGCAGCGTCGACGTCCCCGGCATCGGCAGGATCCTCGACCTGAAAGTGCTGGCCCGGGCCTTGAAGAGCAAGGGCGGCACCAACGTGCTGTCGACACCGAACCTGCTGACCCTGGATAACGAGGCGGCGAGCATTTTCGTCGGCCAGACCATCCCGTTCGTCAGCGGCAGCTACGTCACCGGCGGCGGCGGTACCAGCGACAATCCGTTCCAGACCGTGACCCGCGAAGAGGTCGGCTTGAAGCTCAATGTCCGGCCGCAGATTTCCGAGGGCGGCACGGTCAAGCTCGACATCTACCAGGAAGTCAGCAGCATCGACGAACGCGCATCGGCCTCCGCCACGTCGGCGGGGATCGTCACCAGCAAGCGTGCGATCGACACCAGTATCCTGCTCGACGATGGCCAGATCATGGTGCTCGGCGGTCTGTTGCAGGACGGCTACAGCCAGAGCAACGAAGCGGTGCCATGGCTCGGCAGCCTGCCGGGGATCGGCGCGCTGTTTCGCAACGAGCGCCGTTCGATCAACAAGACCAACCTGATGGTGTTCCTGCGTCCGTACATCATTCGCGACAGCGCGGCGGGGCGCAGCATCACCCTCAACCGCTACGACTTCATGCGCCGTGCCCAGGGCGGATTGCAACCGGAGCGCAACTGGGCGATGCCGGACATGCAGGCGCCGCAGTTGCCGAGCGCGGCGCAGGGCGTGCCGGCTGCAGAGGCTGCTTCAGGGCCGAGGGCGACCATCAGGGCGGTGCCGCTGGACGGGAGCCCGCGGCTGTGAGTGCGCTGCCCTACGCCTGGGCCAAGGCCCAGCGCATCCTGTTGCGTGACGGTGTGCTGACGGTGTGCCCGTCGACACCAGGCTGGTCGATCAGCGAGGTACGGCGCCAGTTCGGTCCGGCAAGGCTTGCGCAGGTGCGTGACGACGAGCTCGATGGCCTGCTGGCTGCGGCCTATGCCGACACCGGCAGCGCGGCGGCGGTGGTCGGCGCGGCGGAGAACGAGGTCGACCTCGACCGCCTGATGCAGGACATGCCGGAAATCACCGACCTGCTCGACACCCAGGACGGCGCGCCGGTGATCCGCATGATCAACGCCTTGCTC